>OHAN01000194.1_pt1 | contig 63230 bp, 49 predicted proteins | sample 1577121 | NCBI WGS metagenome assembly OHAN01 (sample SAMEA3541554, study PRJEB24748) | human gut metagenome | biome: human gut; feature: human-associated habitat; material: faeces | place: China | collected 2012 | reverse complement strand
GCTGCCGGAGCGGTGCTTAAGCCGCAAGGCGGGAATTGTGCGGTGTTGCCTAAAGAATATTGTTTGCACAGCGACAACAGAAGCGGCGTTAAAATGTGATAACAAAGAGCAAAACGCGGAATAAAAAGCATGCCTACTAAGTGCGATAAATTTCCTGGAACGGTTGCACTGAATACGTGAAAATGATATACTATCATAGTAATAAAAAATAAGCTGGGTGTGTACCAAACTGTCCGGCGGTTGAAATGCTGGTGGGGCGGACAGTTTTTGCGGGACTGCAAGCAGGGTTCCGCCGCAGGCTTACGGGAGTGAAAAATATGAAAGTTGTAATTCTTGCCGGCGGCTATGGCACGCGTATTTCGGAAGAAAGCAAGTTCAAGCCAAAACCGATGATCGAAATCGGCGGTATGCCCATTTTGTGGCATATCATGAAAGAGTATTCTTACTATGGCTTCAATGATTTTGTGATCTGCGCCGGGTACAAGCAGCATATGATCAAGGAGTGGTTTGCGGATTATTTCCTGCATACCAGCGATGTGACCTTTGACTTCACCCAGGGCAACGAGATGATCGTGCATGACCAGCACGCCGAGCCGTGGCGCGTGACGGTGGTGGATACCGGCCTGAACACGATGACGGGCGGCCGCATCAAGCGGGTGCAGAAATATATCGGCAACGAAACCTTTATGATGACCTATGGTGATGGCGTCTGCGATGTGAACATTGCCGAACTGGTCAAGTTCCATAAGCAGCATGGCAAGCTGGCCACCCTGACCGCCGTTGTGCAGGAACAGCAGAAAGGCGTGCTGGATATCGGCCAGGACAATTCGGTTCAGGCGTTTCGTGAAAAAAGCGTCAACGATGGGGCTATCATCAACGCAGGCTATATGGTGCTGGAACCGGAAGTGTTTGATACCATCAGCGGTGATGATACCATTTTTGAGCAGACCCCGCTGCGCGAGCTGGCAGCCAAAGGCCAGCTGATGAGCTATGTGCACCGCGGATTCTGGCAGTGCATGGATACCGAGCGCGAAAAAAGTATGCTGGAAAAAATGTGGGCGTCTGGCTGTGCGCCCTGGGAAGTGTGGAACCAACAATGAACTTGGAATTTTACCGCGGCAAACGCGTGTTTGTAACCGGGCATACCGGTTTTAAGGGCAGCTGGCTCTGCCGCATGCTGGTAGGGATCGGTGCGGTGGTAACGGGTTACAGCCTGGAACCGCCCACAACCCCCAACCTCTTCTCTCTGGCAGGGCTGGAAGGCAAAATGACCAGCGTGATCGGTGATATCCGCGATTTTGCCAGCCTGAAAGCGGCCTTTGATGCCGCTCGGCCGGAAATCGTGCTGCACCTGGCGGCTCAGCCCATTGTGCGGGACAGCTACAAGGACCCGCGCTATACCTATGAAACCAATGTGATGGGCACCGTGAACCTGTTGGAATGTGTGCGTACCGCCCAAACTCCGCCGCGCTCTGTGCTGAACGTAACAACGGATAAGGTGTACCAGAATAATGAATGGTGCTGGGGCTACCGCGAAAACGAACCGCTGGATGGCTTCGACCCCTACTCCAACAGCAAAAGCTGCTCGGAGCTGGTGACCCACAGCTATAAAAACAGCTTTTTTGCGGATGGCAGCGTGGCCATCTCCACCGCCCGCGCGGGTAATGTGATTGGCGGCGGCGATTTTGCCAATGACCGCATCATCCCGGACTGCGTGCGCGCGATGGCAAAAGGGGAGAGCATCGGTGTGCGCAACCCGTATTCCACCCGCCCATACCAGCATGTGCTGGAACCGCTGGCGGCGTACCTGCTGATCGCCCAGCGCCAGTATGAGGATAACCGGTACGCCGGCTATTATAACGTCGGCCCGGATGACTGCGACTGTGTGACGACCGGCACCCTGGTAGACCTGTTCTGCCAGGCGTGGGGCGATGGTGCTGCATGGGAAAACCGCGCTGAGGCAAACGCCCCGCATGAAGCAAACTTTTTGAAGCTGGATTGCAGCAAATTGAAATCCACCTTCGGCTGGAAACCGCGCTGGCATATGGCGGAATGTATGCAAAAGACCGTTGCGTTCAGCAAGGTATGGCTTTCCGGCGGGGATATCCCGGCGGAGATGGACAAAGAGATCAAGGAATTTTTGAGTGAGTAAGGGAGCAGACGATGGCAAATTGGAGCAATGAGGCCGAAGCCCGCGAGCAGATCAAGGCGCTGGTGGCAGAATATTACCATGACTTTAAGGAGAAAAAGGCGGATTTCAAGCCCGGCGACCGCGTTACTTATGCATCCCGCGTGTTTGATGAAAAAGAAATGTGCGCCCTGACCGATGCAACGCTGGATTTCTGGCTGACCACCGGCCGCTTTGCGGATGAATTTGAAAAAGAGTTTGCCAAGTGGATCGGCGTAAAGTTCGCCAACCTGGTCAACTCCGGCTCCTCCGCCAACCTGATTGCCTTTATGGCGCTCACCGCCCCGGAACTGGGCGACCGCCAGATCAAAAAGGGCGATGAGGTCATCACTGTGGCATGCGGGTTCCCCACCACTGTCACCCCGGCGCTGCAGTATGGCGCTGTGCCGGTGTTTGTGGATGTGACCGTGCCGCAGTACAACATTGATGTGACCAAGCTGGAAGCCGCTCTTTCCCCCAAGACCAAGGCAGTCATGATCGCCCATACCCTGGGCAACCCGTTTGACCTGTCCGCCGTCAAAGCCTTCTGCGATGCCCATAACCTCTGGCTGGTGGAGGATAACTGCGATGCCCTGGGCACCCAGTACACCATCAACGGCGAAACCCGCTTTACCGGAACCTGGGGCGATATCGGCACCTCCAGCTTCTACCCGCCGCACCACATGACGATGGGCGAGGGCGGCTGCGTGTATACAAACAGCCCGCTGCTGAACCGCCTGATCAAGAGCTACCGCGACTGGGGCCGCGACTGCATCTGCCCGTCCGGCCATGATAACTTCTGCGGCCACCGCTTTGACGGTCAGTATGGCGAACTGCCCGCAGGCTATGACCACAAGTACGTTTACAGCCACTTTGGCTATAACCTGAAAGTGACCGATATGCAGGCCGCCATCGGCTGCGAGCAGCTGAAAAAGTTCCCCAGCTTTATCGAACGCCGCCGCCATAACTGGGACCGCCTGCGCGCAGCCCTGGAACCGGCCGCCGATAAGCTGATCCTGCCGGAACCGGCCGCCAACAGCCGCCCGTCCTGGTTCGGCTTCCTGATTTCGGTCAAGCCGGAATCCGGCTTGGACCGCAACGCCGTGACCCGCTATATTGAGGACCACAATGTCCAGACCCGCCTGTTGTTCAGCGGCAACCTGATCAAGCACCCTTGCTTTGACCAGATCCGCGGCACCGACGCCTACCGCGTGGCAGGGGAGCTGACCAACACTGACTTTATCATGAACAACACCTTCTGGGTCGGCGTGTACCCCGGCATGACCGATGAGATGATCGACTATATGGCACAGGTGATTCTTGAGGCTGTGAAGGAGTAAACATGCAGAAACTGAACGTGCTTTACCAAAGCAATGATACCTTTGCACCGTATCTGGGAACCTCGCTTCAATCCCTGCTGGCAAACAATACGGCGCTGGAAGAGTTGAATGTTTACCTGGTCAACATTGATATCAGCCAGGAAAACATTGAAAAGTTGAAAAAACAGTGCGAAAGCTTTAACCGGAAGCTGATTCTGATTGATGCAGCAAAGATCCGGCGTAAAATCAAGGAATCGGGGATGCCGGAATATCAGGGATTCCGTAAAAATAATATGTCCCTGATGAAGATTTTTGCAATTGATGATATCCCGGAAGAAACTGTGCTGTACATTGACTGCGATACAATTATTGCTGGCTCACTGGCGGGCCTGTGCGCAGTAAACATGCAGGGCCGGCCAATCGGCATGGTGGCAGACTCCATCATCTCCAACGAATATAAGCTGGACATCGGAATGAAAGAAAGCGCCTATTATTACAATTCCGGCATTATTCTGTTTGATGCGGAACAGTGGAAAGCACAGCACTGCATTGAAAAAATTGTTGCCTTTGCCCAGCAGGGGCGCGTGTTCGGTACGGTGGATCAGGATTATCTGAACGTCGTGCTGGAAGATAACGTTTATACACTGCCGCTTCAGTATAACGTGCAGTGCATTCACTTTTTGTGCAGCGCCAAGGGGTATGCAAATTGCTTTAAGAATGTTGCCCCCTATTATGGCTTTGATGAAATTCAGGAAGCATGCAAACACCCGACCATTGCACATTATGAGAAATTTGCAAGTATGTCCCCCTGGCACAAAAATTCTGTGAACCCCTGCACCAAAATGTTTGACAGCTACCTGAAGCAGTCCCCTTGGAGCAATTACGAAAAGCAGGAGTGCAAAGCAAACGCGTTCCAGTTCCAGGTGGAAAAAATTCTTTACCGCTGCCTGCCGCACGATGTTTTTGTGCATGTATTCAAAATCGCATCGGACCGCATGCTGCTGAACTCCAGCAGACAGGCGGCAAAACTGGGCAAGGCATAATAAAATAACCGGTCTAAAGTATTAAAAAGATAAGGATTGATTTCATGAAGCAGAACGCAGTATGGGGGCAGCTTGCGCTTGTTGCGGGGATTCTGGCGGCCTTTTGCATGACGGCACTGTTTACCACCTGCAATACCAATGTAAGGAATGCCCCCTATATTGCCGTCAGCGTGATGTTTGCAATCCTGTGCGCAGTAATGCTGGGGCTGGCTGTATGGAACAGACTGAAACAAGGCAAAGGCAAACTTGCCCTGCCGATCGATAAAGCCTTTTTGCTGGTGGCAATCGTTTTTATTGTCATACGTTTGGCGCAGTTTGATACTCTGCCGCGCTGGGACTCTGAAACATACTTTGCGGCCCTGCGCAAAGCCTGCGAAAATTATGAGTATGATTTTCCATCACTTATCAATAACTTTTTCCTTGCAGGGCATGTCAGCCTGGGGTATGCGCTGTTCTTGGCCATGGGGTATTTTATCTGGCCGAATGCGGCACAGGGCGTTTATGCTGTAAACCTGCTTCTGTCGTTTGCGGGCTTCTGCTACACCTGGGGGATACTCCGCCATGCGGTAAAGCGTAAAACATCGTTGCAGCTGCTGCTTGCAGCATTCCTGATTTGGTGCATGCCGCTTACCCTGGGGACCTTTTCCGGTATAAGTCTGGATTATGGCATTATGCTCTTTTTGGTATTCCTGCTGTACAGCCATATCAAGCAGCAATATCTGCTGATGCTTTTTTGGGCACTGGTGCTGGCAACCACAAAGGAAACAGGGGTCATCTGCCTTGCGGGCTACGGTGTGATGTGTGTGCTGCAAAAATTCCTGCACCAGCACGGCAGCTTCCGTGATAGGGGACTGGCACTGTTGAAAGAAAAAGCCATGTGGATATTGCTGGGCAGCGGTGGAGCCTTTTTGCTGATGCGTGCCCTGCAGCTCCTTTTTGGTAAATCCAGTTGGGGCACAGGCATCAGCAAGAGCGGGCTGCACAACGTATTCAAATGGCAGTGGGACTATGTTTTGCTGAAACTGCAAACTTTTTTCCTGCTGAACTTTTATTGGGTATTGGCACTTTTGATGTTGTACTGCGTGTTGGCATCTGCTTTTGGCAAAAAGCAAAGGCTGCGCTACCTGTTGCTGAAAAACGAGGAAATTTGCTGCGCAATCGGGGCCGCGGCTGCATTTATTGTTTTTAGCTGTATTTATCTGACATATAATAACCCGCGTTACAATGTTGTTGTTGAATACATTTTGGCGCTTGTCTGCGTGATTTTTGTTATGTGGACCATAACAGAGCAAACGGTATGCAACCTTGTGATAGGGCAGCTGTGCGTTATTATGCTGGTTCAGTCGTACTACACAGTAGACCCTGTTACCAAGGCTGTGTTCCCGAAGGTAAACACAGAATCAGCATTTCCGATGGTGACAACCGGTTGGTCCGGCTATCCTTCGCTGCAGGCAGATATTACGGTTTACAACAATCAATATACCTACCTGGATAAGGCATATGATAAAATACTCTCCAATATCGGCTATGATGAAAACACCGTGCTGATTATGTGGGGATCGTATGAAAAAGGAACGCGGGCTGCTGCGATCCAGGGCATCCGGGACACCTATTATTGGGACAAAAAGCAGCATAAGCGCGTGATGGAAGAAAGCAAAAACACCTGCGAAATCAAAGTGCTGTACCAGACAGACTTTAAGGAGCTGCTGCAACAAGGTAACATCCCGCAGCGGGCGGTACTGATCTGTACTCCGCATGTTCTGGATAATGAATGGAAAGCTACATCGGAATTGTGGCAGTACTATTCCTTTGATTCGCGCCATGTTGTGTCGGTAGGAGAATCTGGGTCGGTGATTTATTATAGACTGTACCGGGAAGAGTAAAAATGGAAAGGGATAACCTTGATGAGCCAATACCCTGAATTTGCATTTGTGATTCTGCATTATATGGCAAAGCAGGAGACCATAGACTGCGTTGCGTCTATCCTGGAAAAAACAAAAGCGGAGCCGATGAAGGTTTCTATCGTGATTGTGGATAACGCATCCGCAAACGGAACCGGGCGCGAATTGCAGCAACTATACCAGGGGGCAGAAAACATTTATGTGATCCTGAACCCGGAAAACCTGGGCTTTGCACAGGGTAATAATGTCGGATTTGAATTTGCAAAAAAAACACTCAACAGTGATTTCATCTGCCTGATCAACAACGATACCCTTTTAATGCAGGATGACTTTTTGTCCAGGATCTGTGCAGATTATCAGCAACACCATTTTGCCGTGCTGGGGCCGCAAATCTTATCAAAAGATCAAAAAGTAATATCGCTGATGGAACCAATCGCCCCCCGGGCGGTATATATTGTGCACCGCTGGCTGATCCAGTGCCAGCTGGTGCTGTGCCGATTTATCCCTGGCTTTTTTGATGCTGTGGATGCAGTCAAAAACTGCGTTGGTAAGCTCCGAAAGCCTAAAGAGCAGGCACCTACAGCGGGTGAAAGTAAATTGCAGCCACAAAAAGATATTATGCTGCGTGGGTGCTTTTGGATATTCTCGCCAGATTATGTAGAACGTTTTGATGGCCTGGACGATAGGACCTTCCTTTACCGGGAGGAACAGCTGCTGTTTATCCGTTTGAAAAAGAACGGACTGCACACCTATTATGATCCGGAACTGAAGATTATCCACCTGGAAGATGCAGCAACCAACGCGGTGGCAAAAACGGAGTTTAAAAAGCGCGTTTTTACTCTTCAGAATGAAGTGAAATCCATGAAAATCCTGATTGATGCCCTGAAAGACTACCAGGGGTGAAAGAAATAGGAAAGAACAGGACTTAAGTTACATGACAACGGCCAAAAAGCTTTCTACAAAAAAAAATCTGGTTCTGAATGCAATCAAAACGCTGACAACGATTCTTTTCCCGTTGATTTCGCTACCGTATGCCACACGGGTACTGGGCAAAGGCGGGCTGGGGGACGTTACCTATGCTGAATCAATCGTCAGTTATTTTGCATTGTTTGCTGCGCTTGGAATTGTTGCTTACGGCACAAGAGAGCTTGCTAAAAAGCGGCAGGATGCACAACAGGCGAATCAGCTGATCAGCGAGCTGATGCTCATCAACGTGGTCACGGCTTTGATTGCCTATGCAGCGCTGGCAGTATTTATTCAGCTGCCATCCTTCAACACTTATGCGGCGCTGCTTTGGGTGCAAAGCAGTATTATCCTGTGCAATGCCCTGGGGGCAGAGTGGTACTTTACCGCCACAGAAAATTACCTGTATATTACCGTCCGCGCATTGATTTTTCAGGTTCTGGCATTGATTATGCTGTTTTGCTTTGTAAAAACGGAACAGGATGTTATATTTTACGCAGCGGTTAATGTCTTTGCAACGGCAGGTTCTGGTATTATAAACTTTTTTTATCTTTGCAGGCATGTCCAGTTCCAACCACTCAAGTCGCTGCACCTGAAACAGCACATCAAACCAATCCTGATTATTTTCAGCACCAACCTTGCATCAACGATTTACCTCAACCTGGATACCGTAATGCTAGGCTATATGATCAACACACAGGAAGTTGGGCTTTATACCGTGGCGGTGCGCATTGTGCGTGCGATCTCCATGCTGTTTGCCTGCATTTCAACAGTCATTCTCCCGCGCGTTACCTATTACCTTGGCCAAGGGCAGAAAGATAAATTTGATGCGTTGATTTATAAAACACTGAACTTTATTCTGCTGCTTGCAATCCCCAGCGGTCTTGGGCTGATCAGCATCAGTGAACCGCTTGTAACATGGTTTGGCGGCAGCGGTTTTACCCAGGCTTACAGGATCGTGAGTGTTCTTGCGTTCAGCGTTATCTTCTCGGCATTGAACCGCGTTTTTGCCTGGCAGATTCTGGTTCCGTATAACCGCGAAAAAGAAGTGTTTTATTCTACCGCAGCGGGGGCGGTGGTCAACTTTGTGTTAAATCTGTTCTTCATCAGCAGATGGGGGGCAGTGGGCGCTGCGGCAACAACGGTAATTTCGGAATTTGTGGTTTTCCTTATGTGCACGTTCCAATGCCGCAATGTGATTTCCTACCGTGTGGTGTATCGCTATTTGTGGCAGTACCTCCTGGTGGCAGCGCTGGCAGTGCCAATCGCAGGAAAAGTTGTGCAAAGTCTGGCTGTTTCCGCGTTTGCTGGTATGGTTGTTCAAATTGTGATTTGCGTACTTTTGTACGGGGGCGGCTTGCTGTTGCTTAAAAACCCGCTGTTGAAAGAATGCGTTTCTCTTGTTACAAGCAAAATAAGCAGAGATAAAAAGTAAGGCGTGGGACGGAAAGGGGCAAAATTAAAATGAAACAGCGTCTGGCCGATTATGTGGCCGATTTTCTTGCGGCGCACGGCGTTACGGATGTGTTCAGCGTGGTGGGCGGCGGCGCCATGCATCTGAATGATGCACTGGGCCACCACCCGGCGCTGCATGTTACCTATAACCATCACGAGCAGGCAAGTGCCATTGCGGCGGAAGCATATGCCCGTATTGATAACAAAATTGCCGCCCTGTGCGTTACCACCGGCCCCGGCGGCACCAACGCCCTGACCGGTGTGGTGGGCGGCTGGCTGGATTCTATCCCTATGTTTGTGATCTCCGGCCAGGTTCGGTACGATACCACGGCCCGCTATGCCGCGCAGTTTACCGATGGCCTGCCCCTGCGCGCGGTGGGCGACCAGGAATACGATATCACCAAATCTGTTGCCCACATGACCAAATACGCCACCATGCTGGAAGACCCGAACCAGATCCGCTATGTGCTGGAAAGAGCCTGGCACCTGGCAACCACCGGCCGCCCCGGCCCGGTGTGGATCGATATCCCGGTCAACTATCAGGGCGGCTACATTGAAACCGACAGCCTGCCCGGCTATGACCCGGCGCAGGACGATGCCCGGCTGCCGCCCCCGGTGGACGATGCCACCGTGCAGATGGTGCTGGAAAAGATCCGCAACGCCAAGCGCCCGGTGTTCCACGCCGGGTACGGCATCCGGCTTTCCGGCGGGTACGCAGCGTTCCGCGCCGTGGCGGAAAAGCTGAACATCCCCATTGTGACCTACTGGAACGCCGTGGACCTGATCGAGGACGAAAACCCGCTTTACTGCGGTCGTGCCGGCAATATGGGCGACCGCCCCGGCAACTGGGCCATCCAGAACGCAGACCTGATTCTGGCTGTGGGCACCCGCATTTCCATCCGCCAGGTGGGCTATAACTGGAAAACCTGGGCCCGCGCGGCGGAAGTCATCATGGTGGATATTGACCGCGCCGAGATGAAAAAGCACACCCTGCATGTGGAGCACCCCGTGTGGGCAGATGCCAAGGACTTTCTGCAAAAGCTGGATGCCGCCGCAGCGCCGCTGACCCCTGTCAGCCAGGCAGCGGACTGGCTGGCAACCTGCCAGCGATGGAAAAAAGATTACCCCGCCGTGCTGCCGCGCCAGTGGGAAGAAAACGGCACCACCGCCAATGTGTACGCCTTTGTGCGCTACCTCAGTTCCCGCCTGCCGGAAAACAGCCTGACCGCAGTTTCCAACGGCGCCTGCTGCGTGGTGGGCAATCAGGCGTATGTCATCCAAAAAGGCAGCCGCATGGCCAACAACAGCGCCATTGCCAGCATGGGTTACGGCCTGCCCGCCGCCATTGGCACTTGCATTGCAGGCGGCCGCCGTACCACCATCTGCCTGGAAGGCGATGGCTCTATCATGATGAACCTGCAGGAATTGCAGACCATCCTGACAAATAAGCTGCCGATCAAGATTTTCCTCATCAACAATAACGGCTACCACTCCATCCGCCTGACCCAGAACAACCTGTTCAAAGACCATTGCAAGATCGGCATTGGGCCGGAGAGCGGGGATCTGTCCTTCCCGGAGTTCCGCAAAATTGCCGAAGCGTTCGGCTACCCGTATTCCTTCGCACATTCCAACGCTGAGATGAAACGGGTGGTGGATGCCGCCCTTGCCGCAGAAGGCCCGACTTTCTGCGAGATCTTTACCGATACCCAGCAGGTCTGGGAGCCGAAGAGCGCCACCAAGCGCCTGCCGGACGGCACACTGGTCAGCCCGCCGCTGGAGGACCTGGCACCGTTCCTGCCGCGGGAAGAGCTGGAAAAGCAGATGTTTATCCCCCTGGTGCCGGAGCAGTGAATGATGATAGAACGTAACATTAAAACCGTAATCGTAACCGGCCCCACCGGAGCCGTGGGCACAGCATTGTGCAGCCGGCTGCTGCAGGCCGGGTGTACCGTGGTGGCGGTCTGCCGCCCCGGCAGCCCGCGGGCCGCAGCGCTGCCCAAGGATGCAAACCTGTATGTAGTTGCCTGCGATGCCGCCAACCTGGCGGATTTGCCGCAGTGCATGGCCGCAGCCGGGCTGCCCGTGCAGGCGGATGCCTTTTTCCACCTGGCGTGGGCGCACACCATTGGCGCGGGCCGCAATGATATGCCGGCTCAGATTGAGAATATCCGCTATACCATTGATGCCGTGCGCACCGCGGCGGCAATGGGCTGCCGTGTGTTTGTTGGTACCGGCAGCCAGGCAGAGTATGGCCGTGTGGACGGTGTTCTGCGGGCCGATACCCCCACAAACCCCGAAAACGGGTACGGCATGGCCAAGCTGTGTGCAGGCCAGATGAGCCGTACCGAGGCCGCCGCCCTGGGCATGGACCATGTGTGGGCGCGTATCCTTTCGGTTTACGGCCCGCATGACGGCCCCAACACGATGATCTCCGCCACCATCCAAAAACTGCTGGCCGGGCAGTGCCCGGACCTGACGGCAGGGGAGCAGAAGTGGGATTATCTTTACTCCGCCGATGCTGCGGATGCACTGTACCGCATGGCCTGCCATGGCCGCAGCGGTGCCGTGTACCCGGTGGGCAGCGGCACCGCCCGCCCCCTGCGGGAATATATTGAGACCCTGCGTGATGCCATCGACCTGGCCCTGCCGCTTGGCCTGGGCAAAATCCCTTACGGGCCGCAGCAGGTCATGTTTTTGCAGGCGGATATCACTCAGCTTGCGGCGGATACCGGCTTTGCGCCGCGCACCGCCTTTGCCGATGGCATCCGCGCCACCATTGCGTGGGCAAAAACGCAAAAGCAAACCAATTAAGCCAATAAGGAATAACCCCGTCCGTGCGGGCAGGACCCGCATGGACGAACAGGAGCCAGACAGTATTTATGCAGTTGACCTACCAAAAGTTAAAGCCGTTTGCCTTATCCTATCTCACCGCGCCGCTGGCGGTGTTTTTTGCGGGGTATCTCCGCGCGCCGTTTGCCGTTGTGGGCCTGGCCGTGCTGGCCTTTGCCTGGTGGTATGCCGTGTGCAAAACGCCGCAGGTTAAGCAAGTGGGGCAAGAAGAGCAGGGCATTACGCTTTCGGTGCCAAAGCTGGTGCTGCTGTTTGCCCTGATGCTGTTGTGGGGCTACCTGGGCGGTCAGACGGGCTTTTTTTACCAGAACTCGGACTGGGGTTACCGCAACGCCATTTACCGGGATCTGATCACAAACAGCTGGCCGGTGTATTACCCGCAAAAGGATACGGCGCTGGTGTATTATATCGGGCACTGGCTGGTCCCGGCGGCGCTGACCAAACCGGTATACGCCCTGTTTGGGCTGGATGCCGCCTGGATGTTCGCCCGTATGGCCCTTTGGGGGTGGACGGCGCTGGGCACCTATCTGGCGGCGCTGAATTTGTTGGTCTACCTGCGTGCCGATACCGGCAAAAAGCAGGGGATCGGCCTGCTGTTTTTGATTTTCTTCAGCGGCATGGATATTCTGGGCGCGCTGTACAGCAGCCGACTGCCGGACCTGCTGGCCTATGACGCTATGCACCTGGAATGGTGGACGAATGATTTCCAGTTCAGCTCCCTGACGACCTGCCTGTTCTGGGTGTTCAACCAGACAGTGGGGGCATGGCTGGCAACCGTCTGCTTTTTGCAGGAGAAAGACTGCCGCAACTACCTGCTGCTGGGCACGGCCTGCCTGATGTGCGGCCCCTTCCCATTTGTGGGGCTGGTTATTTTTATGGTGGTGCGCGGCATTGTTCTGCTGGCACAGCGTCAAAAAGGCGTGCTGCAATCGGCGTTCTCCCCGGCCAATGTGCTGGTGCTGGTTGTTGTGCTCAGCATTACGGCCAGTTATTTTTTGGCCAATAACGCCTTTGGCTACAGCGTTCTGGGCGAAACTGTCGCCGGGAACCAGGCAGCGCAGCAGACTTTTGGCCAAAACGTTCTGACCAGCCTGCAAAAAGGCATGCTGGTATTTTACCTGCTGGATGCCGGCATCTATCTGCTGCTGCTCTGGCGGCAGAACCGCCGCAGCTGGCTGTTTTATACCTGCGCCGTGTCGCTCTTCATCATTCCGTTCTTTAAGGTGGGACAGGGGTGCGATTTCTGCATGCGGGTGTCCATCCCGGCTATCTTTATCCTGATGACCCTCTGTGCCCGGTACTTTATCGCCTTGGTGGGCACCAAATGGCGGGACGGTACGCTTGCACAGCATGCCGTGACCATTCTGCTGGCGGCAACGCTGCTGATCGGTGCCTGCACCCCGGCCATGGAAATTTACCGCGGCATCTGCCACATTGCCAAAGAGGGGACTTTCTGCCTGGAAAACGAGGAGCCCTACACCCTGGCGGACCGCCCTGTAAGCCTGAACTTTGAAACGCAAAACTGCGAAAATAAATTGTTCTTTACCTATTTTGCAAAATAGTGTATAGTGATAAGGGTCTGCCCGGCTATTGCGGCAGTGGGCCAAAGACTAAACTTAAAGGAATGAAACCTGCATGAGCGAGAAGAAAAAAGTTATCTCTGTTATGATCCCTACCTATAACGAGGAGGAGAACGCCCGCCCCATCTATGAGGCGGTGCGGGATGAGATTCGGAAGGACTGCCCGGATTATGACTATGAGATCCTTTTTATTGATAATAAAAGCCAGGATCGTACCCGCCGGATCATTACGGACATCTGCGCGCAGGACCCCAAGGTCAAAGCCATTTTTAACAGCAAGAACTTTGGTCAGTTCAACAGCCCCTATTACGGTATGATCCATACCACAGGGGACTGCACCATTACCATCTGCGCGGACTTCCAGGACCCGGTGGAGATGATTCCAAAGTTTGTGGCTGAATGGGAAAAAGGCTACAAAATTGTAATCGGCAAAAAGACCACCAGCCAGGAAAACCCTGTCATGTACTTTTTGCGGGACTGTTACTACAAAACCATCAAAAAGATGAGCAATGTGGAAATGATCGAGCAGTTTACCGGGTTTGGCCTGTACGATAAAAGCTTTATCCAGACCCTGCGTGATTTGCACGACCCCACCCCGTTTTTGCGCGGGATTGTGGCGGAGCTTGGCCCCGAGCGCAAGGAGATTGAATACACCCAGCCCAAGCGCCGGGCAGGCAAGACCCACAACAACTGGTACAGCCTGTTTGATGCCGCCATGCTCAGCTTTACCAGCTACACCAAGATTGGGATGCGGATGGCGGAGTTCTTCGGCTTTTTCTGCGCGGCGGTCAGCTTTATCCTGGGGCTTGTGTTCCTGGTGGCAAAGCTGATCCACTGGAATACCTTTGCTGCGGGTTATGCCCCGATGATTATTGCTGTGTTCTTTGTGGGTGGTGTGCAGCTGACCTTTCTGGGATTTTTGGGCGAGTACATCATGGCAATGAACGCCCGTATTATGGACCGCCCCCTGGTGGTGGAAGAAAAGCGGCTGAATTTTGAATCCGAAACGCCGGAAAGTGATACTACCCGCGCCCAGTAAGACCGAGTGGTTATAATAGATTGCGAGTTGACAGTAAAACAATGATTCCTTTTAATATTCCCCCACAGGTTGGTACAGAGCTGGACTATATGCGCCAGGCCATGGCCAACAATAAGATCTGCGGCGATGGCCCTTTTACCCGCCGCTGTGATGAATGGATGGAACAGCGGTTCCATGCGGGCAAGGTGCTGCTGACCACCAGCGGCACCACCGCGCTGGAAATGGCTGCCCTGCTGTGCGGCATCCAGCCCGGTGATGAGGTGATCCTGCCCAGCTACACATTTTCTTCCACGGCAACGGCCTTTGTTTTAGCTGGGGCCAAGCTGGTGTTTGTGGATATCCGCCCGGACACCATGAACATTGATGAAGCAAAAATTGAACCCGCCATTACCGAAAAAACCAAAGTCGTCTGCGTGATGCACTATGCCGGTGTGGCCTGCGATATGGATACCATCATGCAGATTGCGCGCCGCCATAACCTGAAGGTGGTGGAAGATGCCGCCCAGGGCGTGATGGCCAGCTATAAGGGCAGGGCACTGGGCACCATCGGTGATTTTGGCTGCTACTCTTTCCATGAGACGAAGAACTTCTCAATGGGGGAGGGGGGCGCGCTGGTCATCAATGACCCCGAAACCGTGACCAAGGCCGAAATCCTGCGGGAAAAGGGTACCAACCGCGCCAGTTTTCTGCGCGGCCAGGTAGATAAATATACCTGGGTTTCTTATGGCTCCAGCTACCTGCCCAGTGATCTGAATGCCGCTTACCTGTGGGCACAGCTGGAACAGGCCGATACCATCAATACAGACCGTACCCACAGCTGGGATTATTACGCACAGGAGCTGGCACCGCTGGCTGAAGCAGGCCTATTGGAGCTGCCCACCGTGCCGGAAGGCTGTGTGCATAACGGGCATTTGTTTTATGTCAAGCTGCGGGACCTGGAACAGCGTACCGCGTTCATTGCCTATTTGAAAGCCCACGGTGTGGCATCGTCTTTCCATTATGTGCCGCTGCACAGCGCCCCGGCGGGCATCCAATACGGCCGCTTTGCCGGTGTGGATGAGTACACTACCAAGGAGAGCAACCGCCTGACCCGCCTGCCGCTGTACTATGGTCTGACCGAAGCCGACCGCGCAGCCGTGGTGCAGGTGGTCAAAGACTTTTTTGCACAGAAATAACATGCCCAGTGCATGAAATCAGCAATATAACAAAAATCCGTATCCCGAATGCCAAGCAGGGCAGGAAGATACGGATTTTTCTGTTTGTTCTTTTAAAATTAAACGAAAGTTCTCCACGGAACAATGAGGTCAGGACACGGGGGACGAAACGCTTGCCTGTTTGTATAAAAACAAAGGTTTCTACAGGGGAATAATGCCGTTCACTTTCCCCACCCGCTGCTTTGCAGCATGGTTTCATCGCTCAGCATCCACAGGGCTTCCACATCGTTCAGCTGCTCGATCAAAGCCTGCCCTTTTTCTACCGGCATGCAGAACACACCGGTGGAAAGCGCATCCCCCAGGCCGCTGTCACTGCTTACAATGGCAACGCTGTTCATGTAGCGGGCAGGCTGCAGGGTGGTCAGGTCGATCAGGTGGTGGTAGCGTACACCGTCCACGGTAAAGTAACGCTGGTAGTCCCCGCTGATCACAAGGCTTTGCCCCGGCTGCAGCTCTACGGTATCCACATAGCGTGCGGTAGCGTATTGGCCGTCCTGATCTGGCCAGGGGTTATCGACCCCGGCAACCCAGGGCTCGCTGTTGGGCTTGGTGCCAATGGCGCGCACATTGCCACCCACGTTCAACAGGGCGCTGGTCAGGCCGCGGGCTTCGGCTGCCTGGGCGCATTGCTCCACCGCATAGCCTTTGCCAATGCTGCCAACGTCCAGCTGCAATTCCGGGTCTGCAAAATACACCGTCCCGGTATTCTGGTTCAAAATCAAATCATCCATATTGCAGTGGGCAGCCGCAGCCTGCAGGTCGGCGGTTTTGGGCAGGATATCGGCGCTTACCTCGGCTCCATCGCCCGCGGCGGTGCGGGCATCGTGCCAGTAGCGCAGCACCGCCCCGGCAGCGGCATTGCAGGCACCGTCCGTTGCCTGATACATCTCCTGCGCGAAGGTCAGCAGGTTCATAATCTCATCCCCAACGGCAACGGGGGCAACGGCGGCTCCGGCGTTTACATCCGCCAGGTTGGTCATGCCGTCATAGTGGTTGTAAATATCATACAGCTGGTTATACCGCAGCAGGTCTGCATGCAGGGCGGTCATCTGGGTGTTCCAGTCGGCTTCACTGTCGGCATAGCCGCTGATGACAGTAACGGTGTCAAACACATCCCACCAAGTTACGCTGTAGCGCTGGGGGCTGGTGGTTCCAGTTGCCGCACAGCCGCTCAGCAGCAGGCAGAGCGCCAGCACCGCACAGGTCAGGCGGCGCTTCATGCCTGGCCTCCCACGTGTTCATGCTCGCGGTTCAGTTCGGCCAGCAGGGCAGCAAGGGTCCAGCCGCGGCTGGTGGGGGTTACCATGGCGCGCAGCGGGATCACCGCCCCGCCGCGGCGCACTTCATCCACAAACTGGCCCAGATCGCCGTTGTCATGCCGCAGCCCGCTCACGATCATGGCCGGGCGCTCCGGTACATCCGGGGCGGGGGCGGCTTCACCGCCAGTGTGCCGCCCGGTGCAAAGGGCTTCCATGGTGGTGCCCAGGTCGGCGGCGGTCAAAAGGCGGACTTTCAGGCGGCTCAGGCGTGCAGCGTGTTCCACCGCGGCGTGCTCGGCACTGCCGGGGGCAACCTGCCACAGCAGCACACAGCGCGGTTCCTGCTGGATTCTGGCTTTCATAACAATACCTCGTTATGCCTGCCCGCAGCCGGGCAGGCAGCAATCATAAAATCAAAATGTGCGGCGCAGGGGTCAGTCCCGCGCCGCACGGTGGAAAAGGTTCAATTACAGGTCAGGGTGATACTCTTTGCAGGTGCATTTTTTCCATTTCAGGCCGCTGCCGCAGGGGCAGGGATCGTTGCGGCCAATCTTGGTCACGCGCACAGGGGTGGCACCCTTGGCACCAGCCTGAGCCGGTGCGCCTTCGCCGGTGGGCTTGGCAACCTGTTCGCGTTTCGGCTCCTGGTTCTGCTGGCGCACTTCAATAGTCAGCAGCATGTGTACGGCATCCTCGCGGATGGTGGCGATCATCTCGTCAAACATGGCAAAGCCTTCAATGCGGTATTCCACAATGGGGTCGCGTTGGCCGTAACCGCGCAGGCTCATGCCCTGCTTCAGCTGGTCCATGTTGTCAATGTGCTCCATCCACTTGGAGTCAACATTGCGCAGCAGGCAGATACGCTCCAGTTCGCGCATCATGGGGGCACCGTACTTCTGCTCCTTGCTTTCCAGAATGCTCATGCCGCGCTCATACAGCACCTTGGCAACATCCTCGCGCTTCAGATCATTCAGCTGCTCGGCAGTGTAGTTGAAATCAGTGGGCAGGCACAGCCAGTTCAGGTAGTGGCGGCGCAGGGCGGCAAAATCCCAATCGTCGGCGGTTTCGCCGCTCAGGAAGGACTCGCAGGTCTCGTCGATGGACTGCTTCATCATCTCGTGCAGCTTGTCGGAGATATCCTCGCCGTCCAGCACCATCTGACGCTGCTTGTAGATGATCTCGCGCTGCTGGTTCATGACATCGTCATACTGCAGCACCTGCTTACGGATGGCAAAGTTGGAAGCTTCCAGCTTTTTCTGGGCGCTCTCGATCGTGTTGGTGATCAGCTTGTTCTCGATGGGCATGTCCTCGTCCAGGCCCAGGGTATCCATCAGGCCCTGCACGCGCTCACCGCCGAAAATGCGCATCAGGTCATCTTCCAGGCTCAGGAAGAAACGGGATGCACCGGGGTCGCCCTGACGGCCGGCACGGCCGCGCAGCTGGTTATCAATACGGCGGCTTTCGTGGCGTTCAGTGCCAATGATGAACAGGCCGCCAGCTTCGCGCACAGCCTCGGCTTCGCGCTTGACTTCCGGTTCATATTCTGCAACCAGCTCGTCAAAGCGCTTGCGGGCAGCCAGAATATCAGCATCCTGGGTGTCGGCATGGCCGTCGCACTCGGTCATCAGCATTTCAACTTTTGCTTCATAGGCTGTGTCCGGGGCAGGGGGGATGGGCAGGCCCTGTGCCTTGGCACGGGCTTTGGCGTGCTCGTATTCGTCCTTCAGCACTTCCAGGTCGGCATTCATCTGGCGGGTCAGCTCTTTGCGCAGGGTGGCCTTTGCCATATAGGTCACGTTGCCGCCCAGCATGATATCGGTGCCGCGGCCAGCCATATTGGTGGCGATGGTCACAGCGCCCTGCTTACCGGCCTGTGCAACGATTTCGGCTTCGCGCTCATGCTGCTTTGCGTTCAGCACATTGTGCTCAATGCCGCGCTTTTTCAGCAGCTTGGAAAGCGCCTCGCTCTTTTCCACGCTGACGGTACCAACCAGAACGGGCTGGCCCTTGGCGTGGCATTCGGCAACCTGCTCGATCACGGCATTATACTTGCCGTTGATGGTCTTGTACACGCTGTCCGGCAGGTCCTTGCGGGCGCGGGGCTTGTTGGTGGGGATGGATACGATCTGCAAGCCGTAAATTTCGCTGAACTCGTCCGCTTCGGTGGAAGCCGTACCGGTCATGCCGCCCAGCTTTTTGTACATGCGGAAATAGTTCTGGAAGGTGATGCTGGCCAAAGTCTTGCTCTCAGCAGCAACGGTCACGCCTTCCTTGGCTTCAATGGCCTGGTGCAGACCGTCATTGAAGCGGCGGCCATACATCAGACGGCCGGTGAATTCATCAACGATGATGACTTCGCCGTCTTTCACGATATAGTCGGTATCACGGTGCATCACACCGCGGGCCTTGATGGCACCGTCAATATAGTGGCGCAGGGTCATGTTGTCGGCATCGGCCAGGTTCTCAACATTGAACCATGCTTCGGCTTTCTTAACGCCGCTTTCGGTCAGGGTGCAGGTCTTGTGCTTTTCGTCCACAACGTAATCACCGTCAACCTGTTCATCGGCTTCCACTTTGTCGTCCAGTTCAACGATGACAGACTTTTTCAGCGTTTTGGCAAAGTCGTCCGCGCGCTTGTACATCACGCTGGAATCTTCGCCCTTGCCGGAGATGATCAGCGGGGTACGGGCTTCATCAATCAGGATGGAGTCCACCTCGTCCACGATGGCGTAAGCATGGCCGCGCTGCACCATGCTGGCCTTATAAACCACCATGTTGTCACGCAGGTAGTCAAAGCCAAACTCGTTGTTGGTGCCGTAAGTAACATCCGCCAGGTAAGCCTTGCGGCGGTCCTGCGGCTGTACGTCATGGATAACCAGGCCGACCGTCAAGCCAAGAAAGCGGTAAACCTTGCCCATCCATTCGCTGTCGCGCTTGGCCAGGTAATCGTTGACGGTAACAACATGCACGCCTTCGCCGGTCAGGGCATTCAGGTAAACGGGCATGGTGGCCACCAGGGTCTTGCCTTCACCGGTCTGCATCTCGGCAATGCAGGAACGATGAAGCACAATGCCGCCGATGATCTGCACCGGGTAGGGCTTCAGGCCCAGCACACGCCAGTCCGCTTCGCGGCAGACGGCGAACGCTTCGGGCAGGATATCGTCAAGGCTGGCCCCGTTTTTCAGCTTTTCTTTCAGGTACGGGGTTTTGGCCTGTAATTCTTCGTCAGTAAGTTTCTGCATTTCGGGCTCAAGTTCCAGCACCTTGTTGGCAATGGGTTTGATGCGCTTGAGCTCTTTGTCGGAAAAATTACCGAACAGTTTTTCTATAAAAGACATAAGTAAACACCTGTATTTCTGCCGCATGGCGGCGAATGGATCAGCAGGGGAACCCCTGTTGGATACAATGCTATACTTTAATATAATACACCCGCGCAGGGTACCGTGTCAAACCTGCGCGGGTGTAAAATGCAAATATTAAACTGTTTCAGCGGCTTTTGTTGGAACTTGGCCGGTTATCATGCGCTTGCAGCGCTTTTGGCCTGCTTTTCGTTGCTGATGAACAGCAGCACCAGCATCAAAAAGATGCAAACAAAGCCGATGGCGTCCCACACGGTAAAGGGGGAACCGAGCACCAGCGTGCTGATGATGGCCGCCGTAACCGGTTCCGCAAAGCTGAACAGGCTGGATTTCTGTGGCCCAATGTACATGACGCCGCTCATGTAACAGCTGAACGCCAGCACGTTGCCGATGAGCACGACCGCCGCAATACCGGCAATGCCGGCCGCGTTGGGTACGTAGTTCATCCGCCACGGGCGGAACACCAGCGCAAAGAAGGTGCCGCCCATCAGGAATGCCCAACCCTGCAGCATGGGTGTGGGGTACTGTTTTTGCAGGTTTTTGGGCCATATGGTGTAAATAACAACGCAGAACGCGCTGATAATACCAACGACCAGCGCAGCGGGCGAAACCGCCATGTTGGTCAGGCTGCCGTGGGTGGTCAGCATAAATACACCACCCAGCGCCAGCACAATGGAGAACACCTCAAACAGCCGCGGCGCACGCTTTTGCTGGATGCAGACCACCAGCAGAATCAGCACGGGGGAAAGATCCTGCAAAATGGTGCCCACACCGGCGCTGGAAAGCTGGATGGTCAAAAAGTAGGTGAACTGGCAAAAGCTGACGCCAGCCAGGCCATAGATCACAAGGTCGCGCGCGTTGCGCCAGCTGCGCCAGGGGTTCACCAGTTGGCGCCAGTTGCGCACACCGTAATAGATGCACAGAATCACACCGGCCAAAAACAGCCGGATGGGCACCAGCCAGGTGGAATCCATGCCCTGGCGGGTAAACAGATACTGCCCCACGCAGCCGGAAACACCCCAGCACATGCCGCCGAACATTGTCAGCAGAGCGCCTTTTACGCTATCCGTCATTCGTTATGATCTCCTATCCCAAAACTTGTTACAGTTCGTTCAGGCAATACTGCGCAGCGGCCAAAACATCCGGAACAACGGGGGCACCGGTGGCACGCAGCTGCTGTGCGCTCTGATGCCCAGCGGTTTGCAGCACACACCGCACGCCCAGCGCCTGGGCAACCTCAAAATCGTGGACAGAATCCCCGATCATAATAGCCTGCGCCGGTACGGCACCGCGCTGCTTCAGTTCAGTCAGATAAGCCAGGCCGACTTCCACTTTGCTGCGGGCGTAAATATTATCCAACCCCAGCAGGCGGTCAAAGTAGGGGCGCACGCCGCGCTCCGTGACCTGCTGTTCCAAAACCGGCAAGTTGGAAGCCGAAAGAATGACCTGCTGCACCCCGGCACCTTTCAAAAGGGAAAGGGCGGGCACAGCACTTTCTGCCAGCGGGCAGGCCCCGGCGCGGGCCAGGTAATCCTGCATGTAATCATCGGCAAGCTCTTTGTAGGAGTTTTTGGAAAAATCGAACCCTGCGCGAATATAATAATCTTCAATCGGGAAGCCAAAAATCTCACGGTACTGGGCAAGGCTGTATTGCTGCGGGTAATGATAGATGCGGAGCAGACGGTTGAGCGCGTCCACACAAAGGGCAACATCATCCAGCAGGGTGCCGTTCCAGTCCCATAAAACAAGGCTCGGTTTCATGGCAGCTCCTTTTAATGAATACAGGGAAAGCGATTATTGTTCTACAAAAATTTTGTTCAGGGATTCGTTGCTCTCGATCAGCTTGACCAGGGCAACACCCAGCACACAGCAGCTGATGATCTCACCAACGCCAACAGCAACGGCGTTGAATACCGCCATGGTGGCCGTGGGGGCAGAATCCGAGAAGAACACAGTGATTTCAAACGCGCCAACGATCAGTGCATTGGCGATAACAGGAGGGAAAGACGCCGGAATTGCCAGCCCTTTCCAGCGCACATTGCGCAGGGCATAGGTGGCAAGGCAGGCAATCAGGGTGGCGGCGGTGCCAAACACCACATCCACCATGGTGGAACCCAGCAGATTTGCCAGCAGGCAGCCCAGGGTAACGCCCACAATGTATTCGGCCCCAAACACCGGCAGCAGGCAGAATGCTTCGGCCACGCGCACCTGTACCGCGCCGTAAGAGAACGGCTGCAATACTAGGCAAAGCACGGTGTAAACTGCGGCGATCATGGCGCAGCGTACCAGGGTTTGATCGGACAGTTTGTTTTTGCTAGTAGACATAAAATTACACTCCGGCGGATAGATTTTGACCGCGCCCAAGACCGCCAGGCTTGGGTGGGTTTGCGCCTGAAAATCAGGCGGAGCCTAAAATCCTAAGTTGCTCAACAAATTGTTATTATAACAAATGAAAATGGGGGATACAAGGGGGAAAGGGGCATAATATTGCAGCAAAAGAGCAAAATACTGCCTTTGCAGACAAAAAATCCCGCACCGGGCGGGCTGCCGGTGCGGGGGAAAATGATAGAAAGGTTTGTTACCAGGGCGCGTTATCCAGCGGGCAGTGCATGTCTGTGCGGGCGGCGCGCATTTCCACATAGCAGCCGCACTGCATGCAGGTCCCGGCGTTAAGGCTGGGGCAGGTGCGGCAATGTTCCAGCCGGGCAGTGTATTCCGCATCCGGGGTGCGCACACGGCGGGGCATGGTGGCGCGGTAGCGCACCACGCTGGCGTAATAGTCGTTTTCGTCCGCCATATCCTGCAATAAGCAGCGGCGGCAGCGCTTGGGCTGGGCTTCCATTACTGGTTCACCACAAAAGCGGCTACGCTGCACGGCGGCAGGGTGGCGGTAAAGCCGTCCGCCGTCAGGCTGGTGTTCAGTTCCGCGGGGACAACCTGCTCCGGCGCGGCAAAGGTGTTGTGGGCGGCGGGGGCACCGGCCAGCACGCGGGCTGTTACACCGGTGGGCTTGGCCCCGCCCAGCATGCAGGTAACAGGGATAGCTGCCGTATCGTTCAGGTTGGCCGCAGTGACCAGAATACTGCCGTCTGCCTGCTGGCTGGCACTGACATGCAGATCGGGCACCGCCTGGTCATCGTGGTTCAGCAGGGTGGTCTCCGCATAGCTTTCCAGCTGCTTGGCACCCTGGTGGCCCTTGTACATTTCAAATATATGATAGGTCGGGGTCAGCACCATCTTGCTGCCTTCGGTCAGGATCATGGCCTGCAGCACGTTGACCATCTGGGCAATGTTGGCCATGCAGACGGTATCACAGTGGTTGTTGAAGATATTCAGGTTGATGGCCGCCACCAGCGCATCGCGCATGGTGTTCTGCTGGTAAAGGAAGCCGGGGTTCGTGCCCGGTTCCACATCGTACCAGGTGCCCCATTCATCCACGGCCAGGCCCACTTTGCGGTCGCCCTGATACTGCTTGATAATGCGGGTGTGGTTCTCCAACAGTTCTTCCATCTGCAGGGTCTTGTGCAGGGTGGTATAGTATTCCTCATCGGTAAAGTCTGTGGCCGAGCCCTTGTGCTGCCAATCCTGATGGGGCACGGTATAGTAATGCAGTGATACCGCATCTACGGCCTGCCCGACGCGCTCCATCACGGTTTTGGTCCAGTGGTAATCCGCCACGTTGGCGCCGGATGCGATCTTGAAGATTTTGTGCTCCGGCGAGTAGTTGCGCAGGTAGGTGGAATATTGGCGGCACAAATCGGCATAATACTCGGCACGCATACTGCCGCCGCAGCCCCAGGCTTCATTGCCAATGCCCCAGTATTTTACGTTGAACGGTTCGTCCTGCCCGTTGGCGCGGCGCTCTGATGCCATGGGGGAAATGCCGCCCATGTTGCAGTATTCCACCCAGTCCGAAAATTCCTGCACGGTGCCGCTGCCCACATTGCCGCTGAAATATGCTTCGCAGCCAATCTGGCGGCACAGCTCCATAAATTCATGGGTGCCAAAGCTGTTATCCTCGGTCACGCCGCCCCAGTTGGTGTTTACAATGGTTTTGCGGTTCTCCTTGGGGCCAATGCCGTCGCGCCAGTGATAGGTATCGGCAAAGCAGCCGCCCGGCCAACGCAGCACGGGCACATGCAGGGCTTTCAGCGCGGATACAACATCATTGCGCATGCCGTTGGTGTTGGGAATATCAGAAGCCTGACCGACATAAATGCCCTGATAGATGCAGCGGCCCAGATGCTCCGAAAACTGACCGTAAATGTTGGGGTTGATGGTGCCAACCGAACGGTTGACGTTCACAAAAATATATGCCATAAAAATACCTCACAAAACATAAAAAGCAACATGAAATAGGAACCTAAAAGCACTATAACAAACCCCGTTCGTTATGTCAATCTCCTATAAAAAATAAACCCTGCATTCCGGCAGAAGCACAAAATGCAGGGCAGATAAAAGCAAACAAAGAAGCAAATAGAAAGCAAGAATAAGCGAATTTACAAGAAAAAGCAGTTGACAGGAAGGCTCAGCCTGCATACAATGCTCCTAACTCCTAACTCCTAACTCCTAACTCCTAACTCCTAACTCCTAACTCCTAACTTTATTCCCACTTCTCCCAAACCTCCGGCCGGTACCCCACTGTGGCGGCGCGGCCATTGCGTACAATGGGTTGGCGCAAAAGCTGCTGGTTTTCAAACAGTTTGTCAGCCTGCTGGCTATCGTCCAGCCAGCGCAGCAGGGCAAGGGTATCCTGGTCTTTGGCGGTTTCGTCCACCAGGGCCTGCCAGCCGCCCACGGCCTGGCACACGCGGTCAAACTCACCGCGGCTCAGGCCCTTTTCTTTCAGGTCCACCATCTGGAACTTGATGCGCCGCTCTTTGAACCAGCGCTGCGCCTTTTTGGTGTCAAAGCTTTTGTTGGTGCCAAAAATCTGGATGTTCATGCGTTTTCCTCCCGCCATCAGTCTGCCTGCGGGACATCCTGGCTGGATGCCACAATGTTATTGACCCACACGCCTTTTTTGACCAGAATAAACCCGATGATGCACTTGAGCAGATCCACCCCGTTCACAAACAGGTAAACGATGGGCAGCGGCAGTGCCGTATAGCGGCTGAGGACAAAGGCAATGGGAAAGTTGATCAACCAGGTATAGCAGCTGTCAAAAAAGAAGGTGATCAGCGTTTTGCCGCCGGAACGCAGCGTAAAGTAGGCAGCGTTGGCAAAGGCGAACAGCGGCATGCACAGCGCCGCCGTGCGGATCACGCTGGAAGCAAGCTCCCGGATGGCGGGTTCGGTGTTGTAAATGTGGGGGATCAGCGGGCTGAACAGGGCCAGCAGCGTGCCCATCACCGCGCAGCTGGAAACACTCAGGGTGATCATCCGCCATGCGGTGCGGCGTGCACCGGTCATGCGGCTGGCACCAAGCTCCTGCCCAACCAGAATGGCCGTGGCATTGCCCAGCGAAAGGAAAACTTCGTTAAAAATCTGGGTGATGGTGTTGGTAATGTTCATGGCGGCAATGGCCTGGATGCCGCGCACGGAATAGCATTGCAGCAGCATGGCCTGGCTCATGCTCCACAGGCATTCGTTCAGCAGAAGAGGGAACCCCTTGATCGCCACCTGGCGGGCCAGATTGCCGTCAATGTGGAAATTGCGGAACACGCCTTCCATGAACGGGTAGCGCTCGGCACTGCGGTGCGCCCCGCTGACCACGATGAAAAACTCCACAAAGCGGCTGAGCGAAGTGGCAATACCGGCACCCACTACGCCCAAAGCAGGAAAGCCGAACAGGCCAAAGATCAACAGGCCGTTGAACACAAAGTTGATGCCCATGGCAATCATGCTGGCGCGCATGGGAAGCGTTGTCTGGCCGGATTCCCGCAGGGTGCTGGCGTAAGCCTGAGTCAGCGCAAAGGGAATCAGCCCCACCAGCATCACACGCAGGTAGCCCAGGGCATACTCCAGCGTGGCGGCGGCATCGGCGGCGGTGGTGTCGGCTGAAATATACAGTTCGATCAGCGGCCGCCCGGCCCCCAGCAGCACTCCGAACGCGATGACCAGCAGGCCGACCGCAATCAGCAGTTTCATGCGCAGGGTCTGGCGCACGCCCTCCATGTTGCCCTGGCCGTAATACTGGGCACCAAAAATGCCCGCCCCGGCCAGCGCACCCCAGATGCACAGGTTGAACACAAACAGCAGCTGATTGATGATGGCAACGGCGCTCATGGGTAGGGTGCCCACCTGGCCAACCATCACATTATCCAGCAGGCTGACCACGTTGGACAGGGTGTTCTGCACAATAATAGGCAGAACCACCACCGCAACATGGCGGTAAAAGGTGCGGTCACCGATCAGGCACTCCCGCAGTGTTAAACTTTTTTGCTCCATACATCCTCCGTTTTACAAGTCTTACACCATAACAAAAATGCTCTTCCCGCACACAGCGGCAGGAAGAGCAGAAAAAAGCAACCCCTTTTTACGGCAGCGGCACCGCGTAATCCACAAGGCGGCGGGGCTTGCCTTCAAATACAATGGCAATACCATCCGGGCCGGTGTTGGCGCTCACAACGCCGCCCAGCTGGAACACCAGCAGCGGCGCATGACCAAACTCTTTTTTGCACAGCTTGACAAGTTCGTCACGCTTGGCGGTGGAGCTGGTGTAAGCAACCATGTAAGGCATTTTCTTCACATCGTCCACGCGGCTCTTGACCCACTTGACCATGGCAGGCGGCACGTTGTTGTCACCGCGCACCTTGGCTTCCACCTTGCTGATGCCATCGTTCAGGCTGATGATGGGGCGGATGCCCATCAAATCGCCCACAACGGCAGCGGCGGCGGAAACACGGCCAGATTTTTTCATCTGCTTTAAGCTGTATGCGGCAAGGCAGATTTCCACCCGGGCCAGCTTGTCCTGCATTTCGCGCAGGCAGGCATCCAGCGGCTCACCGGCACGCACCTTGCGGGCACACTCGCACAGATACCAGCCATACGGCATGGAGTAGGTGTGCGAATCGATCAGATGAATCTTCATCTTGTGGCCGGGGCGCTCGTCTTCCAGCAGTTCGGCAGCCTTTACGGCGTTATTGTATGTACTGGAACCACCGGCGTTGATGCACAGGTGTACAAGGTCCTGTATACCGGCGTCTACATATTTGGCATAGATATCCACCCATTCCAGCTGGGTGATGGCGGCGGTGGTGGGTACGCTTTTGGACTGGCGCATCATCTCATAGAACTGGTTGTTGGTTATGTCTTTGCGTTCCAGGTATTCCTTGCCGTCCAGCATAATGTGGAACCCAATCACATCAATGCCGTATTTATCGGTCAGTTCCTGCGGAATGTCGGAGCAGGAATCCGTTAAAAAAGCAACTTTCACATCACTCATCTTTGTTCTCACTTCCATTCAAATCGGGTCAGCTGGCCGTGTGTTTCCAGGTCGGCAAAGTCCCACTGGCGCAGAACTTCGTATACCCCCACAGCTACAGCATTGGATAAGTTCAGGCAGCGCTCGCCTTTGCGCATGGGCATGCGCACGCACTGCTGCTGGTTAGCGGCCAGCAGCTCTTCCGGCAGGCCAGCGTCCTCGCGGCCAAACACCAGATAGGAACCATCCGGATAATGGGCGTCGGTATGGCGCTGCGGCCCCTTGGAGGTAAAGTAGAAGAACGGGCCGTGATTTGCCGCAAAAAACGCATCCAGATCCTGATAATATGTTATATCAAGCTGGCTCCAATAGTCAAGACCGGCGCGCTTTAATTTTTTATCGTCGATCGTAAAACCCATTGGCCCAACCAGGTGCAGGCGGGCACCGGTTACGGCGCAGGTGCGCGCGATGTTGCCGGCGTTCTGGGGAATCTGCGGTTCAACCAGTACAATATTTACAGTTGGCAAAATTCACACATCCTTATTGCTTCTTATTCCGGGTTCTGCATCAGCCGGGGCAGCACGCTTTCCAGCCACACGCCAAGGCGCTCGTCAGCTTCGTCGGGGGTGGCTTTCAGGCAGTCGGCCACAAACACGGCAGCAGCCTGTGCAGCGGCGGGCAGTACGTTGCCCTGCAGCAGCCGCCCCACCAGCACCGCACCAAAAATATCCCCCGTGCCATGGAAGCTCTTGGGTACCATGGGGGTGCGCACCAGACTTTCGCCGGTGGCACGGTCTGCCCCAACGCAGGCAATGCCGCGCCCGGCGGCCACACCGGTGATGAGCACCCGCGGGCAGATGCGCGTTAGGCGCTGCGCCTGGGTCTGCGCGGTATGCAATTCCGCTTCGCCAGTCACACCGGGCATCGGATCGCCCAGCAGCAGGGCGGCTTCGGTGGTGTTGGGCAGAATCAGGCTGGCACGGGAACACAGGGTATACATGGCGGGCACCATTTCCGGCGCAAGGCCGCGGTACATCCGGCCGTGGTCGCCCATCACGGGGTCAACCACCGTCAGGGCGTCCGGCCAAAGGTCCATGGCCTGCTCTACCAGCTTGGCCTGGCTGGCATCGGCCAGGTAGCCGGAATAAATGCAGTCAAACCGCAGGCCAAGGCGGCGGTAATGCTCCAGGGCTGCGGGGCCGTAACCGGGGTTGGCCAGCTTGGCCGGGGTGCCCAGCCCGCCCGTGTGGGTGGAAAGCACTGCTGTTGGTACGGCAACGGCCTGTGCCCCCAGCGCCGAAAGCACAGGCACAATGACCGAAAGCCCTGCCCGCCCAAAGCCGGGCAGATCATGGATGCACAGAACTGTTTTAGGTGCATTGGACATAAGAAAAACGCTCATTTCTATATCGAATTTAGGTCAGCCCGCAGCAGGGAAGTGAATGCGCGGCGGCTGAAAACGTCTTTTCCAAACGTCTGTACTGATTTTACCACAAACTTCCCCGCAGAAAAAGACGCATAACCACGAAACTGTATGGAAAAACTATTCCCAGGCTGGGATGAATGGAAAGCCGGCATCCCAAAGCCAAAAACACCAAAAGGAGCAATGCAAAATGGAAAACATGATCCAGACCGTTGCCGCTGCCGCCGTGGGGATGGCCATTGGCGGTGCCGCCGTATATGCCGCCACACAGGACCACCGCCAGATCCGCCGCACCGTGCACAGACTTTCCCGCGGGGCAGAAAAAGCTTTGATTGACTTTGACCGCATGGTGGAAAGCTACACCAAATAACAAAAATGCACCGCATATGATGGCGGTGCATTACATAAAAAAGCAAAGGCAACACCGCACAATTCCCGCCTTGCGGCTTAAGCATCGCTCCGGCAGCTGCGGCACGGCATCTGCGTTGCCAAAATGCTCGATAATGTCGGGTTGCGGTACCCGCATCGTGCTTCGGGGGCAAAAGCCCCTCGCACTCTGCGACCGCTGCCCCTGCTTCGGTTCGCTGTTTCCGCCACTGGCGGCGCTCACCTTTGCAGCATCCAGTATTATCTGCGCTTTTGGCTTGGCATCTGCCGCACCTCGCTCGCCGTATCGGCACTTAGAATTATGCGGTATTGCCCAAACAAAATGCCGCAACGGAACCCCGTGCCCCGCTGCGGCAGACCCAAACCCCTCTATTTTAAGGAATTATCACAGGATACGCACGCGGATGGCGGCATCAATGCCGCTGAGCTGTGCGGTTAGGCCGGCATCCACGTTGCCTGTTACATCCAGCATGGTGTAGGCAACATTCTTGCGGCCTTTGTTCACCATGTTCTCAATGTTCAGGTTGGCGGCGGTCAGAATGCCGGTGATGGAAGAGATTGCGCCCGGCTCATTGCGGTGAATGATGCAGATGCGCTTGCCGCCAACGCGCGGCTGGCTGACATCCGGCAGGTTGACACTGTGGGTGATGTTGCCGTTTTTCAGGTAGTCGCTCAGCTCATTGGCTGCCATCACAGCGCAGTTGGTCTCGCTTTCCGGGGTGGAAGCGCCCAGGTGCGGCGTGCAGTAAACTCCTTTCACACCCAGCAGCTCCTCCGCCGGGAAATCGCAGAAATACTGGGCAACCTTGCCGGTGCCAAGAGCATCCAGCAGGGCAAAGTTATCAACCAGCTCACCGCGGGCAAAGTTCAGCACACGCACGCCGTCCTTGCACATGGCCAGCGTCTGGGCATTGATGGTGTTCTTGGTGGAGGGCAGGTACGGCACATGGATGGTCAGATAGTCGCAGCGGGGCAGCATATCGCCCAGGGTGACGCAGTGCTGTACGCTGCGGGACAGGCTCCATGCAGCGTCAATGGAAATGTATGGGTCATAGCCCAGAACTTCCATGCCCAGGGCAACGGCGGCGTTGGCGACGCGGGCACCAATGGCACCCAGGCCGATTACACCGATGGTTTTGCCGCGCAGTTCCGGGCCGACAAACTGCTTTTTGCCCTTCTCCACATCCTTGGCCAGGGTGGCGCTGCCTTTCAGGCCCTGCGCCCACTGCACAGCGTCCGGTACATTGCGGCTGCCGGACACCAGCGCGCCGATGACCAGCTCGGCCACAGCGTTGGCGTTGGCACCGGGGGTGTTGAACACCACGATGCCCTGCTCGGTGCACTGGTCAATGGGAATGTTGTTGGTGCCGGCACCTGCGCGGGCAATGGCCAGCAGGCTTTTGGGCAGGGCGACATCATGCAGGTCGGCGCTGCGCACCAGAATGCCCTGTGCGTCGTCAGCCTCGTTATTGATCTCGAACTGGTTGGCCGGCAGCTTTGCCAGCCCAACCGGCGAAATGGCGTTCATGGTTTTGATGGTATACATAATGGCGGATAACCCCCTGTAATAATTAGAAATTAGGGCAATACTGCTTAAGCCGTCAGGCGGGAATTGTGCGGTGTTGCCTTAGAGATGAGCAATTAGGAATGAACGGTATGGCAGAGAAATCAGCAGGAACATTGGGATTTGAGCAAAACATAAAGTCAGCCTTCAATTCCTAATTTCTAATTGCTAATTCCTCATTATTTCACGCGTTTTCCTTGCGGAACTTCTCCATGAAATCAACCAGGTCGTTCACACCCTGGGCAGGCATGGCGTTATAGATGGAAGCACGCATGCCGCCAACCAGGCGGTGGCCTTTCAGGTTCACGAAACCGGCTTCGGTAGCAGCGGCGCAGAACTTCTTATCCATATCCGGGTTGGGGCTGGTGAAGGTCACGTTCATCATGCTGCGGTATTCCGGCTGAACGGGATTGTTATAGAAGTCCTGACCGTCCAGGTAATCATACAGGACCTTGGCCTTGGCGTGGTTGATCTTGGCCATCTCTTCCAGGCCGCCAACCTCATTCTGCAGGTAATCCATCACCAGACCGGTCATGTAGATGCACCAGCACGGCGGGGTGTTGTACATGCTGTCCTTATCCAACAGGGTAGTGTAGTTCATCATGGTGGGGATCTTTTCCGCCGGGATGCCTTTGGCGCTCTTGCCCAGCAGGTCGTCCCGGATGATGGCAATGGCCATACCGGCGGGGGCAACGTTCTTCTGCACACCAAAGTAGATGCAACCGTACTTGCTTACATCGGTCGGCTCACTGAAAATCATGGAGCTCATGTCAGCTACCAGGGGGATGCCGTCCACCTGCGGTACATCTTTATAAGTAGTGCCAAAAATGGTGTTGTTCTGGCAGATGTGGATGTAGCTGGCGTTGGGGTCATACGCAATGGCCTTGACATCCGGAATATAGGTGAAGTTCTTATCCTTGCTGGAAGCAGCGATGCGGGCTGTGCCGAACTTAGCGGCTTCCTCGGCAGCCTTTTTGCTGAAGTTGCCGGTCACCAGATAATCCGCCGTGCCGGTGGTCATAAAGTTCAGGGGCACCATGGCGAACTGCTGGGTTGCGCCGCCCTGGAAGAAACCGATCTTGTAGTTGTCGGGCACATTCAGCACCTTGCGGATACCGGCCTCAGTGTTCTGGATGATCTCATCGAACCACTTGCTGCGGTGGCTCATCTCCATCACGCTCATACCGCTGCCATGGTAGTCCAGCAGGTCGGCCTGAGCTTTTTGCAAAACGGGAACCGGCAGCATGGAAGGACCGGCGCTGAAATTATACACACGATTCATAAGAGGTTACCTCCTAAATTCATTCTTACACCCAAGCTCAAAGCGGCGCGCTGCGCCTTGTTTTGTTGATTCGTTTTTCACAACACCTGTATTATACGCACTGCGCCTGCCCGCCCGCAAGCAAAACACGTTTGTCAAAATACCGAAAAAAGTGGAAAATTGCCGCGGGCAGCCTGCCAATAAGTACAGATGTGCGCAAAACGAAAACAGATACTTTTACAAACGTAAAATGCTGACCACCAAAACAGCCAAAAAGTAAGTGCACATTTTGTGCAAAAATACACCTTGCTAAAATATCTGCCACAGATGTAAAATAAAAGTACAAAAATCAACCACAAACATAAAATGATGGGGTGGAGAGAAGAATGAAAGCACTTTCAACCAGTGAAGAGCAGGTCATGGCGGCGCTGTGGGCCTGCGGCAAACCGGCCACTCGGCGGCAGATCGCGGCCAAACTGCCGCCGGACTGTGTGTGGGCGGATTCCACACTGCTCAACTTCCTGCTGCGGCTGGAAGCTAAGGGCTATGTACGGCCCGAAAAGCAGGGCAACAAAAATATTTATACCCCGCTGGTGCGCCGTGTGACCTATTGCGGGGCAGTCAGTGCGGCACACCTGCAAACTCTGTATGGCGGGGACCTGCGCAGCATGGTGGCGGCGTTATCGGATACCGGACGCATCACCAATGCTGAGATGGAGCGTCTGGCCCGCTGGCTGGACACCCGCGTGGCTGAAAGCCCGGAATACGATTACGATTGACCCCAAAAAAGGAAAACTGCCCCTTGCTTTTATAGGGCGGTGCAGTACAATACAGACAGATGCTTGACTTGTAACAGAATGAGAGGGGAAATAAGACATGACAAAATTGGATGACCTTGCTTTGCATATGATTACATATTACGCGGCGGATCCTGCCCGCATCCAGCACTTTATCAAGGTGCACAGCTTTGTTGCGCTGATTGCCCGGCAGGAGGGGATGGATGCCGCAACGCTGGAAATTCTGGAAGCCGCTGCCTATGTGCATGATATCGGAATCAAACCGGCAGAGCAGACCTATGGCAGTTCCGCAGGCAAATATCAGGAAGAGCTCGGCCCCGCCCCGGCCCGCGCCATGATGTTGGAATGCGGCTTTACCCCGGCGCAGGCCGACCGCGTTGCTTATCTGGTGGGGCATCACCATACCTATACCAACATTGACGGCATGGACTATCAGATTTTAGTGGAAGCGGATTTCCTGGTCAATCTGTATGAGGATTCTGTACCCAAAGCAGCGGCGCAGAGCGCGCTGGATAAAATTTTCAAAACGCAGACAGGCAAGACGATCTGCAAAGAAATGTTTGTGCTGTAAACGATACTGCGATAAATTTTTTTGCCCGCAACCGGCGGTTGACACATTTCCAACAGTCAGGTTCTTTTTTGCAACGGCACCAGCTGGTACGATAAAGCCACCGAAACAAAACCCCACAACACAAGAAAGGACATTGACCATGATCTTTGCAGACAAATTGATCGCCCTGCGCAAAAAGGCAGGATATTCCCAGGAAGAACTTGCCCAACAGCTGAACGTGACCCGGCAGTCGGTCTCCAAATGGGAGGGCGCACAGTCGGTTCCGGATATTGAAAAGATATTGCAGATCAGCAAGCTGTTTGGCGTTACCACAGATTACCTGTTAAAAGACGAGATGGGCGAACCGGAATATGCCGAAAGTGAGCCCACCGCCCTGCGCCGTGTAACGCTGGAGCAGGCTAATGCTGCCCTGGCCCAGGCAAAGGTCAACGCTCCCTACATGGCGTGGGGAACTGCGCTCTGTGTTGCTTCACCTGTTATGCTGCTGCTTTTGGGCGAAATCTGCCAGCATTCCCAGTTTGGCCTGAACGAGAAGGTGGCGACCGGTATTGGCCTGTGCGTTCTGCTGGTAATGGTATGCGTGGCTGTGGTGCTGTTTATGCTGTGCGGCACGAAGAACCGGGACTTTGATTTTTTGGAAAAGGAACCCTTTGAAACAGAATACGGCGTGACCGGCATGGTGCGGGAACGCCAGGCGGCGTACCGTCCCACCTATGATAAATTGAACCTGACCGGCACCGTGCTGTGCATTCTGTCCGCTATTCCGCTGTTTGTGGCCATGATGGTGAACAGCGGAATCGTGATGAATGCGGCGGTTTGTGTTCTGCTGGTGTTGGTTGCCTGCGGCGTTTTTGCCTTTGTGCTGGGCGGGACCTATTACGGCGCAACGGAAAAGCTGCTGGAAGAAGGGGACTACACCCGCCACAGCAAAGCCACCCGTGAGCTGCGTACTGCCATCAGCGTGGTGTACTGGCTGGTGGTCACGGCGGCATTCCTGCTGTACACCTTTGGCCCCAGGGGGAACGGCCAGCCCCAAGACAGCTGGTTCATCTGGGCCATCGGCGGCATTCTGTATGCGGCCCTAGTGCTGGTGGTGAAAATGGCGCTGAGAAAGCAAAATAATAAATAATAATGAATAAAGAATAATGTTGGTGGACCGCCGTGCGGTGGCACGGCTCAAAAAATAGGGCGCTACTTTCCTACAGCAAATTGCCAATGAAGGAAAGTAACGCCTTATTTTAATGTGCGCGCGTGGCGCGCACACCGCCATTATTCTTTATTATTTATTCATTATTCATTCTGATGCTGCGCATCAGCTCTGCATCTGCACAATATCCCGGATCGCCTTTCCCGTCGGGGTGCCGGCAAGGCCGCCGATGCCGGTTTCGCGCAGGTCATTGCTCATGGCAGCGCCAACTTCGGCCATCGCGTCGATCACCTCGTCCGCGGGGATATGCCCTACCACGCCGGCCAGCGCCATGTCCGCGCAGGAGACTGCGTTCATGGCCCCGATCACATTGCGCTTGATGCAGGGAATTTCCACCAGCCCGGCCACGGGGTCACACACAAGGCCCTCCAGGTTGGTCAGCGCCATGGCAAAGGCTTCGGCGCATTGTTCGGCGGTGCCGCCGCGCAGCTCCACCAGGGCGGCGGCTGCCATGGCGCTGGCAGCGCCGACCTCGGCCTGGCAGCCGCCCTCGGCGCCGGCCAGCGTGGCGCGCGCGGCCACAACCTGCCCAAACCCGGCGGAGACATACAGCGCGCGGCAGATTGCTTCCTCGTTATAGCTGCCGCTGCGCCACAAGGGCAGCAGCACCGCGGGCAGAACGCCGCAGCTGCCCGCCGTGGGCGCGGCGACAATTCGTTTCATGCAGGCGTTGCATTCGGCGGTTTTCAGGGCTTCGGCCATCACCTGGGCCAGATAGCCGCCAGTCAACAGTTGGCCGCGGGCTTCGGCTTCGGCCACTTTGGCAGCATCGCCGCCCGCAAAGCCGCTGGCGGAACGATCCGCGCCACAGTAGTTATCGCTGGTTTGCACCATCACCTGCCACAGGTGGTGCATTTCGGCCAGGGACTGGGGGCGGGTCAGCCCGCTTTCCAGCAGGTCGCTCTGCAAAATAACGTCCCACAGGGGCTGGTTGTTCTGGCGGCTGACGTTTAGCATTGCTTTAACGGAAGAATATGCCATAATCACGCGCCCTCCTTTGTTTCGGTCTGCTGCGCAAGGTTCAGACCGGTCACTTTCACAATGCCCTGCATGCCGCGCAGTTCAGCAATTAAGGCGTCCGGCAGGGGCTGGTCACATTCCAGCACCATTACGGCATAGCCCCCGGCGGTGGAACGGTACAGCTGCATGGTGGCAATGTTGATGCCCCGCTGCGCCAATGCGGTGGTCACTTCGGCCACATGGCCGGGGGTATCCTGATTGTGAACGATCAGGGTGTTGTGGTCGCCGCCAAAGTTGGTGGTAATGCCGTCGATCTGGCAGATGTTGATGCGCCCGCCGCCGATGGAAGCACCCATTACTTCCAGCTTACGGCCGCTCACCCCTTCCAGCCGCAGCAGGGCGGTGTTGGGGTGGGCACCGCGCAGCACCACGGTGCCGATGGTATAATCCAGCCCGGCCTGCTGCGCCAGGGAAAAGCTGTCCGGGATGCGTTCATCGTCTGGCAGCATGCCCAGCAGCCCGGCCACCAGCGCACGGTCGGTACCGTGGCCGCGGCCTGTGGCGGCAAAGCTGCCATGCAGCAGGATCTCGGCGGTTTTTGGGGCTTCGCCCAACAGGTTGCGCGCTGTAAGCCCAATGCGCACCGCGCCAGCCGTGTGGCTGCTGGAAGGGCCTGTCATCACGGGGCCCAGCACATCAAATAAGCGCATGACGTTATCCCTCCTAGAGTGTACCTGAAAAGTCGAAAATCTGGCCTATTTCTTTGCTTTCAGATACACCTTATAAAAAACCGGGCTGCGCGCCGCGGTTTTGGCCTGATAGTTAAAAAGGCGCGGCCAAAAAACAGGTCGCGCCTCATTGCAAAAACAGTATAGCATATCGCGCAGGTGTTTGCAAGTGGGGGACAGCACGGAAGAAATGCCCAAAAACTTTAGAAACTTTTGGGCGGCTTAACAGCAAAGTGGAATTTTCACAATAAAGCGGATACAAAAGCCCAAAGACGGCAGGGTAAAACGATGTTATAATTATAACAAAGGCATGGAACGGGCTGCGTACAGCGCGTGCCCAAGAGCAAACCATGCACAGAAAACGGAGGTAATACCATTATGGCTGACCGCATTGTTTTGAATACTATCTCTTACCATGGCCATGGCGCAATCGAGAACATTGTTCCCGAACTGACCGCCCGCGGCTATAAAAAGGCTTTTGTCTGCTCTGACCCCGACCTGATCAAGTTCGGCGTTACCGGCAAGATCACTGCCCTGCTGGATGCAGCCAGCTTCCCCTATGCTGTTTACAGCGAAATCAAGCCCAACCCCACCATCCAGAACGTGCAGGACGGCGTTGCTGCTTTCAAGGCAGCTGAGGCGGACTGCATCGTGACCATCGGCGGCGGATCCTCCATGGATACTGCAAAGGCCATCGGCATCATCATCAACAACCCCGAATTTGCGGATGTCCGCAGCCTGGAAGGCGTTGCCCCCACCAAAAAGCACGCTGTGTTTACCATTGCCGTACCCACCACCGCCGGTACCGCTGCCGAAGTTACCATCAATTATGTCATCACCGATGTAGAGAAGAAGCGCAAGTTCGTCTGCGTGGATACCAACGATATTCCTGAAATCGCTGTGGTTGACCCCGATATGATGTCCAGCATGCCCAAGGGTCTGACCGCCGCCACCGGTATGGACGCACTGACCCATGCCATTGAAGGCTACATCACCAAGGGTCATTGCACCATCTCTGATATGTTCCACCTGGAAGCCATCAAGCTGATCTCCGAGAACCTGCGCGGCGCTGTGCAGAACACCCCGGAAGGGCGCGAAGGCATGGCTCTGGGTCAGTACATTGCCGGCATGGGTTTCTCCAATGTTGGCCTGGGCATTGTCCACAGCATGGCACACGGTTTGTCTGCTCTGTACGACACCCCGCATGGCGTTGCCTGCGCCATCATCCTGCCCACCGGCCTGGAATACAACAAGAGTGTTGCAGGCGAGCGTTACCGCGCAGTCGGCAAGGCTATGGGCGTGACCGGCATTGACGAGATGAATGATGCCGAAGCCGCTGATGCAACCATCGCAGCCGTCAAGCAGCTGAGCGCCGATGTTGGCATCCCCGCAAACCTGCATGGCATCCTGAAGGAAGAGGACATCCAGTTCCTGGCAGAGTCCGCTTTTGCCGATGCCTGCTGCCCCGGCAACCCGCGTGATACCAGCGTTGAGGAGATCAAGGAACTGTACAAGGGCCTGCTGTGATCTTTCGATGAACTGAATCCATAATTACCGCCCCGCATGCTGTCCACTGCTGTATGCGGGGTGGTTTTTCGTGGCAGAAATATTGAGGGATGCTGCGATTTTAATGTTTCATTGACGAAAACAGCGTGACATGCTATAATATAGCTAACTAAACAAGAAAAAAATACATGCAGCGGCCAAACAACAAATGAAAGGCAGGGAAGATCGTGAGCCAATTTTGGAACCAGCTGAAAGACCGGGTGCAGGCAAGGGGAGCGCAGGCCAACAGCACCATTGGCATTATTGGCGGAGCAGATGGCCCAACGGCGGTATTTGTCAGCACGAAGCCCGACAGCTGGCTGGGCACCCTGCTGGGGCTTCTGCCGTGGGGGACGGGAATAATTTCCGCGGGCCTGCTGCTGGGCTGGTGCCATAAGGATAAAAAGCGCCTGCTGCTGCCGATGATCCTTTCTACCGTTGGCTGCGCCGTTGGGGCGGAGCAGGCTGCTGTTCAAGCAGCGGCAGTGTGGCAGGCGGCCAAGCATATGCCGGAAATCCCCATGCCCGGTGCCATGCTGCGCACAGCGGCGGCCAACGCGTTCAGCACCGGGCTGTGGTTCAGCGCGGCCACGCTGGTATGGTCTCTGGCGGTGCTGTTCCGCCGCCGCGCATCCTGAACTGCATCCTTGTGCCGCACCGTATAATAAAAGCCGGAGTATACCCGCAAAACGCTTGTGGAAACACTCCGGCTATTTTTTGAAAAAGAGGTTAGTTACAACTAATAGATGCAACGGTTTTAACGGGGCTGCTCATCCCCTTTGCGGGAACAAGCCTTGGGGCGGCCTGTTTGTTTTTTTGTGCGGGATACCATGAACATCAACCTGCAAAAAGCCCTGATCAGCTTTGCCGCGGGCGTTATGGTGGTCGCCACGGTGTAGAGCTTGCTCATCCCTGCGCTGGAGCAATCTGCCCAACTGGGGCAGTGGTCATTTGTTCCGGCGGCGGTCGGATTCTGGCTCGGCATTCTGTTTCTGCTGGTGCTGGACCGCGCTGTGCCCCATATGCACCTGGACAACACCGCCGAAGGCCCCACGTCAACCTGAAACGCACCACCATGCTGGTACTGGCTGTTACCCTGCATAATATCCCGGAGGACATAGCCGTTGGCGTGGTGAACGCTGGTTGGGTAAGCGGCATGGTGGGCATTACCGCCGCGGCCCTGGTCCTTGCTATCCAGAACTTCCCCGAAGGCGCAATCATTTCGATGCCGCTGTGGGCCGAAGGCCAGAGCAAGCCCCACGCGTTCTGGTATGGGGTGGCATTCGGCGTGGTGGATCCCATTGAGCGGGCTGAGCGTACTGGCGGCGGGGTTGGTAACGCCTGTTCTGCTGTATCTGCGCAGCTTTGCCGCCGGTGCTATGATATACGTTTTGGTGGAAGAACTTGTTCCGGAAATGGCGGAGGGTGAACACTCCAACGCGGTAACCATCCTGTTTGCGGCAGGCTTTACCCTGATGGTGGCGCTGGATGTGGCACTGGAGTAATTATAGTATAACTTAGTATAACTCAACAACTCAAAAAAGCACCCCCGGTATCAGGCCATGCGCCGCCGGGGGCGTTCCGTTGTTTAAGTTGTATCTGAAAACAAAGAAAATGACGGATATTTCGCAAACACAAGCAGGATGTAAGGCAAAGAGCCGCCGGAATCCTTTGTGGATTCCAAGGCTTTTTAACGCAAAATCTCGCTGTGTTTGTAGAAATAAACGATATTTTCGACTTTTCAGATACACCCTTGGTCAAACGGTGCCATGCGCGGGGCAGGCACACGTTCGGGAAATACGTTCAAACCGGCAGTGCGGCAAAGCTGGCCGCAAACCTGGCTTATTATATCATACCTGCCCGGCAAATAAAACCCATTAACCCCCAAAAATGTCCGCTTTTTTTGAGGCAATTTTACAAAAGCGGTCAAAATGCGCGGCAAAGCCGGTGCAGCCTTTACCGGACCTTTACATCCTGGTGGCTCAACAGCAGCTGGACCGCAAGCAAAATCAGCGCCAGCCAGCCAACACAGGCCAAAGCGAAGCCTAGGTAGCTGTCCGCCAGCATATCACTGCTCTGGTTAGCGTTCATGCCGCGCTGCATCAGGCAATAGGGCCAGACGTACCAGTAGCCCCGGCTGGCCAGCAGCATGCCGGAAACACCCCCGGCCAGCCCCAAAAACACCGGCAAGGCAAAGCTGCGGATCACCATGGAAAATAGCAGCTGCGCCGCCACCACGGCCAGCCCGCCCAGTACACTGCGCACCAGGTAAAAGATGGTAATGGCCGGCGGGGGCGCTGTGAATCCGGCGAACACCCGGCCGCAGAACCAGTACAATACAAACACAAATGCCTGAGTCAGCAGTACCAGCTTTGTCACCACAAGCAACTTGGCAAGGAACAGGTAAAAGGGCGGCACCGGCTCCGCCATAATCAGGTTCCAGTTGTGGCCTATGTGCTCCAGCCGCCACAGGTACGCCGCGTATACCGCCACCATGCAGGGGAAGAAAAACAGCGAGTAAAATAGTGTGTGCTGGGTCCACAGACTGTACCAGCCGTCCCGCAAAATTTCAAGGTTTTGCAGGTAGTTGAAGGTTCCGTACCCGGCGGAAATGATGGGCAGAATAAAAAACATAAACCAGATGGGCGAAGCGTGCAGTTTGCGGTTTTCTGCACGGATACAACGCAGCAGCATGGGTCACACCTCCTTGTTCCGCATGGCATACCACGCGGCAAAAAACAAAATACCGGCCAAAACCACCGTGGCAACCAGCAGCGGCCACTGGAACGGCACAATCATGTAGGTGACTACTTTGCTGGCCTGGTCCCAGTCTGCAATCCGGTAGGTGTTCAGAGGGATAAAATACCCCCACGGCACAAAATAGCCGACCCATGCCGGCATAAAGGCACTGAACAGTCCCAGCAGCGTGCCAAGAATGCCCACACACAAAGCGGGCAGGGGATTGGCCAGCAGCACTGTCAAAAGCAGCTCAGAGAAAAAAATCATGCAGTCCACGGCAAAGGTGCAGCCCCAGAGATAGGCAGCCTGGCCTGCGGCGGGGTAGGGCTGCGTGTAATGCTGCAAGTGCCCGATCAGCGGGGCGCCCGCAGCTTCCAGCGTGACGATCAAAAAGATCTCCGCCAGCCCCAGCGCTGCCTTTGCGGCAAACAGGCTGCGGCGGCTTTGCAGGGTATACAGCAGTTTGGGCGTACAGCCTTTGACTTCCACATCCCAAAGCCTGCTTGCCAGAATCGCCATGGCCAACGGCATTAAAATGGTATTGATGATGGGCAGGCTGTAAAACAGGGCACTATAAGCGGATGCCAGCTCGTCAGCACCGGTCGGCGCAGCGGACTGGCACCAAAGCAGCGCCATGACCGGCACCAGCAGGCAGACAATCAGATCATGCCGGCGGCGGGCCTTTTGCAGCTCGGCGCGGATGCTTGTGTACATGTCAGCCCACCTCCTTGCCGGTTTGCGTGTTGGTCAGGCTCAGGAAAATTTCTTCCAGATTCTTGGTCTGCCGCTCCACGCCAACCACCCCGGCCCCCTCGGCGGCAAGATCCTGCACCAGCGCGGCCAGGCGGGCATCCTCCATGGTGGGCAGCAGGCAGCCGTTGTCCGCAGGCTGCGGGGTCAAGCCGTAGCGGCGCAGCACGGCGGCCCCGCGGTCCGGAGCCAGCAGGCGCAGAACAACATTGCCGCGGCTGTGGCGCTGCAATTCCGCCAGCGGGCCTTCAAACAGCAGCTGGCCGTGGTTGATGATGCCCACCTGGCTCACAATCTGCTCCATCTCGCCCAGCAAATGGCTGGAAATCAGCACCGTGGCACCGCAGGCATCTGGCATATCGTGGATCAAAGCACGCATTTCCTGGATGCCAGCCGGGTCAAGACCGTTGGTGGGTTCATCCAGGATCAGCAGCCTGGGGCTGCCCAGCAGAGCCATGGCAATGCCCAGGCGCTGTTTCATGCCAAGGGAATACTGCCCCACCTTGCGCTTTCGGTCTGCCTGCAGGTGTACAATTTCCAGCACGCGGTCGATGTCTTTGTAGGGCACGCCTTTCAGGTCGGCTACAATTTCAAGGTTTTCCTGCGCAGTAAGGTGCAGGTAGCCGGATGGCGACTCAATCAAACTGCCGGTCTGGCGCAGCAGCTCCAGCCGGGTACGCTCCGTCAATGTGCGGCCCAGCAGAGCCACGCTGCCCGCCGTGGGGTGAACCAGCCCCAGCAGCATTTTCATGCTGGTAGATTTACCCGCGCCATTTGGCCCAATAAAACCATACACACACCCCTGCGGAACATGCAGGTCCAGATTGTGAACCACGGTGCGGCCACCATAGGTTTTGCACAGCCGTTTTGTTTCAATTACATATTGCATGGCTAACACTCCTTTGTTCATCTTTTGGGAACAAAGGCATGGTAACACGCCGACCTTAACCTGCCACAAAGCCCAGCTTAAGTTTAGCTTAATTCTGCCCGGCGGCTCTATCGGCAGCCCGGTGCTCGTATTATAATAAAAGCACAAAGGGGGGCGCACCCATGCAAACCATTTATGATGCTAAAATTTTGATTGTGGATGACAACCAGGATCTGCTGAACCTTGTTACCACGGCGCTGCGCAGCACCGGCTACAACCAGCTGACCGCCTGCACCGGCTGCGCAGCGGCCCAAGCGGCATTTGCCGCCAACCGCCCGGACCTGATGATTTTGGACATCAACCTGCCGGATGGGGACGGCTTTACCCTGTTCCGCACGCTGCACAGCATGGCGGATATCCCGGCGCTTTTTCTTTCTGCCCGCGATGCTGACGCCGACCGTCTGTTTGGTCTGGGCCTGGGCGCGGACGACTACCTGACCAAGCCGTTTTTAACGCAGGAGCTTTTGCTGCGCATCCAGCGCATTTTGCAGCGCTGCTATCGGGGCGAACTGTGGCGGGCTGCCGCAAAAACGCTCCAGCTGGGCCAGCGCACGGTGTATCTGGCCGATGCTTTGGTCCGCCTGCCGGATGGCACCGCCCAGCCCCTGACGGCCACCGAGCGCGCTCTGCTGCAAAAGCTGGCCGAAAACCGCGGCCATATCGTTACTTATGATGCGGTGTGCGAAGCCGTGTGGGGGGCAGACTATTACGGGTACGAGAACAGCCTGAATGTTCACATCCGCCACCTGCGGGAAAAGCTGGAACCCAACCCCAGCAAGCCGCAGTACCTTTTAACGGTGCGGGGCATCGGCTATAAATTGGCAGAGGAGAACGCACAATGAAAACTTTTGCAGCCCTGATCCGCCGCTATGTGCTGGCCACAGCTGCTATTGTGCTGCTGGTGGGCGGTTTGCTGGTGGGGCAGATTTTTTATGTGGGGTTCAAGTCCAACGCGGTGGATGCAACAGGCTACCGGGTCGGCACCTTGGCTGATGCCCTAAAACAAACCGAAACCGGCCTGCAATGGGGTCGGGAACATACCCCGGCGGAATGGATGCAGGGCTATGCCTGGGCCATGGTGCTGGACGATAATGGCAATGTCATCTGGCAGCAAGACCTGCCGCAAAAGCTGAATCACCGGTACACGGCATCGGAAGTTGCCGTGTTCTCCCACTGGTACCTGGCCGATTACCCCGTGCAGTGCTGGGCGGCGGATTACGGGCTGTTTGTTGTGGCGGAACCGGTTGGAACCTGCTGGAAGTATAACATCGACATGAAGCAAAAAATGATAATAATGCTGGCCAAAAGCATTCAGCCCACCATGGTGGAGCTCCTGCTGGTGGTGCTGGGGTGCTGCCTGTTCTTCAGCTGGCGCGGGAGCAAAAGCCTGCAAACCGTAACAGCCGGGCTGGATACCTTGGCGCAGGGCGGTACGGTCAGCCTGCCTGCCGCCGGCTTTGCGGGGGAGCTTGCCCAAAAGCTGAACGAAACCAGCGAGCAGCTGCGCCGCCGCAATGAGATCATTGCCCGGCGGGATACCGCCCGAACCGAGTGGATCGCCGGGGTCAGCCATGATATCCGCACTCCGCTGGCACTGATCCTGGGCTGGGCGGAACAGCTGCAGCGGGATGCCACCCTGCCCGCAGCAGCCAGACAGAAAGCGGGCGGCATCTGCACCCAGTGCGAAAAAATCCGCAGCCTGATTGAGGACCTGAACCTGACCAGCAAGCTGCAATACGGCGCCCAGCCCCTGCGCCGCCGGTCCACCCAGGCGGGGCCGTTTTTGCGCCGGGTGGTGGCGGCTTTTTGTGAGAACCCCCTGGCCGCCCGCTGCACACTGGATTGCAGCATTACCCCGGCAGTAGAAACCGCCATCCTGCACGCTGATGCCGCTCTGCTGACCCGTGCGCTGGAAAATGTGCTGCAAAACGCCGTGCGCCATAATGCGGGGCCGATCACGCTGGCTTTCCACGCGGATGCCGACGAAACAACGCTGCATCTGACCATACAGGATGACGGCACCGGCTACCCGCAAAGCGTGCTGGCCGTGCTGAACGGCGAACCGGAAGGGGAGAACGCCCCGCATATTCTGGGCCTGCATGTGGTGGAGCAAATCATAAACGCCCACGGCGGCAGCGTGCAGTTTGTCAACCGGGACCCCCACGGTGCAAAAGTGATGATGCAGCTGCCACTGGCCAAAGACGAAAACGAAAAATAATACCCAAAAAACAAATCTCCCGCCGGGCAAAGCACTTTGCAGCACCGCCCGGCGGGGGATTGTTATGCTATGTTAAGGCAATGCCGCATAATTCTAAGTGCCGATACGGCGAGCGAGGTGCGGCAGATGCTAAGCCAAAAGCGCAGATAATACTGGATGTCTTATCGAGCATTTTGGCAACGCAGATGCCGTGCCGCAGCCGCCGGAGCGGTGCTTAAGCCGTCAGGCGGGAATTGTGCGGTGTTGCCTTAAATTGTCTGGCGTAAAGCCTGGCTGCCATTACTTCATCAGATCGCAGACCAGCTGTGCGTAGGCAACGGGGTCTTCCAGCGGCAGGCCCTCAATCAGCAGGGCCTGGTCGTACAGCAGCTCGGCGTACTTATTGATCTTGTCGGTGTCACCGGCCTCATGAGCGGCTTTCAGCGCACCGAACACGGCGTGGTTGGGGTTCAGCTCCAGCACCTTGGTGCTCTCCATGCCCTCGCCGCCGGCAGGCATCTTGCGCAGGATCTTTTCCATCTCCATGGAAATACCGCCCTCGCTGGAAAGCGATACCGGGTGATCCTGCAAAGTCGGGTTGACCTTCACATCTTTGATCTTGCCGTTCAGGGCCTTCTTGATCTCATCAAACAGGTCCTTGTTTTCGGTTGTGGTCTCCTCGGCAGCCTTCTTTTCTTCCTCGGTTTCCAGGCCCAGATCGCCGGAGTTGATGTTTTTGAATTCCTTTTCCTTGTAGTCGTGCATGATCTGCAGGCAGAACTCATCCACATCCTCGCTGCACAGCAGCAGGTCATAGCCCTTGCTCAGCACCAGCTGTGCGTTGGGCAGTTTGCCCAGGCGGGCCGCCTCGTCACCAGCGGCAAAGTAAATGGCCTTCTGGCCTTCCGGCATCTTCTCAATGTATTCATCCAGCGTGATGAGCTTCTGCTCCTTGGCAGAGTAGAACATCAGCAGGTCGGAAAGCAGGTCTTTGTGCATGCCGTAATCGCCGTAAATACCAAACTTGATCTGGCGGCCAAATGCTTTCCAGAAGGTTTCGTACTTTTCGCGGTCGTTCACCAGCATGGCGTGCAGTTCGTTCTTGATCTTCTTTTCCAGGCTGTTGCGGATCAGCTTTACCTGGCCGTCCTTCTGCAGCGTTTCACGGCTGATGTTCAGGCTCAGGTCCTCGCTGTCCACAACGCCCTTGATAAAGCTGAAGTAATCCGGCAGCAGGTCAGCGCATTTTTCCATGATCATAACGCCGGAAGCATACAGGGCCAGACCCTTTTCGTACTCCTTGGTGTAGTAATCATACGGCGTCTGGCCGGGCACAAACAGCAGGGCGGTGTAGGTTGCGGTGCCCTCGGTGCGGCTGGTAATCACGCGCAGCGGGTCGGAATAATCCATGAACTTGCTCTTGTAGAACTCGTTGTATTCTTCCGGCTTTACATCTTTCTTGTCGCGCTTCCAGATGGGCACCATGCTGTTCAGGGTTTCCAGCTCGGTGTAGGTTTCGTACTCCGGCTTATAGTCGTCACCGGCGTCCTCCGGCTTCGGCTTCTGGCGGCTCTTCTCGCGGTACATGGTAATGGGGTAGCGGATGTAATCGCTGTACTTCTTGACCAGGCCGGAGATGGTGTACTCGTCCAGATATTCGCTGTATTTGTCGGTTTCGGTGTCCTCTTTCAGCACCAGGGTGATCTCGGTGCCAACTTCCGGCTTTTCGGCTTCGGTCAGGGTGTATCCCTCCACGCCGGAGGACGACCACTGCCAGGCTTCCTCGCAGCCCTCCGCGCGGGAAACAACGGTCACCTTGCTGGCAACCATGAAAGCGGAGTAGAAGCCAACGCCGAACTGACCGATGATGTCAATATTCTCGTTCTGATTGCTTGCCTTAAAGTCCTGGCTGCCGGAGCGGGCAATGGTGCCAAGGTTCTTTTCCAGCTCATCCTTAGTCATGCCAATGCCGTTATCGCTGATGGTCAGGGTGCGGTTCTCTTTATCGGCTGCAATATGAATGTGCAGGTCTTCTTTTTTTACGTTGATGGAGGTGTCCGTCAGGCTCTTGAAATACAGCTTGTCGCAGGCATCCGATGCGTTGGAGATCAGCTCGCGCAGAAAGATCTCGCGGTTGGTATAAATAGAATTGATCATCAGGTCAAGCAGCTTTTTGCTCTCGGCCTTAAACTGATGCATTGCCATAGTTACAATGACCTCACTTTTATATATTTTATGGTTTAGCACTCGCGTGCTTTAAGTGCTAAGCATATATTAGCACTCTTGCCCGCAAAGTGCAAGCCCTGGCTGCCCTTTTTACAAAAAGTTAAAAAACTGTATGTAAAATACAGAAAAAGGCTTTTCAAAGCACATTTTTTGCGCTATCCTAATAACTGTATCTTCATATTTATCATTAGGAGCCTGATGTTATGAAATTTGTAGAATATAAACTTGCCACCGGTGCCATGCTGACCGGCTACCTGCGTGACGAAACCACCGAAATGCCCAGCTACAACACCCGCCCGGCAGTGCTGATCCTGCCCGGCGGCGGCTACCGCTACTGCTCCCCGCGCGAAGCGGACCCTGTTGCCGTCCAGTTTTTGCAGGCCGGCTACCATGTGTTCACCCTGATTTATTCCACCGACCACGCCCCGCTGCTGTGGCAGCCGCTGACCGAAGCCGCGTCCGCCATCCTGTACCTGCGCCGGAATGCGGCGGACCTGCGCATTGCGGCGGATAAGATCACCATCGTCGGCTTTTCTGCCGGTGCCCACCTGGCGGCTTCCACCGCCCTGCTGTGGGATGCAGCTCCCGTGCAGCAGGCCCTTGGTATTACCGGAACCGAAGCCCGCCCCAATGCGGTGGTGCTGGGGTACCCCGTTATCACCAGCGGCAAGTTTGCCCACCGCGGCTCTTTTGAGAACCTGTGCGGCGCGGATGAAGCCCTGCTGCAGACCATGAGCCTGGAAAACCAGGTGCGCCCCGATGTGCCGCCTTTCTTTATCTGGCACACCGTGGAAGATCAGGCTGTGCCCGTGGAAAACAGCCTGCTGCTGGCAGGCGCCCTGAAAGAAAACAACGTGCCGTTTGAGCTGCACCTGTTCACCCATGGCGGCCATGGCTCCAGCACCTGCACCAACGAGGTCAACACCCCTAACAAGCATAACAACGCCTGGCTGCCCCTGTGCATGGGCTGGCTGGGGGAGACCCTGGATTTTACCCTGTGATTTGAGCAGCCCAATTAAGAAGCCGTTTTTGTAACCCTATTATTAAGGTGGTTATACCATGAAGATCATGTTTTATGCCCTCCGTCCTTTCGACGAGCAAGCCTATTGTGAGCCATACAGCAAACAGTACGGCATTGATTATGCCTATACCGCAGAGGTTCCCACGCCGGATAACCTGGAACTTGCCAAAGGTTGCGATGCCGTCAGCACCAACCCCTGCCTGATTGCACCGGAATATCTGGAAGCCTGGGCCGCGATGGGGGTCAAATTCCTGCCCTGCCGCAGCATTGGCTATGACCATATCCCGCAGCAGAAAGCCAAGGAGCTTGGCATGCGCATCTCCCATTCCTGGTATCCGCCGGCAGGGGTGGCCGATTATGCCATTATGCTGATGCTGATGTGCAACCGCAAAGTGGGCCAGATTCTGCGCCGTGCCGATGCCCAGGATTATTCACTGAACGGCAAGATGGGCCGCGACATTACCCGTATGACGGTGGGTGTGATCGGCACCGGTAACATTGGCCGCACTGTGCTGCGCCACTTGAGCGGCTTTGGCTGCAAGCTGTTGGCTTACGACCTGTACCCCAACGATGAAGCCTGCCAGTATGCCGAGTATGTGGATCTGGATACCCTGTACAAGAGCTGCGATATCATCACCCTGCACACCAACGCCACCGCCGCCAACCGCCATATGATCGATGCCGACGCTATTGCCAAGATGAAAAACGGCGTTGTGCTGATCAACACCGCCCGCGGCACCCTGATTGACCCGGAAGCGCTGATAAACGGGCTGGAAAGCGGCAAGATCGGTGCAGCCGGCCTGGACGTTGTGGAAAACGAGAACGGCCTGTTCTACTTTAACCATATGGGCGATGCGTTGCAGAACCGCGAACTTGCCATGCTGCGCAGCTTCCCGAATGTGATCTTTACCCCGCACACCGCGTTTTATACCGATGTGAACGTGGCCAGCATGGTGGAAAGCGCCTTTAAGGCTGTGCGCGCCATGGCGGATGGCGAACAGACCCCACTGGAGGTGCGCCTGTGACAGAACCGGGCCGTGCCGAATCTGCCGCTGCGCTGGCCCAGTGCCCGCGGCTGGCGGCAGGGGAGCCATTTGACTTTGTCTGTGCAGGCTGCGGGGACTGCTGCCGTAACCGGCGGGACCTGGTGCTTTCCGGTTATGACCTGTACCGCATTGCCCGCCGCCTGGGCCTGCCCCCGCGCTTGACGGCGGATGCTTTTTGCAAGCAGGAGTTTGCCCCGCAGACCCTTTTGCCTGCCGTGGTGCTGCGCCCCAATGCCCGCACAGGCAACTGCCCCTTTTTTGAGGCCGATGCCTGCACCATCCACGCCGCCCGCCCGCTGGCCTGCGCTCTTTACCCGCTGGGCCAGGCCATTGACCCGGCAACAGCTGCCATGGAATATTACGTGCAGCTGCCATTGTGCGGTGCCCGCGTATCCGCGCAGGAACAGCGCACCCTGCAAAATTACCTGGACGATGCCGCCATCACCGCCCGCGCCGGGATTGACGCCCGGTGGGCTGTGGTGTGTACCCAGCTTTCGGATAAGCTGCAGCAGGCAGGCGGACGCGAAAACCCGCGCTACCTGCCCGCCGCCCGCCGCATTGCACGCGCCCTGTATTTTGATTATTCCATCCAGGATGATTTTTACCCCCAGTTCAACGCCAACACCCAGGCGCTTTGGCCGCTGCTGGATAAAATGCTGTGAGATCAACCATCAGCGGCTCGGTAAGCGAGACATTGATGGTTGCAAGAACAGAAAATAAAATGTATTATGAAGAGGAGGGAAAACTATGGAACCCAAACTGTTATGCGGCCTGCTGCTGACGTTGGTTGGCCTTGTGTTTTCTTCGATCTGCTTTATCTATGCCGTTATGAACCCCTGGAACTATAATGGCATTAACGGCCTGCTGGGCAGCTTTTTGGGTACCCAAACGCTGGTGCCGTTCATCATCTCCACAGCGGCCATGTGCGCGGGGCTCATCCTCTGCTTCTATGTGGCGTTCCACAAGGACAATAAGGATAAGGCAACACCGCACAATTCCCGCCTTGCGGCTTAAGCACCGCTCCGGCAGCTGCGGCACGGCATCTGCGTTGCCAAAATGCTCGATAAGACATCCAGTATTATCTGCGCTTTTGGCTTGGCATCTGCCGCACCTCGCTCGCCGTATCGGCACTTAGAATTATGCGGTATTGCCATAAATAACCTGAAGCCATAATAAAATCATAAAGCAGCAGCCCCCGCACCGATGATTTTGTGCGCACATCGGTACGGGGGCTGCTGTCTATTATAAAACGGATGTTAAGAAAATGGCTTGTTACAGGTTGGTGTAGCCCATCAGGCTCTTATCCACCTCGGCGGCGGCATCGCGGCCTTCGCGCAGGGCCCAAACAACAAGGCTCTGGCCGCGGCGCATATCGCCGCAGGTAAATACATGGGGCACGTTGGTGGCGTACTTAGTATCGGCAACGGTGCCGCGCTTGGTCAGGTCAACGCCAAACGCTTCGGCCACATAGGGCTGGCAGCCGGTAAAACCGGCGGCAATCAGCACCAGGTCGCACTCGATGGCAAATTCTTCGCCGGTGGGCACCATGGCGCGGCGGCCGGTGGCTTCATCCACCACTTTGCTTTCCAGCTTGGCAATCAGCGCACCGCAAACCTGACCGGCTTCGTCCTTATAGAACTCTTTGACCGTGGTCTGGTAAATGCGCGGGTCGCTGCCAAACACGGCAATGGCTTCCTGCTGGCCGTAATCGGTTTTCAGCACCTTGGGCCATTCGGGCCAGGCGTTGGCGGCGGTGCGTTCTGTGGGCGGGCAGGGCATCATTTCCAGCTGGGTCACGCTTGCGCAGCCCTGGCGGATGGCGGTGCCGACACAGTCGTTGCCGGTATCGCCGCCGCCGATGACCAACACCTTTTTGTCCTTGGCACTCACGGCCTTGCCATCGGAAAAGCCGGAATCCAGCAGGCTGCGGGTCACGCTGGTCAGGTAATCCACGGCAAAGTAGATCCCCTGTGCATCGCGCCCCGGGGCGCTGATGTCACGCGCCTGCTTGGCACCGCAGGCCAGCACAACGGCATCGTGTGCATCCAGCACATCCTGGGCAGGGGTGCTGCCGCCAACATCGGCGCAGGTTACAAAGTCAATGCCCTCGGCCTTCATGATGTTCACGCGGCGGTCGATGACCTGCTTTTCCAGCTTCATGTTGGGGATGCCGTACATCAGCAGGCCGCCCACGCGGTCCTCACGCTCGTACACGGTCACTTTGTGGCCGCGCTTGTTCAGGTAATCGGCAACCGCAAGGCCGGCAGGGCCGGCACCTACCACGGCAACGGTTTTGCCGGTGCGGGTCGGGGGCGGGCAGGCGGTCAGCAGGCCGGATTCATAGCCATATTCTACAATGGCGTGCTCGTTCTCCTTCACGGTAACAGGGCTGCCGGTGGTGTAGCCGCAGGTGCAGGCAGCTTCGCACAGAGCGGGGCATACCCGGCTGGTAAACTCCGGGAAGCGGTTGGTGGCGCGCAGGCGATGTACAGCCAGATCCCACTTGCCCTGGTAGACCAGGTCGTTCCATTCGGGGATCAGGTTGTTCAGCGGGCAGCCGCTTGCCATGCCGCCAATCATCATGCCAGCCTGGCAGAACGGTACGCCGCAATCCATGCAGCGGGCACCCTGCGCCTGCTGTTCATCCTGCGGCAGCGGGATGTGAAATTCGTTAAAGTTCTGAATGCGTTCTTCGGGCGGCAGCTCCGTGCTGGTCTGCCGGGCAATTTCCATAAATCCTGTCGGTTTTCCCATCGTTTGCGCCTCCCTTATTTGTTAGCAGCGTTCTTCATTGCATAGAACGCTTCGATCTGTGCCTGCTCGCTGTCTTCGCCTTTTTCTTCCATCTGGGCAATCAGGCGCAGCATCTTGTCATAGTCATGGGGCAGGACCTTTTTGAACTTGGGCAGATACTCGCCAAAGTTGTCCAGGATTTCCTTGCCACGGGGGGAGCCGGTAGCTTCCACATGCTCGCGAATCAAATCCTTCAGCAGCGAAACATCATACTTGTGTTCCACCGGCTCCAGGCTGACCATATCCTTGTTGACGCGGGTGTAGAAATCCCAGTCCTCATCCAGCACATAGGCGATGCCGCCGCTCATGCCGGCTGCAAAGTTTTTGCCGGTCTTGCCCAGCACCACCACGGTGCCGCCGGTCATATATTCGCAGCCGTGGTCGCCAACGCCTTCCACAACAGCGGTAGCACCGGAGTTGCGCACGCAGAAACGCTCGCCAGCCACACCGTTGATGAACGCTTTACCAGCGGTTGCACCGTACAGGGCAACGTTGCCAATGACAATGTTCTCGCTGCGGTCATAGGTGACATCCTTGGGCGGGTAAACGATCAGCTTGCCGCCGGAAAGGCCCTTGCCCATATAGTCGTTGGAATCGCCAACCAGTTCCAAGGTCAGGCCAGCGGGGATAAAGGCACCAAAGCTCTGGCCGCCGTACCCGTTGCAGATCACATGGAAGGTATCTTCCGGCAGGGTGTTGCCAAACTTGCGGGTGATCTCGCTGCCAAAAATCGTACCGAACGCGCGGTCAGTGTTGCCAACTTCCAGTTCAACGGTCATCGGCTTGGGCTCTGCCATGTCAAAGCTCTTCTTGAACTTCTTCATCAGCACGCGCATATCCGGCGTTTTTTCCAGGCCAAAGTTGTAAACATCCTTGGCGTTGAAGTGTACGCTGCTGTTTTCCACCAGCGGGTTTTTCAACAGGGCAGTCAGGTCCATCTCGCTTGCGCGGGAACCAGCCGGGGCATCCTTGACTTTCAGCAGGTCGGTGCGGCCAACCAGTTCATCCACGGTATGCACGCCCAGGCGGGCCATGTATTCGCGCAGATCCTCGGCCATAAAACGCATAAAGTTGATGATGTATTCCGGCTTGCCCTTAAAGCGCTTGCGCAGCTCGGGGTTCTGGGTGCAGATGCCCATGGGGCAGGTATCCAGGTTGCACACGCGCATCATCACGCAGCCCATGGCAACCAGCGGGCCGGTGCCAAAGCCGAACTCTTCAGCGCCCAGCATGGCGGCAATGGCCACATCGCGGCCGCTCATCAGCTTGCTGTCGGCTTCAATGCGCACGCGGGAACGCAGGCCGTTCATGATCAGGCTCTGGTGTGCTTCGGCAAGGCCCAGCTCCCACGGCAGGCCGGCATTGTGGATGGAGTTGCGCGGTGCAGCGCCGGTACCACCGTCAAAACCGGAAATCAAAATCACTTCGGCGCCGGCCTTGGCAACGCCGGCAGCAATGGTGCCAACACCGGCTTCACTGACCAGCTTGACGTTGATGGCAGCCTTGCGGTTGGAGCATTTCAGGTCATAGATCAGCTGGGCCAGGTCCTCAATGGAGTAGATATCATGGTGCGGCGGGGGAGAGATCAGGCCCACGCCGGTGGTGGAGTGGCGGGTCTTGGCAACCCAGGGGTAAACCTTGCCGCCGGGCAGCTGGCCGCCCTCGCCGGGCTTTGCGCCCTGTGCCATCTTGATCTGAATCTCGCTGGCGGAAACCAGATACTTGCTGGTCACGCCAAAACGGGCGGATGCCACCTGCTTGATGGCGCTGTTGCGCTCGGTGCCAAAACGGTCTTCGGCTTCGCCGCCTTCGCCGGTGTTGCTCTTGCCGCCGATGCGGTTCATGGCAATGGCCATGCACTCGTGGGCTTCCTCAGAAAGGGCACCATAGCTCATGGCAGCGGTCTTGAAGCGGTGTACGATGGAATCCACGCTTTCCACTTCGTCCAGCGGGATACCGGCGTCAGGATAATTGAAGTCCAGCAGGCTGCGCAGGTGCATGGCATCGCCGCCCTCGGCGTTCACGGCATCGGTATAAGCCTTGAACTTGTTGTAATCGCCGGTCCAGCAGGCCTGCTGCAGCAGGTGGATGGTCAGCGGGTTGTACAGATGATCTTCGGCCAGCTTGCCGCTGCGGAGCTTGTGCTCACCCAGGCTGGTCAGCTCCATGCTGATATCCAGGCCCAGAGGGTCGAATGCCTGCTTGTGGCGGGCTTCCAGGTCGTTCTGGATGTCGCGGATGGTAATACCGCCCACACGGCTGACGGTGTTGGTAAAGTACTTATCCACTACCTCGTTGCTCAGACCCAGCGCTTCAAAAATCTGGCTGCCCTGGTAGGACTGGATGGTGGAAATGCCCATCTTGGAGGCAATCTTGACGATGCCGGCCAGAACGGCTTTATTGTAGTCGTTCACAGCGGCATAGTAATCTTTGTCCAGCAGACCCTCATTGATCAGCTCGCCGATGGTCTCCTGTGCCAGATAGGGGTTGATGGCGCAGGCACCGTAGCCCAGCAGGGTGGCAAAATCATGAACCTTGCGGGGCTCACCGCTTTCCAGAATCAGGGCCATGGCGGTGCGCTTGCGGGTACGAACCAGATACTTGGAAACTGCGCCCACAGCCAGAAGGCTGGGGATGGCGACATGGTACTCATCAATTTCGCGGTCAGACAAAATCAGGATGTTGGCACCATCGCGGTAGGCGCGGTCCACATCAACGAACAGGCGGTCAATGGCCTTTTCCAGGTCGGTGTTCTTATAGTAGCAGATGGAGATGGTTTCCACCTTAAAGCCGGGAACCTTCATGGCCTTGATCTTCATCAGGTCGGTTTCGGTCAAAATGGGGTTGGTGATTTTCAGCACCTTGCAGTTCTCGGCATCCTCTTCCAACAGGTTGCCCTGTGCGCCAACGTATACGGTGGTGGAGGTCACGACCTTCTCGCGCAGGGCGTCGATGGGCGGGTTGGTGACCTGGGCAAACATCTGCTTAAAATACTCAAACAGCGGGGGATGGGTGTGGCTCAAAACGGCCAGCGGGGTATCGCTGCCCATGGCACCGGCAGGCTCTGCGCCGTTCTTTGCCATCGGCAGGATCATGGTGGAAACATCCTCGTACTGGTAGCCGAATGCTTTCTGCAGCCGCACCAGCTCGTCATGCTCGTGGCTGGGCACACGCTCGTTGGGAATCTTCAAATCGGCCAGGTTGACCAGGTTGCGGTCCAGCCATTCGCCGTAAGGCTCGCGGCTGGCGTAATCGGCTTTCAGGCTTTCGTCGTCCACCAGCTCACCCCTGGCGGTATCCACCAACAGCATTTTGCCGGGGCGCAGGCGGTCCTTGCGCACGATTTCTTCGGCGGGAATATCCAGCACGCCGACCTCACTGGAAAGGATCAGGCGGCCGTCTTTGGTGATATAGTAGCGGCTGGGGCGCAGACCGTTGCGATCCAGCACAGCGCCCATCACATCGCCGTCACTGAACAGGATGGAAGCGGGGCCGTCCCACGGTTCCAGCATGGTGGCGTAATACTGATAGAACGCACGCTTTTTGGGGTCCATACTATGGTTGTTTTCCCACGGTTCGGGGATAGTGACCATAACAGCCAGCGGCAGCTCCATGCCGTTCATAACCATAAACTCCAGCGTGTTATCCAGCATGGCGGAGTCGGAACCACCCTGGTTCACAATGGGCAGAACCTTGGTCATATCCTCTTTCAGGTAGTTGGAACCAATGGTTTCCTCGCGGGCCAGCATGGTATCCACGTTGCCGCGGATGGTGTTGATCTCGCCGTTATGCAGGATAAAGCGGTTGGGGTGGGCGCGGTTCCAGCTGGGTGCCGTGTTGGTAGAAAAACGGCTGTGCACCATGCCGATGGCAGATTCATAATCTTCGCTCTGCAAATCGGGATAGAACAGGCGCAGTTCTTTAACCAGGAACATGCCCTTGTACACAATGGTGCGGCTGGAAAGACTGCACACATAAGTATCCTGGCTGGACTGTTCAAACACGCGGCGGGCAACATAAAGCTTGCGGTCAAAGTCAATGCCGGGCTTTACGCGGGCCGGGCGTTCCACAAATGCCTGCCAGATGCTGGGCATGCAGGAACGTGCCTTGTGGCCCAAAATTTCCGGGCAGGTGGGCACTTCGCGCCAGCCAAGGAAGTTGAGCCCCTCTTTTTTGCAGATGATCTCAAACAGCTTTTTGTCCTGGTTGCGGTTCAACTCTTCCTGTGGGAAAAAGAACATGCCAATGCCGTAGTCACGTTCGTTGCCCAGCGTAATGCCGGCTTCTTCGGCAGCTTTTTTGAAGAACTTGTGGCCGATCTGCAGCAGGATACCGACACCATCGCCGGTTTTGCCTTCGGCATCCTTACCGGCACGGTGTTCCAGGTGCTCCACGATCTGCAAAGCATCGTCGATCGTTTTGTGGGTTTTACGGCCCTTGATATCCACAACTGCACCAATGCCGCAGTTGTCATGTTCAAACCGCGGATCATACAGCCCGGCGGGGGCCTTGCGCTCTGTAAAGTTTTCCATCCGTTTTTTGCTCCTTCCCGTAATTTCCTGCGGGGCCGGGCGGGAACGCACATTTCCCACCCTGGCATAGATACGAAAAAAGACGTTCCCCAACGGGTACACTAACCCGTTTGTGGGAACGTCTTTGTTCTTGTATGTACTATACCACACCAGTAGGGAAATGGCAATCATCAAACAAAAGATTTTTATGAAATTAACGCAAAAACCTTATTTGCTTTGTTTTGCAATGACTAAACTTAACAAAATTAAGCTGCGGCAATAACTGCCGGGCAAAACGGTGTGTTATTTGCCGTTTGCAGCCTGCTGCTCTTTCAAAACAGCCAGGATCTCGGTCAGCAGCTCCTCCTGCGTCGGGGCCTTAGGGGCTTCCGGCTCGGCGGGCTTTTCTTCTTCATGCTCGCCCAGGTCCATGAGCTTGTTCATGGCTTTCAGCATACAGAACAGAACGAATGCCAGAATGATAAAGTTAATGACGGCAGAGATGAATGCACCGATGCCCAGGTTGATGTCAAACGGCAGGTGCAGCACAACATCACTGAAATCTGTCTGGAACAAAATGCCAATGATGGGGTTAATGATGTTGTCCGTCAAAGAAGTGACCAGCGTGGAGAATGCGCCGCCGATGAGAACACCGATGGCCATGTCCATCATGTTGCCTTTCAGGGCAAAAGCTTTGAACTCTTCCAGGAACTTTTTCATAATGTGTTTCCTCCTGCATGGATAATCTTTTCAGGGCCATGCCCCACACAGGCTGCAAACGGGGCATGGGGCCCGGATACCAAAATAAAAAGTTACTTCAGCAGCTTGGCTACAGCGTCTGCTGCGCCGTCCAGATAATCCCCGGCAAAGGTTTCAATCATGCCGGCATCCGCCTCTTTGGCAAATTCGGGGTTCAGCGGCATTTTGGCCAGCACGGGCAGGTGGTACTTCTTGCCGGTCTCGTCCACATGGCTGTCGCCAAACACGTTGATATGCTTGCCGCAGTCCGGGCAGAGCACATAGCTCATGTTTTCCACAATGCCAAGGATGGGAACCTTCATCATTTCGGCCATCTGCACAGCCTTGCCAACGATCATGCCGACCAGCTCCTGCGGACTGGATACAATAATGATGCCGTCTACCGGCAGGGTCTGGAACACGGTCAGCGGCACATCGCCGGTTCCCGGAGGCATATCGACAAACAAAAAGTCAACGTCGTCCCAGATCACTTCCTGCCAGAACTGCTTGACCGCACCGGCAATCACGGGGCCGCGCCACACAACGGGGGCTTCCTCATCTTCCAGCAGCAGGTTGATGGACATGATCTTGATGCCGGTGTGGCTTTCCACCGGGTTGATGCCGTCCTCGGTGCCCATGGCCGGGCCATGAACGCCGAACAATTTGGGGATGGAAGGGCCGGTAATGTCAGCATCCAGCACGCCGACCTTGTAGCCTTTGCGGCGCATGGAAACAGCCATCATGGCGCTGGTCATGCTTTTGCCAACGCCGCCCTTGCCGGAAACAACGCCGATCACTTTTTTGATGTGGCTTTTTGCGTGCGGCGGTTCATGCTGCGGCGCACGGCTGGAACAGTCAGCGTGGCAGTTGCTGCAATCGTGGGTACATGCTTCACTCATGTGGGTATAGCTCCTTTTATCTGTGCCGGGCGGGGCGCTGCAACTGCCCCGTTTCGGCACCGTTCTCCGTTTTGCGGCATGGGCCGCACTTTATTAGTGTACCGCGTCAGAGCACAAAATGCAAGTACTATCAAAACGAATAGCACGCCAAACCAGCAAAAATGTCCGAATTGTATGGGTGATACTTCTTCATAGAACCCTGCCATAAACCGCAGCAATGCAGAATATACTGGCTTTATACGGGCAAAGGGGGCGGCAAAAACGGCACTGCGGGGGAAAACCTATCTGAAAAATGCAGCACTGCTGACAGTGGCGGGCTTTGCGCTGCGGGCGCTGGGCATGGTGTTCCGGGTGTTTGTGGCTGCGCGCCTGGGGCCGGAGGGTATGGGCCTGTACCAGCTGATCTTATCCGTCTATATGGTGTTTGTTTCACTGGCTTCGGCGGGCATCAATGTGGCGTCCACACGGCTGGGTGCGCAGTGCCTGACCCGTGGGCGCGGCATGGCCCCGACGCTGCGCAGCCTTGCGGCAACAGCGGCCGTATTGGGCACCGCCGCCATGCTGGCGCAGCTGGCGCTGGCGGACCCTTTGGCCCGCTTTGCCCTGCATGATTCCCGCGCGGAGCTGGGGCTGTGTACGCTGGCCCCCAGCCTGCCGTTTATTGCGGCGGCCGGAGCGCTGCGGGGGTGCTTTTTGGCGCGGCGAAGGGTGGAACCGAATATCATTGCCCAACTGGTGGAGCAGACCGTGCGGATGGCCGTGGCCGCATTGGCGCTGGTAAAGCTGGCCCACTGGGGCGCGGCTTACGCTTGCTGTGCGGTGCTCATCGGCAATACTGTCAGCGAGGCGGTCTCCTGTGGCATTATGGCGCTGTTTGCCCGGCAGGAACCGAGCTTCCGCCCATGCGCCGATGACCCGCCCCGCGGCTATACCAGCCGGGAGCTGTGGGAAATTGTGCTGCCCGTGACCGGAAGCCGGTTGGTGGCCAGCGTTTTGCAGGCAGGGGAAAGCGTGCTGATCCCCGCCTGTCTTGCCGCTTACCTTGGCACCCGCGCCGAAGCCGTGGCGCAGTATGGTTCCTTAAAAGGCATGGCACTGCCGCTTATCTTTTTTCCGTTCTCGGTGCTGGCGGCACTTTCCGGCCTGCTGATGCCGGAGATCACCCGTGCCCACACCGCCCGGGATACCGCTGCCCTGCGCCGCCTTGTGCGGCTTGCCATGGGGTTGACGGGTGGGTTCTCGCTGTTGGTGGGGGCCGCGCTGGTGCTGTTTGGCAAGGATGCCGCCATTTTGCTCTATCACGATGCCCAGGCGGGCCGCTATGTGCAGGTACTGGGCTTTGTGGCGCCCTTTATGTACCTGGAAAGCATGGTGGATGCGATCTTAAAAGGCATGGGGGAGCAGCTGGCAACCTTCCGCTATTCGGTGCTGGATTCCGTTTTGCGCATTACAGGCATTTTGTGGCTGATGCCGCAATACGGTATGCCGGGTTTTCTGGCGGTCATGACAGCCTCTAACCTGCTGACCTGCGGGCTGAATACGGGGAGAATGGTGAGGCAATTAAGGAGGGAGGAAGTCGGAACTGAGAGGGAAATTAGGAATTAGAAATGAGAAATGAGAAATTGGGCGGAGAGGAGACGGGAAAAAATAAATAATAATGAATAATGGTGGCGGATCGCGGTGTGCCGCTCAGAAAATATTGGGTTTGTTATGTGTTGGAAACAGGCGGCAGATAATAGAACGCTCAAAACCGTTCCCTATAAAATCACAAAAATCACCCCGCCGCGGGAAACTTCTGCCCCAACGGCGGGGTGGCTCTGCATTATATTTATATATTTTATATCGGAACAAAGCGGTATAGCGTCCGCTTTTCCATCACAGCGTCTGCCCGCTGACCAGCCCGTTCCACAGGCGGTAATAAATGCCTTTCTTTGCCAGCAATTCTTCGTGGCGGCCCTCTTCCTCAATGCCGGATTTGCCCAGCACCAGAATGCGGTCAGCGTTTTTGATGGTGGTCAGGCGGTGGGCAATCGTCAGCGTGGTGCGGCCCTTGGCCAGCTTATCCAGGCTTTGCCCAACCAGAATCTCACTCTCGTTGTCCAGCGCGCTTGTGGCTTCGTCCAGCAGCAGGATGGGCGGGTTCTTCAAAAATACCCGCGCAATGCTGATGCGCTGTTTCTGCCCGCCGGAAAGCTTGACCCCGCGTTCGCCTACATAGGTATCATACCCGTCTTTCAGCTCCCGCACAAAGCCATCAGCACCGGCCAGCCTGGCGGCGGCAATGATCTCCTCCCGCGTGGCACCCGGCTTGCCGTAAGCGATGTTTTCGGCCACCGTGCCGCTGAACAGGTAAACATCCTGCTGCACCACGCCAACGGCATTGCGCAGGCTGCTCAGGGTAACATGGCGGATGTCCTGCCCGTCAATCAAAATCTCGCCGCCGGTCACATCATAAAAGCGAGGGATCAGGTTGCACAGGGTGGTTTTGCCGCCGCCGGAAGGCCCAACCAGCGCCAGATTCTCGCCGGGGCGGATGTTCAGGTTTACATGACGCAGCACCTTGTTGTGGTCGTCCGGGTATTCAAAGCTCACATCGCGGAACTCAATGCCGCCTTTTTCCACCTGCAGCGGTTTGGCGTCGGGGGCGTCAGTGATCTCAACGGGGGTATCGATAATGTCAAAAAAGCGCTCAATGCCGGTCACGCCGCGCTGGAACTGCTCGGCAAACTCCACAATGCGGCGGATGGTGGCAATCAGAGTGGAAACATACAGCACATAGGCAACCAGATCGCCAGCGCTGATGGTGCCATATACCAGCGAAAGGCCGCCTGCCACAATGACCACCAGATACATCAACCCGTCAAACAGCCGGGTGGAGGTGTTGAACGCGGCCATGGCATGGTAGGTTTTCTTCTTGATGGTCTGGAACGCGGTGTTGCCCTGCTCGAACTTTTTGTTCTCTTCCTCTTCCGCGGCGAACGCCTTCACAACTCGCTGGCCCAGCAGGCTGTCCTCAATCGAAGCGTTCAGCTCGCCGATCTGGAACCGCTGGCGGCGGAACGCGGCGCGAAGCTTCAGGTTCAGCTTGATGGATACAACCGCCATCAAGGGCACGCAGGCAAACACCACCAAAGTCAGCGGTATGCTGGCCCAGCACAGGATGATGAACGAAGCCGCAATTTTGATGCCCGCAATAAAAAATTCTTCCGGGCAGTGGTGGGCGAATTCGGTCACATCAAACAGGTCGTTGGTAATGCGGCCCATGATCTGCCCAACTTTGGTATTGGAATAATAGGTGTGGCTCAACCGCTGCAGGTGGGCAAAGGCATCCCGCCGCATATCGGTCTCAATGTAAACGCCCATGATGTGGCCGGTGCCGGACATAAAATACTGTGCGGCACCATCAATCAGCCGCAAAATGAGATACAGCAGGGCGAGCTTTAACACCGCATCAACCGTCAGCACAATGCCGGGATCGGTGGCGGCGTTGGTTAGGTAGCTCATAATTTTAGGCAGCACGATATCACACAAAGTGGTCAGTGCGGCACAGAACAAATCAAAAATCAAAATGCGTTTGTATCGCATCAGGTAAGGGGCAAACCGGCGGATCAGCGCCGGGGTGCCAATGTGCTGCTGGCTGGGGTCATTCATAAGATTAAGTTCCTCTTCTTTTCAAAAAATCAGGGTTATTCCTGCGGAGCTTCCGGTTCCTGTGCAGGAACCTCGGTGGGGGCTTCACTGGCAGGCTCGGTTTCCTGCGGCGGCTCCGGGTCAGGGGCCGGTTCCGCGGTAATTACCGGCTCCGGTGCACCCGTCGGTTCGGGCTCCGGCGTAATGACAGGTTCCTGCGTAGGCTCCGGGGTAGTTATCGGCTCTGGTGTGACAACAGGTTCCGGTGTCTGGGTAACTGCCGGTGTCGGTGAAGGGGGTGACGTAGGCGAAGCTGTCGGCGTTGCGGTGGGCAGCGGTTCAATGGGCGCTGTTTTGATGTAGCCGCAGCGCTGGCAGGTGTAGGTCATCACCCCGGCCACACCGGGCTGGGGCTGCAAGGTGATAACGCCCTTGTCATAGTCATGCCCCAGGGCGGGCAGTTCTTTTTCTTTTACCTCGCCGCAGATGGTGCACTTGACTTTTACGGTGCCGTATTCCAAACAGGTGGGCTCAATGCGGGTATCCTTTACTTCCACAAATTCATGTTCGTGTTCGTCCGGCTTAAAGTGTGCTGTCACAATCACGCCGTTGGCGTCCGCATTGCTGGGCACGGTAAAGCTCAGGGAAGAACTGCTGGAGGCCGCCCCCAGCGACGCCGTCCACCCGGCAAACTTCCAGCCTGCATTGGGTACGGCTTTCACGGTGGAGCAGGTGCCGCCCTTTTTCACTTTTTGGCTGGTGGAACCGCTGATGCTGCCGCCGGATGTGGCCACAAATTCCACCGGCACTTTAGCGCCGCGCACGGCGATCGGATCCGAGGAGATTAACCCCAGCGGTACGCCGTCCGGCTCCGGGATGGCGGCTGTGCTTTCGGGGCGGCGGTCCTGCGTGACGTAAGCGTGGGTGCGCACATAAGTAAAATAGGCAGTGACAGCTTCTTTGGAAAGATGCACCCCGTCCGAAAGGGTATAGTCCTTTTTAGCCCAGCCGGTGGCGTCATCCCGCAGTACTTCGGCGGTGTTCAAAAATTTGTAGCCGTCCTCCTCGCACATCGTCACAAGGGCGGCGTTGTATGCATCTACCTGGGTCATGGTCAGGTTGGTGTTGTCCCGCTGCTGGTCCAGTGGGGGAATGGCGCTGACGATAATATCCGCATAGGGCCACGCTTTGGTGATGGCGGCCAGTCCCTCCCGGTACTGCGCGATGAACTTGGTGGCATCCGTGGAGCTGCCACCAAGGTTGTTGGAGCCGAAACCAATGATAATGCGTTTGGGCTGCAACTTGGCAACGGCATCCGGAATGGTATACAGGGTGCTGTCCCCCTTGAACTTTTCGCATTTCAGGGTGGTGATGGAACCGGCCCCCATGCTGACCACGCCAATGTTGTTTTTCAGCGTGGAAAACGCCGTTCCGGTGTCGTCGGCGTACATGGTGTAGCGCACGGTGTTGGAATCCCCAATGAACAGGGTGTCGTCCACATAACTGCGCCCGGCATCTGCTGTCTGCGGCAGAATAGTGGGCACGGTGGTATCTGCTGGGGCGTGGGTGGCGGTGGCCTGAACAACGGCGGCAGTCGGGGCAACCGTGGCGGATGTTTCCGGCGTGGCGGTATGATCGGGCAGAACATCCTGCGGCCTGCTGCAGGCACACAGCGCAGCACACAGCGCCGCCGCAGCCAAAATTTTACCCCAATTCGGGCATTTCATGCGCTCATCTCCTTTTTAAGGCAATACCGCATAATTCTAAGTGCCGATACGGCGAGCGAGGTGCGGC
>OHAN01000181.1_pt1 | contig 65149 bp, 60 predicted proteins | sample 1577121 | NCBI WGS metagenome assembly OHAN01 (sample SAMEA3541554, study PRJEB24748) | human gut metagenome | biome: human gut; feature: human-associated habitat; material: faeces | place: China | collected 2012 | reverse complement strand
TTTCACGAATAAAATCCGTCATATTTTTGAAATGAAATACTAAAAATTGAATTTATGATTTCAAATATTGCAAGTTTTGAAATCAGAATATTCAAAATAGTCAAGTGTACGCAGTACACGGACAAAAAGAAAGGCTTTTCGTATGGATTTATTTGATTATATGAGAGAACAGAACAGGGAAAAGGAGTCGCCATTAGCTTCCAGACTTCGTCCAACCACGTTGGATGAGATGGTGGGGCAGCAGCATATTATCGGAAAAGATAAGCTGCTTTACCGCGCAATCAAGGCTGACAAGTTAAGTTCCATTATTTTATATGGACCGCCGGGAACCGGGAAAACGACTTTGGCAAAGGTCATTGCCAATACCACAAGTGCTGAGTTCCTTCAGATCAATGCAACTTCCGCCGGGAAAAAAGACATGGAGGATGTCATTGCGCAGGCGAAGAACAATCAGGGCATGTACGGAAAAAAGACGATCCTGTTTATCGATGAGATCCACCGGTTCAACAAGGGACAGCAGGACTATCTCCTTCCGTTTGTGGAGGACGGAACCGTGATCTTAATTGGTGCAACGACCGAGAATCCATATTTCGAGGTGAATGGAGCGCTTTTGTCCCGTTCCATTATTTTTGAGCTGAAGAATCTGTCTACGGAAGATATTAAGACGCTGATCCTCCGGGCGGTGAATGATAAGGAAAAAGGAATGGGCGCTTACGATGCAGTCATTGACGAGGAGGCACTGGATTTTCTTGCTGACGTGGCAAACGGAGACGCAAGAGCAGCGCTCACAGCAATTGAACTTGGCATTCTGACAACGGAGCGGAGTGATGATGGAAAAATCCATATCACACTTGAGGTCGCCAGTGAATGTATCCAGAAACGTGTGGTACGCTATGATAAAACAGGAGATAACCATTACGATACAGTCTCTGCTTTTATCAAAAGTATGCGCGGCTCTGACCCGGATGCAGCAGTTTATTATCTTGCCAGAATGCTTTACGCGGGGGAAGATATTAAGTTTATCGCAAGAAGAATTATGATCTGCGCGGCAGAGGATGTGAGCAATGCCGATCCGATGGCACTCGTTGTCGCAACATCAGCAGCACAGGCAGTTGAGCGTATCGGTATGCCGGAGGCACAGATTATTTTGTCGCAGGCGGTCACGTATGTGGCAAGCGCGCCAAAGAGCAACTCGGCAGTCAATGCGATCTTCGATGCGATGGAAGCAGTAAAAAATACGAAAACAGCGCCGATCCCGGTTCATTTACAGGATGCACACTATAAGTCATCCGGAAAACTGGGGCATGGTGTTGGATATAAATATGCACATGATTATCCGGATCATTATGTGGAGCAGCAATATCTGCCGGACGGACTGACAGACCGGAAGTTCTACGTTCCGGGTGAGAACGGCTACGAGAAGAAGATCCGTGAATATTTCAAAAAGATCAAGGGTGAGCCAGAAGAGGAGTAAGAGAACATTCCGGGCATGAGATGATCTCTGTTTCACAGGCTGATGAGCAGAGCACATTTTTCCGGTATTGGATCTTTACATATATTAAAAAGCAGGAGGAATTAGAGATGAAGTCCTACGAGGAAATGACAAAAGAAGAGTTATTGAAAGAGAAGGAAGGATTGGAAGCGGAATACAAAAAATTCCAGCAGAGAGGCTTAAAACTTGATATGTCCAGAGGTAAGCCATCCCAGGAACAGTTAGACCTTTCGATGGGAATGATGGATGTACTGACTTCCGGTGTTGATCTGACCTGTGATGATGGTACAGACTGCAGAAACTATGGTGTGCTGGACGGTATCAGTGAAGCAAAACAGCTTATCGGTGATATGATCGAGTGTAATCCGGACAATATCATCATTTATGGTAACTCAAGCCTTAACATTATGTATGACACCATCTCCCGTTCCATGACGCACGGTGTAATGGGAAATACGCCATGGTGTAAATTAGATAAAGTAAAATTTTTGTGCCCGGTACCGGGATATGACAGACATTTTGCAATCACAGAATATTTCGGCATTGAGATGATCAACGTACCGATGCTTCCGACCGGACCGGATATGGATATGGTGGAAGACCTTGTGAGCAAAGATGAGGCGATCAAAGGTATCTGGTGTGTGCCAAAATATTCCAATCCACAGGGAATCACTTATTCGGATGAGACGGTCCGCCGTTTTGCAAGATTAAAACCGGCAGCAAAAGATTTCCGTATTTACTGGGATAACGCATACTGCGTGCATCATTTATATGATATTAATCAGGATCATCTGATCGAGATTTTAAAAGAATGCAAGAGAGCAGGAAACCCGGATATGGTTTACAAATTCTGTTCTACAAGCAAGATCACATTCCCTGGTTCCGGTGTGGCAGCGATCGCAACTTCTGCCAACAACTTAGAGGATATCAAGAAACAGTTGAAGATCCAGACCATTGGTCATGATAAGGTAAACCAGCTGCGCCATGTCCGTTTCTTCAAAGATATCCACGGAATCACAGAGCATATGCGCAAACACGCAGATTCTCTCCGTCCAAAATTTGAAATGATCCTGGATACATTTGAAAGAGAGCTAAAAGGACTCGGAGCCGGAAGCTGGTACAGCCCGAAGGGTGGATACTTCATCACATATGAGACACTGGATGGATGTGCAAAAAATGTTGTGGCAAAAGCAAAAAAAGCAGGGGTTGTGATGACTCCGGCGGGTGCGCCTTTCCCATATGGAAAAGATCCGCATGATTCTGTCATCCGTATCTCACCATCCTATCCTAGCCTGGAAGATCTTACGACTGCGATCGACATCTTTGTTGTCTGTGTCAAGCTCGCAAGCATTGAGAAGCTTTTAGGAGAATAATAGTAAGTTTTTAACCGCTGAAAAGCAAAAGAAAAAGACCTGTGTGTACAATGTCATGATGTTCGCATGACATAGGTACACGCAGGTCTTTTTTATGAATTATGCCTCAGTGGAAGCATCCTCTGTTCCGTTTTTCCATTTGTTGAATTTCTCGACAACTGCGTCGTAGGTTCTCTGGGAAATATCCGGAAGTTTATCTCCCCATGCTTTGGTTGCCTGTTCGAAACCTTTCTTGAAAGCTTCTAACATAGCGTCTGCTTTCTCGGAATCACCACCGGATAAAGCTTTTGCAAAATCAAGAATACGGTCGGAAGTCTGCTCTACACCCCAGTAACCGTCGTCCGCGATATCTGCCTGTGCCTGTGCTTTCACATCAGCTGATACGGTAAAATCACCTTTTGCAAGGAATTTCCACATATCATCTGCGGTGCCGATCGCAACCCCTTGCTTGGTCATCATCTGTTCGACGATGCTGCGGAGCTGTGCAGTGCGCTGCTCTGCGTCAGCTTTTAACTTTGCAACGATCGCTGCGTTGTCGGTCTTGCTTGTTGTTTTATTGGAAGCCTTGTCTGTCCTGGAGTCAGAACTCTTCTCATAAATGACACCGGAAGCTGTCTTGGAAGAATCTGCCTTTTTCGTTATCTCGGATGTCTTTTCTGTTGTTTTTGTTGTTGTCTGTGTAGATGCTGCTGCGGCAGCAGTCACAGTGTTAATGGAATTGATTGCCATATGATCCTCCTTGTCTGGCGAAGCTGGATGCATTTGTTTTTACAGAAAACAAAATGTTCAGCCACCTGAATGAATAGTTATTAACCTTCCATGGTTCTGTTAATTATATCGGACTGGCAAAGAAAAAAGTTTAGTGCCGATTGACCTTTTGGACATAAAATGATAAGATACTAATTGTATACAAAAAACATAAAAAAAACAAGTTTTATTTTAAGTACAATCAATGCGTGTTAGCGACGATTTTGGTAAGGAGAAACTAACCGATGAAGGATATTTCAGTAAAGGCGCTGGCTAAGATCAATCTTGGGCTGGATGTGGTACGAAAAAGAGAGGATGGTTATCATGAGGTCCGCATGGTGATGCAGACCATTCATTTGTTTGACCGGCTGGAGATCTCGAAGAATACTTCCGGTGAGATCACGATGGAAACGAATCTTTCTTTTTTGCCGACGAATGAGAACAATCTTGTCTATAAAGCAGCAAAGCTTTTGCAGGATGAGTTTGCAATAAAAGATGGCGTGCATGTATGGCTGCACAAGTACATTCCGGTAGCTGCCGGGATGGCAGGGGGAAGCACGGACGCAGCGGCAGTGTTATATGGTATGAACCAGATTTTTGATCTGGGACTGACAAGGGAAGAACTGATGGAGCGCGGTGTGAAGATCGGTGCAGACGTTCCGTACTGCATTATGCGTGGAACGGCTTTGGCAGAGGGCATAGGAGAGAAGCTTTCGAAGCTTCCGCCGATGGTGAAATGTCCTGTTTTGATCGCAAAACCGCAGATCAGTGTTTCTACTAAGTTCGTCTATGACAATCTGAAGTTAGGCTCTGATATGGTACACCCGGATATTGACCGGCTTGTGGCAGATATCAGAGAGAAAGATTTATATAAAATTGCAGCAGATATGGGAAATGTCTTAGAGACAGTGACAATCCCGGCTTATCCTGTGATCGCAGACATCAAAGATCACATGATTGAGCATGGCGCTGTGAATGCCATGATGAGTGGCAGTGGTCCGACGGTTTTCGGTCTTTTTGACAAGGAAGCGACGGCAGTAGAGGCATACGAGGCGATGAAAGCCTCCGGTCTTGCAAAACAGGTATATTTAACGAGTATTTATAATAACGCGCGTAAGTAGAAAGGCATGGTATCAAAGATGACAGAAGATTTAACATTGAATATGGATGCGTATCTTCCGCTGAGAGATGTTGTGTTTAACACGTTAAGAGAGGCTATTTTAAAAGGGGAATTAAAACCGGGCGAGCGGCTGATGGAGCTGCAGCTTGCGGCAAAACTTGGTGTCAGCCGTACACCGATCCGTGAGGCAATCCGTATGCTTGAGCAGGAGGGACTTGCCGTTACGATCCCAAGAAAAGGCGCGGAAGTTGCCAAAATGACGGAGAAAGATATGGAGGATGTCCTTCAGATCCGTGAAGCGTTAGATGAGCTTGCGGCAAAAATTGCATGTGAGCAGATTTCTGAGGAACAGTTAGAAGAGCTGGTTGCGACCATGCATGAGTTTGAGGAATCCACCAAGACAGATAATGTGAAAAAAATCGCAGAGGCGGATGTAAAGTTTCACGATATTATTTACCAGTCAACCGGTAACCCGAAGCTTGTGAATATGTTAAATAACCTCCGGGAGCAGATGTACCGCTATCGTGTGGAATATCTGAAAGATGAGAATAACTATCCGACATTGATGAAAGAACATAAAGATATTGTGGAAGGGTTAGTCCGTAAGAACAAAACGCAGGTGACAGAGACGATGCACCAGCATGTGAAGAATCAGGCAGTCGCAGTTAAGGCTATGATCCAGGAGCAGGAATAAGAAGTAACTGCCCGGAGGACAGGAAAACTGCATAAAAAATGGAAAACCGTACAGACTAGAAAGAGGATAAGCATTTTGCTTATCCTCTTTCGTATTAGGGGGAATTAATAGAAAGGAAACAAGCTGGAAATGTCGGAAAATCAGAAATGTCCGGTATCGACGGATTTAACGCAAAATATAGAGGAAATGGAATTTTATTTTCATGACTGTGCGGACATTAAAAAGAAGCAGATGAAGCTTGGCAGGAATCAGGATACCGCCTGTTATCTGACCTTTATTGAAGTGTCCGTGGACATGGGAACGTCCGCACTCGGAGAGACTTTAAAATACTTAAATGGACTGACAAGAGATGAGATCCTTTGTACACTGCAGGAAAATGCGCTTGGAATTTCGGATGCAACATATTTTCCGACCATTGAGGAGGCTGTGAGCGGTCTGCTCACCGGGGAGGCGATTCTTTTTGTGGACGGTTTTGACCGGGCAGTGAAAATACCGGATGACGGTTATCCGAATATGGGGATCACAGAGGTAGATTCGGAAAAAGTAATCCGTGGCTCCAACGAAGGTTTCTGCGATTCTGTGAAGCAGAATGCGGCGCTGATCCGGAAAAGGATCCGTTCGCCCCGTGTGAAAGTGAGAGGACTGAAAGCCGGGATCAGATCGAACACGAACGTCTATCTTGTGTATGTGGAGGATCTTGCGAATCCGGGACTTGTAAAAGAAATTGAAAAGAGGCTGCAGGATTTCACGATTGATGGGATATTAGACAGCGGAATGTTAGAACAGCTGGCAGAGAAAAAATGGTATTCGCCATTTCCACAGTTTCAGACAACGCAGCGTCCCGACCGGGCGGCCATGGCGGTATTAGAGGGCAGAGTGATCGTGATGTGCGATAATTCGCCGATCGGACTGATACTGCCGACGGACTACAATTCATTTATCCGCACCAGTGACGATTATTACAGCCGTTTTGAGATTGCGACGTTCGGGCGGATCCTGCGGTATCTCGCATCCTTTTTTGCAATGACGCTGCCGGGATTTTATCTTGCGGTGACTAATTTTCATACACAGATACTCCCAACCACACTACTTTTGTCGTTTGCCGAGGCGAGGCAGGGTGTCCCATTTCCGGCAGTCGTGGAAGTGCTTATCATGGAATTGTCGTTTGAACTTTTGCGGGAGGCGGGCGTGCGGCTTCCCGGTGCGATGGGAAATACCATCGGGATCGTGGGTGGACTGATCATCGGACAGGCGGCAGTCGAGGCAAATCTGGTCAGCCCGATCGTGGTGATCGTCATCTCTTTTACTGCGCTATGTTCTTTTGCGATACCGAACGAAGAATTTGCCACAGCCTTCCGTATCCTGAAATTCTTTTTTATTGCGGTCTGTGCGTGGCTTGGCTACTTTGGCATGCTGCTTGGGCTGCTTGCGGTGCTCACCCATTTGTCGCATCTGACAAGCTTTGGCATCCCGTATCTCATGCCGTTTGTGGGAGCAGATTTGAACAATTATGAGGATGAGCGGGATTTTATCTGGCGGCAGCCTTTCCGGAAACTGCGCAAACGTCCGATTTATGCAAATCCGAAAGAGCGGACAAAGCTGACGTTTTCAAAGAAGAGATAGGGGGAAGTATGTTCTCAGAAAACAATCAAATTTCAGGCAGACAGGTGTTCCGCCTTCTGACGTATGATTTTCTTGGAATGGGGACGCTACTACTGCCGACAATGCTTGCAGATACGGCAGGGCGCGACGGGATTTTCTGCATTCTGGCGGGGATTTTGTCCACGTTTTTGTACTTGAAATTATTGAGATATCTGTTGAAAGGCATGAAAACAAGTTATCCTGATTTTTTGAAGCAGAACTGTGGAAAAATATGCGGTTATGTACTCTGGGGCGGATATTTTCTGTACTTTATCCTCATGGCTTCGTACACGGCGTATCTGTTTTCCACGCTGATGTTAAATGGTCTTGTGGAAAACGTCAGCTTTTATCTGGTGCTGTTGTTGATATTGCTGCTCGCGTTTTATGGAATGGCGGGCGGGATCGAGGGCAGGGCGAGAGTGTACGAGATGCTGTTCTGGTTTCTGATGATACCGCTGTTTCTGATGTTATTTGCGGCGTGCAGGGAGGTGAAGCCAGCCTACTGGAGCCCGGTTTTTGTGGCGGATGGAAAAGAAGTGTTAAACGGAAGTTATTATGTATTTTTCTGCTATTCCATGGTGTCAATCGTACTGTTCCTGAAAGAATATGTTGCGGATCGCAGGAAATGCGTTGGCGCAGCAGAAAAAGCGGTCTGGTTTTCCGGCGGAGTATTTGCTGTGCTGTATCTGATCCTGATCGGGCTGTTTGGCGTCGAGGCACTGGCTCAGATGAAATTTCCGGCGGTCACGATGATGAGCCGCGTGCAGGTGACGGGCGGATTTTTGAAGAGAACGGATGCTTTTATGTTTAGCATCTGGTTTTTTACGCTGTATGCGATGTTAAACAGCATGGTTTTTTACAGTGGAAATCTGGCTGCAAAAGTGATCCGTGACTGCGGCGGTTATCTGGAAGGGAAAAAAAGGATGCTGCCGTATCTCATTCTGCTTCTTCTGGTGTATGGCGTGACAGTGCTGTTTTACAGAAATCAGCAGTTTTTGGACTGCGTGACATTCCTGCTGTGGAAGATTGGAACACCTTTTGTCGTTGGCGTGCCGATACTGTTGTGTCTGACCGGAGAGAGAAAAAAACATAAGAAAAAAGTGCGTGTGCTGGTGCTGGTATGTTTTTTGTTTGGGTGTCTTTTCTTACAGGGGTGCAATGTCGCAGAACTTGAGGATAAGGCATTCCCGGTTCTTTTGAATATCAGAGATCAGGACGATTTCCAAAATGTATGGCTGAATCATGAGTATGCAGGAAACAAAGAGGTGGATTACAACCATTTGAAAGTGGTGCTCATTGAGAGGTCTTTTCTGGAAAAAGAGGCGGAAGTGGAAGATATGCTATCCATGCTGGAGCAGGAAAAAGAGGTTCCGTGGAACGCTTATGTGATGACGACGGAAAGCTGTGACCGTCTGGCGCAGACCGAAGGGAAACTTGACACGCTGCTTGGAAATTATCTGGAAGAACTGCTGGAAAATACATCGGGCATTGATCAGAAAGCGTACCCGACGCTTGGCATGCTCTATGAGGAGCGTGCTAATCACTTAGAGACACTGTATATTCCTTTTGTCGATATAGAGGGGGAGCAGTCCGGGGCAGTGGAGGATGATACCGAGAAACCGCAGATTACAGCCTATGAAGTCTGGAAACGTGGAAGGGCGGCGGGGCTTGTCGATACGGATACCGCGCGTGCAGCATTCTTCACGCAGAACTTTGCGGATGATTACACCTTACAACTTGCACCGGAACTTTATGTGAAAGTGGATGCAGCTTCCTGTCGAGTCAAAGAAACAGAAAAAATCGGTGTCGGAGGTTTGACAGAGCAGATTGTCGCAGTGACTGTGACAGGAGAAGGCGAAATCTTAAGCGGCACAGTTTCCGCAAGTGAAAAAGAGCAGCTTCTCAACACCCGGATGGAGGACTATCTGAATGCGATCGCTGCACATGCACTTGAGAAAGAAATCGATATCACTAACAGTTACCGGAATCTCGGCGCCGATAACCGCACATGGTATTTTAAGTATCAAAACACTCCTGCCGCTTATGAGAAAGACATCAAAATCCAATATCTGGTAAAAATAAACTGGAAATCGGAATAAATGCAAAGTTTTCGGGAATCATTGAGGATAGAAGGTCGATGAGCGAAACTCGAATTTAGGTTATGAAGATTGCGAAAAATGAACAAAAATATTCAAGACACGCTCCCGCTATGTGTCACTCGCAGCGGTACTATATTTCTGTTTATTTTTCGCAATATAACATATTCTATGAGCGAGTTTCGCAAGCAACGACACAGCCTGATAAATATGAATATTATCTACATTTATCTGATTTTTGGCAAGTGAAAAGGAGATTTGAATTATGGCAAGAAAATGGATTGGATACATAGGAGTTGGAAGTCTGATGTGCGCTGCATTGGGATGCGGTATTTTGTATACAAGACAGGCCAGACTGCAGCAGGCGATTTCGGACAAAGTGCTGCGGTTTCATGTGCTGGCGAACAGCGACAGCGAGGCAGACCAGAACCTAAAACTAGCAGTGCGTGATGCGGTGGGAAGTTTTATGCAGGAAAAACTGACAGCTGTGGAAAATCTGGAAGAATGTGAGATGGTTGTGCGCCAGAGCCTCGGTGAAATTGAGGAAGCTGCGGCAGAGACAATCGCAGAAAACGGTTATGACTATGATGTGACAGCGGAGCTGGAACACACTTCGTTTCCGGTAAAAAACTATGGAAGCTACACCTTTCCGGCGGGAGATTACGAGGCACTCCGCATTGTGATCGGAGAAGGAAACGGACATAACTGGTGGTGTGTGATGTATCCTAACATGTGTTTTTCAGACAGTATGTATGAGGTGGTCGATAAGGAAGCAGGAGAAAAGCTGCGTGAAGTACTGACCACAGAAGAGTATGAGAAGGTGCTGGCAGAAGGAGACTATCAGGTTAGAATGAAATATTTTTCGTGGCTGAATCCGTATCTGGAGAAGCTGGCTGAAAACTAAAATAAAGCAGCATACTTATAAGAAAGCAATGTTTCAAAAAGCTTACGCTTGCTAAATTATAAGAAACACGCTAATATATGGCTTGAAAAGATAATGACGAGAAACAGAAAAGAGGTTTACATAAATGACAAAAGATGTACTTGTGAAAATCAGCGGATTACAGTTTGCAGAAGATCAGGATAATGGTCCGGTGGAGATTATCACAACCGGAAACTACTATAAGAAAAATGGAAAGCACTATATTTTGTATGATGAAGTGCAGGAAGGCTTTGACGGCGTGACGAAAAGCGTTATCAAAGTGAATGATGATTTTCTGGATGTCACGAAAAAAGGTGTCACCAACGTACATATGATGTTTGAGAAAAACAAGAAAAATATGTCTTACTACAACACACCATTCGGAAATCTTTTGGTGGGAATCAATGCAACGGATGTCAAAGTGAATGAGACAGAAGATAATATTGACATCAAAGTCGATTATAAGCTGGAAGTGAATTATGAACATCTGGCAGAGTGCAGCATTTCCATGAATATCATGTCGAAAGATACGAAGGATTTTAGGATATAAGGAGTGCAAGTGAGAAGAATGCATTTATGCATTCGGCGAACGATGAATGTTAATCATGTGCCGTTTTTGCACATGATATGATAATCGTGAAGTTGAGGTAGTGTATTATGAAAAATTGTAAAATGGCATTCACAATCGGTTTGGTGTTTGCAGTAATGATGTTGGTTGTAGCCTGCACAGACAGCAACAAATCAGACAATCATATATTTGATCATGAAAGTTTGGATGTTGATGAATATGTGTATCCGTCTGATTTTGATCTTGGAGATGATTTAAAGGGCACAAATTCAGAATCTGATGCAGGATTTGAAGAATTATCAGCAATGATCGGAACGTATCATTATACTTCCGATTATGGAACAGGTCGATTAATGATTGAAGCGACAGAGGATGGCATTGATATTTCTGATTATGAATCGGAGGACACCTATAGATTTCTGGCAAATGAAACAAATGTAAAAAATGAAGAGGAAAACAAAGTATATCTGGAATACCCGGCACAGGTGTATGAAGATGATACGGTTATTTTTGAGTATTACATTTTAGAAAAAGCTAGTGATGGAATTGATGTGTATTATAGTCCATCTTCTTTTGACGAAGCTGAATTATTGTACCATGCTGTCAGGGAAAACTAAAAGAGGATTGCGAGATATCATATGATAGGTTATATTCTATTCAAATCAATTTTAACAAAATCAATTTGAATAAAAATAAACTAAATTTGCAGAAAGGTGATTTCTATGTTTATTGGCAGAGAAAGAGAGTTAGCATCCTTAAAAGAATTCTATGAAAAAGACAGAATTGGCGGATGAGGATGTTTTGCTGCTTACATTGGATTCACTTTATGAATGAGACAGAAGACAACATTGACATCAAGGTCGATTATAAGCTGGAAGTCAATTATGAACATCTGGCAGAGTGCAGCATTTCCATGAATATCATGTCGAAGGATACGAAGAATTTTAGAATTTGAGTTTATAAGAGCCATCCACAGCGGATGGCTCTTATTCATAAAAATAGAATGTTCGCAGTGCATATTTTTTATTCAAATCAATTTTAACAAAATCAATTTGAATAAATGAGTTTTACAAGGATGGTGTAGATGGGTATATATCGTTTGTGGGGCATTTTATCCGGGTGGAAGACTCGCCGCCATATGTCTGGACACAGGAGAAGAGTATTATTCCGCACCGGCAGTAATTTAAAAGAGTCAAAAGAGTGATATTGACGAGTCAGTTCAGTTATAGAGATGATGAAAGAAAATGATTAATATAAAGATACACCAGAAGAGAGGTGGACATAAATTACACTGTCACAGAGAGGAGAAAATGTATGAAAAAAAGAATTCTAGCAGCTATACTTACTTTGTCTATGGTTGTGTCCATGACAGCATGCGGAAATTCAGATGCAGGAGGATCAAAGGATTCAGCTAAAAATAACGGTAATGGGGATGAACCATATACAGTTACCATGGTTCTGAATGGAAGCACACAGCCGGATGAAGAAAGAATCGAACAAAAAATCAATGAGATTCTTGAACCGGAACTTAATGCGAATCTTGATATTGTTGTGCTGCCGTGGGCAAGTGCAAGCCAGCAGTTACAGCTTATGTTATCAGGGGATGAAAAAATTGATGTCTTTTATACCCAGGCAACCAATGCAGTGCAGTATATGAATGCAGGACAGATTGTAGACATGTCTGAACTGATTGATAAATATGGAACAAATATCAAACAGATTTATGGAGAGGATATAGCTAAGATCAATCAGGTCGAAGGCTTTGTATATGGCGTGCCAAATCAGATTGAACGAGGAAGTATTCCTGCCATATTTATGAGAAAAGATCTGGTGGAAAAGTACAATATTGATACAACACAGATTAAAGAACCAAAAGATCTGGAAAGTGTTTTTGAGACAGTAAAAGCGGGAGAGCCGGATATGACAATGTTATATTCGAGCAGTGAGAATGATGCACCGGCTACAAGATTATTCCGTGGAGATACTCTGTCAGATAACAATTATCTTGGTGTACTCATGGATCAGACGAACAGCACAAAATTAGAAAACTTCTTTGCGACAGACTGGTTTAAAGATACAACTACCATGCTGCATAACTGGTATCAGAAGGGATATATCAGCCAGGATGCAGGAACCAACACAGAGAACTGGAGAACAGTATGCAAGGCTGGAAATTTATTTTCACTGTTTTTTTCTTATCATCCTGGAACACCGGTAGAATTTGAAAGCTCCACCGGCTATGATTTTGAGATCGTGCCATTTTATAATGAACCGATCATAAATAGCTCATCCTATAATGGTGTTACATTCTCAATTGCCCAGAATTCAGAAAATCCGGAGAAAACAATGGAAGTACTGGATTATATCTACGGAAGTTCAGAGATCATGAATCTTTTAAACTGGGGTGAACAGGATAAAGACTATGTGATAGAAGATGCTGATAATGGCATTATCAATTTCCCGGAAGGAATCACTTCTGATAATGCAGGCTATAACTTAAACCTTGGATGGGAATTGCCAAATCAGTTTATTGCTTATAAATGGACTGGTTCAGATCCGCAATTATGGGAAAAAATGGAAGAATTTAACGGTTCTGCAAAGAGCTCCAAAGCAGTAGGATTTTTATTTGACAGCAGTAATTGTTCAAGTGAGATCGCAGCTCTTTCCAATATTGTAAAACAATACAGCGGAGCACTTTACAGCGGTTCCGGAGATCCAGATGAACTTATTCCGGAATTGTTAGAAGCATTAGATGATGCGGGAATCAATGAAGTGATCCAGGCAAAACAGGAACAGTTAGATGCTTTTCTTGCAGCAAAATAATCAGGTTCAGAAGGAAAGTCCCACAGATACAACGTGGGACTTTTTCATAAAAGGAGAAACTTATGAAGAAGAAAAAGAACAAAGTTAAGGAATATCTGCCGCTCTATCTGATGATGCTTCCGGGATTATTATATCTGCTGATCAATAATTATCTTCCGATGACAGGTATTATACTTGCTTTCAAAAAGTTGAATTTTTCAAAAGGAATTTTGGCAAGCCCGTGGGCAGGACTGGATAATTTTAAATTTTTGTTCTCGTCAAAAGATGCCTGGATTATTACAAGAAATACATTGCTATATAATATAGCGTTTATTCTTGTCAATATGGTCGTTGGGATTGCAATCGCAATTTTAATCTGTGAAGTTAAGAACACAAAAATGAAAAAAATATACCAGAGTGCTATATTATTGCCATTTTTGATGTCGATGGTCATTTTAAGCTATATTGTGTATGCACTTTTAAGTGCCGAAAATGGTCTTGTAAACAATACGATCCTGCCATTACTGCATATAGATCCGATCCAGTGGTATCAGAAACCAAAATACTGGCCGGCAATCCTTATCATTGCAAACTGCTGGAAAGGAGTGGGATACGGATGTCTGATTTATATTGCATCTCTGATCGGTATTGATCCGACTTATTATGAGGCAGCAAGACTGGATGGAGCCACAAAGTGGCAGGAAATCACAAAAATCACATTGCCATGCCTGGTACCGACAATCATTACGCTGTTATTATTGAGCATTGGAAGAATCTTCTATTCTGATTTTGGATTATTTTATCAGGTTCCGATGAACTCCGGTGTGTTGTTCCCAACAACAAACGTAATTGATACGTATGTATATCGTGCGTTGATCGAACAGGGAAATATCAGTATGTCATCCGCAGCGGGTGTATACCAGTCATTAGTAGGTTTTGTCATTGTCATGTTAAGTAACTGGATCGTTAGACGTGTAGATAAAGACAGAGCATTGTTTTAGGAGGAGAGTCCATTATGACAAATTCAAAAAAAACAAAGAGATACCAGTTTTGGATCAATCTAATACTGATAGTGATGACATTGACCATTATTTTACCATTTTTGCTGGTATTTATTTCATCCATCACGGATGAAACAGTGTTGATCCGGAATGGATATTCCTTTTTCCCGGAAAAAATAAGCTTTTATGCATATCAGTATATTATCAGACAGGGAGAGAAAATACTCCGTGCGTATGGCGTTACAATTCTTATTACAGTAGTAGGTACCTTTTTTAATCTGATGTTTTCAGCATTACTGGCATATCCGCTGTCTGTGAAGACATTGCCTTATAGAAGGCAGATTACTTTTTTTGTATTTTTTACAATGTTATTTAATGGCGGTTTAGTACCTACATATCTGATGTATGTAAATTATTTTCATATAAAAAATACAATATGGGCACTGATAATTCCTAATTTGTTGCTGAGTGCGAACAATGTGCTGATGATACGGAGCTATTTTATGACAAGTATTCCGGAAGCATTGTATGAAGCGGCAAAAATTGATGGCGCAGGACATACAAAAATCTTTTTTCAGATTACGTTTCCACTTGGTAAACCTATCCTTGTAACCATGGGATTATTTTCGGCACTGGCATATTGGAATGACTGGACAAATGGTTTATACTATTTATCAGGAAATCAGGGACAGAAATTATATAGTATCCAGAATCTTTTGAATCAGATGATCACTGATATCCAGTATCTTGCAAGCGGTAAGGTTGCCGGAAATATAGGGGCAGAAGTTGCAAAACTTCCGACAACGTCCATAAGGATGGCAATTGCTTTTATAGCAATGCTTCCATTATTTATCATTTATCCGTTTTTACAGAAATATTTCGCAGAGGGTATTACGCTAGGGGCAGTAAAAGGTTAAAGGAATATCATGGCGTTTGGAAAAAAGATGAATTTAAAAAGACGAAAAAAGAAATCTTTAGCACAACAGAGTAAGCAAATATTAATTTTAATGACAGTCATTCTGGTAATTATTCTGGGAGGATGCACTTATGTTTTAAACAAAACAAGTGGGCAGATTTACGAACAGATGAGCCAGATGGCACAGTTGTATGCACAGGAGCTCGACAATCGTTTTTTGAGGATCAGCCGGAATCTTTTTTCTGCGATCATGGATACCAATGAGACAAATTCCACGTTCTGGGGAAATGTAAATCTGATGAAGAATGGGGATTATTCGGAGTATGCGATCGGAAAACTCAGAGAAGAATATTTTTCTTCGGCATGGGAATACGGAACGGAATACAGGATTTTTTTATACACACATGATACGGATAAATTATATCAGCTTTCCCTGTCTTCGGATGGAAATTACACAATGTCATCTGATGTTGCAGCGTCTATTCGTGAACAGATAGATAAATTAGATGAAAAGACATATGCAGTGAAACGGAAGTGGGATGTTTTGGAGTGTGATAATGAGGTATATATCTGTAAAATTGCACAAAAAAATGGAATTGCTTTAGGATGCATTGTAAACGTAAAAAGTATATTAGAACCATTCTCAAAGCTTTCGTTGGGAAAGCATGGATATGTAAGCCTTGTCGATCAGGATGAGGTCTGCATAGGTATGTTAGACCAGAGCGGAATTATATCAGAGCCGCAAAGTATGAATACCAAAAATACTTATACGATCCGTCAGGGATTATCCAGAGCACCCTTTGAGATCAGGATCGGGATTTCTTTAGGCGGTGTCTTAAGCCTGATGGCGGGAAGTCTGCTCGGAATGACAGTATTGATCTTTATGATTCTTATTATGAGTGGGATATTGCTTTTTCATGTGTATTCCAATATTATGAAACCGCTTAAAGTGTTCACACAAAACCTTCAGCAATATGATGAGGGTGGATATATGTTGAACATGACGGAAGGAAATCTGCTTGAATTAGAGCAGATTGATGGAAAATTCCGTACAATGATCCATCAGATCCGCAAATTGAAGATCACGCTATATGAACGGGAATTAGAGAAACAGAAAATTGAGATGGATTATCTGAAAATGCAGATCCGGCCGCATTTTTATTTGAATTGCCTGAACTTTATTTACAGCATGATCGACTTTGGCGATTATGAACACGCAAGGGCAATGACAAAAATCACTTCGGATTATCTTTCGTATATTTTTCGGAATACAACGGACAGAGTTCCGGTTTTAGCGGAATCAAAGCATTGTGAAGATTATTTAAAAATCCTGCTGCTGCGGTATCCGGATAAGTTTACCTATTATATTGAAGTTCATGATGAAGTGGCAGATGCGGAGATATTTCCATTCTTAATACAGGTTTATGTTGAAAATGCTGCAAAACAGGCATTGATGGCAGATGAAAAAATGCTGATCTCAGTTACGGTATATCCTGAGGACAGGGACGATGAAAAATACGTTAATATTTTTATCTCGGATACGGGAAAGGGATTTCCGGACGAAATATTATGTAAACTACAAAATGGACAAAACATTTCTGACAATGGAAAACATATCGGTATTTGGAACTGTATGAGGCGGTTTCAGTATTATTATGGGGATCAGGGAGAGATCCATTTCAGCAATAGTCCATTAGGTGGTGCCGTTGTGGATATTCATGTTCCATATAAAATCGGAAGGAGCGATACACAGGAATGAAATTATTGCTGGTGGATGATGAACGTTATGTGATTGAAAGTATAAAGAAAAATATCTGCTGGGAGCGGACAGATATTACTGAGATTTATACAGCATTTACAATGAAACAGGCGCAGGAAATTATAACAGCTGTTAAAATGGACATTATTATCAGTGATATTGTGATGCCTGCTGCAACAGGATTTGATCTGGTGCAATGGGTGAGGGAGCAGAATTTCAGGATACAGGTTATTTTTTTGACCAGTTATGCGGAATTTGACTATGCAAGACGTGCGATACAGCTGGAAAGCGTTGAATATCTGCTAAAACCAATTGATTTTGAAAAACTGGAAGAAGCATTAAAAAAAGCAGAACAGGCAGTGCTTCAGGAAAAACATATCGAAAAACTTACAGAAGCGAGTGAGCAGTGGGAAAAAGACCGGATAATCCTGCAAAAGGATATCTGGAGAAATTTATTGAGCGGTAACATGACACAAAACCAGTTCTGCGAATCCGCAAAAAGGATGGATCTGTATCAGGATGGATTGATATATTTTAAACTGATCTGCTTTTATATGGATCATAAAGCGGAAGAGACACAAAAGTGGGAACCTTCCACCATCGAATTTGTCATGCAAAATGTGTTGACGGAGTTATTTAATTCCTTTTATGCCAGAGTGGACACCATATTTTGTGAAAACGAATGTCGATACTGGGTGGTTCTGTCAACGGATAAAATGCCGGAAGAAGGAGAAAAAATAAGGGAAAAAGATCTGCTCAATCATTTTGTGCAATGGATGACAGATCATGTACATTCCTATTTTTGGTGTGGAGCGGGAAATTGGAGTGGATTTTCTGAAGTGACCGCACAGGCTGACGATTTGCAGAAGATGCGTGAAAGCAGTCTGTCGGTATGGAATGAGGTTATATATCTGTATGAGTTCCAGCCAAGTGGAACAGTCTATAAAAATCCGGAGCTGGATACATGGAAAACCCTTTTGGCAGGGGAGGAAGTGGAAGCAGTCATAGCAAGCATACGCAGTTATCTGGAGACAGTCAGGAAGAATGAGATGATCACACGGCAGTTTTTGCTGTCATTAAGGACGGATGTTACACAGATGGTGTATGTATGGCTGTCAGAGATGGGGATTTATGCCAATGCACTTTTTTCAGATAAAGAGAGTGAGAATTACATGCTTGGCGCTGTAAATGGATTTAACGAAATGATGGAGTATGTAGAAAATTTGATGCGGAAAGCGGTTGGATATAAATTATATATCACAAAAGAAGACTCTGTCGCAGATCAGATATGTACATATATTGACAGCCATTTCAGGGAAGAGATACACAGAGATGAACTGGCAGAATTAGTCTATTTGAATACAGACTATATGTCTCGGATGTTCAAAAAAGAAAAGGGAGTATCTATAAGCAATTATATATTGCAGAAAAGGGTAGACGAAGCAAAAAAACTTTTGTGTGGCAGCAGTATTCCAATCAATACGGTTTCATTACATATTGGATATAGTAATTTTTCCTATTTTACAAAAATGTTTAAGGAGAATACAGGATTGACACCACTGGAATATAGAAGGAAATTTGGAGAGGAAACACACGTATGACAGAACAGAAATTAACAGAACTTTTGAGAGACATGTCTCTGGAAGAAAAAGTAAATCAGATGAGTCAGGTGACAGGAGGATTTTTTAATGGTGAAATCGTTGTCACAGGTCCTATGGCAGATAAGGGATTTACAGAAGACAATGTAAATCTTGCAGGATCAGTCATCGGATCCATGGGCGCTGAAACCCTGAAAAGTATACAAAAAAACTATATGGAAAAGCATCCGCACCATATTCCATTGCTGTTTATGCTAGATGTCATAAATGGTTATAAGACGGTGTTTCCAATTCCGCTTGCGCAGGGAGCTTCCTTTGAACCGGAATTGTCAGAACAGTGTGCATCTGTGGCAGCAAAGGAGGCTTCGGTCAGCGGTCTTCATGTGACATTTGCACCTATGACAGATCTGGTAAGAGATGCAAGGTGGGGACGTGTCATGGAATCAACGGGAGAAGATCCTTACCTGAACAGTCTATTCTGTGCAGCAATGGTGCGTGGATTTCAGGGAAACAGCTTGAAAGATAACTATGCAATTGCAGCATGTGTCAAACATTTTGCAGGATATGGTGCACCGACAGCAGGGAGAGATTATAATACGGTAGAACTTTCAGAACATACATTCAGAGAGTTCTATCTGCCATCGTATCAGGCGGGAATAGATGCAGGTGCAGCTCTTGTTATGACATCTTTTAATACAGTTAACGGAATCCCGGCAACCGGAAATAAAAAGTTGATGCGGGACATTTTAAGAGAGCAGATGAAGTTCGATGGTGTACTTATATCAGACTGGGCAGCCATCGAGGAGACCATTTATCACGGATATTGTGCAGACAGAGAAGAAGCAGCAGTGCGTGCAGTGGAAGCAGGCGTAGATATTGACATGATGACAGGAATTTACAGTGAAAATCTGTGTCAGATGGTCAGGGATGGAAAAATAAGAGAAGAGCTTATAGATGAGGCATGTCTTCGTATTCTGCGGCTTAAAAATAAGCTGGGACTCTTTGAGAATCCATATAAAGATGCAGATCAGAAAAAAGAACAGGAATATATTTTATGTGAGGAGCACCGGAATCTGGCGAGGGAAGCTGCAAAGAAATCTTTTGTTTTGTTGAAAAATGAGGAACATATTCTGCCTTTAGATCAACAGAAAAAGATCGCCTTTATTGGTCCGTATGTAGATAACAGAAACCTGTTTGGTGCCTGGTCATTTATCGCAGATGCAAAAGATGTTATGACGCTGCAAGAGGCAGTACAGGAACAGTACGTTTCAGAAAACAGTACATTTTGCCAGGGATCACCAATGTTAGGGGCGGATGTATGTCTGGAAGGATTTGGAGAACAACAGCAGCAATCCTATACTAAGGAGCAGGAGAATCATATGCTGCGTGAGGCGGTACAGGCAGCAGAAGAGGCAGATATCGTAGTACTTGCAATAGGAGAAGACCGTTTACAGTCGGGTGAAGCAACCAGTAACGCAAATATCAGAATCCCTGAGGTACAGGAAGCATTGCTTGATAGAATTGCGGAAGTCAATCAAAATATTGTAGTGGTTTTATTTTCAGGACGCCCGTTAGACATACGTGAAATAAACAAAAAGGCAAAAGCCATCCTTCAGGTGTGGCTGCCTGGAACAGAAGGAGCGAGGGCAATTGCGGACACTTTATTTGGAAAATATAATCCAAGCGGAAAACTGCCGATGAGTTTTCCATACTGTGTAGGACAGGTACCGGTACATTATAATGAATATTCAACAGGACGCCCACATGTAGAAGGCAAAGATAAAGACAGATTCCGCTCGAAATATCTGGATATTCCAAATGAGCCATTGTATCCATTTGGATACGGTCTGAGTTACACAACATTTGAGGTATCAGATATTCATTTGGATCGGACATGGATGGATACATCGGGACAGATCGAAGCGGAGGTAACTGTAAAAAATACAGGAAATTGCACGGGAACAGAAACCCTGCAGCTTTATATCCATGATATTGCGGCTTCTGTAGTGCGTCCGGTCAGAGAATTGAAAGATTTTAAGAAGGTTACGCTTCGTCCGGGAGAGGAAAAGAAGGTAGTCTTTACCATAACAGAACAACAGCTTCTTTTCTTGACGGAGAATGGAATCTATGAGAGCGAAGCAGGAGAATTCGAAATATTTATCGGAAAAGATAGTTCGACAGATAATAAAGCTTCATTTGTATTGAAGAAATAAGGAAGAAGTGAAAAAAGGCTTCCAACCCATTCGGGCTGGAAGCCTTTCCCATTCATTCTTATTTTGTCTTAGATTTCTTAGCGGCCTTTTCTTCATTCATAGATTTTTTCTCTTTCTGAAGTTCTTTGTTGGCGCTCTCAGCTTTTCTCTTTAACTTGGTTCTCCAGCTTACTTTGCCTTCCGGTTTCTCTAATGGACCGCGGACACCGGTAACTTTCGTGATATAAATACCACTTACTGTAGCTTTGACTTCTTTTTTCACAGGGATCATATCAAAACATGCATCATCAGCGATCAGAGTCATAACCTTTGGTCCGACCTTAGCCTTTACGATCGGAAGCTTGGAACGGCGCATAAGCTTTGGTGTCTGGTCAATGACTGCCTGTGGCAGACCGGACTGGTTCAGACGCATCCTCTTCTTATCAATAATCAACATGGTAACAGTCTGTGCAGTTGCAGCAAGCTGTGCATCCTGCTCGTCTTTTCTCTTCTGAGCTTTCTTTCCGAGGAAATATAAAGCAATTGTTGCAGCAATAAGCACTGCTAAAATAACTAATAATACAATTGTTACTGGACTCACAACGAAAATCCTCCCTAATTTCAAATTCGTGTTTTATTGTAGCATTGATTTTTGGAAAAAGCAATGTGATTTTGGGGAAATACCTTTTATTTTAGGGAAAATTGTGATATGTTATAAAAGTTAGACGGCAGACTCCGTCTTTTGGATTTCCGGCAGAAAAGCCGGAAAAGGAAATGAGGAAAAGAAAGGTAAGATTAAATGAAAAAGAGAGTGTTAGCACTTTTATTGTGTGTATCCACAGCGATCAGCATGACAGGATGCGGCAGCAAAGGTGAATCAGTTGAGGCAACGGAAGCAGTAGAGAACACCGAAAGCACAGAAGAGGTGCCGGCAGTTCCGCTTGCACAATATGATCTGAAGGGATCGGATTATGTGACATTGTGTGACTACAGTGCAATCCCGGTTACGATTTCAGGAGATTATGACGTCACAGATCAGGATGTGCTTGATTATGTGGAAAAGATTTTTACACAGGGCGGACCTTTTTATACGGCTGATCCGGACAAGACAACAGTGGAAGAGGGCGACATTGTAAACGTAGACTATGTCGGAAAATTAGATGGTGAGGCGTTCAGCGGCGGAACAGCAGAGGATCAGAATATTGATGTGTCCAACAATTCTTCCGCAAGCGGTTCCGGTTACATTGATGGATTTACAGACGGACTGATCGGTGCATCAGTAGGCGATGTGATCGATTCCAATGTGACGTTCCCGGATGAGTACCCGAATAACCCGGATCTTGCCGGAAAAGAAGTTGTATTTACATTTACGGTCAATTCTATCCAGAAGGAAGTGACCATGGATACGATGGATGATGAATTCGCATTGGAACAGTTTGGCGTGGATTCCGTGGATGGAGTGTACAAGCAGGTACGCCAGTATCTGGAGTCCAGTGCAGAGAGCACTCATAAAAATGATATTTATTCCGCTTTGGAGGATTATCTGTTAGAAAATTGTACCGTTGATATGCCGGCAGATTACAGATCTGATGTGATCGAAGCGATCCGTGCCAATTTCATTGACCGTTATTGCTCCGGGGATGAGAGCCAGATGGAAACGGTACTCAGCTCTTACGGCTATACAGAAGAGAGCATTGAGCAGGAATGGTCTGACAGTGTGGAGAGCAGTATCAGGTTAGAACTGATCGTAAAAGCCATTGCAGAAAAAGAAGATATCCAGATTGACGATACGGAATTTGAAGATTATGTAAGCACGATCGTAAGCAGCGGCGGTTTTGGTGATGCTGACACATTATATAGTAACTATGGTTATGGCGATTCTGTTTACGGAAAGAATCAGATCCGTGTGATTTATCTTGCAGGATTAGTTTTAGATAAGTTGGCAGAGACAGCAGAGGTTACGGAGAACGCAGTAGAAGAAACGACAGAATCTGTGGAAAGTACAGAATCTACAGACAGCACAGAAGAATAAGAAAATGATACCGAAACAGAGGTATGAGATCATAAAAGAGTCGACAGACGTTGATGAGAGAAAGGGAGAGTAGAAAAATGGAATTAGTAAATGTAAGAGATTTATTCCGCAGACAGGATGAGTATGTGGATCAGACCATCGCGATCGGTGGCTGGGTGAGAAACATCCGTAACTCCAAAAACTTTGGATTTATCGTGGTAAACGACGGAACTTTTTTTGAGCCGGTCCAGGTTGTTTATTCCGATGTTCTGGAAAATTTTGAAGAGGTAGAAAAATTAAATGTCGGAGCAGCAATTATCGTTACCGGTAAATTAGTTGCAACTCCGGGTACAAAACAGCCATTTGAGATTCAGGCTGAAAAAGTGGAAGTAGAAGGCCCTTCTACACCGGATTATCCATTGCAGAAGAAAAAACACAGCTTTGAGTACCTGAGAACCATCTCTCATTTAAGACCGAGAACTAATACTTTTGAGGCTGTATTCCGCGTGCGTTCCCTCTGCGCTTATGCAATCCATAAATTTTTCCAGGAGAGGGATTTCGTGTACGTGCATACACCACTGATCACCGGAAGTGATTGTGAGGGCGCCGGCGAGATGTTCCAGGTAACCACACTTGACATGAACGATCTTCCAATGACAGAGGATGGAAAAGTAGATTACAGCAAAGACTTCTTCAATAAACCGACTAATCTTACTGTAAGCGGACAGCTGAACGGTGAGACTTATGCTATGGCATTTAAGAACATCTATACCTTTGGACCTACTTTCCGTGCAGAAAACTCCAACACGACAAGACATGCGGCAGAGTTTTGGATGATCGAGCCGGAGATTGCATTTGCAGATTTAGAGGATGACATGATCTTAGCTGAGAGCATGTTAAAATATGTCATCAACTATGTGTTAGAGAATGCGCCGGAAGAGATGGCATTCTTCAACAGCTTTATCGATAAAGGGCTGTTAGAGAGATTACAGCATGTTGCAAACTCTGATTTCGCACGTGTGACTTATACAGAAGCAGTTGAGATTTTAGAGAAGAACAACGATAAATTTGATTACAAAGTATCCTGGGGCTGCGATCTTCAGACCGAGCATGAGCGTTATCTGACCGAGCAGGTATTCAAACGCCCGGTATTTGTAACTGATTATCCAAAGGAGATCAAAGCTTTCTACATGAAACTGAATCCGGACGGAAAAACAGTTGCAGCAGTAGACTGTCTGGTTCCTGGCATCGGTGAGATCATCGGAGGAAGCCAGAGAGAGGATGATTACGAAAAATTACTTGCAAGGATCAATGAACTTGGACTGAAAGAGGAAGATTACAGCTTCTATCTTGACCTCCGTAAATACGGTTCTGCAAGACATGCAGGATTCGGACTTGGATTTGAGCGCTGCGTCATGTACTTAACAGGTATGTCCAATATCCGTGACGTTATCCCATTCCCAAGAACGGTAAATAACTGCGAATTATAAAATTGTATTTCATATCGTAGGTGATTGCGAAAACAATTGTGTTTTTTGTCATCTACGATATTTTTAGACAATTGCGAAACTCATGAAAATCTAAATTGAATTGTGAAAAATTAACAAAAGCTTGAGAAAACACTGGGTGAGCCAAAATCGAACAAGTTCGATTGGTACTTAGAAGGCAGGTACGATGTCAATCGTGACTGACTTCTTAGTACCGTTACCAGCGACACGTAGCGGGAGCGTGTTTTCGAAAATTTTGTTGATTTTGAACAATTGAAAGAAGAGTAGGATGAGTTTCGCAATTGCCTGCTACGATATTTAGATAACAAGGAGATGGATTGTATGAGATATGTTTTGGAAAATGACACATTGCGTGTGGAGATCGATTCTTTTGGGGCAGAACTAAAATCCGTAAAGAGAAAATCCGACGGCAAAGAGTACATGTGGTATGCGGACAAAAAATATTGGGGAAGAACCTCCCCTGTGTTGTTTCCGTTTGTGGGGAACTGCAGAAATAAAGAATACCGCTATGGCGGAAAAACGTATGCAATGGGACAGCATGGCTTTGCAAGGGATATGGAACATACCATGGAATCCCAGACAGCGGACACCATCTGGTTTTCCTTACATTCCAATGAGGAAACGATGGAAAAGTATCCATTCGCGTTTGTTTTGAAAATTGGATACAATTTGACAGGCAATGAATTAAAAGTTATGTGGAAAGTGGAAAATCCGGATACAAAGACCTTATATTTTTCCATCGGCGCACATCCGGCTTTCTTATGTCCGTTTCATGACGAAGAAAGCAAGCTTGGATATGGCCTGCAATTTGCAGGACTAAAGGAAGTGCATCATCATGGAAATACACCGGATACCGGACTGGCAGTAATGAGTGAAGATATTGTGATCCCATTGGAGGATGAGAAAGTATACTTTACACCGGGATTTTTTGACCGCTGCACTTATATGGTGGAAGGAAAACAGACCGGGGAAGTTTCACTGGTCACACCGGATGGAAAGCCTTATGTGACCATGGATTTTGATGCACCTTTATTTGCGATCTGGTCACCGGAAGGAAAAGACGCACCGTTTGTCTGCATTGAACCGTGGTATGGAAGATGTGATGCAGATGATTTTGATGGTACATTAGAGGAACGGGCATACGAGAACGCAGTGGAGCCGGAGCAGACATTTGAGGCTTCTTACAGCATCCGTTACCTGTAAAAAAGAAGAAAACTTTCATCTGCCACGGCAGGACATAAGCGCTCATTTAAAAAAATCCGCATAAGCAGCCGGATTGCTTCATATATATAGACAGAAGTGAAAGTCTGGCGGTGGCGGATTGGGAACAGGATTGAGATTAAGGGCGAGAGATGCAAAGGAAAACCCGGCAAAAGTGCTGGCAATGGTTCTTTTTATCATGTTTATCATAAGTGCGTTATTGTTATTGTTTCTGGCATTGCTTTTATACCGGCTGGAGCTCTCGGAGGCAGTTGTCAAAGTGGCAGTGATCGTTATTTATATCATAACGGGGCTGACTGGAGGCATTCTGATGGGAAAAAAGATCAGGGATAAAAAGTTCCTCTGGGGATTTGTGGCGGGAACGGTTTATTTTGGAATTTTATTTGCCGTCTCACTGATCATAAAGGAGGGAGCAGGCATTGAACCGGTGAAAATGATCACAACCTGGGTGCTCTGTGCGTGTGCGGGAACTGCCGGCGGCATGATCAGTTAAAAAAATGCTTTTCTTATGAAAAACTATGTGTTATACTATAAAATAGTGAAAAAAGATTTTTAAAGGAGAAATAATCATGAAACACGTTAAAACATTAAATACTAGAAAATTACAGAACACAGTAAAAAAAGGTGGATGCGGCGAATGTCAGACATCCTGCCAGTCTGCTTGTAAGACATCCTGCACAGTAGGAAACCAGACTTGCGAGAACAAATAAGTTTTAACTCAAAAGTGAATAATGACACTCACAAACGACCGTTCGCGCAGCGTGCGGTCATTTGTACGTTATAGATATGTGTAATGATTGCACATATTATGAGGAAAAGATGATAGAAAGTGAGGAAATATTATAGTGGTTCATCAGTATAAGAACAACGGCTATGATATTGTTCTGGATGTAAACAGCGGTGCAATCCACGTAGTTGACGATGTGACATATGATGTCATTGAGATGTATGCTGCACGTGAGAACGTAGCAGATACCTCTGCGGAAGAGATTGTAACTGCATTATCCGGCAAATATGGAAAAGAAGAAGTAGAAGAAGCGATTGACGAAGTTCAGACATTGATCAAAAATGAGGAACTTTTCACAAAGGACACCTATGAAAACTATATGATGGATTTCAAAAAGCGCCCGACCGTTGTAAAAGCCCTTTGTTTACATATCGCACATGACTGCAATCTTGCCTGTCGTTACTGCTTTGCAGAAGAGGGAGAGTATCATGGAAGAAGGGCATTGATGTCCTTTGAGACCGGTAAAAAAGCATTGGATTTCCTGATCGCAAATTCCGGTAACAGAAGAAACTTAGAGGTGGACTTCTTTGGTGGAGAACCTCTTATGAACTGGCAGGTTGTAAAAGACCTCGTAGCCTACGGAAGAGAGCAGGAGAAGATCCACAACAAGAACTTCCGTTTTACACTTACTACAAACGGCGTTTTATTAAACGATGAGATCATGGAATTTGCCAACAAAGAAATGGGCAATGTGGTTTTAAGCATTGACGGAAGAAAAGAAGTCCATGATCATATGAGACCATTCCGCAAGGGAGCGGGAAGCTATGACCTGATCGTGCCGAAGTTCCAGAAATTTGCAGAGAGCCGCAATCAGGACAAGTATTATGTGAGAGGTACTTTCACACACAATAACCTCGATTTCTCCAATGATGTGCTGCATCTGGCAGATCTTGGATTCAAACAGATCTCAGTAGAGCCTGTAGTGGCACAGCCAACCGAGGATTATGCAATCCGTGAGGAAGACCTTCCACAGCTTTATGAGGAATATGACAAGCTGGCTGCTGAGATGGTAAAGAGACATAAAAATGGAAATGATTTCAACTTCTTCCATTTTATGATAGATCTGGAGGGTGGACCGTGCGTGGCAAAACGTCTTTCCGGCTGTGGTTCAGGAACAGAGTATCTGGCAGTGACACCTTGGGGTGACCTTTATCCTTGTCATCAGTTTGTTGGAAATGAGGATTTCCTGCTTGGAAATGTGGACGAGGGTATCAAACGTCAGGATATCTGTGATGAATTTAAGTGCTGCAATGTTTATGCGAAAGAAAAATGCCGTAACTGTTTTGCAAAATTCTATTGCAGTGGCGGATGTGCAGCAAACTCCTACAATTTCCATGGAGATATCCACAATGCATACGACATCGGATGTGCACTTCAGAAAAAGCGTATTGAATGCGCGATCATGATTAAGGCTGCCGAGGCAGACGAAGAATAAAGGAAGGGTAAAACAATGAAAAAGAGTAAAGCAGCAGTCATATTGGCAGTGATCCTTGCAGCGTTTGTGGGACTTGCTTATTATGCATCAATTATTCTTTCATCCACCGGAATCGGCGAAGATATGTCAATTCCTCTGGGACTGGATCTCTCTGGTGGTGTTTCCATTACTTATCAGGTAGTGGACGAGAATCCAAGTGCTGAAGATATGAGTGATACCATTTATAAACTTCAGAAACGTGTAGACAGTTACAGTACAGAAGCTTCCGTATATCAGGTTGGAGACGACAGAATTACGGTTGAGATCCCTGGTGTGCAGGATGCAAATGAGATTTTAGAGGATCTTGGAAATCCGGGATCTTTAGAGTTCCAGATGCCGGATGGATCAGTTTTCATGACCGGTGACATGGTGGAAGATGCTCAGGGAGCAACAGCGACCGACAGATATGGAAACAAACAATATATTGTATCTTTAAAGTTAACAGACGAAGGTGCAAAGATATTCGGTGAAGTAACAAGCGAGAATATTGGCAAGAACCTTCCAATCGTATATGATGGGGAGACGATCAGTTATCCGCAGGTGCAGAGTGCAATCACAGGTGGTGAAGCACAGATCACAGGAATGTCTTCTTTTGAAGAGGCAGATAATCTGGCAACCCAGATCCGTATCGGTTCTCTTTCTTTACAGCTTTCCGAGTTAGAGTCCTCTGTCGTAGGAGCACAGTTGGGAAGCCAGGCGATCGCCTCCAGTTTAAAGGCAGGTGCGATCGGACTTGCAATCGTCATGGTATTTATGATCGTGATGTACGCAGTACCGGGTATTGCAGCATCCTTAGCGCTTGCAATTTATACAACTTTAGTGATCGCAACCTTATATTTATTCGATATTACACTGACGCTTCCGGGTATCGCAGGTATTATCCTTGGTATCGGTATGGCGGTGGATGCGAACGTTATCGTATTTGCACGTATCCGCGAGGAGATCGCAACCGGAAAATCGGTTCAGACATCTATGAAGATCGGTTTCCAGAAAGCGATGTCAGCTATCTTAGATGGTAACATTACAACCCTGATCGCATCTGTTGTGCTTATGGCGTTAGGTTCCGGAACCGTAAAAGGCTTTGCCTATACGTTAATGATCGGTATCATCCTTTCCCTTTTTACAGCGATGGTTGTGACCAGATACATTCTGTATTCTCTGTATGCATTGGGACTTAAGAGTGAAAAACTTTACGGTCGTGCAAAAGAGAGAAAGAGCATTGATTTTATTGGAAAAAAAGCAGTATTCTTTACAATTTCCGGTATCATTATCGCTGCCGGACTGATCAGTATGGGAGTACATTCCGCAACAGAGGGCAAGGCATTGAACTATGGTCTTGACTTTATGGGTGGAACTTCCACAACGGCTGATTTTGGCAAAGATATGACCATCGAAGATATTGAGAATGACATTGTTCCTTATGTGGAAAAAGTAACCGGGGATTCCGATGTGCAGGCAACAAAAGTAGAAGGAACAACACAGGTTACAATTAAGACACGTACCTTAAGTCTTGATGAGCGTCAGGAATTGGAAGATACACTGGCAGAAAATTGTGATGTGGATGCATCCACCATCACTTCCCAGAGTATCAGTTCTACCATCAGTGGTGAGATGCGTTCCGATGCATTGAAAGCGGTTATCGTGTCCTGTATCTTTATGTTACTTTACATCTGGTTCCGTTTTAAAGATATCAGATTTGCAGCAAGTGCGATCCTTGCATTGGTTCATGACGTTCTTGTTGTGATCACAGTATATGCACTTGTGCGTATTTCTGTAGGAAGTACCTTTATTGCATGTGTTCTTACCATCGTAGGTTACTCTATCAATGATACGATCGTTATTTTTGACCGTATCCGTGAGAATCTTGCATTAAAGACCGGAAAACAGACTGCAGAGGATTTGAGAGAAATCGCAAACAAGAGTTTAACTCAGACATTATCCAGAAGTATCAATACTTCTATTACAACTTTTATTATGGTCGTAATGCTTTACATTTTAGGTGTGGCAAGTATCCGTGATTTCTCACTTCCACTTATGGCAGGTCTTGTATGTGGTGCTTATTCTTCTATCTGCATCGCAACAGAGTTATGGTATGTCATGAAAGTACATTTAGGAAAAAATAAAGCAACAAAATAGTTGTGAAATAGGAAAACGGCTGCCTTCTGGCGGCCGTTTTTGCATTTCACATTTACAGAAAAAACGAAGGGAGACAGGAGAATGCAAAAAGGACTTTTGATCTATCTGATCGTTATGAATCTCATTGGACTTGCAGTGATGGCAATGGACAAAAGCAAGGCGAGACATCATGCATGGCGGATACCGGAGAAAACACTTTTCCTTGTGAGTATTTTAGGCGGCAGTGTCGGAACGTGGGCTGGCATGTATCTGTTTCATCATAAGACAAAGCACTGGTATTTTGTGGTGGGAATGCCGGCGATCCTGATCTTGCAGATATGCATTGCGGTATTGATCTGGAAAACGCATGGGTTTGGGATGTGATAAAGGCATGGTTTGCGACAGCGTATACATTTTTTAAATAAATTTATAATTGAATATTTACAGAAAGTCCTTTATAATGAACTTTAAAATCTGGCGGAAGACAAGGAGGAGTTTATGTACACATTAGAAGATATTCAGGCAGTGGATATGGAAGTCGCACAGGCAATTACCGATGAACTTGACAGACAGAACAGTCATATTGAGCTGATCGCATCCGAAAACTGGGTAAGCCCGGCGGTTATGTCTGCAATGGGAAGTGTCCTGACGAATAAATATGCGGAAGGTTATCCGGGAAAGAGATATTACGGTGGCTGCGAGTGCGTGGACGTTGTGGAAGAACTGGCAAGAGAGCGCGCAAAAGAATTATTTGGGTGTGAGTATGTCAATGTGCAGCCACATTCCGGTGCGCAGGCAAATATGGCGGTACAGTTTGCAATTTTAAAACCGGGTGATACAATCATGGGAATGAACTTAGACCATGGTGGACATCTGACACATGGTTCTCCGGTCAATTTTTCCGGAAGTTATTTTCATGTAGTACCATATGGTGTCAATGACGAGGGATTCATTGATTATGATAAAGTGGAAGAACTTGCAATGGAATGTAAACCAAAAATGATTATTGCAGGGGCATCCGCTTATGCGAGAACCATTGATTTCAAGAGATTCCGTGAGATTGCAGATGCATGTGGTGCAGTGCTCATGGTCGATATGGCGCATATTGCAGGACTTGTGGCAGCAGGACTTCATCCAAGCCCAATTCCATATGCACACGTTGTGACGACCACAACACACAAGACACTGCGCGGACCGAGAGGCGGAATGATTTTGAGCAGTCAGGAAGTTGCGGACAAGTATAACTTTAACAAAGCAATCTTCCCGGGTATTCAGGGCGGACCACTGATGCATGTGATCGCAGCCAAGGCAGTCTGCTTCAAAGAGGCATTGCAGCCGGAATTTAAGGTTTACCAGCAGAATATTATTGACAACGCACAGGCACTCTGCAAGGGACTGATGGATCGTGGAATTAAGATCGTATCCGGTGGAACAGACAATCACCTCATGCTCGTAGATCTGACCAATTATGATCTTACCGGAAAAGCAGTTGAGAAACTTCTGGATTCCGTCAACATTACCTGCAATAAGAATACCATTCCAAACGACCCGAAATCTCCATTTGTGACAAGTGGTGTACGTCTTGGAACTCCGGCGGTAACTTCCCGCGGATTAAACACGGATGATATGGATCAGATCGCAGAGGCGATCGCAATGATGATCAAAGAGGGTGAGCCGGCAGCTGACAAGGCAAAGGCGATCGTGAAATCTTTGACAGAGAAATATCCATTGAAATAAAATAAATTTTTTTGTTGAATAAGAAGTGGTTATCTGCTTCATGAGTAAAAAAGCCTCCCGATAAAAATGTGGGAATTGCGATGAAAGGCAATCCGGATCATTTTTGCCGGGAGGCTTTTGTGGTTTAGGAATGCAGCGTTTTGCAAAAAAATAAGAGTTTAGCAGAAATGATCATCTTGCGAGCACATCAATGATCTGTCCAACGTACATGGTGTGCATATCGCCGTCTTTGTACCATTTGTCAGCAATCTCGGAATCGAGGAAGGAATCATCCGTGATTCTGGTAGCAGACATTTTTTCACAGACCAAAACAAGATTTCCCTCATCAATGTATGGGATTCCATGCCGGTAGTCCACGGTAAGCCCTGCGTTTGCAATCTTATCCTCGTTCCGGCCGGAATGGGAGCCACAGTAATTCAAGGCATCGCGGTACTGGTCACTTACAAATGTAAGGGAGAAAAAGTCTCCCGCATCGATCAGTTCCTTGGTATATCTGGAATCACGGACAAAAACATAGACAACATTTTTGCCCCATAAAACACCAACACCGCCCCAGCTAATGGTCATTGTATTGGATTCCTGTTTATTTCCGGCTGTGAGCAGTGCCCATTCTTTGCCGATTTTCGTAAATGGATTCATGTCCAGCATATCAACTGGAATTGGCTGAAATGTATGCATAGGGATCACCTCTCATAATTTTTTTAGGTAGTTTTATTATATTACAGGAGAGTGGAAAAGTCACTTGAAAAAGAAAATAAAATCAGGTTATAGAAAATAAAACAGATAATAACTAATAGTTATACATAACATAAGGCTTCGGAATAATCTTGACATGAAAAAAAGAAAGTATCATAATGGTTGTCAAAGTTAATTTCCCAAAAGTGTAATGGGAAAAGGAGGATATTATGGATATCAGATTTGAAAAAAGACCGGTATTAAAGGAGAAACCAGACCAGAAGAATCTTGGTTTTGGTAAGTATATGACAGATTACATGTTTGTCATGGATTGGACAAAAGAAGACGGATGGAAAGATGCAAGAATCGTTCCGGAAGGACCTATCACAATGGATCCGGCATGTGTGACACTTCACTATGCACAGGAAACATTTGAAGGTATGAAAGCATATCGTACAGCAGAAGGAAAAATCCAGCTGTTCCGTCCAGAGATGAACGCAAAGAGAATGATCAATTCCAACGCAAGACTTTGCATGCCGGAATTCCCAGTTGATATGTTTGTCGAAGCAGTGGAAGCACTTGTAAAAGTAGAAGCTGACTGGGTTCCATCTGAACCAAACACTTCACTTTATATCAGACCATTTATGTTTGCAACAGAAGCAGCACTCGGCGTACATATGGCAAACGCATACAAGTTTATGATTATCTGCTGCCCGGTAGGTGCTTACTATGCAGCAGGTCTTAACCCGGTTAAGATTCTGGTTGAGGATGAACTTGTCCGTGCAGTAAAAGGTGGTACAGGCTTTACAAAATGTGGTGGTAACTACGCAGGTTCTATTTTAGGACAGGTGAAAGCAGAAAAACTTGGTTATGCACAGGTTCTCTGGTTAGATGGTGAGCATCGTAAATATGTAGAGGAAGTTGGAACCATGAACATCATGTTCAAGATTGCCGGTGAAATCTACACAGCACCGATCGAAGGAACCGTTCTTCCGGGTGTTACAAGAGATTCCATGATCCATCTGCTTCGTGACTGGGGTTACAAAGTAAATGAGACAAGACTTTCCGTAGATGATCTGATGAAAGCCGGACATGACGGTACATTGGAAGAGGTATTTGGTACAGGTACAGCAGCCGTTATCTCACCAGTTGGAGAACTTCGTTACAAAGATGATGTTGTGACAGTCAACAACTTTGAGATCGGTGAACTGACACAGAAATTATATGATACCTTAACCGGTATCCAGTGGGGAAGAATCCCGGATAAATATGGCTGGACAGTAGAAGTAAAATAACTTCTGGACATTTTTCACATATCATAGTATAGTAATCATGTTATAGATGCCTTCATAGATGTAGCAGCATTTATGAAGGCATTTACAATATATATAGCACATTGATAATCGAATAAGGTTTATATTTTCAGATATGCGATCCTGTCTGTGACTGATTGCAGACATTTAGGTTTCTCTTCTAGCGCCATGTACCTGTGAGGACGACCATACACAGGTTAACGAGGAAAAGGGTTATCGAAAATTCGGCGGACGCCCTTTCGTACTTCCCAGTGCGAGATATGCCGGCAAATATGCAGGTGACTGCAAAACAAATACGGTATAATGGGACAATTGAATTCGAATATGATTTAAATTTTAAATAGAAAAGAAGAGGAAATTTAATATGTGTGGAATTATAGGTTATACAGGCAGTGAAAACGTAAAAGATGTTTTATTAGATGCGTTGGAATTATTAGAGTATCGTGGATATGACAGTGCGGGTATTGCAGTGAAAGACGAAACTTCCCATGTGACAAATGTTTATAAATGTGCCGGAAGAGTAAGTGATTTAAGAGCAATTTGTGATTCGAAGAAGATTTTGTCTACCTGCGGTATCGGACATACAAGATGGGCAACTCACGGTGGAGTTACGGATCAGAATGCACATCCGCATCAGCAGGGAAAAGTGACTCTGGTTCATAACGGGATCATCGAAAACTATCGTGAGCTGATCGCTGATTACGATTTGCAGGAAATCCTTCATTCTGAAACAGATAGTGAAGTTGCGGTTGCATTATTAAATCATTATTACAAGGGAGATCCAAAGGAAGCGATCAAAAAAACAGTGAGCAAATTAAAGGGTACCTTTGCGCTTGTGATCCTGTTTGAAGATCAGCCGGATGTGATCTACTCGATCCGGAATGTCAGCCCGATCGTTGCAACCATATGCAAAGAGGGAGCAATGCTTGCATCAGATCTGACTGCACTCTGCCGTTTTACAAATGAATACTTTGTTGTACCGGAATATCACATTTTAGAGTTGCACAAAGATCATGTGGTACTTACGGATTTAAATGACAATGTGGTAGAACCAGAATTTTTGTCCGTTGACTGGGAGTTGAACAGCGCGGGAAAGAATGGTTATCCATTTTATATGGAAAAAGAGATTATGGAGCAGCCGGAAGCAATCAAGAATACGATCAAAGACCGTATCGTGAACGGTCTGCCTGATTTTACTTCGGATGGTGTGCCGGATTCTCTTTTTACAGACTGTGACAGAATTTGTGTGGTAGCATGCGGAACAGCCATGCATGCGGGACTTGTGGCACAGGCTCTGGTAAAATCTATCGTTCATGTGCAGATGGACGTAGAACTTGCATCAGAGTTTATGTATTCCGATCCGGTCATTGATGAGAAAACATTGGTGATCGCAGTATCACAGTCCGGTGAGACAATTGATACCTTGGAAGCATTAAAATATGCGAAGAGACAGGGCGCAAAATGTTTATCCGTTATCAACGTAAAAGGTTCTTCCATTGCAAGAGAAAGTGATTATGTGTTATACACCGCAGCAGGACCTGAAATTGCAGTGGCAAGTACAAAAGCTTACACAACACAGCTTTCCGTATTTTATCTTGTGGTTGCAAAAATGGCATTATTGCGAGGTGTCTACACAGAGGAGCAGACAAAGAGCTTTATCGCAGAATTAGAGCGTGTTCCGGAAGTGATGCAGAAAGTATTGGAGAAAAGACGTGACATCCATGTGATCGCAAAGAAGATTCTGGAAGCAAATGATCTGTTTATGATCGGACGTGGACTGGATTACTCTATTTTACTGGAAGGATCATTGAAACTGAAAGAGGTTTCTTATATTCACTCTGAGGCTTATGCCTCCGGCGAATTAAAACACGGACCAATTGCACTGATCACGACTAACACACCAGTTGTTGCAACGGTAACACAGGAAAAACTCATGTCAAAAGAACTTTCCAATATTAAGGAAGTAAAATCCAGAGGTGCAGATATTGTATTATTTATCAAAGAGGCACTTTCCGGTGATCTTGATACCGAATATCAGGTGATCAAGCTTCCAGATATGCAGGATGAATTTATGGTTTTACCTGCATCGGTTGCATTACAGCTTTTAGCATATTACGTGTCATCCGATAAGGGATTTGATGTTGATAAGCCAAGAAATCTGGCGAAGGTAGTTACGGTAGAGTAAGAATTAAGTTTTGGGGGATTTGGATAAAGAACGGAAATAAAAATTGAGAAGTTGGGAAATCGAATGTTTTGCACAGGAAACAGAACAGGATTGCATGTCTGAGCATATAATATAAGGAAATGTATGAAGAGGTTGTTCATGCCAGATATCAAATATGCCCAGACAGAGGCTGTAGATAAAGGAAGCCTCAAAGTAGAAGTACTTACAAACCGGACCAGAAGACCGATTGAGGGAGCAAGAATCACCATTTCCTATTCTGGAGATCCGGATTCCACAGTGGAGGAGGTAAGCGCAGATGATTCGGGAATGTCGGAGAAACTTACGCTTGATGCGCCTCCGCTTGAATACTCGATGGAACCCTCCGAAAATCAGCCGTTTGCCCAATATACGGTTAAAGTTACCGCACCGGGATATCGTCCCGTCAGTATTTCGGGCGTTCAGGTTTTTTCAGAGCAGCTCGCATTGCAACAGGTGCGAATGGCGGAAGAAAATGAAGAGGAAACCCAGATAGATTCCATTGTGATTCCGGTGAATACGCTGTTTGGAGATTTTCCGCCGAAAATAGCAGAGTCCGAGATCAAGCCGGTCTCAGAATCCGGGGAGATCGTGTTGAGCAAAGTGGTGATCCCGGAGTTTGTCGTCGTTCACGACGGACCTCCTTCGGATAACAACGCGGCAAATTATTATGTGCGTTACCGTGATTACATCAAAAACGTGGCATCCAGCGAGATATACAGCACATGGCCGGACAGCACGCTGCGTGCCAATATCCTTGCAATCATGTCCTTTACATTAAACAGGGTTTACACGGAATGGTAGGCAGGCAAATAGTTTCAAGTAAAGTCTGGGAGAGGAAAAGTAAGTACTTCTGTAGGGAACTGGTGGTTTATCCGGAGAAAAGTAAGTATAGGACAAGCAGGCAGTATTACAAAATTGTAGGCTTGTATAATAGTTAGAAACGAAGGAAGGATTGTTTGAGTCATGAGTACAACAGAATCAGCAATAAAAATTAAAGAAATGTCAGAAGCGAGTGAACTAAAAAGGTTGAGTGAGGACGAGTTGGTAGAAGAGTTGTCTGAATCAATCAGAAAAAGTGACATGGGAGCAACAAAACCAGCACGAGCAGTATCGAAGAACATGAGGGAGAAAACAATTCAGCATTTTGATTTATAGTTTATTAAAGGACAGCACAGAGAAAAAATGTGCTGTCCTTTTACGTTCTCTACAACATCACTAATCCCATATCAAAATCCTTGGCTATTACCACCACTGACACCACACTTTCCCAGCGTTATTGTATTAAATGTAAGGAGGGCAGTAAAAGAAAAGCCCGAAACAAGATAATAAATGCAAAGCGCAGGAGGAAAACAATATGTGTAGAAAATTAGTAGTAACAAATGAAATCTTTTTAGGAGCAAGACCAATCTGCTATGAAGCATACAGCTTACCAAAGGGAGAAGTTGTAGAGTTAACAGAAAAGCAGATTAAAGACACTTTAAAAGGTCTTACAACAGATGAGGTTTATGGTTTGAGATTATCAGAAGCCGGAGAGTTAGAACTTGATACAGATGGCTTTTTCACAACAAACATGATGAAAAAGGTTCACACAAATACCTTAGTTCCAATGGTCGAGGATGATTGCTTAGCGAACCTCTTTTATATTGTGATTGGAACTCACAAGGAGAAAGGCAACACCATGTATGATGTGATTTCCTCACGCTATGAGCGAACCAGCTTCACAGAGGAAAAAGTGAAAACATTACTTGATATGCATATCATCAGTGCTGGTGCAAAAATGCAGGATGGAAAAGTAGTGGTAGCGCCATTAGAAAAGCAAAAAGCACCAGAACCGACAATTACAATCAATGGAGAAGAAGTTTAATAGCCAATGGGCATCCAAAAGGGTGCTCCTTAAATTAGTGTCAATGCAGAAGAAAATATGTATAATCCCAAAATCACGCATTGAATAGATAAGAGATAAATTTATTTATTGGAGGTTTTAGAGATGAAGTGTAAGATTTTAGTAACAGCAGTTATGATGAATAATAAAACAGTAGTAACAAGCTTAGAAACATCAAACAGAAAAATAGCTCAAAAAGACTTAAGTAGATTATACCAGAAAATTAATGAGAGAATCCCATGGCAATATGTTCTACATACAAAAGTAATACTACAGTTAACAAATAAGGGAAGGGTACTTTACGAGGTATTACAGTATTGAAGATTTAATTGCATGTATAACGAATTATGTAATGATATCTGATTATGAATTTCACATGAGAAATAGTAATTAGTATCAACGATAAAAATATATAGCAATAATCTATAGAAGAAAATGAGGTATCAAGTAGCATTTTGAATTGAGCAGTGACTGATAAAGTGGTATAATTCTAAGGTAAAAGTTTTATAGATTTTGGAATGCATACTGGAGGTCTAGTTTTGCTAAAGGATAATGATATACGAGTGACATTAATTGATGAATTGAATAGAATAAATGCTCAACATGACTATAGGATAATAGAGGAACTGGCTGTATGCGATGGAGAAGCGAGAGTTGATGTGGCGGTTGCAAATGGAAGATTATGTGGATATGAGATAAAGAGTGATGCAGACACCCTAGAACGTCTTGCATTACAACAGAAATGTTATGATAAGACGTTTGATATGGTTTCCATAGTGGTAGGAGAGAAATTTAAAGACCGGATTGAAGAACATGTACCTAATTATTGGGGAATTTACATTGTAAGTGAATTTCATGGTAAATGTAAGATTAAAAGGAAGCGCACTGCTAAAGTAAATAAGAATATAGAAGCTATTTCTTTGCTAGAATTACTTTGGAAAGAAGAACTTATTATGTTATTAAGAAATGCAGGGATAAAAGGAATATCCGGAAAAAACAGAAGATTATTACGACAAATAGCAATGGATAAATTTACTTTAAAACAAATAAGGGATTATACACGTGAAACTATTAAAAGCAGAGAAAATTGGAGAGATTAGAAACAATGTTGTTCTAATCTCTCCAATTATTTACATCAACGAGACAATTAATGTAATGTGATGATTGAAACTGTGTCCGACCCAATTTGTGAGGTTACCACTCTTGGTGTTTGTTCCATTGGCTGTAGTGGCGATGATTTTATCACCATAGGAGAAATTCTCACCAGAGTATTGAGGATGGTTCACCAAAAGCCTGCAGCCAGCCATAACATTTGCTAATTCTAGGCCACCCTTTTTTAGTGAAAGACCTTTAACAACCAGGTACTTGTCAGCAGTAGAATATTTAATTTTAAAATTAGGAACCATGTAAGGTGCAAATGTGGTTTCATTTAAGTTCATGGGACCATAATCAGCATATACATAATTAAATCCGAATTTACTTTCTAAATCTAAAGATATTTTGTGAATTGAAACTTCATGACGCTTAAATTCGTTCACTACGTCTGAACGAAGATTGGAAACATCTTTAGGGAAAGAACAACTTGCAATAATGATACGCCTATAATCGGATATATTAGGGATATCAGAGATTGCTGTTGTTAATACCGCTTTTTTTGGATATATGTCCTCTTCAATATATTTTAAGTCAATTAGTAAATCTGTATTTTGAGGGGTAATCCATGATTTTTCTACGTAATCACTAAGTGATTGATTTAATAATTCAAAGCTGTTTCCACTTATACGCAGACATATACCGTTAGAAGTTGTTAGAGCCGTGTTATTACTTATATTGATTTCATCGGTAATATCGAAAGCAGGTATGGCTTTTGGATGATTTATACCCTTAAATAAATCTTTATATATTTCAGATATTTGCTCTGGGCTATCAGCACTAGCATACCAATCATCTGATAAGTACAAGTAAAATGGCTTGTTTGTCCAGCTTACATTGAAAGAAGAGATTAGCTTTGATAACTTCTTTTCAGCAGCTTCATCAGTAGACGAATCAGTAGGAGGTGAAACTTCTACAAAAGGAACAATTTGTCTTGAAACATCTGGAGAAAGATGTTCAAGACAATTTTTCTCTCCGTTTTTCCATCTTAAAATAGGGGTATACTTTATGTCCATATAGATACCTCCCTTATGCAGTGTGTGCTTCTCGACAGCAGTGAACGCAACCATCAGCATTGGAATAGCCTTGGGATTTTGCTTTTGCCACAGCCGCTATAGCATCATTAAAATAACCAAGATAAGTACGATTTGTAGGTGATGGTAAATATTTACAATCCTCTGCGTGAACTTCGTTGTTGCCATTAGGGTTTGATGTATTGTTGTTAATATAATAATGTTTCATTTTTTACCTCGTTGCGTAAAAACGCATGAATCTTAGTTTGTAGTTACTGTTATATTCAAAAACTAAGTCAAAAGAGCAGTTATTGTCAATTTCAGCTCCTTTCCATAAGTGGTTTGTGCCAAAAATCATTGACGAACGCTCTCAAAAAAGGTATGATAAAACTGTTGAGGAATTAGCAACCTAATTTAAGAGGATGTTGATTTTTGAAAGGGTCTTGAAAGCATTTAAGTGCTATCAAGGTCTTTTTCTTTTGAATTAGTTAATTTTCAGAAAAAAGACTATCAATTAAATCGGATAGGGTTTCTTCATTATTTGCGTTTTCTGTTTTTCTAATATTTACAATGCTTTCTAAACGTGCTCCCACTTTTTTATTTATTTTAAGCGCAGTTTCTAGCTTCTCTAAAGAACCTTCATCAGCAGTAGCCAAGAGAAGTTTGGTTGCTGTCATGTATTGTTGAATTGCTTTATCAAAAGTGAGAGAGGAAAATAAATTATGGAAATCTTCAGCCTTGGCATGTTCTCCATTACTATCTTTTTCAATTTCTTTTTGACGTTTTGCGTTATTCACAAGCATTTGCCGAACTGTGTCGTTAAGTTCTTCCTCATAGAAAAATTCAGGACCAATTCCATAAAAGAGAGATAGCTTTTCTAGACTAGAGTTAGAGGCTTTTCTATCTTCTTGATTTTCCCAGTTAGAAATTGTTGCACGATTAACATTAATTGCTTTAGCTATTTCATCTTGGGTAATCCCATAAATTTCTCGGATATTTTTTAAATTATTCATATGTATAACCTTCCTTTTAACATAATATAACAAAGACGGACAAAAATGTCAATACAAAATGTTGCAAAAAGTAAATATAACAAAACGCGACATAACATAACGTTGCATATAGCGATTTGCAAAATAATAATCGTTATTATCTGTTTATATCTCCAAACTGAAAGTATAAATTTTAACCTATTACGAAAAAGTATAGAAATTGTGAGGAAATCCTAAAAAATAGCCTATTTTCAAGATAATAGAAAAATATAATTTTTAATGTTGGTTAAATTTGTGCAGGGCATGAAAGAGAGGTGTGAGTACATAATGGGAAAGATATATGGTTACTGTAGGATTTCAACAAAGCATCAAGAAATAGGCAGACAACAGGTAAATATATTGAGAGCATATCCAACAGCACTAATTTTTGAGGAGACACACAGTGGTGGAGATTATAATGGCTGTGTCATATTAGACAGGCTGCTTAAAATAGTAAAGGCAGGAGACACGATTGTTTTTGATAGTGTCAGCAGATTTTCCAGAGATAATGTGACCGGACCAATAGAATACAAGAGATTGTTTAAAGACAACATTAATCTTGTATTTTTGAACGAGCCATATATTAACACAGACAATTATAAGAAAGCTTTGGATGTTGCAATACCAAAAACTGGTACATTTGTTGACCCTATATTAGCAGGGGTGGAAGAGGCACTTCTACAACTTGCAGAAAAACAGGTGCAGGATGCTTTTGACCAAGCCAATAAAGAATTGCTGGATATACGTTTGAGGACAAGCCAAGCATTGCAAAGGAAGATAGCAGAAAATGAGTTTTTACCAGAGGAACAGCGAGTTAGAATAGGCACACAAAAGGGAGATGTGTTTAATACAAAGAAAAAGCAGATAGCAATTCAATGTATTATTGACGGCATTAAAAATGGATATCCCGATGATGTAATTATGAATAACATTTCTGGAGACTTGCGAAAGCAGTTGCCAGACAGTAAGTATAAAACAATCAGCAGAAACACTTACTATAATTACAAGAGAGAAGTGCTAGGACGAGAAAAAAGAGTTTATTCAGCAAGAAACTCAAGATAGTAATACGTAAAATTTTATTTGTGTATGCCAAACACAGTATGCATTTAGTAAAAATCACAAGGCATTCCGAGTACATTATAAGTGATTCCAGCAATATGAAAAAATTATCAGTTTGAATGGGAAGTTGCAGAACTAGGGGTTTTCAATTTTTCCATACTTCTGAACGATAGTAAACAGCATAGGTCATTTCACGAGTAATGCATATATGCTAAATGTGATGGTAGCATAATGGTTAAAATTTTTCGGGTGATTTTCGGAAGTGCAAAGATACCGATTTTTTTGAGAGTAGATAAATAATAATAGGTGAATGACAATGAGAAAGAAGATAAGAATAAAAAGAACATTGATAACATTACTATGTTCAGTACTTATAATTGGTAATTTAAACTTAAATGCAATAGTAGCACAGGCGACAGACAGAAAAACAGTAGACATAACAGGATTAGCAACTGGTGCAGAAACAAGTCATGATTGTAATAAGTATTTAACATCAAAATACAATACATCACAGCATTGGCAAGAGTGTACAGTCTGTGGCAAGCTGATAGGTAGTAAAACAAATCATAGCTTTGCAACAACTGGAACAGCAGGATGTAACTTGGGATTAGGATATCAATACAGACAATGTTCATGTGGTTACAGTTATAGGCTAGATAAGACACCACATTCAAGTAATGGTTCATGGATAGCCTGTGGTGACAGGCATGGTCATTATCAATATTGTACAGAATGTCATGTTTGGTCACAATATGGATATTGTGTAAATGCTAGTGGGCAAAGATTAGGGTGCTCAACAGGAGTTTCAGGAACATGTGCTGTATGTCACACATACAGAGATGCTAGCAAACATGCAGTAATTGTATGTTCTCAAACCAGATATCAAGTATCAGGAACAACAATATCTACAGGTGGAAACCTTGTGTGTCAAGATTGCTATGCAACACTCGGACAATATTCAATAACAACATACAAAATATCAGCTAATCAGTCAAAAGCAGTGTTAGACGCATCAACATATTTTAATATACCTTCAATAACAATGGGTGCAGGAAACTGTAATAACATTGCACAGAATGGTGTTACATTTCAAGTAACAAGTTTATCACAGTCAGGCAATAATATACATTCAGAAGCAGTGGTAAACTACAACAGTAGTATTTTAGCACCAGCTGAATATGAAATACACCTTTCAACTGGAGGTTTTAGTAATTCATCATTTGTAGGGGGGTGGACTTATATACATATGAATGGTGCATTTAGATCAGATTGGGATGCACCATCTTATACAAGTTCAAACGTAAATTATTATAGTTACGTAAGTGGGTATGCAACAAGAGCAACAATAACAGCACAGTATTATGAAGGATACAGTGGGGAATGTTACATAAGATTACTTGATTCTGATGGAACAACAGTGTTATCAAACTGGAAGAGCGCAACTAAAGTAGGTTCATATTTTAGTACTAATATAGATATAACAGATGAAATTACAGGAAGCAAGACTATTTATTTACAAGCTAAAGACACAATAGGAAATACATCAGGTTTAACAGCAATTACAGTATCAAATCTTGATTCAAAAGCACCAACACAAACATCTTCATTGGAGACAGCTACAAACTGGAGTAAAAGTAAGGATATGACAATATCATCCAAGGATGTAGGTTCGGGGAAGGTGCAAATAGGATTTAACAATACAAGTGGTTATGCACTTGCCACAGCTAATGGAACATCTTATAGCAGAGATTATACATTTACTGGTGATGTATATGGTAATGTGACAGCAGCTGTTTATTTAAAAGATGCAGTAGGAAACGAGACAACAAGCTTCATAAAAATATACAATCTTGATAATACAGCACCGACTATTACAAATATGGGTGGTAAGTCAGTAGCAGATGAAAAAGTTCGGTTTACAGTAACAGCTAATGACAATAAAGACTTTGGCGGAACAGTTGGAGTGAAAGCAGGCTCTGGGGTATCCAGTTATGCAATTTCATCAAGTAATACAGCACCGGCAGGTGGATGGCAGAACAGTAATGAGGTAGATACTACAGAAGATGGCATACATTATATTTTTGCAAAGGATGCAGTAGGAAATGTAAGTTCACCATATGAGGTAAAAGTTATAACACTTACTATTAATTTTAATGGTGGTAAATATTATGACAGTACATCATCAAAGAAGTTATTAGGTACAATATGTGGTTCAAAGACAACAAATACTTTTGATATAAAGCAATATTATGGTTCATTCAAAGGAACAACCTACAATAGCAAAGGTTTAAACACCAAGCTAACCAAAACAGTCAATGATCAACAATACAGATTCCTTGGCTACAGTTTAAACCCAAATGCCACAGTTCCAGACAGCAACTTTGATGTTTATAACATAAAAGAAAGAACAGAGAATTACACCATAAGAGATAACACAACCCTCTATGCAGTCTGGGAGCCAGTTCTCCAAATGACAGTACAGTTATCAGCACCACAGCACTCAGGAGTGATGCAGTTGACAAGTGATGTTCCAGTCACCACAACCTTAGGAAATTTCAAAATATCAAGTGGCACCAGAAGTACAGAAATCCCAAGTAGTGCAACAGCCTCAGTAAATTCAGCAACCATAGGTACTAACGTAACCAACAAGGATTTAGTAACCTACACAGTAAGTGCCAAAGGAGCTTCAAATATTAAGTTTAGCACAGCAGCAGATTCTAGAATACTAGATATATACACCCATGGTAATAACAACACATGGTTTGACAAGTTAAACACCACAGATAAATTCGAATATACAATAGATAACTTTTCAAACACAACAAGTAGTTTCACAATACCACAGTATATAGGAACTAAAAAGAGTTACAAGACTAGCAATCTAGAATCAGCCACAGGTACATCGGTATATGCAATCAAGTTTACCTGTACCCAGCCAAGCTACTATTACAGTAAATATTGGAATAGTCCAGAGTCAACAAGTGTTTATGGCATAATATTTTTAAATCCAACACTTCCAGATGACAATAACAACATCTTACCACCATATGCAGTAGAAGATGGAGCATACGAATTTGAAACCATCTTAAATTAAATTAAGCAGAAATAAAAAGCAGAAAAGCAGTAGCCAGAAAGTGACTACTGCTTTTTCTCTGCAAAAATACCTTGCAATTACCATATTCCAGCGTTACCATCCAACTCCATAAAGGGGAAAGGAGGAAAATTCATGGAACATCAGGAATTAAAAGAAAACATAGAGGAGCAGATAAGAGATGCAATGAATATTTTGCAGCTCCTTGAAGTTGAACTCTCAGCGAATGAGGATGATGAACACATAATCAGAACTGTATCTATCGTAGAAAAGATACTGAAGTCAAGCTTAGAACTGCTAAAGCATATCAATTAGAATTACGAAAACATTCAGCAGTCATTTTTAAGGCTTTTATTTGTTTATCAGTCAATCCATCAAGGGAAAGAGAGTTTTTATCGCTTGTATCAATATTAAGAAGATAGTCTACAGAGGTCTTGTATTGACAAGCCAATTTTACAAGCACGGGAAGGGAGGGGAGTCGCTCATTACTTTCATATAAACCAATGGTGCTTACAGACACACCAACTAATTCAGCAACTTGCTTTCTTGAAAGCTGATTTCTAACACGCAAAGTTTTCAGTTTGTACCCTAAATTTTCAAGCATAACCAGACCTCCACAGTTATATGCACAGTTTATCTAGTTATATGCTACAATGGGTTGTTAAATACTGCTAAAAGTAGTAAAATGCAACTAATACGAATATTTCAATACAGTAAGTAGAAAACAGTGGAGGATCAACTATGGGTACACAATTATCTGAAAAAGAGCAAGAGTTATTGGTATTATGCATTGTAAAAGAATGTTTGAGATTTGCAAAAGAGCATAACAAATCTTTTGAAGAGGTATTAAATGAGGATGTATTTCCTAATCAGGCAAATGTAGAATTTGCTGAAATGGTTTGTAAGACAATAGAAGTATTAAAAGACAAGGGCTATATAAATGGAACTGTAGAGTTGGAATATGAAATAGAGATTGACCCAGATACTTTTGAAGATAAATCAACAGATGCAATAGATTTTTCGTTATGTACCTTTGAAAATATAAACATTAGTGCAAAAGGAAATATTAGGTTAGGCACTGAAGGGTTTAAAGAGGTCAGTAAAGAGTTTGGTAAGAAAGCACTTCTAATTGTTAAATGCATTGCAACAACTACTTTACAGACATGTGTGGAATCTGCTGTTGTTTTTGGATTAAGGACAGTTGGTATTCCAGTATAGACATATATCAGTACATTTCAATAAAAATAATTAGTTTTTAATTTGTTCATTTTTTTAGTTTAGGGGGCATCGCACAGATGCCCTCGCTCATTATCAAAACAGGAGGAACATATACAATGAGTGGCAAATACATGAAAATCAAAAGGGTAATCATCCCAACACTAACCATGGTCATGATAAGTAGCATGTTATTCGGGTGTGCATCAGCAACAAAGCAGGATACATACAATATGCTCCAAGAATCCACGGAAATAGAACTGGAATATGCAGTCCCAGACTATGATAGCAATGCAGAAGAATCCAAGGTAGAACTATTACCATGGCTTCAGCTTGCATCCCTTGAAACACATCCAGAATTAAGAACAGCATTTGAGGAACTGCTTGGAGTCACAGTATCAGAAGATGGTACCAAGACTGGAATCATCTATACAGATGAAACAGGAAATGCAAATCAGAACAATACATTATTTAATGCTTTAGGAAAAAACAATTTGTTTATTGACACAATAAGAGATACAGAAAAGTCAGAAAAAATTGAGTCAATTGCATCTGATAATTACACAGACATTGAAGATAACCAAAGCATTGCAGCAGTAATCAATGCCTACTTTGGGTTATTACCAGATCAATCCGAAGGACAGTTTGACGGAGACTCCACAATCAGTAGAGCACAGGCAATGACCCTTGTAATGAGAGCAACCACACCAGTCAATGAATCACAGGCACCAGAAACCGATAGTAATTTCGCAGCAAAGGTCGGTGAAACAATATATACCGATTTTGCAGCACCAATGGATAATTATTGCTACATTAATACTTCAAATGGTTTAAATGAAAAGTCTTTTGAAAGCACCATGTCAAGAGGCGAATACATTTATATGTTGACAAAAGCACTCTTCGGTGATGAATATTCAAGTCGCTTAGAAGAAGCTGGCAAAGAAGAAACAGATGTTGACAGTGTAACATTTACAACATTAAAAGATGGTGGAGATGTTACATATCAAGAGGCATTAAACAGTACTGATAAAGGCTTGCCAACAGATATGTTCAACACTTTTAAGAAAGCAGCAGCAATAGGGTTTGTTACAGAAGACAGTCTCAACTGGGATGAAGCAATCACAAAATCCGAAGCAATCAACCTTTTCATAGATGCAGTAGAGGTTTACCAAACCAACACAGGTTCAGTGAACACAGAACCAGAAGAAACCAATGGAAATATAGCAGGGGATTTATATGTACCAACAGAAGAAGATAACCAGATAGAGGATGAAGCTTCACAGGCAATAGCAGAGGCAACGAAAGCAGATGAACAGTTACCAGCAGAAAAAGTAGCAGATTATACAGTAACTCCAATGACAGCTACAATGTATGCTCAACAGGCAGTAAACCTTAGACAGGGACCTGGTACAAACTATGACAAAACAGGTAGTTTATCAACGAACCAGTCAGTAGAAGTAACAGGATATACAGATGTTGCATCAGGAAAATGGTATCAGTTGTCAAATGGTTCTTTTGTATCATCAAAGTATTTAAAAGATACACAGGTATCAACCTCAACTACAACAAAACCAAGTACAACCAACACGAACAATACAGGAAATAACAATGGAGGTGCTAGTAATAACACTACTTCACAGCCAGCACAATCCAGTGAAGAACAAACAGTAACCGCAGGACCAACAGGAGATGGTTCAGGTTCAAGCAGAGAAAACCGTAGTGGTTCAACTTTAGATGATGCCAGTGAATTTAGTGGCAGAGGCAATTTACAATAAAATATAAGTTTTAATTTATGGAGACTCACGAAAGTGAGTCTCCAACATTTTTACAGAGAGGTAACTTCAAATGAAAAAGAGTTATAGACAATATTTCAAAAGAAAGACAAATAAGGTATACTATTCTTTAGGTACGAGATGTACATGGAAGGAGAAGTTACCAACTATGAATAACAGTAAATATGCATTATTATATGGAATTGCACCAAGTATTGATAACTTATCACTTAATCAATTTAAACAGCAATACATTGTAAAACCAATTGAATTGTTTAATAACAGAGATTATGTGCGAAGAATAGGTGAAAAGCAACAGGCACAAGCTGATAATAACACAATAGAAATTACGTTTAATCGTAATTATTTAGGTGTTATCATAAAAAAGTGTAATATACTAGATTCATCCAGTATTGCAGATAAGGTTGAAGCAGAGTTTAAAAGAAGTACTATAAGAACACATATTGAAGAAATAAATGCAATTAGTAATTATTGCAGAAGCAATAATATAGATGTATTTGCATTTCCTGCAAAATATAAAGAAATACATCCTAAATTATCGACAATGAGATTAGTAAAGCCTGCATCATATATAATAGTAAATCACAATATCATTGTTGATGTTGCAATTGGTATTGATAATATTACAAACATGATTAACAGACACACCGAAAAAAGTATTCGATAGAGAATAAAAGAGTTTATTTAGCATTCATCAATTTTAAATAGATAAGAATTTTAATTTCAAAAAAGCATTAATTTGTAATTTCCCTAATTTAGCGTTATAATAAAAGAAAAAGTGAGGAGGTTTTCAATATGGCAGAGAGATTAACCAGAGAGCAAATGGCAGAAAAATATCCGAACCAGTGGCTAGGCATAAAGAATGTCAAATATAAAAATGATGATGGAATAACGCTTGAGTCAGCAGACGTAGTAGACATAGGGAAAACCAAAGAAGAACTACTTGCCATGCAGATAGCAGGAACAGATGGTCTAATTGGTTGGTACACTACAGAAAATAACTTGCAGTTGGGATTGGTAGGTGTTCTTTAATGCAATTGACATTACAATTAGATGCCACATCAAGGAGACCAGTTGTTAAATTAGATTGGTTTAATGGATGCAGGGCATTACTAGATACAGGAGCACTATTTCCAGTTTGGACTTCTGATGGCAAGCTATTACAGCAGTTAGGAGCAAAGCTGGAAAAGAAAGAGGTTACTTTTGGTGGCTTTGGGGGAAAGGCAAAAGGTTCCTTATACAGAGTGGATTTTAGACTAGGAGAACTTGTTTTTAAGGATATGCCGATTGTAGCTACGGATATGAAAGATTTAAACTGTCATTTGATATTATCAGCTACAATGTTTGATAAAATGATCTATGAAATTGATGCAGTAAATCATAAGTTGAATATAGATACCAGAGATAATCAACCAGTTAGGTTATTAAAGATTTCTGATGATAATGGGAAAATATCTGTATATTTGGCTGGAACTTATGAGAATGTGGAAGAGTATACACAGACAGTAGCTGATAATACACTGATAGATATTGTAGATACAAATGGCAAATCATTATCTGATGAAGATTTGATAAAGGAATTATTTTAATATTAGATTTTTCAATGCGCCCCTTTTCTTGTGGGTGCATTTTTTCATGCCCTCTCTAAAAATAAGAATAAAATTTATTTTTTATCAAAACAAGGAGGAGCAACATGGAAAAGCAATCAGCAAGCAATAGAAAAATAAAATATACACTGCTAAGTATTTTATTTTCAATATTGTTTATTTTTACAGCACTAAATATTTCAACCACACTCACAGCTTATGCAGATAATGAGAATGGAAACGGAACAGGTGACGCTGGTTCTTCAGGAACACATCTTTTTGAAGGTGGTGTAACATGCCGCAAATCAGCATACCTAGTCTACATAGTAGATGGCAATGGCAACCTATTAACCCCAGTAGTAGAGGCAGCAATAGATGGAGCCAAAGTTCCACCCACAGATGGAAATTTTAATTACGAGAAATCAAAGTTCGGCAACCAAGCACCCTCAAGATTTACTACAATAAGTGGTATACCAACACCCTTCTCAAGCAGTGGAGATGGAAATGGAGCAGAATTAAAAAATAAGCTATTATCACCAGATGATAATGTGTATTTTGCAATAAAAATTATAAAAACATATTTTGGATCAAATATGGCAGAGCAGTTTATCAATTCCAACAGTGATATGTACCTCATCTTCGAAGGCGTCTACTGGATCACCATGCATGGAGGCAACCTTAACGAACAGGTAATAGTAGCCACTGCATCAGGCTGGGCGAAAGCACATAAGGAAAATGGATATCCTCAATATGGTACAAGCATATATTCAAGATATACAAATAATATATTTGCAAACTGTATGAAATTCGAGGTTCCCCAGTTAGGTTTAAATCCATGTCCATCAGGCAAGCAGACAAATGATGTAATCATGAGTTCAGCAAGTGGTATCATTTCTGTTTGGAATAATGAAATAAATGGAAAAAGTGGAGACCAAACAACCTATGATGAATCAAAAGGAGACACACCAGCACCTCCAGCAGACGAATCAGATGGTGCATGTACAATAGTTAAAAACTATAGATACAGTAACGATGGAGGAAACACCTACATAGATGCAGGCTGCTACAATATAAAAAATATAACAAACAAGATTATAGTAGAAAATGAGCAATCCTATAAGGTAGTAGGCTGGAAGATAAGTAATCAAACATCTACAAATATAAATAGTTTAACATGGGAAAGTAGTATACCCGGCAAAGTAACACAGACAGGAACAACAGAAAAAACAGTGCAGCTCTCAAATACAGAAAAATGCTTATATGTATTATTAGAGAAAACATCAGGAAGTAGTGGTGGCACTGGAGATTTTGAAATTTCACAGGCAAGTCTGACAAAGAGAGTTCGATTCAGTGAAGCATCAACAACAAAAGGGTTCAACACTCATAGTTTTGCATGGACAAGTGGAGCATTTAGTTTGTCAAGCTGTAGTGGACATTCCTACACCGATGGATGTGGAAATATGACAAACCATAGCAACGATAAAAAGAAAGCAGACGGAACAACAGATCACAGTGGCGATACTACATATTGTGGAGGACACACAGATTACTGTAGTAACTTCAAACTATTAGATAACATAATATCAGTATCATTAAAGAATCAAAATGTTAGTACAGCACCTAAGATAATGGTACAGAAGCATGGATGGCAAAATGTAGTACAGGATACTTCAGCAAGCAGCTTAGCAGAATACTGGCATACATTTAGAAGACCATCTAATGGTGCGGATACACCTAGTAGAAGTGGCTGGGATTACGTATGTGTATTATGGAGAGGCGAAGATGATTTAACAGTTGCACAGTGGAAGAATGATGAATCAACAAATTCTCTAATGAGTAGTATTGGATTTAAAGTAGCCAATGCACCACAAGGTATAAGAAAAACATCTGATTTTGTCAATACATTCACAGCAAAATTTATTGGAGCATATCAGGACAACAGTACAGAATATGGAGCAGGTACAGCTTCACCACATAGCAATAAGGTTTGTAAACAGACAATGAATTACTCATTTAGGTCTGATACAGCTTTAAGCTTAAGTAATATCAAAGTGCTGGTAAAAGTTTATAGTGGACAGTCTAACAGAGATAATTCAAATGAAGCACTGAAAAAGAACCAAGCAGAGGTAGGCAGCATTACATTTTATCCATATATCAAAATGAGATATGATAAATACACTTCATCTTATGAAAATGTTAAAAGTCAGACAGCATATGTACTTGGAAAATATACAAGAACACTTAATTTAAGAAATGCTGTAACAGTAAAATTTGAGACAGAAGATGATGGTAACACACTTGAAGTACAGAGTAATCAGTGGTCAACACATACATCATTGATGAAAAACATAAATAGTTTATTTGGAACTACAGATAATGCTTATAAAGTGATACCTGGCGGTGCAACATTGAACATTAAAAATAGAGATGATGCAAAGAGTAAGGATGTCAAAGTCATTACCTATCAATGCATACTTGAAGGAGATGGAAAGACACAGGTAGACTACACTGGTTCAGTAAGTGGAGACTTTACAGAAGCAACAGCAGATGCAAATCATAAATCTACAGTAAATTCAGTAGTAGAGAGCTTAAAAACTTTAAGACTTGAGCTTTTTGGAAATAAGAGTGCAAAGAAAGAGCCATTTAGCGGCGAGAATATAACAAAATCAAAGAAGTTTAATGGTAAAAGCATATCATCAGACAGCAAGTACAACTGGGATGACTTCAATGATTTATATATCAACGTAGCAGAGGGAAATACATCAAAAGAAAAATATGTATTCAGTGCGGATGCTGAAGGAAACATAAGAATGAATGGTAAAGTCATTGTTACAAAAGGTCAGGGTGCTGAAAGCATAAACAACAGAACAGCAAAAACAATCAATGACAAGACACAAGTAGTAACACAGCTGGTAAAAGTTCTTGAGCGTAATACAGGAAGTGATAACTCAACTACATGGAGTAGTGCTGATGGAAAATGGTACAACGAAGCCTTTGATGGTGTGACAGTTCTTGTAAGCACAACAACCATCAATACAGGTTTGTGGGATCCGATGGAAAGAAGTACAGTCTTTGATCCAAAACTTACACCAAGTCAGAGCAGCAAGGAAAGCATTGGAAATAGCTTCTACTCATTCCAGATGAGGACAGCTGCATACAGTGATTTATATGAAGGAGAAGTAAATAGAGTAGGAAACTTCATGGGAGTGAATGTTTATAGTAATGTAGACTTGATAGAACTGTTTAAAACAGATAAGTGGTTCAGTTCAAACATTACAACACAGGATTTGAATTAATCCACTCCATAATAGAAATGGGAAAGTCACTAGTGGCTTTCCTATTCATCATTTATATAGGAGGGCAAGACCACCTCACCTTAGCAGATTGGAAAAATGGTGGAGCAATATCCTACTTAACGAGCTTGGCATATGATTCAGCATATAACTTTAAATCAGCCAACACCCCACAGGGCACACGCAAATCTGGTACCGAGTATAATGAAACCTTTGCAACTAGATTTATAAACAGGTCACCTGATATGTCAACTACTTATAAGTCAACAGTTGGTTCAGCTGGAATATGTTCAACCACATCCTCATCCTACAGATTTGACACCAGCACTGCTCTCACCATTAATGGTATTGTAGTAAATGACCCAGTAGGGTTTATTTTTTTGCTCATTTTTAGAACAACAGACACATATAAAATACAATCATAATTCATCAGATAAAATCAATTCACATGTGACAGCTATGGTCATATTCATACTATATTTATATTAAAAACACTTATTTCTTTTTTGCAACAATGGGCTTGGCAAACAGCTCAGCAAATCCCTTATGTGAAACCAGATAGTTTATATCGTAAGCTTTAGATGATGAAGGCAGTTTGTCTTTTTTAGTGACACTATGAAGTGCATAGGGAATATCATCACTTTGCAGTATCTGACGCAGATATTCATAAGCCATATCAGATTCATTTTCATTCCAAGACCTTAGAACAATTTTATTCTGCAAGCCTTTTGAGTTTAGATAACCTTTTTCACCCTGCAATTCTTCCCAAGAGTTACGCTCCATATTATCAACGCAGTAGGAGACTTTTGTATCAAATTCATCATATTTAGTTACAACAGTATTGTGAATAATGCCATAAGTCCAAAGCTCTCGAATAGCCTTGCCAGTCACTGACTCGTCAAAATTACAAATCATATGATAGTGCCAGTTCTTATTAGTTTGTCTGCTGAACACAGCAAGATATCGGAAATCATCATATTGGTGTCGTATACGTTTGATAAATTTCTGGAATGCTTTATGACAAGTTTGTAGGTCATTTGCATTATTAACTATTCGACTGTCAAAAGTAAGTGTGACAAACTGCACATTTGGAATATGGAAATTGATATATGCAAGGGTTTTAAAGGTAGAGCGTCTTTTCTTCACACGCTTTGCATAGTTGTAGGTTGCATATTTGCCAGTATTCTTTTTGGCAGAACTTTTAAGAGGAATTTGTTTGTCATTTTCTTTATTATCTTTATCATTTTCAGGTGGAAATGGAGTCAGTACAGTCTTTAGTGCATCACTCATGGGTGCAGGAATATAATCATCTGGTAAGCTATCATCTGCCCCTAAGCGTTCCTTATATTCATTTGCAAAATCATCTGATACGCCAGTCCATGTGGTAATCTTTGTACTTCTGTTTGTTATTTCCAGTTTGAAATGTTCCGCCATACTTTTTCCTCGCTCACAATTTTATAGATTCATAATAGCACAGATTGGTATGGTTTGGAATCATAGTTGATTAGACCGATAAAGCAGACATTCGATTCAAATTAATATATACACCCACTCAAAGCGAGGAAAAATGAAAAGTACTACTGATACTGTGAATAGACATTTGATAATGTAATCAATACAGTTGCTAAACGAATTAGCATGGAGAGATGCTGCAAAGTAAAAACTCCTTACAGATTTAAGCACTTATGATTGAGAAGAAAGAAAAAATATTTTTGATAAGGAGGATACAACAATGCAGGTAAAATTCAAAGGCTGCAGGACAGGAAAGAAAATCAACATTTCTATGGTCATACCAACAGGAGAGCAGAAAACAGTAATCACCATGGAGATGCCACAAGGAGGAGACTGGAGGGCAGATATGGAATGCTATGATAAGGTCTTATCTGCGTATGAGGAACGCTTGAATAAAGCAATGCAATCAGCTCAACAGCAACAGGTAGAAGATACAGAGCAATTAGAAGAAGCATAGGAGGCAGTTAAAATGGTAATTAGATTCAAGAGCGTTAGGCAGAACAACATTATAGGTTTAATGATGATATATCCAGATGGTCATCCACGCAATGTACTTATGGCTGAATTGCCTATGGATGGAGACTGGAGAGCAGATGTAGACTTCTATGATGAAATTGAACAAGCCTACAAAAAGCGTTTGCGCAGAGCACTTCAAAACTAAATACAATTCAACACATGCAAAAGCATTACCCCAGCGGTAGTGCTTTTCTTTTGCATAGCACCACATAAAATTGCTACATTTTCTAGGACTAGTGAGAAGGCTCTGAAAAAGCAGCATTTTATATCACTTATAAAAATGTGGATTTTTGAAAAAATCAATAAAGAAAAAAATATGGAAAAAACAGAAAAAGTGAATCAATATTTTTACTAAACAATTTATTTTTATAAAAAATCAGCATGAAAATAATAGAAAAATAGCAGTTTGGGAGAATAAATAGATAGTGAGATAAAATGTACTTATAATTACCATAGCATAAGTGCAGATAAAAAGCAGTTCGCAGACAACCCTATCAATTTACTCAAAAAATAACCCTAATAGATACCGACGCAAAATCACATAGTAAAAAATTTCTATGATTGCATTAGAGGTTTACTCTGTTGCAATTTTCTATTTTAGAGCAGATATATCAAAGAAAATTGCAACTATTTTTTTGGTGTTCGTCAAATTGCACAACGGACTCATCATGAAAAATGTGCATACACTTATACTTAAGTAGTTTATGTCATTTGTTTTTTTTGAATTTTAAGAGTGTAGAATACAGCCAACAGAGCAGATTTTTTCTACACTCACTTTCGCTTACATTTTGCAATTTGTGAACTATAATGTAAGTGTAAGGTACCTACAGCAACAAGAGAAAAGCAGTATTAATAAAATAAATCTATGGAGGAAAATAAGATGGACAGTATAACAACAAACACCCCAGCACCAACAGTAAGCACAGAAGCAACCCAACCAGTACAACAGGCACAGCCAGACAAGTCAGCACGCTTCAAAGAAAAAGCCGAGAACCAAGCTTCAAAGGTAATGGCAGAGATAGAGAAGCTGCAAAAACTCTCAAACAAGAAATACTACACCTACTCAACAGAACAAATCAATGAGTTGTTTGGAGCAATCCAGAGTGCACTTGATGAAACAAAAGTAACATTCACAACAACCAATGCAGAAAAGAAGAAACTGTTTACCTTTTCTGCATAGACAGTAAGGCAACACAACAATCTATCTGGCAGAGCAATCTGCCAGATACACAGAACATTATAAGGAAGGAGGAGGTTTTAAGGTGGAGAGATTAAAGCACGTAACGATTTATCATACTCAGATAAATACTTGGAACAGTATTTATCATGGAAAAGCAATGGAATGAATATCAAGCTACAGAAAGTCATAAAGATGTAAAAAGCAAGATAAGAGAACAAGACAATATGCAGAATATGGAAACATATTCACAAGAGATAGTACAGGGAAATAAAAAGGTGCATATCACCTTGGAATTTCCCTATACAGTAGACCCTAATGATGCTAAAAGATTTGAGCATATGCTAAAAGAAGTTTATTTAAACAAAATTCAAATAGGGTCTTTACAAAGGAGTTCCCAAGCGGTATCATTCCCAACCCCAAAAGGGAAATGTGAAACAAGTTCACAAGGAGGAATGAACCATGAGTAAACGAGTAAGAACATTATTAAGAGTATCTTCAAGACAGCAGCTACATGATGATGACATACCAATTCAGCGTGCAGAAGCAGAGCAGTTTATTGCAAAACAAAAAGACTGGGTGTTTGATAAAGAATACCTTGAAAAAGGAATATCAGCCTACCACAATGGAGTGGACGATAGAGAGGTGCTTCAAGAAATCATGCAGGACGCAAAGCAGGGAGAGTTTGAAATTCTCCTCGCTTATATGTCAGACCGAATAGGCAGACAGGAAGAGTACAGTTTCTATGTGGCAGAACTTAACCGCATGGGAATTGAGGTCTGGACAATTAAGGATGGACAGTTAAAAACAGAAGAACATATTGATAAACTGCTCAACTATATCCGATTCTGGCAGAACGAGGGAGAATCAAAGAAAACAGGTATGCGAGTGCATGATACCATGGTGGAAATGGTAAAGGATGGAAGGTTTGTAGGTGGAAAAGCTCCCTATGGTTACAAGCTAGTCCTGTCTGGAGAGATAAGCAATCATGGAAGAGCATTACATAAGCTTGTAATTGTTCCAGAACAAGCAGATATAATCAGACAGATTTACAGTTATGCAGTCAATCAGGGGATGGGGTATCAAAAGATAGCAAATACTCTAAATGAAAATGGTGTGCCAGCACCTATATTGGATAAGTGGAAGGGTGGAACAGTACGAAGCATTCTTACAAATCCTATTTACATGGGTTACATAGCATACAACAGAAGAAAAAATGGTCATGCAAACAGTACACGCTTAGACAGAAAAGAATGGACTTATGCCAGAGAACAGAATCCAGAGATTGCAATAGTATCACAGGAATTGTGGGAGAGGGCACAGGAAATCAGAGAAGCCAGAAAGAATAAAATCAATGCTGCAAGGCAGGCTACAAATGAGTTGTATATGGAGCAATATAATGTACCATTCTCTACAAGGGGCAGACTTGCACTTACAGGCATGGTTTATTGTGGTTACTGTGGAAAGAGATTAAAAAACACTGGCTATGCAAACCACTGGACATGTAAGAAAACAGGGGAGAAGAAAGTCTCATACGTAGGGCGTTATGGATGTCCAAATGGGTGTAAGCCTAGAAGCACTTACTCACAGGAATATTTAGAAAGCATAGTATTTGCTACAGTAGAAACATATCTTGAAAATCTAAAGAAAATAGATATATCAAAAGAGCTTGAAGAAATGCAGACACAACAGGGCAAAACCATAAAGCGTGAAATAAAGGACTTGGAAAAAGAAATAAAAAATCTGCTGGCAGATATAGAGACACTTGAAGAAAAATTACCAGAGGCAATTCGTGGTGAATTTGCCTTTAGTGTAGATAAATTATCTGCTATAATATCGGATAAAGAGTCGCTTAAAAAGGAAAAAGAGATACAGAAGAAGAGTTTACAAAAGCAACTGGAAGAAATCTCATTGCAATCAAACGAGCTTATGACATTCGTAGAAGCAATGCCAAAATGGAATGAAATCTTTAGTCAGGCAGATGTTCAGACCAAGCAGATGATACTATCTACCCTGATAGACAAAATCATAGTAAAGGATGATGATATCACCATAAAATTCAAGATTCGTCTTGATAATTTTTTGGATGAAAAATTACTTGAATCCAGTGGTGTGGATGTACCGGAACAAAGGCTATAACTTCACCATCACGACATCCACTGCTTATGACCAGAAATTTGTATATGGAAGAAATATTTTCCAGAGTATCTCGGATGTGGTAGAGGAAATGTTCCAGAATTATCTTTCCAGACCGAATGTGAGACAGCCAATCCTGACGCAGTATTGTGACGGACAGCGCGTGACGTGCAGCAACTGGCTGAGCCAGTGGGGAAGCAAATATCTTGGGGATCAGAACTACGAAACGATAGAAATTCTCCGTTATTATTATGGTGATAATATGTTTATCAATACAGCGGAGGAGATTTCCGGTATCCCTGCATCCTGGCCGCGGTATAATCTGGAAGTGGGCGCTGCCGGAGATAAGGTCCGGCAGATCCAGGAACAGTTAGCGAGAATCTCGCAGGCTTATCCGGCAATCCCGACGATCACACCGGATGGGATTTACGGAGAGGCAACGAAGGCAGCAGTAGAAAAATTCCAGTCTATTTTTGGCTTGCCTGTGACGGGAGTGGTAGATTACCGCACCTGGTATAAAATATCGGAGATCTATGTTGCGGTGACAAGGATTGCAGAACTGGTATAAAATGTGGAGTAAATGTGCCGGGGGATTGGTATTTTTCAGTTCCCCGGCACAAAAACGTTTCAGGAACAGATCGCAGACTAGGATTTGAGTAGAAAATGTGTTAAACTAAAAGTTAGTTTAGATTGCAGTAAAGCAGGGATAAAAAGTATGAACAACTATAAAATCACAATCCAGTATGATGGGACAAGATACAAGGGCTGGCAGGGGCAGAACAGCACCGGGCTGACCATTCAGGGAAAAATAGAAGCAGTGCTGGGACAGATGGCAGGACACGCGGTGGAAGTCATCGGTTCGGGGAGAACGGATGCGGGCGTGCATGCCAAAGGCCAGGTGGCAAATTTTCATATTGAGGAGCATTTTACGGAGGGAAAGATCCTGTCCTATCTGAATCATTATCTGCCGGATGACATTGCCGTTATTGCGGTTGAGCAGGTGGACGAGCGTTTTCACAGCCGTTACGCCGCAAAGAAAAAGACCTACCGCTATCACATCCATATGGGAGAGATCTCGGATGTTTTCGAGCGGAAATATGAGTACCAGTATGAGAAAACACTCGATGTGGAACGCATGAAAGAAGCTGCTTCCTATCTGATCGGAACACATGATTTTACTTCATTTTGCGGAAATAAGAAAATGAAAAAAACGGCAGTCCGCACAATTTATGAGATCAATTTTACGAAGAAAGGGAATGATCTCTGGATCGATTACCGGGGGAATGGATTTTTGCAAAATATGGTGCGGATCCTGACGGGTACGCTGATCGAGGTCGGGGATGGCAGGAGAGCGCCGGAGGAGCTGCCGCAGATCTTAGAGAGCAAAAACCGGGAGAACGCAGGCTATACAGCACCGGCATGTGGACTGATGCTGATGGAAGTGCATTATTAAAAGATAAATTCATAAGAAAAAACAGGCAGCAGGTGTTACATGGAAAAATGGTTTGTAATCAACAAAGGGGCTGATTTTGAAAAGCTTGGAAAAGAGTTCGGGATCAGCCCTGTCACAGCGCGTCTTATCCGAAACCGTGAGGTGATCGGGGAGGCGGCATTTGAAAGATATCTCTATGGAAGTTTAAAGGATTTATACGATCCACATTTATTGAAAGATGCAGATCGTTTGACAGATATTTTAAAAGTTAAAATAGAAGAGCAAAAGCCGATCCGTATTATCGGCGACTATGATATAGATGGAGTTATGTCAACCTATATTTTATACCGGGGAATTAAACACTGTGGTGGAAATGTTTCCACGCAGATTCCGGACCGTATGAAGGATGGCTATGGAATCAATGAGAATCTGATCGATCAGGCAAAAAGAGACGGAATGGATACCATTCTTACGTGCGATAACGGAATTGCTGCAATCTCAGAGATTGCGCATGCCAAAGAACTTGGGATGACCGTGTTAGTGACCGATCACCACGAGATTCCCTATACAGAGGAGAACGGGGAAAAGCAGTTCCTTCGCAGCAACGCAGATGCAATCGTGAATCCAAAGCAGCAGGAATGTGCGTATCCTTTTAAAGAGTTATGTGGAGCAGCAGTCGCATGGAAAGTGCTGCAGGTATTGTATGAAAAAATGGGTTTTGCCCTGGAAGAAACCTATGAATTTCTGGAAAATGTCGCATTTGCAACCGTTGGCGATGTCATGGATCTGACAGACGAAAACCGCATTTTGGTGAAAGAGGGATTAAACCGCATTCACCGCACAAAAAATCCGGGGATGCGCGCCCTGATCTTTCAGAATCATTTAGAACCGGAGCAGATCAATGCATATCATTTTGGTTTTGTGTTGGGACCGTGCATCAATGCGAGTGGCAGACTTGATACAGCAAAACTGTCTCTGTCTCTTTTTTTACAGGGAGAGGAAGAGGCAGCAAAAACGGCAAGGGAGCTTGTGGAGTTAAACCAGCAGCGCAAAGATATGACAGCAGATGGCGTCGAGGAGGCAAAACGTGTGGTGGAGGAACATTACATGTCGGATAAAGTGCTTGTCATTTATCTGCCACAGGTGCACGAAAGTCTTGCAGGAATCATTGCAGGGCGTATCCGGGAGGCTTATCATAAGCCGGTATTTGTGCTGACGAAGGCGGAGGAGGGCGTGAAGGGCTCCGGGCGTTCCATTGAGGAGTACTCCATGTATGAGGAACTATGTAAGTGCAGGGAACTTCTGGAAAAATTCGGCGGACATCCGATGGCGGCAGGATTATCTCTTCCGGAAGAAAACGTGGATAAGTTCCGTGAAAAAATCAATGCCTGTGCAAATCTCACGGAGGATGACCTGATTCCGAAGATCAAAATTGATATTCCGATGCCAGCAGCGTATGCGGATGCCGGTCTTATCCGGGAATTTGCAGTGTTAGAGCCTTTTGGAAAAGCCAATATCAAACCACAGTTTGCCGACAAAAACCTGAGTATCACAAAGGCTTTTGTGGTCGGAAAAAATCAGAATGTGTTGCGGCTGAACCTGGTGACAGCCGCGGGAGAGGCGGTATCGGCAGTCTATTTTGGTGATATTGAGGCGTTCAAAGCATATTATGCGGAAAAGTATGGAAGTGCGGAAGTGGAAAAAGCTTTTCGCGGTCAGATAAACAAATTGAGGATAATGATTGTGTACTATCCGGAGATTAACGAGTATAATGGAGTGGAAAGCGTACAGGTTATCATTCGAAATTATCAGTAAAAGCTGGAGGATGGCATATGTTTGGTGGAAAAAAAGCAAAAGAACTGGAAGAGGAACTTCTGGCATTACGGGAAAAACAGAACCGTCTGCAGGAGCAGAGTTCTAATATTGCAAAAGCAAAAGACAGCGCAGAAGAGACATTGGTACAGATGACGATCTCAAAAACGGAACTGGATGAGACAATCACGGCGGTTTCAGAGGAATTGGAACTGTTAAAGGAGTGTTCAGAGGCGAATTCAGGACAGACCGTACTGTTGAAACAGCAGCTTGCAAAAAAGAATGAACAGAATATCAGATTGCAGCAGGAAAAAGAAGCACTCTGCCAGCAAATGGAGGGTGAGCACGAGAAAATTGCAAAAGTTGTAGAGAAGAACAAGTACGTCACCACACCCATGAAGGAGATAGAATCGTTCTATGAGGCATATTGCCAGGAGAGAGAGTCTGTTGAAGAGGCGTTACAGAAACTGGCAGATATTTCACAGAATATGGGAGTTCTGGCACTCGGCGCAGCAATCGAGGCAGGACGCATGGGAGAAGACGGAAGAAAATTTGTGACAGCGGCAGAGGAAGTGCGTGTGAACGCAGAGCAGTATACTTCGGCGGTTGCGGATGTGCTTGCGAGGATCAGTGGTTTTGAGGAAACTGCCACAGAGGCGGAAAAACAGATTCATGCGTTAAATGATCTCTTAAAAGAAAATAACGGTTCTCTGGTGAAACTTCTGGAAGACAGGGACACAGAGGCAGTGGAAACGGATCATGAAAATGTGGAAGAAGAAACAAATATTGAAGAAATATTAGAAAGTCTCTGTCAGGGTGAAAATGAATTTTTCGAAGTGCAGAGCAGAGTGTTATCCAAAGCGGAAACACTGCGCCAGGAGTGGAAAGAGCACAAAGAATGTGCGGATGAATTAGAACGCAATGTGGAGGAAGTCCATCGTTTCGTCCAGACAGAATAAAGAAGCCACAGGTTTTAAAATATATCTAATATATAATCATGAAAAAGAGAGGGGAAAAGTATGGCAAAAGAGGAGAAGTTTACATTTTTATCAGCGGATGGCAAAACAACCATCCATGCAGTCAAATGGATTCCGGAAGATGGAAAGTATGAGGCAATTTTACAGATCACACATGGCATGATAGAGTTTGTAGAGCGCTACAGACTATTTGCTGAATTCCTGACAGAGAATGGCTTTATGGTGGTGGGACATGACCATTTAGGACATGGGGATTCCGTTGCATCCAAAGATGACTGGGGATATTTTGCGGAAAATCCGAGTGACACGGTGATCGCAGACATGCATGCACTGCGCACGATGATCCAGAAAGAAAATCCGGGTGTTCCTTATTTTATGATGGGACACAGTATGGGATCTTATATGCTTCGGAAATACCTCACCATTCACAATGATGATTTGAGAGGGGCAATCATTATGGGAACCGGTTGTGTGCCGGACAATACGACCAAACTTGGAATCAACGTGTGCAAATTCCTGGCAAAAATTTTTGGCTGGCATCACAGAAGCAAACTGGTAGAATCGCTGTCGTTTGGCGGACCATATAAGAAATATGATCTTTCTGGAAAAACACTTTCAAACAGCTGGCTTACAAAAGATGAGGATATTGTAAAATTTTATTATAGCGAACCGCGGTGCACGTTCAAATTTACATTAAACGGCTATCTGGGGCTGATGGAAGCAGTTCTCTACGATAATCAGTTGGAAAATGTGAAGAAAGTACCAAACAAGCTTCCAATTTTTATTGTATCCGGTCAGGATGATCCGGTGGGAGATAATGGTGTCGGCGTCAAAAAAGTGTATGATCTCTTCAAAGAGGCAGGTTCTCTGGATATTACATATAAGCTTTACGAAAATGACAGACATGAAATTTTAAATGAGACAGACCGCGATAAAGTGTATGCAGATCTTCTTGCATGGATGAGAGTGCGGATCGATACGTAAATAAAAAGAGAGGGAAAAAAAGTGAAGAGAAAGAGAATGACAAAGAGAATTGCAGCAATTATTTTAGCAGCAGTGATGATGATACCAACACATGTAACATCATTTGCAGCAGATGCTTCTGCGCAGAACACCGCAGGGCAGGAGGCAGGCAATGCCACATCCGGTGATTCCCAGACAACACAGTCGGAGAATCAGGCGGCAACGCAGAATGACAGCAGCACAACAGGTACAGATACCAATGCTGGTTCAACCGGAACTACAACTACACAAAACAGCTCTGCTTCAGATACGAAGAACAGCACAACAAATAATTCTGCTTCGGATGCACAGAGCAGCACAACAAATACTTCTGCTTCAGATGCACAGAACAGCACAACAAATAATTCTGCTTCAGATGCACAGAGCAGTACAACAACAAATTCCGACAGCACAAATACTTCCACCAGTGGCACAACCGATAATGTCACAGGCGGGGTAACGGTAGAGGATGATAAAAAATCCACAGAAAATGTGACTGGAGATGTCATTGTGGATGAGAATAACGATAAAGTTGAGATTAAGAAAGATGATAAACCTTATCTGGCACTCGGCGCAGATCTGTCTGATGACCAGAAAAATATCGTATTATCCCTTATGGGAATCGATCCTGCCAATCTTGCAAATTATAACGTCACTTACGTTACAAATGCACAGGAGCACCAGTACCTCGATTCCTATGTGGATTCTTCCAAAATCGGAAGCAAGTCCTGGTCTTCTGTCGTGATCGTAAAGCGTAAAAAAGGAAATGGATTAAACATTTCTACGAACAATATCACATACTGTACCGTTGGTATGTACAAAAATGCGCTGACAACTGCCGGAATTACAGATGCAGATATCATCGTTGCAGGCCCAAAGCCAATCTCCGGAACCGCTGCACTGGTTGGAATCTTTGAGGCATATGAGGCAATGACCGGGGAAGCAGTACAGGATAACGTTGTAGATGCAGCGTTAAATGAACTTGTTGTCACCGGAGAACTGGAAGCTTCCATTCAGGGTCTGACCGATCAGGAAGTGGAGGAGTTTATTGCTTACATCAAGTCCCTGATCGCAGAAAAAGGACTGACTGACGAGAAGAGTATCAACGAAGCAATTGATGAAGCCTGTGATAAATATGGCGTCACTTTATCTGATGATGAGAGACAGAAAATCGTTGATCTTCTTTTGAAAATTACTTCTCTTGGAATTGATTTAAGTGGACTGGTGGATTACGCAGCCTCTCTCTACAATTCCTTTAAAAATGGAGGAAGCTCTTCCGGAATCATTGCATCTATTGGTAACTTCTTTGGAAATATCTTTAGTGCGATTGGGGAGTTCTTCAAAAATCTGTTTAAATAATCGGAGTTTAACTTACCGTGGAGCAGCAGATTTTGTGGTGCTTTCCTAGGGCGTGAAGGGCAGATATAAGCGTCCTCTCACAAGTTGTGATTTTATAGGTTTATGAAAAGAAAAACGGTATAAACGAAATATTATGTTTCTGTTCG
>OHAN01000174.1_pt1 | contig 65984 bp, 46 predicted proteins | sample 1577121 | NCBI WGS metagenome assembly OHAN01 (sample SAMEA3541554, study PRJEB24748) | human gut metagenome | biome: human gut; feature: human-associated habitat; material: faeces | place: China | collected 2012 | reverse complement strand
CTGTTCCAGATTTTGGTATTTGTAATTATTTCCTGCTACGGCGGCGGCTTTTCGTGCATGCCGGCGTATTTAAGCGATTTGTTCGGGACGAAAGAATTAAGCGCCATCCACGGCAAAATTTTAACGGCGTGGGGGCTGGCAGGCATTGCCGGGCCGCTGCTGTTATCCTACATGCGCGAAACCACCAGCGGCTACACGGCAACGCTGTATGTTTTTGCAGCGGCATTTGTGTTAAGCCTTATAGTTGCGCTTATTTTAAAATGGAAAACATCCGTGGATGCGGAGATAAAAAGGCAATAATTTTATATTTGTTATATTAAAACGCCATGACTTTTAGGTCATGGCGTTTTTGGTTAATGCCTTTGTATTTATAATAATATATTTTGATTGACTTTATTACTCAGATTACTTTTTGTAGGCCAAAAATATTAAGGTATCGTAAATTGTGCTCATTATTCAATCGCAAAATTTGCATAGCTTCGCTGTCACAATTATAAACTTCGCTTACGGCTCGTTTCTAATTGGCAACTCATTCCAAAGCCTTCGCTCCTCAAAAAACTTAACGGCTCACTATCAAAGTTGTAAATTATAACACCAAGTTAAAAACGTAAATTAAGCATATAAAAAGTATGACACAGAGAAAATCGCGGCATTAAAAATTTAGCGGTATTTACTGAAAGCCAATAAAAAATTCCCGATGTTTGAGCGCAGCGAGTTTCGCGGAAATTTTTATTGGTTTCGGCGTACCGCATGCAGATTTTTTGCTTTAGCAACAAAATCTGTAAATTTTTGTTTGCCGCATGACTTTTCTTGCTTCGTTCTTTTGGTCACTCAAAAGAATGAAGATGTGTAAAAAAGTAAATTAAAAAATATTAACATAAATACAAAGAGGAAACGTAAATTAAAACTAAATGACATAAACAATAACATATCCACAATTTAACTTGCCAAGCCTGCATATTTAAGAGATAATATATTTATCACCTGTTAATTATGTTTTGGGAAAGAAGTGTTGATATGCAGCAAAAACAAGTAAGTTACCTGCACATGTTCAATGTGTTTTTTAAAATAGGGTTGTTCACTATCGGCGGCGGCCTTGCCATGATTCCCTTAATCCGCGACGAATTTGTTGAACGCCAGGGCTGGATTGACGATAAGGACATTACCGACGTGCTGGCGATTGCACAATCGCTGCCGGGCGTTATTGCCGTTAACTCCGCCACTTTTTTAGGCTACCGTCTGGCAGGAATTATGGGCGCGCTTGTCTGCACCATCGGCGTAGTGCTGCCTTCGTTTTTAATTATTTTTGCCATTGCCATGCTGTTTGCCTCCAGCGGACTGGACAGCAACACTTACATTTTAAAATTCTTCGCCGGAGTTAACGCCGCCATTACTGTGCTTTTGGTAGTTGCCACCAAAAAAATGTTTGCTTCCTCCGTCAGCAACAAACTTGGGTGGGTTATACTTTTAATTTCCGTTGCAGAAATTTACGTTTTAGGCTTCGGCATTGCTTCCACCGTTATCGCGGCGGCGCTGTACGCCATTGCCGCTTACCGTCTTTTGGGAAGGAGAGCTGAATGATGGGCATTTACTGGGATTTGTTTTTTGTGTTCTTTAAAATCGGCCTGTTCTCCTTCGGCGGCGGCCTTGCCATGGTCAGCGTCATTCAGCAGGAGGTTTTAGCACACGGGTGGATTCCGGCAGCAGAATATGCACGTATTATTACCATTTCGCAGATGACTCCGGGTCCGATTGCCGTAAACACCGCAACCTATGTTGGAGCGCGCGTTTGCGGACCGGATTTTGTACCGGCGTTTATGGGGTCGTTTATCGCCACGCTCGGCGTATCACTGCCTTCGTTTATTATCGTTTATTTTGTTGCCCGCTCGCTGGAAAAATTCAGCCAGTCGCGTCTTGTTAAAGAAGCGCTGTGCGGCATCCGCCCGGCAGTTATTGCCTTTATGATTACGGCAGTAATTTTCTTTTTAGATATTACCGTTTTCCCGATAGACAATGCCACCAGCGAAAGCAGCACCTTTAACCCCATCGGCATACCGGTGCTGGCAGTGCTGTTTTACCTGCACTACTACCGCAAAGTAGGGTCAATCAGCCTTATGCTCATCAGCGGCATTATCGGCGTTTTAGTGTATTGAAAATTTCTGAATTTAAGCAGGGAGGATAACTATGTCTATTGAAAATATGTTTGGCGATTTACATTCTATTGACATTATGGCAGAAACAAAAACAAAAGAAGTTTTGTTAATACTGGTCTGCAACGGTTTTATTGACGGAATGCCGGAAACGCAAACTGCGCTGTTAGATAAAATGGAAGGATATTTGAAACATATTCACAGTGAAAAATTTAAGAATGAATATCCTGGCTGGCCTGTTATACTAAGGGTTACTTTTACGGAAACACCGGACCAGCTGATTTTACAACTACTATATAAATGCTATGCCTGGACTGATGATTTAGGAGTATCGTTGGAAATAGAAATAGACGGTAAAAAAGTGCGCTTAACTGAATAAAATTGCCTTATGCTTATCAAAAAAACGGATAAAAAACAGAGCAGCTTTCGCTGCTCTGTTTTTATTTGTAATTATCTGCTACCAATGGTATTTTTCAGTGTATACATACCATCGGGTAAATTTTATGTAAACACAGGTAAAATCAGTGTCGGCAGTGGCGGCTTGGTCGGTTATTTTTTTATTACTTCTACTTTATTATACTATTTTCAGGCGATTTTTACCATAACATATAGGTCTGAAGAAATGTAACACATTCAATGGATAAATTTATGTCTATACATCTAATCTGTCATTTATTATCTTAATCTTTCTGCCAAAACTTCTAAATAGTTAGGTTATTCATAAAATGAAATAATATAGTATGTTAAAAACTCATTCCAATAACCAATTTAATTGACACAGCCGCCACTACCGCCACTAATAGTCAAACTTTGTTCATTTTTATATCATCCTTTCCATTACCTTACCGGGTCATAGAAAATATTAACTATTTTATCCATCACTGCAGTTATCCAATAAACTCTCATCAATTCCCGTAGACATATGAAAGGTTCTGCCAGTTCTTACCGCTTCATTTTATCAATACTTAAAAGTTTTGATAGCTATGTTTTAAAGTCAGTTTTATGGCTTTCATAAGCTATCAAAACTTACTATCAAAATCAAACTGTTTGTTGTATAATATAATTAGCACCAGAACAGAAATGAGGTACTAATATGATATACGGTTACGCACGTGTAAGCACTAAAAAACAGCTTCACGGAAACAGCATAGAAGAACAGCATAACACTCTCATTGAGCAAGGCTGTCAGGAAATAGTTACCGAACAGTATACAGGTAAAACTACCGACAGACCTGAGTTAAAATTGCTTATGGGCAAAATGAAAAAAGGCGATACTCTGGTAGTAACCAAACTGGATCGCCTTGCAAGAAATGTAGTCGAAGGAATAACTCTAATCCGTGAACTATTACATTCCGGAATAAAAGTCCATGTTTTAAACGTAGGCTTATTGGATGATACGCCAATGGGTAATTTTTTCATAACTACATTACTTGCTGTTGCAGAGCTTGAACGCAGTATGATAGTAGAACGTACTCAATCCGGTAAAGAAGTTGCTAAAAGTAAGCCAGGTTTTAAAGAAGGCAGGCCCAGAATATCCAAAGATAGAACGGATGCCGCTTTAGCTTTGATAGATTCCGGCAGCTCTTATAAAAAAGTAGCAGAGCTTACAGGTATTGGCGTAGCTACCCTTTATAGAGCCAGAGCAAGACAAAGAGCACACCTGGTATAGTCAAGCGTAACATAGTGGACGCCCACAGTTGCTAAACTGTGGGCGTATATGCTTATGTTTCTGCAAATAAATGTAATGAATCTTTCTTACATTCTTTCATAGCTATTGCCATTAGAGCTTTTGTACATTTAAACACTGCCATTACTGAACTGCCATCTATTGATTAATATACTGGCACTATTTTAGTATTTACTAAAGCAAAGGAGAATAGTGGCAAGTAACCCTGTCATTCAAGCACCGAATCCATCAGCATTCCACTGCCCTTCTTAGTAACTGAAAGTATGCCGTCAAATAATATATCAGAGCCTATCTTTTCCATTTCCGTAGCCCTAACATATGACTGCATATCTTGAGAAGCCCGTGTGACAGCATTAACCAAACCATAAAGGGTTTCATCCTTTCCTGCAATGTAATGAACTGTAATTGTTTTCTTTTCACGTTCATCCAATCCATAAAGCTTGGCAACCTTATCAATGCTCTCAAATGGGGCTACTAATTTAATTTCTGCCGCCATTCTCATCTTATCAACGATTTTCATATAAAAAACCGGGTCAAGAGCCTCCTTCAGGCATTCTTCTATATTCCCTCTAATGCCGTCAATATCATCAGCAATCATCTCATACTCCTCAATCGTTCTGAACTTCCTTCCAAGATGTATTCTGCGTGCATTGCCCAAATATTTAGGTAATGCCATGCCATTAGTACATACGAGCCTCATACAGAACGGATTCACTGTAATTGACCCCATGCCAACTTCTGAATTGGTAATAATCGCACCAAATGCAACGGAATCACCGACTTTAACATCTACCCTTTCAATCTCTGACACCATCTTTACGTACATCCGTTCTGCCGTCAGAGAGGATGATACTACATTCAATCCTTTGATATTATCAAGTACTGATAATATCGTTGCCAGTACCGCTTCATTTTCATACTTCTTATAATGGTCAGATAATATTGCCCTAACCCGTCCGCCAATGGTTCTCATCAGCTTATTCTTATGGATATTCCTCAACAGCCCATTATAGTTTGCGTCCAACAGCTCAGGATATTCCTTGCCTATACGTTTTACATATGAGTATGGAATGCCGCAAACAGCTGACAACTGGCGTTTTGCCGTTTCCTGCATAGGATAGGAAACACCTTGAAAATTAATACAGGATTCAGCAGGATTTGTTTGTACGCTTATATCGTCCGTACTGATTAGGTAGTCCTTCTTTAATGTGGATAAGTAGTCCAACTGGCTAACAAGTTGTGATAAATTAAGGTCTGTTTTCATACTGCCTCCTAAAATGGTTCTTTTATATTACTTTCTGCTGATAAATGGCATAATTGGCTTTTATATTCATAATCTTCGAATAAGTTACTATTTTTTAACCAGAAGCTCATAGAATACGAATCATTATATATAACAATGATTTTAGTCCACTTTTCATCATTGAAATAATAGCTTTCCGCACATTCTGGAACAACGCCTTCCAGTCCTTCCGTTAATCCCAAAGAGTTAATTTCTGCTTCTGTTTCGTCACCTTCTAATATTACGATATAGCCATATCCAAAATCGTCAGCATTGAAATCTTCAATAGACACTTCGTCCATTTCATCAGACCATTTCTTTATTATTAGAAATTCACTATAAATTTTTTCTATAACTTCTTGGGCAATAAGCTTCTTTTTCGAAAGATTTTTTATATCTTGTATGCACTTTATTTTAATCATACTAACCTCCTAAGCCGACTGCTTCTTTTGGCATTCATAGCATACAGGCTTGCCAAAATTATGCATAGCGTATTCCAAAACCTTGGGAGATTTAATAACTGCGTGACATATACAACAAATGTTATCAACAGGCTGCACATCTTCTGGCTGTTTCTCAGCTTTCTTCATTTCGTTCTGCTTCTCCAAAACTTTAGCAATGGCAGCTTTCGCCGTTTGAAGCTTCCTGCTGTTATTAATGTCAAACCTAACGTTGCCATCTTCGTCCAGTACGGCGAGCTTGGTAAAACAGCCTGACTGTTTGTCATACGTCATATCCTTAGCTACGTAGAACTTGGCATATGTCTTGGGCTTGCCATTACTGGCAATGACGACTTCATTTTCTTTTAGTTTTATCCTGATTTCCGGAGCAGAATACAACTCCCTGCCAATTCCTAAGTTAAAGCAGGCTCTTTTGAATGAATCGGATGCTTCGCCCTTGGTAGCCTCGGAATTACTCGGAACGCCTACATCCTGCTTTTCAATCCACATCTTCTTGCTTTCATCCCATACTGATACAGTACAGAACAACCTGCCGCCAATCTCAGTATGACTGCGTTGCCAGTTCAGCGGACCAAATACTTCGTCAAGAATTTTCATATCAACTCGGGCATCCTTGTAAAGCAGCAAGTAAGCATATGTCCCATAGCTTGTCTGCTGCAACTGTGCTACCCTGATTTCAACATCGTTTGAAGTAAGTAACGGAATATTCATTTTTCACACTCTCCTAACTATAGATAATGCGAGAACCACTGTCATTGTGGTTCTCGCATTTTTAATCAATGAACTAAGCCGCCATCGGTTTACTTATCGTTTCCACGAAGTTTATGATTGTATTCAGGCAGCCGTCCTCCATTGTGTAGACAACTCTCTTAATGCAGGCATCCGTATAATAGTAGTTAGATGTCTTGCTCCATTTTATGCCAGCTATAATTTCCTCATCATCTTTAAACGCTGACAAAATCTTTAGCAGCTCTTTCTTGGTCATTCTGCCAGTTCTCCTTTCCTCACCAAAGTCATAGCCTATTCTTGCTAAAGTGTCCTGCTCTACCAAACTCTAAACATAGTGACAGGCTTTATCCTTTATTCACACTTCACCCCTGTAAAGAACAAATCTTGAACATATACTGCCACTTTCGACCCCGCACTCGACTGAGTCAACCTCGACTTGGTATTCGTAACCGTATCCAGTTTCACTAGTCAAGCGTACTTGGTCATCATCATCAATTGCAGCCAGTATGTTTATCAGCTCCTTTTTAGTCATGCCTATACATCTCCTCTCACGCAGCACCTGCCAAAGTTTCTCTTACAGTCTGATGTTCTTCAGAAGCTTTCTTACAAGCTTCAAAGACAGGACAGTAATTCTCGCACTTTCTGCCATTCCACGTTTCACTCTTACGGCACAATCCAGGAATGACTCCGCTATCCATTGCGCTGTCCATTATTGCCTTTTTCATACCGAAATATCTTTTTAAGTATTCATCGCTTATTTTATTTACTTTCAACAGGTAAATAGGCTTATTGATGTTACGTTCAGCAGAAATGCGCAGCGAATAGTCACGCACATATAACTGAATGTACATCTCATCAACCCGGAAGTTGTGTTCTTCAAGAAGCATTCGGTATGCGTTCACTTGAATAGCCCAAGGAAGTATCTTCCTGACCCCGTCAGCCTTTAGTACCTTTCTCGTCTTGGGCATGCCTTTCTTTACGCCTGACTTATATACCTCACCGGTAGGTTCATCCACCTTGTAGTAGCCCATTGCCAGATAAGCCTTGTAGGACGAAGTAACCTTGTAGTCTAACAAGACCATCTTCCCATTGCCGAGCAAATCCCCATACGCATCAATCTGACCCGTGTATAGTGCATTACTCAGCCTCGTTTCTGTAAGCACTGCTGACGATGAGTTACTTTCGCATATGCTATGTACGGCAGAGCCGTGCATAGCAAAAATCTGGTCAAAAGGATTTATGGCATAGTCGGTCATCTTTTTCAGATAAAGCTCCCTGCTTCCACCGATAAGTTCAGTTACGGAATACTTTCTTCCCAGTCCCCTGTCTTTCACTGATTTAGCAATGGCTTCCAATGTAGGCTTGCCCATACAGCGAATGTGATGTGGGCAAAGCGACAAGCATTGCTCGATATTCATTTTATCCTTATTGGGGCAAATAAACTGCGTAACACCCATATTATGCAACCTCCTTATTACTAATGCATTCAACGTAGTCACTCTGATATTCCCTAAAACGATATATGCAGCAGTAATAATTTTTATTTGCTCCTATATAAGCCTTATATATGCGTTTTTCAATATCGCATAGGGCATCAAAATAGCTGATGCCTGCCTTTGGAAACATTTCCTGTAAATAGTTAAATAAATCCTTGAATGTGCAGAAATATTCTGCTGCTGATGCACAGCCAATGTTCCACTCAACCTTGTAATGCTCCGGATAAAATACTCCGGTTTCATCCTTAACAAGAAACAGCTCACTCCCCGGTTCTTCCGTACAAAAGCTTAGCCGTATCTCGTTATCATACTTATTTTTCAACAGAAAAATGATTGGTTCCATGTTATCATCCCAGGCAGTAGTAGTTTCACACCGAAAATAATATACGCCTTCTTTAGCAGTTATACTTTCATCACAGGCACTGATATGGTCAGTGTTATTAACTCCGGAAATGTTCCTATAACCATGAGCCTTTATGAAATCCTTCACTAAGTTTCTTCCTGCATAAGCAGAACGGAAGCATTCAAGCACCTTTCTGTGCAGTTCATTCAGCAAGCCAAGATTGCGGGAGCTGAATGTTATTGAGTTGACAGCATAATTACACATTAGTAATTCCCCCTTAAAATTAATTTCGCCATCTGTCAAGCCCTGACTCTTAGTCTTTCAGGTCTTTCCATACACTATAAGCTTCAGCCATCATTCAAAAAAGCTTATATTATTACTTGTAATAATTATAATTTATAATAATTATTACAAAGTAATAATATAAATTTAAAATTTGATTTAATACGGTTTTTGCAAGCTCTTACTTGCCCGTAATAAAGTCACAAATCATAACATCTTCAAATGCAAAATCAAATGCGTTACATTATCTTAGCAGTTCAATCACAGCTCTAAGATGAAGTCCTGAAACTCATCATTTTCCTTATCATCTTCGGCAGCTTTATCGCTTACGTCAGCTTCGTTTATATGCTTTTTAAGCTGTCCGCCAAGGTTTAGGTAAATTTTATCTACCTTTTTGTCTTTCACTGTTATCTTTTTTATCAACAGCCTAAGAAGCAGCATTTTCTGTTCTCTGGCTGCCTTGGACATAACATCCTCGAAATTGTTCAGGACTTTCTCGACATATTCCATGGTCGGTTCAATTACGGGCAGTCCTATTTCTGCTTCTATGGTGCTCCTGCGCTTACCAAGTTCCGTTTCTTCCGCTGTCAGCTCCTCAAGGCGTTTGTCGAGCAGCTCCTTGTCCATTACATCAGCAAGATAAAGGTCTAATATTTTAGCTTTTTTGTTCAATATCACTTCCAGCCTGCCTTTAATTCCGTTTAGCTCATCCCTTTTGCCGGATGACTTTTCTTCAAGCTTTTTCTTTGCTTTTGCCAAAACCATTTTTACAATGTCTTTTTGGCTCAAAAAAGCTGAAATTTTTTCTATTACTGTTTTCTCGGCAATGTCAGCTTTTACCGTAATAGGTTTGCAGGCAACTTTCCCCTTATTTTTATAGCGGGAACAGGTATAGTAGCGGACTACACGCTTTTCGCCGCTTTTTAATTTATAACGGCTACGCGATATTACCATCGGTGCTCCACAGAGAGGGCACTTTAAAATGCTGCTCAAAATGTTGTCACTATCATACACCCTTGCTGTATTATCAGAACGCTTCGACCTCAGTAAAGCTGCCTTGTCCCATACTTCTTCCGATACTATTGGCTCATGCTGTCCTTTTACCAGTACCGGGTTTTTGCTTTTACCTTTGCGCCGTTTTTCGCTCCAGTTTTCATACCTGCCGTATCTGATATATCCCTTATATATGGGATTGTCGAGAATCTCTCTGATACTGCAATAGCTGAACGTATTATCACGAACTGTTCTGTATCCAGCCTGATTTAAGAAGTTAGCAATATAACCCAATCCTTTTCCCTCACAAAATAAGCTGAAAATTTTTTTAACTATTACTGCTTCCGATTCAACAATAACGAGCTTTTTCTTATCCTGTAACGCTACTGTTTTCGCCCTATAACCAAGAGCTCGTCCGCCATTGTGCAGACCTTTCTGAGCCCTTTTCCTCAGCCCTAACTTAACATTCTGCACAATTTTCTCTCTTTCATACTGATTTAGCGATGCCTTGATATTATTCATCAACTCCTTTTGAATATCATCGCCACAATTAGGGCTATCCGTGCAATAGATACTAACACCATTATCTTTGGCAATATGGCTTATCTCCTGATAATCCTTCGAATCACGGGATATGCGGCTCAGACTCAACGCCATGATTACGTCGAACTTATTTTTACGAATATCCTCTAACATTCTTTGCATTTCAGGGCGGTTGGTAATTTTCTTACCACTAATGCCAGCATCTATATATTCGTCAACTATTTTCCAGCCTTTCTGCTCGCATTCTTTTTCAACAGCCTCTTTTTGCGCCTCTATGGAATAACCATGTTCTGCCTGCATTGCAGTCGATACCCTAGCATATAAAGCAACTCTTTTATTTTCCATATCAATCACCACTTTCTAAATTAATGATTAGTGTTTGCTGTACGCCACCTGTTTTTAAAGTTGGCAAGTATACTTCTACCATGGACACTTTTCTATCTGAGTTGACAAACACTGCCTTCACAACACTGTGCAGCAGCTTTAACTTCTTATCTTCCGTTGCCCGTTTAATCAATTTGGGCAACTTCTTAAAAGCAGCTATCACATCTGCCTCGTTATAGTTTGGTACAGCAGCCTGTTCTTCTAATGCTTTCAGCTCTTTTTCTGCCTGCTCTATCTTTATCTTGATTCCGGCGAACTCTTTTAGAAAATCTTCTCTATCCAGTTCACCATCCTCATACCTCAGAAGAACGCTTCTTCTTTTAGCCTTTAACATTTCCAAATCAGACTTTCGATGTTTAACATCTGCAACAATCTCAGAATCTGCTGAGAATTTCTTTCTTATTTCAGAAAGTACAGCATTTTTCCAACCGTCATTACTTAAATAACCAGTAAGGAAATCTATAACAGTTGTGTCGGCTTCCTGAGCTTTTACTACATTGCTAGTACAGCTACCCACACCTTTATTCATATACTGACCACAGGTATAGTAGTAATTGTAGTTTATACTTCCGTCTTTATTTATTCTTTTTGCATGAGTTGGAAGCATTCCCCATCCACATATCGGACACTTTATCAAGCCAGAAAGCATATATTTGTAGGGTACAATTTTAGAATACTTGCCTTTGGATTTCAAAAGGCTCTGTGCTTTATCCCATACGTCCCTATCGATTATTGGTTCATGAATACCTTGAAAGTATTCACCGCCATACTTGACCATACCGATATACGCCTTGTTGGTTAATATAGTTCTTATGGTCGTTAAGGAAAACTTTTTACCGTTTTTACTACGCATACCTATTGTATTAACCTTACTCGCAGTTGCTTTCAGCCCATAACCGCTGCAGTAAAGGTCGAAGATTTTTCTTACTACGCCAGCTTCCTTTTCCTCTATGACGAGTTTAGTGCCGCCTTGTGGGTCATCTTCGTCAAGTACACGTTTATAGCCAAGAATATTGCCGCCAACAACCTTGCCTGACTGTGCTTTCTTCCGGCTACCCAACATGCAATTCTTTCTTATGGTGTCTCTTTGGTTCTGTGCAAAGCTCCCAATGATGCCTAAATACAACTTCCCTGTCGAAGTATTAAAGTCAAAGTTTTCGCTAATACTTAGAAAACTTACATCAGCTTTATTAAGCCTTTCAAAAACTATCTGTAAGTATCTAAGTTTTCTTGCAACTCGGTCTATACTCCATACATATACGCTGCCAAAAAGCCCTCTCTCAGCATCTTTAAGCAGCTCTGCAAGCCCTGGTCTATCAGTCTTAGCTCCGGATAACCCGGCGTCACTGTAAACCTTATACACTACCTTACCATCACTGATGGCTTTATCTCGAAGCACGGTTTCCTGTGCTTCGAGACTATAGCCTTCGGTGACCTGCTTATCTGTGCTTACTCGTACATACAAAGCAGCTAAGTTAAATCTGTTCATTTTTACCCCTATGCTGCCTCGTCAATATCCTCACTATCAGCAGTTTCGGCAAAAGTTTCTTCTTTCTTCATGCTGTCAAGGATAATCACTGCTAACAAATCGGTGATTTCTTGCAGTCTGTCATTGTTTGCCATTTTCCTCACTCCTTTCTTCTAAGCTTTGCAGAGTTAACGCTTCATGAATATAATATATATTCATAAAGGCAATATTTTCATTATCGACATCCGAAGGTGGAAAGCAAGATACTACGATTTCACCTTGGTAATCGTTATGTACCGCTTTCCGTTTTTCTTATTGCCTATATCAATTAGATAGCCTAAATCAACAAAATCTTCTTTAAGCCGTTTTAATTGAAGGGAAAGTTCCTGCGGCGTTTTAGGCCAGTTAGGACTTCTTAGAGCATACGTTAAATTTGGTTTTTGAGTTTCATTTTCCAACTCTCTCAACAAATTTGTAGGAGTATCTTCATAAATTTTTCCATAAGTTAATTTAGAACAGCTAAAACCTTCTATTTTATTATCAAAAAAAGTCTTAAGCTTCGACTCCAGTACACTAGCCACGGGATTCTCATCAAGAACATACTGAGATACTGCTTGCCGGTTCTCGTTATAAGCGTTCAGGAACACGTTTTCGTTATCAAACAGCACCTTAGATATTGCTCTGCCCCAATGCGCATAATCAGCCATACGATAATTTCCGCTGACCGGAAGATTTTTATGCAGCTTTATTGCCTTTTCTAAAGTATTGAAAATCTCTCCCAAAATGCGAGGAAGGTCACTCTTAAAATTGTCAATAAACTCTTGGGTAAGCTTGTACTCGCCTTGTAAACGCTCCATTTCAAACAGAATACTTCTGTCATAAAAATCCGGTTTAAAATTACTGATAGTAATGCCGTTAATTAAAAGAGCATTTTGGAATGTAACAATGCTTACTTCATTATTAGTAAACAAAGTTCTGGTGATACTAGAAGCACCGGTTACAGCAGAACACAACAAATCGCTTGTATCTTTAGGCAAGACGGAAACGTTGTCTATCGCTAGCAGGTAATTATTAGCCAGTGCAACATTCAAATCTTCTTTGCTCTTTGGCATGGTATAAGCATCACAGTCAGAAGGGTCTACAATCATCTTAATCATTCGCGATAATGTTGTTTTTCCAGTTCCCTGACCACCCAGTAACACTATCACCGGCTTTGGAATGTCGGCAATGAACCATGTTATTATGGTGACCACTAAAAGGATTTGTTCGCTTTCCTTAAGATTGATATACGGCTTCAATAAGTCCATCAAACTTCTGCCATCATTCTCCTCATCCGGCTTCTTCTGGGCTCCCATAGAAGTAGTCGAATACATAACGAAGTATTCATCAAAAAAATGCTTAGCAGATACTACTGTACAACCGTTATCGCTTATCTTAACCGTTTGGCTTTTACTGTCATTAAGATTGTAATAAATACTTTCATCCCTATAAGCCACTCTTGTATAGACCCACTTCTCCTTCTTGGATAACCGAACTTTATCTAGCAGAAAACCAACGATAGCTTTGAGTTTATTATCGGAATAAATTTTGTTGGAATCGATATAATATTCTAACAACTCTCTCAACTCCGCCTTGAAGTCATCGCTATCTACAATGTTCGTCTGCCAAACGTTCTTGTACTTCTCCCAGGTGACATATATTTTTCCTGTATTTATGCCTTTGAAAAAGCTATAATTATTTAAAAATTCATCAAGAAAGTTCTTGATTGTTTCCTCAAGGCTTCCTTTCTTGACGTCATCGCTTACAGCGTTCTGCTTTTCATTAGATTCAGATACCTGTTCACTGCAGTCAATGCAGTAACCGTCATTTTCTAGCGTAACCATTTTAGGTTTCGCTTCTGTTTTAAAAGTCATAACAATCAATCCTTTCAAAATTTGAAAAATCTGTTGGATACAAATGTTCTTCTGGGTAATAGCTGCCGGGTTAGCAAGTAAGCAGGGGAGTTCTTATTAAGTTTTCAAGGTTCAAGCCCAGCTCGTACTCAATAGCGCCGTTATTGTTCATGCAAGCACTGCAAAACACTTTTCGCATACAAGAGCAATGCAATCCGTAGGATTTGCACTTTCTTTTTATTTGAGGTTTTTAAGAACCGGACTTAACAAAACCTAAGGTATTCCTGTTAGCCATTGAAAATACCGATTACGAAAAACGCAATCTTCCGGGAATTGTGCTTTCATAGCTTTGACCTCCTTTCTTTTAATTCACCAGGCTTACTTATCCTGATGTATAGAATGATATCAGAATAGTAATGTGATTTTCCCCCAGATTAGACCTGCTTTTTTGGGGAAGTTTTTCATATATTGTAAAAATATATTTAGCAATAAAAAAACACCATAATGCGTATGCATTATGGTGTCTATTGCATTTATTAACTTTATTCAAGCCTTACATATGTATATAATTTCATCTAACAGCTGCTTTATTTTTTCTCTTTTTTCTTCATTTTCACTTCTGTTAATTGCATTTAAGTATTCAATAGCTAACCTTTTCTTGACCTCAAAATCAATGAAGGAAATTTTATCTTTAACCTGCTCAAGCTTATCATATGTACTCCACAAAATAGGAGCACACTTATCGACCTTTATTTCTACAATTCTTCCTCGAGTAATATTGTTTTCGCTCTTTAGTTTCGGAAATTCTACTTTTATATCTTCCTGTAATATACAACTTTTGTATTCTTCTATGTCATCCAAAAAATACTGTTTCCATTCTTCCCTTTCTATCCATTCAAGTACTTTTTCATTAACTTCATAAATATCTTTAATAGAGGTATCGCTTTTAGTAATATCCAATAACTCTATATCATGTATAAATTTTCCAAAATATTCTGCAACACTTCTGGCTAACTTCTCCTTTGCTTCAAATATAAGCCACGCGTTAAAATAAACAAAATGCCTTAAATAAAAAATGTTATATAGCCACGAAATACTGCTGAATCTCAATATATTAGCATCTTTTTTCAAAAAGTTAATGTCAATATTTTTCCCATCCCCTTTTATATATTTACGAAAATCTTTATCCTTTTCCCCTATTATGAAAAATAATACAAAACCGGGGAGAGTAAGGTCTGAAAGTTTCATATTTTGAATTTTTTCTATTAATAATTTTTCTTCATTCGGGTGCAGCTGCACATCAACATTTATAGCATCCAAAACGTTCATATATGCTTTCAATAACCGTTCATTGTGTCCGAGCATTTCATACTTCCAATAATCAAAACACTTCTTTTTCTCTAAGAAATTCTCAATATATTTTCTCGCTTTGCTTACCGGAATATTCTTATCAAACGCATTAAGAAATGCTGCTTTAAGCTCCGGCTTGCTTGGAGTGCCTCCTACTAATAGGGATATTTTTCGAGCCAACACACAACAATATTTCATTGTATCCGAAATAATCTCTTTATCCTCAGAGCCTTCAATGTTATTATCAAAATTTTTTTGAAATTCAGACAGTACCGCCGCAAATTTTAATTCAAAATGCATCCAATAATCGTTATGGACAAAAACAGAGTCATAAAAAGCATTTATATCCTTATCTTTATATTTAACCAATTCTTTATCATAAAAATCCCCGTCTAATAAAAAGAATGGATTTTCTTCAAACTTTTTAAGTGCATACTGCGCTTTTTCTATATCATCTAATTCTGGTGAATACAACGCATACATTATGTAACATATAAAGCAATTTAATTTTTCAATATAAATCTTTTTTACTTTCTCGTCTTTATCTTTTTTTGTATCATCCGTTCTGTCTATTTCGGCTGCTTCTTTTAAAATTACTTTTATAAACCTGGAATAATTTTCATTAGTCATACAGCAACTGTCTCCTTTATCTTTGAGTTTTATATTACAATTATAGCATAAAAAAAACTCCAATCCATTTTTTACGGATTGGAGTTTTTTCATCACGCTTAATTATATAGCTATATGAATTTAATAAATCAATAGGTATTAGCAGTGCCTTACTAAGATGCTTTATTACACCCTATTTTTAGCTTATGATTGAACTTACATTTCTACTTGTAATACAAGATTATTTATAAATTACCTCCAACCTAAATTTCTCTTTGCTTCCTCGTACCCTTGATTTGCGGCTTTAGTCCACCATTTTTTGGCTTCACTATGACTCCACGTTACTCCCCTTCCATCATCATACATATTACCTAAATTACATTGCGCTCTTGCACTTCCCTGCTCAGCAGCTTTTCTGTACAATTCTACAGCCTTTTCCCAGTCTCTTAATACTCCTTTTCCATTCTCATACATATAAGCTAAATTACATTGCGCAATAGCAAAACCTTGTTCAGCGGCTTTTCTGTACCACTTAACTGCTTCTTCGTAGTTTTGCTCTACTCCTTTGCCATCATCATACATAACACCTAAATTATTTTGCGCTCTTGCGTGTCCCTGTTCAGCAGCTTTCCTATACCACTTCACGGCTTCTTCATAGTCCTGTTCTACTCCTTCGCCAATTTTATACATATAACCCAAACTACATTGCGATTCAGCAAAACCTTGTTCAGCGGCTTTTCTGTACCACATTACTGCTTCTTCGTAGTCCTGTTCCACACCTTCGCCATTATAATACATAGTACCTAAATTATCTTGTGATTTTGCTAACCCTTGCTCAGCAGCTTTTCTATACCACTTCACGGCTTCTTCGTAGTCCTGCTCTACACCATAACCATAATTATACATAAATGCTAACTTATTTTGTGCATCATCATATCCCTGTTCAGCAGCTTTTCTATACCACTTCACGGCTTCTTCGTAGTCCTGTTCCACTCCTGCTCCCAGTCGATACATATAACCTAAATTACATTGTGCGCAGGCAAAACCTTGTTCAGCTGATTTTCTATACCACTCTACTGCCTTTTCATAGTCCTGCTCTACTCCTTCGCCATTTTTATACAAAAATCCTAACCAAACTTCTGCTAAAGCATATTCTTGCTCAGCAGCTTTACTGTACCACTCTACCGCTTTTTTGTAGTCTCGTTCTACTCCTTCGCCATTATAATACATATATCCTAAAGCACATTGCGCCTCAACATATCCTTGTTCAGTAGCTTTACTGTACCACTTTATTGCTTCTTCATAATTTTTATTTATTTCATTTTTTCTATAGTAATAGCCCAGTTCAACCATAGCATAAATATTACCATTTTCAGCCAGGTATAATACTTCTTCAAGCACGTCTTTGTCTAATTCTTTTTCTTGTTCAAATTCACTATTCCATCTAATTTTTGCTAATGCTTCACCAGCTTCAACCGCTTTGCTTAAACATTCTTTAAATTTTTCCTTATTATCATATAATAAATCAAAACACAGTGCCAATAAATACATAGCTGTAGCATTGCCATTTTCTGCAAGTTCTTTTATCAAATCAAAATTTTCTTTTAGCTTGCCATCAGGAACAAGTACTTTTTTAGCTTTTTTCAGCATTTTTCCGCTATAACCGTCAGCTTCTTCTTCGTACCCCTGCAAGTTATACAGTAAGTCTAATACAAAATCATAGCACTCTATTTCAACATTAAGGTCTACATCTGCTTTTTCTGCCATGTAGTTTTGTACTACTTCATCTAACAGTTCTTCGTTTTCAATTTTTAAACCTTTTTCGTTAATATACCCTTCTATGGAGCTTACTATATGTTTTTCTTCGTTGTTAACCGCAGAAATTTTTTGTATTCCGCTCGCACTTATCAGATACTGAGGTTCTTTTACAGGCACTAAATTAGTGCTTTCAAAGAGCTTATATTTTAATTTGTCATCTTCTGCTATAACTTTTACTGCGTCATAGTAGTTTATTACATCTTTTGGGTTGAGCTCTATGGTTGACATAGCAGTTTTAAGCAGTAATAAGTCAGAAGTGCTCCAGTTACCTTTGGTAATGTCATAGAAGTCTTTTGTTAAGCATACGATTTTACTTATCGGGTCTAATTCCGCATACTCTACGCCGTCAAATTCCTGATATTCAATGGAGTTTTGCCAGTTTAACAAATTTACGTTCTTTTCTACTTTTTCAAGCCTTGTTTCCAATCTTACTAATTCGCTTTTATTTTGCTTGAAGAATTTTACAAGTACCGCATATACTTTATTAAATTCTGCATCAACTTTAATCAGCGAAGCGTTCAACTTGTTATTTACAGCAGTTATCAAATCAAAAGTCATCAAATTTTGTTCTGCTAATTTTTGCAGGCACTGCTGCGAAGCATACTGCGCTGCTGCTCTGTTTCGGTTTATCGTGTTCTGCAACCTTCTGTTACTGCCTGTAATAGACCCCCAAAGACCACTAAAAAATCCTTTGCTGGACAGCTCATCAGAAGCACTGTCGGCTTCGGACATTGCGGAAACGCATTCAAAAACTAATTTATTGATTTCCTGCCTGTTATTTTTATGGGCATTTATAATATGGTCAAGCTCTAAATTTAAGGCTTTCTGTTCTTCTTCCGTCAATACTTCACCAGTGTATATATCCAGTTCTTTACTCATGGCGTGCTCCTTCTTCTTATTCTGATTTACATATTTTCGTGATACTGATTAACTTCATATAAAACGGTAACGATTGCGTCAAAAGCATCAATTTCTTCGTCAATCTCCAACAGCAGTTCGTTTCTCATATATTTATTAGCTATATCTTTTACTATTTCTTCTTTACGAGCTTCTATGCCATTTCTGCTTAATATATTTTCTATGGTGTTGACTATATAGCCATCGCTTCCTTCCAATGCCCTGCGTTTATCTATATATGCCAGAACTGCATATTCTTTAGGATTTTCAAGAACATCCAATGCTGCTTCGCCAAAGATTTTATCTTCTATCGTTTTGTCACTGCATAAACGTTCTGCTAAATTGCTGAGTTTTACTTTTTCTTTAGGATTAAAGTCGATATTAACCATTGCCGTTTTTATCATCAACAAGTCTGATATACTGTAACTGCCTTTGGTTATTTCCAAAAAGTCTCCGGCTATGCAGGCTATTTTGGTTACGACATCCAACTCAGTATATTCTTCACCGTTAAACATCTGAAATTCTATAGCATTAGCAAAATTTATAAAATTAAGGTTCTTTTTGCTGTCTGCTAATTTCATTTCCTCTCTTACCAAGTCACTTCTTAACGTTTTAAGGTACTTCTTGATTTCACTGACGTTTTTCTCACTGGTGCTTATATCCAATTTCGTTATCACAAAAGTAAGTAAGTCAAAGGTTACTGCGCCCTGTTCAACCATTGCGTTAATCAATTCTGCCGCTACGCTCTCAGTATCCGCTTCTTCAGCCTCAATCTCTGATATAAATTCCTTCCAATTATACGAAGGATATAACTGGCTATCTGCGCTGATGAGTATCTGCACAGCTTCTACAAATAAACCGTTAACAAAGGCACTGTTTTTTCTGTTAACAGTTACAAACTTACCAATCCTTTCTTTTAATTCCGCACTGCATGTTTCCACCTGACAAAATTCATTCAATGACATCTTTCGTCACCCTCCATATATTCTTTAATGCTCTCTTTTATTGCAAGCCTTTCGGCTTCTAACTGCTTTAGCCTTACCTGTTTCTTGCTTTCATTTTCCTTGCTTCTACACAATAAATATTCTGCCTGCAGGTTTATTGTGTTCATCTGCTTTGTCATGTACCATGCTTTTCTTGCCGCTTGTTCGCTTATCTCTCTGCCTAAAAGGCTCTTAGCAACCTCGGTTGCGTCTAATTCAGTTTCATTAACTAACGGCAAATTGTTCTTCGCTCTGTCATACACTCTGTCCAGAGCTGAAAGGTACATAGACTGGCTTGGCAAATAAATAAGGCACCTGTTTCTCACTAACTTTTCTATGAGTTCAGTTAAGAGCTCGTCCGCAAAGCCATCCCTGTCAGAGCTTGCAAACATTTCCAGCAGTTTGTCTTTTACAAGCACTCTCCTTAAATCATCTAAAACTATTTCTATTTCTTCTTGTGATAAGCAGTATTTATCTACCAATGGCACGAATCGGCTTTCTAAAATACGTACCATTTCCACAGCATCATCTTCTATGAACTTGGATAATACTTGGTTGGTTTTGCTGCCGCCCGCTGCGCCGCCTAAAAAGCCGCCTGCATAAAAGCCTACTGCCGAAGCTCCCGGTATAGGGACTAACGTTCCAATAAAGCCGCCCAAGGCTGCTCCTGCACTGCCGCCTGCCAAGCTACCGGCTATTGTCATAATATTCTTAAACAACTGCTTACCCGATATCTTGCCGCTAAAAGCATATCTAATATCGTTCGCAGACATTACTGTTATTAAAACCACTGAAGATATTAGATTTCCCCTTAAAAGTTTTGCCGCTTTATTCGTTGCCTCAGTTGACGTAATCTGCTTTGCAGTTTGGGCTGCATACATATTAGCTCCATCTTCAAAGTACCTTATCGCCAATTCTTTACTTTTAGTACTGGTCAAAACGTTCTTAACTACTATTTCAGATGACTTTCTCATGGCACTGTTTAAGCCAGTTCTAACCAACTGCCCTGTCAGCAATGAGGAAGCAAATGCTATACCGCCTACTTTTAAACCTGCACATAACGACTTTTCAATAGCGACGTCTATTTCCTTGCCTTCCCACAAAGACTTAGCAAAGGTTATTACCGTAGATATACCAAACGCACTGGCACTTATTACTGCGCTGTTTGCGGCATCATATATCAAGCCTTCAATTCTTCCTGCTTTCGATATATTTACAGCCTGCTGATAGGTAACGTTACCCTTTCTTACTATTTTTCTAGCGTCTTTAGGGTTCTTATACCCAGGAACTTCACCTTTTGAAATACGCTTTTCCATTTCAGCTACGGCTTCTTCATATTGGTCTGCCGGAACTTCTAACTGCATTGCCTTGCCATTCTGGTCAATGTACCTGTACCTGTTATTTTCAAAAGCAGCATTAACCGACTGATGGGCAGTCTGGCAATACTTTGTCTGTATGTACTGACCATCTACAAGCCTGTCCGCACCGTCTTTAGCATTATCATTCCCGACAATAACAGCGTCCCTGCCGCTCAATACGTCTATCAAGTTATTGCTTTGCTCTGCAGCGAATCCGTGACCTTGGCTGCTATGGAATTTTTCCATTTCTCCAATTTGGTTACTGCTGCTTATAGTATAGTCAAGCTCAGCAAGGCTGCTTCCGGCATCTTTCTTGCGCTTTCTTACATCTATTTTCTTTACACTTTTATTGCTAATCATTCTTAAACCCCTTAGCCAAAACAGCTTGTAATTTATAACAGTAAAAAAATATGCTTTGCATGTTATTTTTAAAAAATACGCTAACTCCAAATTGAGTTAGCGTAAAATTGTCGAAAAAAGCACCTGATGTTACTTGCTTTGGGTATAACTATCTACTTTAGAGCTTTTCCGGTAACAGGTTCATATAATACTGGTAAAGATTTTAAAAACATATTTATCAACTCAATATGTTGCTGCTCTGATATATGACCTTGGTAATGTGAAGCACGAATACCATTAGCAGAATGCAGGCTTCCAGGAATTACTTCCTTTTTCTCTCTATCATAGTCATACGGCGCATAAGCCGGGAAAAGATGGTCGCTTCCATACCATTTGCCAAGGTCTCTATCGGCGCCAACTGTATCGTTATATATCATAACAAGAAATATTGGTGTGCCACTATACTCATATGAGTTTTCTATGCTACCAAAAAGGCTTGATATATTTTCAATATTAATTAATGCCTTTTGGTTATTTTTCTTGTCTATAACTACAGCCCTATCAAATCCTCCTTTTGCATTTTGAGTCCGAAGCCAAGCAACATAACCGTCTTTTGTTTCAGGTGTATGAGCTATAATGGTTCCTTCAATTCTTTTTTCTTTCAAGAACGGAGACAATTCCTCTCTTACCGATGCCGTAACGTATTTCTCTTGCCCTTCTTCAATGGATACATCAAAAATGGGTTCATAAAATTCTGGCAAAGCTTCTAAAAACATTTTAGCCAAGTTCAGCTTTGTACTTTCGCTTACCTCTTTTCCTTTTTTATTCCAAGTTATAACTGTATCTACACCAATTCCGTTTTTATTATCATAGCTATAACGAGCATATATTGGAAAAACATGGTGCTTGCCAAACCATTCTCCACAAGAACTGGTTTCATCTACTTGGTCATTATATACGGTTACATTAAGATTAGCGTCAGATTGTAATCCGGGATATGTAATTGGCTTGAATAAGCTTTCGTTAAAATCTTTCTTAAAATCATTTACATACATATTAGGAGTTATGTATGCTTCCTGATTATTCTTCTTATCTATGACAATTCCGGCACTTTTGCCATCTTTCAAACGTATCCAGCCTACATAACCAGCATCATCTTTCACTGTTGTAGAAGCAAAAATTTCGCCTTTGATATTATTTTCTTCCATGTAGGAAGTAATTTCTTTTTCTGATTTATCCTGTCCGCATCCGGCAACAAGTAACGTTAACATTGATAATACTGCACATAAATAATATACAAATCTTTTCATCATCAACTCTCCTTTAAAATTATGAATGTAATGGATGAAATATTAGCTAATAAATTTAGCACCTCCATAAATTTTAGAAAGTAAATCTCATGCACAGAACCCTTTTAACCTTAGTCCATCTCATTATAATTTTATACCCGTTAAAAGCTATAGTCAAATATAAAAAACATATGATATCTATTAACAAGTGAAAAAATACGCTAACTCAGTAAAGAGTTAGCGTATTTAAAATTTACCCCCTAAAGGTGATACGGTTCCCCGCGGCTTATTTTAAAAGCACGGTAAATTTGTTCTACCAGCAAAAGGCGTATCATCTGATGCGTAAAAGTCAGCTTGGAAAAGCTCCAGCGCATATCTGCGCGCCTGCGCAAAGCATCCGTGTAGCCAAACGCGCCGCCGATAACAAAGGCGATATGGCTTTTGCCAGCCAGCGCCCAGCCGTCAAACAGTTCTGCCAGCTGCGGCGAGGTTATTTCCCTGCCCTGCAAGTCCAAAAGTACCACATAAGCGCTTGCCGGTATGGCGTTTATCAAACGCTCCGTTTCTTTAGCCAGCACCTGCTCTTTTTCGGCAGGTGAAGGGCTATCCGGCATTTTTTCTTCGCCAATGGCAATGGTTTCCAGCTTGCAGTACGGCGTCAGGCGTTTGGTAAACTCGGCAATGCCTTCGGTAAGGTATTTTTCCTTAATTTTACCTACGCAGACGAGGCTGATTTTCATATCAGTTTCCCTCCGGCATTTCCTGCAAAGTTACCTGCAAGGTGCGTTCAATGCCTGCACGCAGCACAACAATGGCAACTGTGTCGCCAACTTTCTTTTCTGCAAGTTTGGTGCGCAGTTCAGGCACGGTTTCCACTTTAGCGCCGTCAAAGGTTAAAATAATGTCGCCGGGGCGCATGCCTGCGTTATAAACAGGACCGCCGGTAACAATTTTCATTACAAAAATACCGCCGTGCAAATCAAGGTCAAAACCATAACGTGCGGAAATATCTTTATCAATCAGGCTGGCGCCGATATAGGGGCGCGCAATGCGTCCGTGCTGGGCAAGCTCGTCCAAAATAGGTTTGGCGGAGTTTACCGGGATGGCAAAACCAATGCCTTCAACGCCGCTTACCGCTACTTTGGCAGAGTTAATGCCTACAACCTCGCCGTCGGCATTAACAAGCGCACCGCCGGAGTTGCCGGGGTTAATGGCGGCATCAGTCTGAATAAGGTTAAACTTGCGGTCGCCCAGTTCGATAGAGCGGTTTAACGCACTGATAACGCCAACCGTTACGCTGCCGCGGAATTCCAGCCCCAGCGGATTGCCGATGGCAATAGCGGGTTCGCCAACCTGCAAGGTGGAAGAATCGCCGAATTTGGCTACCGGCAAATCTTCATCAACATCAATTTTAACAACGGCAAGGTCCGTTGCAGCATCTGCGCCAAGCACCTTGCCTTTAACGCTGCGCCCGTCCGTCAGGCTCACAATAATTTCCTGCGCACCTTCCACAACGTGGTTGTTGGTGGCAATCAGGCCGCTTTTGTCGTAAATAACACCGCTGCCGGTGCCGCGCTCGGTAAGCTGCACACGGTTAAAAAAGTCGCGCACATAGGCTTTGTTGGTTATGCCTACAACGGCAGGGCCAACTTTTTGCGCCGCTACCACTACCGGCGTGTTGCGCGCGCCGGAAAGCTTTACTTCCTGCTGAACTGCGGCGGCAGGCTGTTCTTCTTTCTGCGTATTGGCAGTATTGCCGATGCCGCAGCCGCCTAAAAGCACGGCCGTGCTTAATATGCCGCACAAAAATAAATTCATTGATTTTTTAAGCAATGTTTTCTGCATTTTTTACACCCCTCAATAATTTTTTACTATTTCATCCTGCGAGGCTACATATATTTGCGTATCCCCGCCGGTTTCTCCTGCGTCCAAAATTCCGCGCACCGTTTTAAGCGCAAGCTCCGGCGTGTTGTTTTCCTGGCTGAGATGCGCCAGTATTACTTCACCCGGCAGGCGCTCCATCTGCGAAAGCAGCCAGCCCGCGGCTTTGTTGGATAAATGCCCGCGCGTGCCCAAAATACGCTGCTTTAAGGCATATGGGTAAATGCCTTTTTTAAGCATTTCTTCGTCGTGGTTTGCTTCAAGCACCAGTGTGTCCGCACCGGCAACATTATTTTTAATTTCTTCCGTAATAAAGCCAACGTCCGTAAGGTACACGCAGCGCGCACCGGCATAACTGAAAACATAGCCTACGGCACCTGCCGCGTCATGCGGAACGGCAAAGTTTTCAATTTTCAGCCCTTCCGTTTCCAAACATTTTGGCAGCAGACGGCAGCAGCTGCGTTCCATTTCGCTGCGCTGCGGCAAACTGCGCCAGGTCGGTTCGTTGGCAAACACCGGCAAGTGGTATTTACGGCTTAATACCGGCAGGCCACTGATATGGTCGCGGTGTTCGTGCGTCAAAAGCACGCCGTCCAAATCCTCCGGCTGCATGCCTATTTCTTTTATGCGCTGCGTAAGCTGACGGCAGCTGATGCCGGCATCTATCAAAAAGTTTTTGCCGCCCGCTGTAATAATGGTGGCATTGCCTTTGCTGCCGCTGGCCAGCACGGAAATTTTAAACTCGCCCGTCATGCTTCACCTGCGGCAATGGCTGCGCCTGCGCTGGTTCCTATGCGGTCGGCGCCTGCTTCAACCATGGCTTTGGCAGTTTCCGCATCGCGGATTCCGCCTGCGGCTTTAACTTTTAAACCATATTTGCCTGCTTCTTCGTGCAAAAGTTTTACATCTTCCACAGTTGCGCCGCCTTTGCCGAAACCGGTGGAGGTTTTTACAAATTTTGCGCCGCCGTCGGCAATAATGCGGCAGGCAGTGCGTTTTTCACGTGGAGTAAGGTACGCCGCTTCGATAATAACTTTTACCGGGCAGGGCGCCGCTGCTTCCACCACGCGGCGGATATCTTCCGTTACGGCAGCATAATCGCCTGTTTTAAAGGCCGAAACATTCATAACCATATCAATTTCATCGGCATGTTCTTCCATTGCCGTTTTGGCTTCCAGCGCTTTAACGCTGCTGAAAGTTGCGCCCAGCGGAAAACCAACCACGGTTACAACTTTTACCTCCGTGCCCTGCAAAAGATGCTTTGCCAGCGGCACATAGCACGGATTTACGCATACAGCGTACAGGTGGTATTTCTGCGCTTCGTCGCAAAGGCGCATAATATCTTTAACGGTTGCTTCGGGTTTTAATAATGTATGTTCAATTCTTTGGGCAAGTTCCATAGTTAATCCTCCCCATTTTTACTTTTATACCTTATAATTATAGCAAAAGTTAAGCACTTAAGATTGATAAAAAAGTAAATTTTTTTAAATATTTGTAACTTTTATTTTCCCTGAAAAATAAACAGGACCCCGAACGGGGCCCTTTCAGTATGCTCAGTGTTTTTTGCGGCAGTTTTCGCAGACCCCGTAAAAATAGAACTGGTGCCCGCTTAATTTGTAGCCGCTTTCTTTTTCGGCCTGTGCCACAATACCGCTGTAATCAACATTAAACAAATCCTCTACCTTGCCGCAGCAGGTGCACTGCACATGGTGATGGTCGCTGATGTCGGCATCATAGCGGAAGCTGTCCTCACCGGTATTGATGATTTGGATGACATGCAGCCTGTTTAATATCTCCACGGTTTTATATACGGTAGCAAAACTCATGGAAGGATATTTGGGGCGCAGCGTTTTGTACAGCATTTCAGCGCTGGGATGTTCATGCGTTGCTGCCAGCGTTTCGTACACAGCCAGGCGCTGCGGCGTAACTTTATAGCCGTTTTCGCGCAAAATAGCAGTAAGTTCGCTGTTAGTTAACATAAGCTCCTCCTTCCGGCATTGCCCTTAAAGCAATGCAGCCTTAATAAATCTTTTTAATAATTATATTAAATAAGATTTTCTCTGTCAATATTCATTATCCGTTGACAAAAATATTTCACTAAAACGCCACAAGGATTTTTCCTAACCGCGGCGAATGTAGTAATATTATTTTTGTAAAACGAGGTATGCCATGACTATTGAACAAATTATAGCAGCCGAGCTGAAAGTAAAACCGCAGCAGGTGCACGCCGCGCTGGAACTTTTGGACGGCGGCAACACCATACCCTTTATTGCGCGCTACCGCAAAGAAGCTACCGGCACTTTGGACGAACAAGCGCTGCGCAGCATTGAAGAACGGGCCAAATACCTGCGCCAGCTGGAAGAACGCCGTGCGGAAATACTTGCCGCCATTGAAGCTCAGGAAAAACTGACGCCGGAACTTAAAACGCAGATTGACGCCGCCGTAAAAATGCAGGAACTTGAGGATTTATACCTGCCCTACCGCCCCAAAAAGCGCACCCGCGCGCAGATAGCCCGCGAAAAAGGGCTGGAGCCGCTGGCAGAACTTATAACGCAGCAGGTACAGCCGCCGCTGCCGCTTGAAAAACTTGCCGCACTGCATATTGATGCGGAAAAAGGCGTAAACAGCGCCGAAGAAGCATGGCAGGGCGCAATGGACATCATTGCCGAAAACATCTCGGATAACGCCGCCGTGCGCGATTTTATACGCCGCGAACTGTGGAAGAACGCCGAGCTTGCATCGGCGCTTGGCGCAGACGAAAAAGAAGCCAAAGACTTTTTAATGTACGCGGATTATGCCGAACCAGTACACCGCCTGCCGCCGCACCGCATTTTGGCACTAAACCGCGGCGAAAACAAAGGACTCTTAAAAGTAAGCCTTAAATACCCCGCCGAAATTATGACCGAAAAACTGGCGCGCAAACTTAAAATACAGCAGCACACCGTATGGACTGAAATGTATACAGCGGCACTTGCCGATAGTTACAAACGCCTTATTTTCCCTTCACTGGAGCGTGAAATAAGAAACGAACTTACCGAAAAAGCCGAAAAGCAGGCCATCAGCATTTTTGCGGCTAATCTGCGCCAGCTCTTATTGCAGCAGCCTGTTGCCGGGCACACCGTGCTTGGGCTTGACCCCGGCTACCGCACCGGCTGCAAAGCGGCTGTCATCAGCCCACAGGGCAAAACACTGGCCACCGACGCTTTATACATTACCGGCAGCGAAAAACAAAGGGCACAGGCCGAAGCAGGCTTTTTAAACCTTGTAAACGCTTACGGCGTAACGCTTGTTGCTATCGGCAACGGCACAGCATCTTACGAAACGGAAGAATTTACCTCGCAGATGATTGAAAAACACCGGCTTAACATTGCCTACACCATTGTCAGCGAAGCAGGCGCTTCCGTGTATTCTGCCTCTAAGCTCGCGCGCGAAGAACTGCCGGAACTTGACGTTTCGCTGCGCGGCGCGGTTTCCATCGCACGCCGCGTGCAGGACCCGCTGGCGGAGCTTGTAAAAATTGAGCCGAAGGCCATTGGCGTAGGGCAGTACCAGCACGACGTTAACCAGAAAGAACTGGCCGAAACGCTCACCGGTGTTGTGGAAAGCTGCGTTAACCACGTTGGCGTGGAACTTAACACCGCCTCGCCCGCTCTTTTAAGCTATGTGGCAGGCGTTTCGCCCACCGTTGCCAAAAACATTATTGCTTGGCGCGATGAGCACGGCAGCTTTACCGCCCGCAAAGAACTTTTAAAAGTAAGCAGGCTTGGCCCCGCCGCCTTTACGCAGTGCGCAGGCTTTTTACGCATTGCAGGCGCGCAAAACCCGCTTGACAACACCAGCGTACACCCGGAAAGCTACAAGCTGACGGAAGAAATTATAAAACTTTTGGGCTTTGGCTTAAAAGACTGCACCGGCGCAGAATTGCAGCACGCCGCCGCAAACGCCGACGCTGAACAGATAGCCAAAACGCTTGATGCCGGGCTACCCACCGTTACAGACATTTTAGCAGCACTGGCACGCCCCGGGCGCGACCCACGTGAGGACACACCGCCGCCCTTAACACGCAAACACGTTGCCAAATTAAGTGACCTTGCCATTGGCAGCATTGTTAAAGGGCGCGTGCAAAACGTGGTAGACTTTGGCGCATTTATCGACATAGGCCTTAAAACCAGCGGCTTTGCGCACCGCAGTGAGCTGTCAGATAAACGCTTCCGCCATCCGCTTGATGTTGTTGCTGTCGGCGATATTGTAGAAGCTGAAATTATCAGCATCGACGAAGCGCGCAACCGTATCGGCCTCAGCCTGAAACGAGCCGCCGCACGCAATAAAAATTAAATATCCTGCTTACAGCAGAAATAAAACAACCTGCCGGGCGTTTTTGCGCAAGGCAGGTTTTAATTTTACGGCAGCCTTAAAATGCAAAACCAATAATTTGACAGGTTTTAATTTGCCGCTTAATATAAAAGCAAAGCAATAAATCGGAATTTGGAAGGATAGAAATAAATGAAGAACGGAAGAATCATTGTAATTACCGGCGCACCGGGAACAGGAAAAACCACAACATCAGCTATTGTTGCAAAAGAATCCAGTATGGAAAAGTCAGTGCATATGCACACAGATGATTTTTACCATTATCTTAGTAAAGGAGCAATTCCCCCACATTTACCTGAATCTAACGAACAAAACCTAATTGTGATAGAGGCTTTTTTAGAAGCCGCAAAGCGTTATGTCCGCGGAGGCTATGATGTGATTGTAGATGGCATTATCGGCCCTTGGTTTTTGGAGCCGTGGTTGAACATTGTACGCGAAGGATACGAAGTTCATTATATAATTTTAAGGGCTAATAAGGAAGAAACTTTGAAGCGAGCTATTGAACGTTCAAAATTAGATAGAAAAACTAATATTGAATTAGTAGAAACTATGTGGAAGCAATTTAATAACTTAGGAACATACGAGAAAAATATTTTAGACACAACTCTATTTTCAGTTGAAGATACGGTTTTTGCTATTAAAGAAAAAATTGCAAATAAATCAGCTTTACTTATTGAATAGCTTTAAAAACAATAATACAACTTACAATTTGACGCACAATATGCGAAAAAACGATACAATTTTAACTACATAATCAGCTAAAAGCATAAAATAACCTGCCCGCGTTTTTGCGCAAGGCAGGTTTTGTTTTATTTGTATATGATTACATTAACGTTTTAATTATAATTAAGTTTATTATTTATTAAGTTAGTTTTTACTGCTGTTATTTTTTATGGGCTAAAATATTAAGGTAGCGTAAATTTTGCTCGTTATTCAATCGCAAAATTTGCGTAGCTTCGCTGGCACAATTATTGCCTTCGCTATCACTCGGCACTAATTGGCGACTCAGCCCAAAATGCCTTTGCTCCAACAAAAAATAAACGGCAAATGCAATAAATAAGCCAGTATTTGCAGCACCTGCGGAACTCGTTTGCTGCGCAAACTCAAACAGTCCTCGGCAAACGCTACAAATACTTTAATTATAGTTTGCCTATTTTTTGAATGTCGCGCCTGACGTAACCCGTGCCTTTTTATACAAAGCCAATTTTAGTGTTATAACAGCCTTATGATGCCTATGTAAATTTAATAATTTTTGATAATTCATATACCATATTAAAATTTTTTCTTAATTATTTATGTTAAAATATAATTAGAATAATAAACCTCAATTCAATGTATTTATTAGATAAGGAGGATATTATCATGCTGTCAGAAGAAAGAAAAAAAGAACTTGATATTCTTATGGAACGTGCGTCTTGTGCTGGAGATGACTATTATTTAGACATGGAACAAGATGAGTTTGACGATGAAATGGAGGGCTGTGAGGAAGAAGAATTTTACAAAGGATTCTGCCGTCAAAGAGAAATAGGTTTTGAAGCTTATAAAAAAGAAATTGCAGAATTATTTTCGCATATCACATCCGCTGAAGAACTCCACTACATGATTGCAGATTATAATTATGATGATGGAATGTTTACAGTTGAACAAATTGTAATGAATCCCGCTTGTGATATAGTTACTGCTAAAATGGTCTACTGGCTTTGCGGCCCAACTTATTATTACGACAAATACGGCAGCCCATCAAAGTGCAGTGAGGAAGATATAAACCGGGATGCGGCATTGCTATTAACAAAAATGGAAGCAAAGGCTGCTGCAAATGCTTTCAAAACCGGACTTGAGTGGAATGGAGAATTAGTTGATGAACAACCCGCTAATCTTGATTTCACTCGGGAACCATATTGCCATGTGCCAGCAGCATTTAGATAATAACTTTCTATTTATCTGGAATGGAGAAAAGCTCAAAATCAAAAATTTATAGGAATTAAGACGATATGAAAAATTTTCAAAATTTCACACCCCAAAAATATATGACATCTGATTTTCAAAAAATATCGGACGGAATTTATAAAACTAAATCCCCTTATGATTCCAATGATATTTTTGTAACTTCTCTTACCTTTGAAATGGAACCCGAATGCTATGGTGAGGAAAATGCCTCACCCAGCAATCTTACGCAAATTCCAATCGAAGGTATTCTGGATGAATTTAATTTATTCGTTACAGATTTCTATGAGCAATTAAACCAAAGCAGTGAAATTATTTGCTATCAAGAATTTGGCTCACTTGATTTGGAAGATATAAAAAATTTAAGGACACTTATTGGCAAGCGATTTTACGCTGCACCATATACGGGCGAAGATGGTGAAGAATATTACAATATGGTAATCGAATAATCAATCTCACATTTAATCTGACAATATACTAAACTGCAAAGCAAAGTGTTTACACTGTGAAGCAAGATACAAAAACTGCGGCGGCTAAATTTAGGGCACTTTGTACAAGAGTCCGGTGCCATGCCCGGACGGAATCGGATGAGCCGCAGCATTTTTGCATCGCTGAAACAGTGCAAACACTTTGTGAATATAAAAGAGCAGTACAAATTACAACTGCATAATCAGTTACAAACATAAAAATAACCTGCCGGGCGTTTTTGCGCAAGGCAGGTTTTGTTTTATAAATTGACGATATTTTTCACCTTAAACTCAACAGCCACGAAATAAGTACGGGCACAATGAGGGTAAGCACCAGCCCGTTGATGAAGGAGTATATACCAACATGCAGGTTGGTATATTTTATTACTACCGGCAGACCGCTGTCCATAGTAGCTGCGCCACTGGGGGCAAGCGCCAGAAATTTATGCACACGCACCAAAAGCGGTATTAAAAAGAAGCCGGAAATTTCGCGCATCATATTTGCCAAAAACGCTACTGTACCAATTTCCGTACTGTACATGGCGCTGATAACAACCGAAGAAAAACTGTACCATCCAAGCCCGCCGCCGACAAGCAGCGAATCATACGCACTCAGCCCGGCAATATGCCCCAAAAGCAGTGCTCCGCAAATGCTGCCGCAGGCCACTGCCAAAGGTACGGCAAGCGCCAGCAGCGCGCTGTGCACATTGCAGATGCGTTTTAAAATGCCGCGGTTACTGCCGATTTCGATACCGGCAATAAAAATCATTACGTCCAGCGCCGACATTAAAATTAAATCCAGCGTGTTTTTAACGCCCGTATCTAAAAACAAATAGCCAAAAATCAGCCCGCCCACGAGAGAAACGGCAACACTAAGCATTACTCGCCCTCCTCTGTATCTGCCGGGCGCGCCAGCATTTTAATGGCGGCAGATAAAAAAAGTATGCTGCCGCACACCGCGCCAAAAGCAATGGCTCCGGCCTGAACGCCGAGCGTGCCAAGTTTTGCCAGCAGCGCGTCATCACAGCCGATTTTTGCGCCAAGGCAAAACAGCATGGTACACAGGCACAGCGTAGAAAGTTTACTCAAATAAAATTTTATTTTATAACTCAGCAAATTGGCGAGCCCCACGGCAATGCCGAGGACAATCGCCAGCATGATTTCCTGCATAAGTCCCCTCCAAAACAAAAGGCATGCGGCCTGCATGCCTTAATTTTATGCTATTCCAAAGTTATAATCAGCGGGTATAAAGGCTGCGCGCCTTCAAGCACCTCTACTTCCGCGCCGGGGCACAGCTTTTCAAGTTCTGCCGCTGCGCTTTGCGCTTCGTTTTCGGTAATATCGCTGCCGTAGTACAGGGTTAAAAGTTCCCACTCCGTACCGGCTTTCTGCACCGCGCCCACGGCCGCTTCGTTTAAGCCCGAGCCTGTGCAGACGATTTTATTTTCCAACAGGCCGATATAATCGCCCTTAATAACGGGCAGACCGCCAACAACGCTGTCGCGCACGGCAATGCTTACTGCCGCGCAATGTGCGCTCTGCGCCGCTTCCGTCATGGCGGCAGTATTTTCTTCCATCGTCTGCGAAGAATCGAATGCCAGAACTGCGGCAATGCCCTGCGCCAGATTAATGGTCGGCACATAGCTTACACGGTCTGCGCCAAGCAGTTTTTGCGCCTGCTGCGCTGCCAGCACAATGTTTTTATTGTTGGGCAGAATAATATATTTGCTGTAAGCGCCGTTTTCAATGGCGTGTACAAATTCTTCCACAGGAGGGTTCATGCTCTGCCCGCCGCTGATGATTTCATCAACGCCCTGCGCCTGCATAATTTGCGCAATGCCGCTGCCTGCCGCCACGCTTACAAGGCCCGTGCCTTCTTTTTTAGGTGCCGGCTGCTGCACTGCCGCCGCGTTGAATACACGGTGTTCGTGCTGCTCTGCCATGTTGTCAATTTTAATATCGTGCAGCGTGCCCCATTCAAGTGCCTGCTGCAAAACAACGCCCGGATTGGCGGTATGGATATGTACTTTTACCACGTCATCCATTGCCGCTACAATAAGCGAATTGCCTAACGGCGATAACGCAGCGCGCACGGTTTTATCATCTGCTGCCGTATTTTTTACAATAAATTCCGTGCAGTACGGATTTGTTAAGTCAACTTCTTCTGCCGGCAGGGCGGCAATTTTATTAACGGATATGTGCTGCTCATTTTCCTCCGGCAAGTTTTTGCCCAGAAGGCCGTTTAAGCAGCCCTGCAAAAATACAATCAGGCCCTGGCCGCCGGCATCAACAACACCGGCTGCTTTTAAAGCGGGCAAAAGTTCCGGCGTGCGTGCCAGTTCTTTTTTGCCGCCAGCAATGGCTTCGGTCAAAATTTCGGTAAAGTCCTCACCGCGGCGCACCGCGTGGTAAGCCTCTTTGGCTATGCCGCGCGCCACCGTTAAAATGGTGCCTTCCACAGGTTTGGCAACACTGCGGTAGGCATATAAAATGCCAAACTGAAAGGCCTTGCCAAGCTCGTTGCCTGTAACGCGCGCTTTGCCTGCCAGCCCGCGCCCAATGCCGCGCAAAAGCTGCGAAAGTATTACGCCGCTGTTGCCGCGCGCACCCATAATGGCACTTTTGGCAGCCGCTGCGCCAACCTCCGCCGCAGAATCCGTATCAAGCGGCAAAAGCGCACGGTGCACCGCTTCCATGGTACGCATCATATTCGTCCCGGTATCGCCGTCGGGCACCGGAAACACGTTTAATTCGTCAATCTGCCGGTAACCGGCGGCAAAAGCCGCATAAGCGCCCAGCAGCATGTTTTTTATATCGTGGCCATTAATTACAGCCGTCTGTGTTAAGTTCATCTTCACTCCTTGATTATGGCAGATAGCCCTGCCTTTTTATTTCCGGCCGCGCCGGATTTATTCTTTGGTACGTACAAAAAGCCCAATGCAGCCTGGTCCCAAATGGGTGGCCAAAACAGCGCCGATGCCCGTCATCAGTACCGGCACACCGGGATAACGCTTAGTCATTTCTTCGTAAAGATATTCAGCATCTTTTTCCGCGCCTTCATGGGCAATGCAGATTCTTTCAAGCTCTCCGTGCGAAGAAGAAATTTCAAGCATTGTGTTAAGCACCTTGCTGCGGGTACGGCATTTGGCGGCTACAACAAGTTTGCCTTCCTTATCCAAAGTTATTACCGGGCGTATGCCCAAAAGGCTTCCGAGCAGTGCGCCAACAGCACCTATGCGCCCGCCCTTCTGCAAATATTCCAGCGTATTTACCGAAAAACAGGTTTCCGTGCGTGCAATAGCGCCGTTAATAAACGCTTCCAGTTCATCCATACCGGCGCCTTCATCGGCCTTTTTCAAAATATCAAGCGCCAGTGCGCTGATGGGCGTTGCCGCCGTAAGGCTGTCGAAAATGCGGATATCGGCACCGGGAATTTCCTGCATTACCTGCCGCGCTGCCATGCAGGCGGTATGGTAAGTTCCGCTTAAAACGCTGTCTACAAAAATACCTATAACTTTCTTTCCTTCTTCGGCAAGGCTCGTAAACAAATCCAAAAACTCGCCAACCGGCGGCTGCGAAGTTTTCGGCAGTTCGCCGCTTTCCTTCACCATTTTAAACATTTCTTCCGGCGTTTTTTCGCCGTCGCGCCATTCAACCGCTTTATGGCGGAAAATAAGCTGCAAAATATGGCAGCGTGCGTCATGCGCCAGCGGCGTTTCCGCGGCGGAAGCAATGCTGTCCAAAACTATATGGATGTCATTATTCAAAGTGCCATCCTCCTGTCTATATAATAATTCCGTTAAGATAAAGCTTACTCTATCATTTAATTTTACCATATAGACATAATTTTTTCCACCTGCAAAATAAAAAGGCCCCTGCCCAAAAGCAGGAGCCCGAATATCAGCCGTTAATTAAAAGTCGTTTTCCATGAATGCTTTGTCAACGCGTTTCATTTCGCGGGTTACGCAGCGGCCAAATTCTTCGCTTACCCAATCCCAGCGGCTGGTAAGGGTTTCGTCGATTTCTTTGTCCTCATAAATGCGGTGTTCATAGAACTTGCCGTTAACTGCGCTGTAAGCATAGGTTTTGCCGGTGATGTCAAGTTTCAGAATGCGTTCTGCGCTCGGGAATACCGGGTTGTCTTCACAGGTATCAAGAACCATGCCGACAACAAGGTCTGCACCGGATGCTTTGGCAATACGTACCATAGCGTCTTTGGAAGCGCCGTCTTTACCAATGTTTTCAGCTGCAATAGCATCGTTGGTAGCGTCATTTTCAAGCAGTTCGTATTCAGGATAATCGAACAGCTGAATAGCGCCGCTGATATAAATCTGGCCTGCGGTTTCGGAACCGGAGTTGTTAACCAGAGGAAGTACTACAACTTTAGCGGCTTCGGCTTTGCCCATAGCGGGAACAGCAAAACATACAGCCATCAGGGCTACCATTAACAGATTAAATAATTTTTTCATTCTCTTACCTCCCAAGATAAAATGGCTATGTAATAATTCTAACACAATTCAGATTAAAAAAACAGTATGCAGTAAAAAAATAATCGCATAAAAAGGCACAGCCCGTGCGTATTATAGGCTGCGCCACAAATTTTTTACATTTAATTATGCGTTTGCGGTTTCGTTTTTGCTTCTGGCTTTGCTGCCGCACAAAGTTTTAAGCCCGTTGGTGGCAATTAAAAGTGCCAGAATAATAAGGGCAATGGCAACAACAAGCTGCAAACCGTCGGTAAGCATGCCAAACGGTGCGCCGGTAACGAGTTTATTGACAATGCCGTAAATGCTCATGGCAAGCGCGCTCATGGTTGCGGCAAACATAAAGCCCATCGGCACATAAAGCATCCAGCCCTGGCGGCCAGTAACTTTAAGGAATACCGAAAGCGAAATGAATACCAGCGCTGCGCACAGCTGGTTGGCTGCGCCGAACAGCGGCCATACGTTCATGTAGCCGCCCAGGCAGAGCAGATAACCGAAGAACAGAGTAATAACGGTTGCAAAATATTTGTTGGTTAAAACTTTCTGCAAGCCGCTCATTTCTTCCGGTTTGCCGGAGGTGAAAAGTTCCTGGAAGCACATACGGCCGATACGCCCAACGGAATCGAGCGTGGTAAGAGCAAGTGCGGATACGCACATGGTAATTACGCATGTGGCAACATGCGCCGAAAGGCCGAACATACCCATAAAGCCGCCAACGGCACCGGCGAAAATCTGGAACGGCGTGCCTTTGGGCATTACGCCGCCGGTTGCCGCAGCGCCCACAACGATAAGCGAAACAACGGCAAGGATGGATTCAATAAGCATTGAACCGTAACCGATAAAGAGCATATCTTTTTCGTTGGAAACGGTTTTGGAAGAAGTGCCGGAAGATACCAGGCTGTGGAAGCCCGATACAGCGCCGCAGGCGATGGTGATAAAAAGTATCGGGAACAGCGGCTGGCCGTTTACAACAAAGCCGTTAAACGCCGGCAGTTCGATAGACGGGTTGGTGAAGATAACACCGATAACACCGCTGGCAATCATACCTAAAAGCAAAAATACGCTTAAATAATCGCGCGGCTCCATTAAAAGCCACATCGGCATTACTGCCGCCATAAACATATAAGCAAAAACTACATAAAGCCAGGTTGTTTTATCGTAATACAGCGGGTATTCAATGCCTGCCCACAGCATGGCAATCATCAAAACAATGGCAACTGCCAGTTTCGGGCCTTCTGCCAGAGGGCATTTCTTTAAAAAGTAGCCGAAGGCAATAGCAACAACAATGTACAGCATCGAAATGGATGCCGCAGCGGCATTAGGGGTTGCAAGGCCGCCGTCTGCCTTAAAGCCGTTAAAGGTGCTGGCAACAATATCCGCAAAAGCGGCGGTTACAAGCAGGGTAAACAGCCACGAGAACAAAAGGAACATTTTTTTGCCGGTTTTGCCGATGTACTGTTCAATAAGCATGCCCATGGATTTGCCTTCGTTTTTAACGGAAGCGTACAGCGCGGTGAAATCCTGCACGGCACCGAAGAAGATGCCGCCAATCATCAGCCACAGCATTACCGGAGCCCAGCCGAACATAGCGGCAATAATCGGGCCGGTTACAGGGCCTGCGCCCGTGATGGACGAAAACTGATGCGCAAAAACCGTAAATTTGGAGGAGGGAACGTAGTCGTTGCCGTCCTCATGCACATAAGCCGGTGTTCTTGCATTGGGATCTACGCCCCACAGTCTTACAAGCCAGCGGCCATAGATAAAATAGCCGCATGCACACACGACTAATGCGATGCCTAACAACATTAATCCTGTCATGATACTTACCTCTTTCCCTTAAAATAAAATAATAATATAGCTTGAAATTTATCACCAAAATTCTTTTCTGTCAATAAAAACCGTAAATTTTTGTGAACTTTTGCAAATTAATCTTCAAAATGTAAAGAATATAATAAAAACAGTGAACTTAATCAGTGTTTGTACACTTATTTAAAACAGTAAAAAACGCCGGGGTTAAACGGCGTTTTTTAATACTTTTTATTTTTCAGGCTTTCCAAAACCATCACTGCCAGATAAGCTGCATCAGTTTTTTGTATTCGCTGCTTAAATGGCGGATGATAACATCAAACATAGTGTAAATCAAATCGCCGTCCGCTTCGCTGCCTGGCAGCAAAACGCAGCAGTCCAAAACAAGTGAGCCGTTATCGTCAAAATAATATTTAAACGATTTAAACCCTTTATTAAGGCGGTTAAGTTCCTTTAAAAGCCCTGCTTCGTTGGCATCGTTTAAAACACGCGGCGCAACAAGCACACGCACCATGCCGTAAATACTGCTGTCTAAAATTACAATTGTCGGCAGCTGCTGCCCGTTAATTTCAATATTAGAACGGAAAACAACGCTGTTTAAATTATCACCGGCAATTTCATCAACAGTAAAACAGGTAATTTTTTTGTCATCAAGATACTTTTTAAAAGATTCCGCTTTTTTATTCATGCCTGACCTCCAAAATTATTTATAATACCCGGAGGCATACAGCCCCCGGATATTAATTTTTGTTAAGCTTCTACAGCAACTTCATCAGCACCGGCGTTTGTTTCGGTAAATTCCTGATAATCAATCAGGCCATAACGGTTATGCAGCGATAATCCGTAGCCGTATGCCTGTTTCCATTCCTCGTCAAGGTAACGCCCATGCTGCCAGCGCAGATGGTTTTCTGCCGTGAAGCGCTGATCGTAAGCATACCAGTAATCATCAAGGCTCAGCAGCCTGCCGTCAGTTTCAACGGTATCTGCATCTATGAAGGTAACATACATAGAAGGATAAGACTGGTAGATATGAACATTGGCATCGTCATCTTTTACAGGTACATTACCGTAAATAGTTGCCAAAGTGCCGCTATTTTCAAGCCATGCATTTTCTTCAATCATGATGTCATTAAAGTCCATCTTGTCATCAACAGTTGTAATATCGGCTTCTACTGCCCACAGTTCCGTAAATACGGATTTATCGTTAGCATCAATCTTATCAATTACCAGCGATTCAATCGGTCCGCTGCCGCTATCGGAATCCGTGTTGATAATTAAATCGCCGTCTGCATCCGTATTCTGGGTAATATTCTGTCCGTGGATTCTGTCGCCGTTAAGCGTTACGCTGTCTTTGGCAAGAATGTTTTCAAGCTCTTGTTCAATAGCCTGCATGATAACATCTTTACCGGTAACAGTATCGCTGTTAATTACACCGTCAACTGCAGTAAACTCAATAGTTTCATCAGCATTTACAGTATTGTTATTGTAAATATCTTCAGCCGCATTAAAGTTAACGTCCCTGCCTGCATTAACAATATCATTATTAATGATATTATTGCCTGCACCGAAGCTAACATCCGCACCTGCGTTTACAGTGCTTTCGTTGTTTACATCATTACCTGCGCCGAAGTTAACATCTGCACCTGCGTTTACAGTGCTTTCGTTATTTACATCATTGCCTGCGTCAAAATTAATATCTGCATCTCTGCCTGCAATCAAAGCTTCTTCATTGTTAACATTATCTTCTGCATTAAAGTTGATGTTGCCTGCTGCCTTAATAATGCCATCGTTATTAACATTGGCTTCAACCGCCTCATCAACTTCGTCAGCAGTTACAATAAGGCTGCCGTTAATATTTGCAGGGTCTTTCTTCTGTGCCGGTTCAGCAATGTCTTCTGTAGTAATGTTAACACTGCCATTGCTGTTAGTAAGGTTAATATCGCCGCCCTGTTTATTAGTAAAGCCGCCCATATCAACGTTAAAGCCATCGGGGTTGCTTACCGTAAGCCCAAGGCTGCCGCCAACTGCCTGCAAATCAACTTTTTTAATTATGTTGTACGGGTTATCAAGCTCAACATCGCCGCCAACTGCCGCAATGCCTACATTAGCCGCAACAATGTTATTGCCCTTTTCAGCTGTAGTCTGAATTATATCACCAGTATTGGAGTGCAGCTGCAGCGTACCGTTATTATCTGTTGCGTTAACGTGCAGCTTGCCGCTGATGATGATATCGTCTTCTGCATGCAGAGTTACATCGTCCTTAGCATCGATAGAGCCTGTTACGCTTTCGTCAGTACCTTCCGTGTTGGCATCATCTTCACGCCCAAGCATAATTGTGCCTTCGCTTTCAACCGTTACGCCGCCTTTGGTTTGCTCAATAGTACCAAGGATGAGCGTGCCGTCCTGTACGGCTTCAATGCTGATAGCGTCTTGAACATCGGTATTAACAACCGCGCCGCTGTTTTTAATACGCAGCCCTTTAGTAGTTGTGCCAATACCGCCGGCAGAAACAAGATTAATCGTGTCGCTGGCGTTGATGTAGCCGATATCGTCCGCCTTGCTTACAATATTGCCGTTAGCGGTAATATCGACATTAGCACCAGCTATGCTGCCCAGCGTAAAGTAAACAGTGTTATTTACAGCCTGCTGCAACTTAATGTTGCCTGTCGCGTTAGCGCTGATGTAGCCGTTGTTGGTAAGCGTTACCTGCACTGCCTGCAAAGCGTCATTTACTTTATGCCCAATATCGCCGCTGCCGCCTTCAAGGATAATCTTATCGCCGGTTACTTTGTTAACGTTAATGCCCTGCTGGCCGCTCAGGCGCAGGTCGTTAGCTGCAAATTCATTAGCATTCAGCACGGAATCCTTCGCCAACAGGTAAACATGGTCTGCCGTTTGGCCGCTTGTATTTTGTACCGTAACTTTGCCGTTGTCGCTGTTAAGTTTAACGCTTACCGGCGTGGTGCGTTTAATGGTAATTTCATCTTTGCCCCAAGTTACATCGCCGGCCCTTGCCGAAGCAAGTTTTTGTAAGAAGCCTGTTTCATCTTCCTCTTTATCGCTAAACAGCTTAGTCAATTTTCCAGTTTCAATACTGCTTGCCTGGTCATCTACAACGCCAAGGTTGCCGGTATCGGAGATAAACGTAATGTTGTTGCCCGTTACGTTAGCAGTTTTAACATCGCTTACGCTGCCTGCTTTAGGGTTAATAACCGTATCCTGTACTGCATACAGCAATTGCTGCTGCGTCCAGCCGTAGTTGTCGGTTTCGGCATTGCCAATTGCTTCGTAGTTATACAGCCATTCTACAGCCTGCGCATTATCTTTAAAGCCGCTGTTTTCAATAAAGTTTGCCTTTTGCTGCTCATACTCAGCGCCAACCTTTTCATAGTTATCATAAGCGGAGTTGTAAGCTTCAAGCGCGTTTTTGTAAGCATCTTTGCTTTCTGCATCGTTGCCAAGCGCTGCAATCGCTTCGTTCAGCGCGCCCTGTTTAGCGTTAAGGTCTTTTCTTGCAGCCTGCACCTCGGCGTTGTCGCCCTTCATCAGTTTAACAAACTTATCGCCTGTTTCAACAAGTATCGTACCCTGTTCTTGCGCTTTGTCCATAGTTACACCATCGGCATAGAACATCGAACCGCTTTCAGCTGCCTTTTTAAGGTTAGCCAGCTGGTTATCCTTGCTGTTAAGCTGGTCGCCGTTTGTATCGTCGTCAAGCAGGCCGAGTTTTTCCCATTCGTCAATGCGGGTGCTGTCCTTGTTATCGTTGCTGTTATTAACAATCGCATCTACAAAGCCTGCGCCATCGCCGGTAACTTCAAGCACAACATAGCCGTTTTCAGCAACAATCTCGCCAAGGTACATGTTGCCGTCAACTTCGGTAAGGTAAACACTGCCCACCGCATTAGCATTAATTGCGTTGTGAGTTGTATCTCCTTCAACACCATAATGAATGTCGCCGTCAATAAGCAATCTGCCGCCATTTTCTTCATTATCGCTGCCAATGCTGCCGCCGTAGGATTGCAGGTTAATGCTATCGCCGCTGACAACAGCAACCTGACCATCCTGACGTTTACCGTTCAGCAAATCACCTTCGGCAGTAATGGTTACGTTACCGGCACCGGTGCTTACGTTGTCAATATAAACATCCTTATATTCATTAGCTGCCACAGCCTGAATGTTAATATCGCCGCTTGTAGTTGTTGCTTTAAGGTGCAGCGGATTGCCAAGTTCTTCTCCATCTAATCCAAGCGTATCGGTTCCATTTAATTTAGACGGATTAGCTTCATTCTTAACTATTACATCAATACCGGTCTCTGCTTTAAAGCTTGCGTTATCGGAAATTACCGTTGCGTCGTCAACATGGTTAATGCTGCCGCCAGTGCTGGTAATATCAACTTGTCCCATGTGGATATCGCCGCCGAGCAGGATATCGCTGTTGCTGGTGATTTTGCCTGTACTGGTTTCATTACCTACAAACTCAATGCCAATAGAGTTGTCAGCCTTTAAGCCGAAGTTATAGGCGGTAATCATGCCGCTGGTTTCTTTCCATTCCGTTGTAACAGTTTTGCCCCATAATCCAAACAGGCCTTTTTTCTTGGTAGTGGTAACAGGTTCAGAAACCTCAACTTCATAAACGTAAGTACCGTCCTCATTTTTCAGATAATATGGTCTATCATTAGGTACAATAGTTAAAATATCATTATTATTTTCGTCTTTTGTCAAATAAAGTTTATTACCATCTTTATCAACACCCTGTTTGGGTTTACCCTGACGCTGGAAAGTAATCTGATAAATATTATTGTTAGTAGTGTTATTTTTCTCAGAACTTGTGCCTACATCAATATATTTATATCCATTTTCTCCTGTATCAATTTGGCCTTTAGCAATCATTGAAGACTCAGTATCCATCAAACCGCTGATGTTTATCTGCTCGCCGTCCTGCATACTGTCTTTTTCAACCTGGCTCAGCTGACCTATCTTTTGTTCCCAGCTATCCTTGTCAAGGCCGAACCAACTGGTATCGGTAACACTTTTATAACTGGTAATTACGCGGCTTGCTTCACCATTACTCCAGTTGTAATACAAACCTGTAGTAGGCTGATACTTCATTCCATCAACACCAACATTATGATAAGTTGCTCCTGCAATCTTATCATCTCCACTCGGAATATTATTAGTATAAACGTTAGTAACAGTTTGTCCGGAACTGGTATCGTTAATTTCAATATAGCCGTTAACTGTTTCTGCATTAATGCTGCCAAGCTTAAAGGTAAAGTTATTTGTCGTTTCATCACCTACAGTACCGTTAATAATGTAGTTAGAACCGCCATCAAGCACAATCAGTTTGCCGCCGTCCTTCTGAGAGTTTGTATTGGCAATGGCACCGGTCAGGTAAATGCGCCCGCCGCCTGCCTGCTCAATATCCTCAGTAAAGATTTCGTTGGTTTCGGGGTTATACCATGCTTTGATGTTGTAAACAAACTTACCATTTTCATAAACTGCGCCGCTTTCGCCAAGCGTAACCAGATAGTCATCAGTCATATATTTGCTGTAATCAGTGGTTATTTCACCTTCAGGTTTCTGGTAGCTGTTAATAAGGTTCTTTAAAATATCTCCTTTACCTTCAATTTTCTTATCAGAATTAATATTCAGCTTATAGCTTTCATAACCGCTCTGGATTTTACCGTTTACATTAATGCTTGCAGCATTGATGTAAATAGCGCCGCCTGCCGAAATACCGGGTTCACTATTATTAAGATTGCCGGTAAGTCTAAGGGCGTATTCTTCAGCTTTTTCCGGTGTTAAGAGAAGTTTAGTATTGCCTTGAGCATCTTTAAGAATATTGCCTTCATCATCGCGGGCAGGCACGGTTGCCAAAAATGCTTCCAAATCTTCCGGAGTTTCAAAAGCAGTGTAATATTTACCATTCTCTGTTTTATTGCCAAGCTTATCAATTAAAGCTTGCTGAATAGCACTGATAGTATCATCATTAACTGCATTTTGCGGGTCACCGCTGATATTTTTAATATCATCGCTGTAACCCTGTGTTACAGAACCGCCTGCACTAAGGTTAATGGTTCGTCCGGTAATGCTGCCGCCTTCCTCAAGTACATTTCCGGCACTGTCGGTTACTTCACCGGCAACATAAATGCTGTTATGAGCATTCTTAATCGTAATATTACCGAACGGATTGGAAACATTGCCATAAATACCAATATCAGGTGTGTAGATATTAGAATTAGCAGCTGTTGTTATGGTTGTATTTTGAATAGTTATCTGCCCATTATTGCCTGCGCTATCGCCGGGTTCAGATGTAATATCAATTTTATCATGTTTGTCAACCGCAACATTATTATGCAATACTTTGCCGCCGTCACTGTCAATAACAACGTCATTAACATGCAGGAAGAAATCGGTATTGTTTGTAATTGTTACACTCGGTTTACCATGGGCAATAATTTCACCGGTACCCTCACCATTTAACGTATCCGCACTAATATTAACATTACCGCCGGATACCATTAAACTATCAAGTTCAATGGTCGGAACAGTACTTGCGCCTTCTGCCACAACAAAGACCTGTTTACCATTTTGCTCAACGATAGAACCAATACCCAATGCTCTTAATTCGTTTTGAATACGGTTCATTTCAGCTGAATAAGCCGCACTGACATCAGTACCGGTATAATCCTGCATCATAGCGGCAAGTTCATCATACCTTGTTAACAAACCTGCTGCATAATCTGCCATGCCAACACCGGCAATTCCGGCACTTTCACCCAACCAGCCCGAAGCTTCAACAGTAATGTAATTACCTGCTTGATCTTCAAAAACGGCTGCATTAACATTGTCTGCACTTACCCCATCGCTTAATGCATCATTATAATTTTGCTGAGCATTTTTCAAAGCAGTTAATTTGTCATCATACTCGCCATCGGCTTTAATAGCATCAATCGCAGCTTGTTTTTCAGCTAGATCCTTAAGCATTTCATCATCTACCTTGTAATTATCACGTAATTTTTCTTTCTCTTTACGTGATAAATCAAGATTTTCCTTCAATTCATCAGCAGCCTTTACTTGCTCTGAAAGGTTATTAATAGTATCAGTATGCTCTTTGTATTTCTCAATATTCTCCTTTCCATAAAGCAGGTCTGTTCCTAATGCCAAGCCAGCTTCAAATGCGTCTTTAGTAATAACAGTATTAGGATGATCTGTTACATATTGAGCATAAGCATTATTAACAAATTCGTCTCTGGCATTTCCAGCTGCTTGTAAATCTCCATCTAACTTATTGTAATTTTCTAATGCCGCCAAATATTTTCCGTTAACTATATCATACTCATCATCAAGCTGCTCATAAACAATGCTGTTATTCTGATATTTTTCTTCAAGAGCATTGAGTTCTTCTGTTTTCTCATCTAGTCCAGTTTCCTCAACAAATTTGTCATATTCAGCCTGCGCTTTATCTACTGCTTCTTCAAAAGGTTTAAGACTGCCGTTAGCCAAAGTTTCGCCATAACTATTGATAGCACCGTCAAGATTTTCCTTGCCGTTTTCAGCATAATCAATGGTAATATCCAGCTCGTGATTTTTGCCTGCTTCGAGCGTGCCGTCAACTGTAACGGTGGTGGTAATTTTTGCGTCACCGCCGCTTAAAGTGCCGTCGCTGGTGGAAGCAATAGAGCCGGTGCCGGTTTCGCCGCCGTCAACCCAGCGCCAAGTTTTGCTTTCTTTGGCAATGGTGGTATCGCCCGCGCCTGCCGCTGCGTTGATGTTGCGCAAGCTCTTAACGCTGCTGCCTTCTTCAAAATCAATGCTGCTGTATTGCTCCATAGTACCGCTGATGTAAGGATCGGTTACCAGCGGAGCTGCCGTTTTGTTATAGGCATTGCTGCGCAGGGTAAGGTTCATTACACTGCTGTCGCCCGCGTCAAAGTTAGCGTCGTAGTTGCTGTCTACCATGCCGCCAACGGTGATGGCATTAGTTCTGATGATATCATTTTCCAGTTTCGTTCCGGCTGCACCGATAACACCGCCCTGAGTATCGGCAGTTACGATATCGGTAAAGTCAGTACGGTCAGCCGCTGTAAGGGTAATATCGGCATTGTCGGTATCTGTACCAACCGTTGTAATGGAAGAACCGGTATCAACATCAATAGTATTGGTAAATTTGATGTCATTATCACTATAAGCATAAGTACCTGCAATCAGGCCTGCCGATTTAATTGTAACGGCTTTATCAACGCCATTTACGCCGTTTTCATCACCGGCATCCGTAAAATCTGTAGTCAATGCGTTAATATCTACCAAACCACCGGCTTTAAGTTCTGTTTTTTCATCAAGGCTTACATCTGCCTTTAATTCCATAACATCTTTTGCGTAAACATCAGCACCCTGCACGCCGCCATAGCCGCTGCCGGTTACATCCGCGTTATAAACGATGTTGTTGCGTGCTGTAATATCCTGATCGCCGCCGGTAGTTACTTTCGCACCGGTAAAGGTTACACCTGTATCATTTTTAATCTCGTTCTTTGATTCAACGCCGCTGTAACCTGCAACAGATGCTTTAACTGCGTCAGCTATAATATCGATATCGTTTTCGTGTACAGCTTCAACCTTCATTTCACCTGCAACATTCCATGTGCCGGTAATATTAACTTTAGTTTCACTGTCAACATTATTTGCAGCTTGCGCAGCTATGGGGCTCATATCAAGCATTCCGCCGCCGCTGCCGTCAGAATTAATGGCAGTATCTGCTTTGCTGTGCGCTTCAACATCCATGTTTTTAATTTTGCTTGCATCGCTGCTGCCAACATTTACATTGGTTTTAAGTGCAGTATTTACTTCTGCCAGATTGGTACCGGTTGCAAAAAAAGCACCAACTGCCAGCCCATACGCATTGGCGGACTGAGTTGCAGTATTATCTGCCTTAATGTTAAGATCAACATTTTCTTTTTCTTCTTTTGCTTTAAAAGCAGTGTTATCTGCAATATCTACTTTTACATCACTGGTAATGTTTACTTCAGCGGCATTAGCCTGACCAGCACCGCCAATAGCAACGCCGATAGCTTCCATTTCAACATTCTGCGCTGCATCGGCTTCAGCACTGATATTAATACCTTCATTTTCATAACTGCCTGCAGCCAGAGTATTATACTCGTCAACATTAACTTCGGTATCCATATCAATGTTTGCTTCGGCATAGGTTACACTTGCCGCCGCAATTAAGCTGCCTGTATCGGCGGTTGCCGAAACATTTACCACCGGAGCATTAAACGCATTAATGTTAAGCGCTTCGCCCGCAGTTAAAGTGTTAAATTCATCAAGATTTACTTTTACGCTGCCTTTTTCTTCCGCAACAGCGCCAAGACCTGCACCGGCGCCTAATAAACCGCCGTTGCCTACAATGGCATTAATATTAAGCGAAGCATATTTATTGCCCGCTGCATCAGTAGTTTTACCTTCAGAATCTTTTGCCTGGCGTTCTGCTTTAATATCAATGTCTGCATCAGAGTTCATTTCAGTATTAGAAATGTTTACAGCCGTCTGCGATTCATTAGTGCCTTCGGCAACAATTGCACCTGCAGATACAACACCGGCACCTATGCCGATTGCATCTACATCAGTACGTCCTGCATCCTCTGCCAGAATGTTAATGCTGCCGCCATTGATTGTAGTATCGGAGCTGATGGTTACGCCGCTTTCGCCTTTACTGGTAGCTCCGCCATAAGCAGCATTAACGCCCAAGATACTTACCGTACCCTGATATACATCAAGATTGCTGCTGCCGTTAATAACACTTGCCAGTTCAACAGCATTTGCTGCCGTTATTTCGGCGTCGGTAATATTTACGCCTACATTGCGGTGTACGTTAAGGATACCGACACCTGCGTTAACAGCTGCCCCTGCTGCAACACTGGCACTGCCAAGCGTCATGGTAATATTATCGGTTTCGGTTGCTTTGGCAGTTACATTGTTATCTGCTTTGATATTGCTGTTTGTAATATTTACGGTAATCTGTGAATCTTTACCGCCACCAAACTCAGCATCTACATGCGGAGTTGCTTTGCCGGAATCAATTTCAGCAGTTTTTAATGCGCTTTCTGCACCTTCCAATAACTTATTCGCATCTTTGTTATTTTCGCCGTACACTTTATTTGCGTCAGCAATTTTATCAGCTGCTTTTGAATTTGAATTTTCATCATTTTTAACAGCCTGCCCAACATTGGTGATGGCTATGTTGGCACCTGCCGCAGCTCCGCCTGCCGCATAGTTAGTAGCAAGCTGCTTAATATTGCGGGTTTCTTTTGCAGTTAAGGTTACATCTTTAGCTGCTTCAAGCGTGCTGCCGTTAACATTGGTCTGTACAGTGCTGTCGATAGTATTAACGGTTACACCTGCACCTACGCCGCCGGCACCTGCTGCATTCGAACCCATATAAGTATCAACATTAATTTCGTTCTCCGCCGTGCCGCTGATGCTGCCGCCGGTGGAAGTAATGCCAACATCTTCAATATTAGTTTTAACAGTGCTGTTAAGGTTGTTGATGGAAGTTGCACCTGCAACACCGCCAAACACACCAACACCGTTGGCAGAAATTACCGGTTTTACAACTGCCGTATTAGTTGCTGCAATAGTTACATCACCGCTTGCAGTAATGGTATCTTCTTCTGCATCATTGCCTTTAACGGTTACTTCAGTTATAGAGTTATCTTTTAAAACGCCTACGGCAAGACCTGCGCCAACGCCAAGCCCTGCACCGCCAAGACTGACATTACCGGCGTTAACGATACCGGTATGATTTGCTTTAATGCTTACGGTATTGGCATTAACCTTGCTGTTATTAAGCATGGCTTTGGTAGTGTTGTTAAGTTCTGTAACGGTTACAACACCGGCAACACCGCCGCCGATACCTGCAACACCTGCACCAACACCAAGACTGGATACGCCCTGTGCGGAATCGGCGTCAAGCTCAAAAGTATCAGCTTTAATATCGCTTTTAGCAACAGATGCATTAACTTCGCGGCTGATAGTATTGGTATCGCTGGCAAGGCCCACGCCTGCACCAATACCGCCAACCGCAGCACTGCCAACAAAACCGGACATGTTGCTGTAATCGCCTGCGTTAACGAATACGTTACCTGCATTATCAACATTATTAACATTGGTATTAGTAATGCCTGCACTGGTTGCGCCGTCAATCATATTTACATTAACAGTACCTGTAACGCCTGCGCCTTGACCTGCTACACCGGCAGTAATCAGGAAAGATTTTAAATCGCGCGTTGAAGAAGCATCGACAATTAAGCCGCTGCGTTCTTCATTCTGACGGTCAATAACTTTAGTTATAGCAACCGTTTCATCATCAATTAAAGTATTATGAATCTCGCTCTTTTCATCATCATTAATATCTACGTTAATAACAGTATCAGTAGTTAAGCTATCGTTGCCTTTAGCTACAACACTGGTTGCATCCTCTTTTTCGCCGCCAACGGTTGCGCTGGTTGTACCGGCAATCTGGTTAACGCTGACAGATACGCCTACACCTGCGCCGATACCACCAACAGCCAGTTGTCCGGCATAGTTGGCAATCTGTTCATCGCTGGTTGCTACAACGCCTACGCTGCCATCAGCAACAATGGTTGCACCACTGCCGATATGCGCGGTTACATCGTTTTCTATCATGTTAACTGCTACGCTGCCGCTGATACCGGCACCTTGACCTGCAATACCGCCGCCAACACCAATATTTTCGATGCGCGGAGTTGCGTTGGCTTTGACAGTAAGGTTATTAACTTTCATTGTGCCGCCATTTACCGCAGCATTGGTCTGCTGGATTATACGGTTAACGGCAATGCCTGCGCCAACGCCTGCACCCTGACTTGCCGCAGCTACGGTCGAAGCAGAGCTGGTAATTTCGCTGTCGTTCTGTGCGTCAACGGTTACGTTAGCTTTTTTGCTGCCGGTTTCGTCTTTATCAACGCTGGTATTATTCATTTCTGCGCCGGTGGTTTTGTTTATCAGCGTGGTTGCCGATGCGCCCTGTACCGCTGCATTAGCTGCGCCGCCAACGCCAATAGCCACGTTGATTACTCGTGCTTCGTCTTTAGCTTTAACTTCAACCGTGCTGTCTGCACCGTCAGAATTAATAGTGCTGTTATTAATTTCAGCCGTTACGTGCTGTTCTGCTTTTTCTTTATCATCAGAAACACCGCCGATTTCCGTATAGGAAACACCGCCGCCCACTGCTGCCGTACCTGCACCGGCAACGGAACCGATAACGGAAAGAATATTCGTATCATCAAGCGCATTGGCTGTTACAGCTTTGGCGTTGTTAATGGCTACGCCATCCATAACAGCACCGGCAGTGCCTTTGGTTTGCGTTACCACAACCGTACCGCTTACAGATGCCGTGCCGCCTGCCGAAACGCCTGCGCCAATGTTATAGCTGTCGCTGGTGTTGTTTGCTTCGGCAGTTACGCTTGTGCCTCCATCAGTACGTTCATCAAAATCAGTAGTGCTGATATTAACTTTGGTAGTATTATCAAGCCCAACGTAACTGAGCGTTGCGCCTACCGCAGCTTTGCCTGCGCCGCTGATTTGACCGCCTACGGAAACAATCTGCGCCTGGTTGGCCGCAGTGGCAGTAGTTTGCTGCGCATAAATATGCGAATTTGCAATGTTAACATTGGCGGTGTTTATAACGTCGTTCCAGCTTACGCTGCCAACGCCGCTGCCTTTATTGGCCGCAGCAATGCCGCCCGCAACAGTAACAATGTTACTGTTGCTGCCTGCGTCAACATCAAGCTCATCCGCAGTAATATCAGCGTACTTAACATCAGCCGTGTAGGTATTTTCAATATCGGTAATCGCAACAGCCGCGCCGCCTGATCCCTTGCCGGTAGTAGCTGCCAAGCCGCCCGCAACGGTAATAATGCTGCTGCCGGTAGTTTTACCTTCTTCGTCTAATTTATAAATATCTACGGTTTCTTCTTTTTCTTTATCCGCTTTGTTTTTATTAAGTTCGGTTTCGGCGTCGCCCATCTCAACCTTGTCAAGCTCATTTTTGCCGCTAATGTCAAACTCATCACCCATGCGCTCGGCAATTTCTTTTTTGCCGTCCGAAATTTCAGCTTTACCGTTCTTGCCCGCAAGAGTTTTTTCATAAATGCTTTTTTCATTAACAGCAACATCCTGCGCAGTTACGTTTACGTTACCGGTTTCATCTTCTGCAGTGCTGATAGTACTAATCTCAACGCCTTTACTATCGCTGCCTTCAATAGAGGCTTTGGTCGTATTGTGTACTTTGTTATACACGCCTGCGCCTTCAACTACTGCGCTAGCACCGTCACTGCCAGAAGGAACAGTTGCGCCTGCCGCAATGCCAACGGTAATGTTCTGCAAAGCGTTCAATGCTTCAACATCAACATTGCCAACATTTTTGTATTCGCCGCCCTTAATGCCTGCGGTAATGTTGTTGTTAAGCATTGCCACGCCAACCGTAGCACCTACGCCAACTTTTTGCTGACCGGCACCTAAGCTGCCGCCGCCGGTATTTTCAATATCGCGCGCATAAGCGGATACGTTAACATCTTCGGCTTTTTCTACGGTATTATTTTCATGCAGTGCTTCCACTTCATGGTCAATTAAGTTGACGGATACTGCTGCGTTGCCGCTGTAGCCGCTGGTGCTTCCGGTCTTTTCAACTGCCAGCCCAAGGCCGAGCGCCAGCTGCTCTCCGCCGCTTAATGCCATGGTGTTAAATTTGCCTGCATTTTCAATAGTGCTGTTTTTAACAACAGCTTTTACAACATTATCAATATCGTTAACGCCTGCCGCGCCTGCAAAACCAACGGCTTTGTCACTGCTTGAACCGCCGCTTTTCCACTGCAGGGCTGCCGCGCCGCTGTAAGCACCGGCATACAAAGCATCGCGCGCCGTTACGCTGATGTCGCCTTTATCCTTCATGCTAATTTTGGCGTTATCAACAATGGCTTCGGTAGCGTTATCAAGCACATTTAAGGATACGCTGCCGCTGCCCGCAATGCTGAACGAAGGCATAAAGCCGCCTTTGCCGCTGGTACCGCCTACAAGCTTAATACCACCGCCTGTGCCATGGCTTGAAGAACCCTTATTAAACATTTCATTAGCTTTGCCGGATTCCGTACCAAAAATCTTTCCGGTAACGGTATCAAGTTTACCGCCACTGCCAAGTAAGTCGTTTTCAACATTGCTGATACCGCCTTTAATTTTACCAAAGAAGCTTACTTCGCCGGTATCATCATTTTTACTTGCAGAAGCCGCTACACTTACGCTTTGAATGCTGCCTTCCGTAGCAGCGTCAACATCAAAGCCGTAAGCACTGATGAGCCCTTCTTTCGTATCAGCATTTTCATCATAAGCATTGTTAATTATATTTAAATCATCTTTATTTACAATGCTATCTCCAGAAATGCCATACAATCCTTTAAGCTGCTCTGCCACATCGGCAACACCGGCAATATTTTTAACTGCAAAATCGTTATAGGCAAGCCCTACGCCAACAGCGCCGCTGCCGGAGCCCAGATTGAGCCCTGCCGCCACGTTAACGATATTGGTGTCGTTATGCCCGCTGATGCTGATATTGCCTTCGGAAGTTTTGGTTACTTCTGTTTCTTCGCCAGTTTCCTCATCTATAACGGTTTCGGTATAACTGTTTTTCTTAGCAGTTAATTTTGCACCATCATCAACAACGGTCAAAATATCGCTGCTGCCGTCAACAAAGCTGAGCATGCCGTTTAAAACAATACCCTTGGATTCGGTTTCATCGCTCGGGCCCATGCCTGCACCGCCAGCTACGGATACATGGTCAATTTCGTTGCTGCCGGCAATATTAATATCACCACCGCTGATATTTGCGCCGTCATTAACCGCAACAATAGTATCAGTATTAAAATCGGAATAGTTTACAGTTGCGCCAATGCTGGCAGCAGTACCGCCGCCGGAATTTGTCAAAGGCACAGCGTTAAGCCCGCCAAGGCTTACGTCTTTCATATAATTTTCGGCATTAAGTTCAACTTTGCCGTCAGCATTAATAACGGCATTGCTGCCGATTTCAACCTTGCTTACGGAGTTAACGGTGTTAACCATAACGGTGCCTGCACCATTAACTGCAGAAGAATGATGCCCGGCAATTGCACCTGTATCGCCGCTGCTGCCCTTGGAAGCACTGGCAGCCGCAAAATTGCCGTAGCTGTTGGGGTCTGCAAAAGCAAGCGCGCTTGTCAGCAAATCGCTGGCGCCCTGAATGGCAGCTTTAGTATCAGCCGCAACTTCGCTGCCGCTGTTGTCAAGCATGGTATTTAAGTTGTTTAACGCGGTTAAAACATTATACCCGGCCACTGCCGCTTCACCGATAGCAAGCACGCCTTTATCGCTGGTGGCAAGCGTTTCATCGGCAGTTTTAAAGGCACTTTCCCAAGCACCAATTTGTGCATCAAGATTACCTAAAAATGCGTCAAAATCGCTTTTTATTGCACCGCCAAGGCCTTCAGTTGCTGTTTCAATCTGATTATACGCATCTTTAACGTCCTGAATCATGTTTGCTATACGGTTATATTCAAAACGCGTAGAAGCATTAATATCAACGCCATCGTCCGCACTAAGGGTTGCTTTATGTTCTGTTCCCTGTTCATCAGTCACAGCATCTTTAATCACTACGGAAGAAGAATTATCCATATTGTTTACAAGCACAGCTGCATTAAGGGTTGCCTCAGCCGGATAAGCATCGTTATAGGAAGCAGTTGTTCCCGTCGCCGTAATATGCGCGTCCTCAATTTTGGTCAGCGCGCCGATATCCAGCTTGCCTTCATTAGCATTAAGGCTGGCATTTTTGCCAATAGTTACACTGCTGTCATGCTTCTGTCCGCTGTAAGTTACAGTAGCACCGGCTTTAAAAATTTCACTTAACTGCAAGCCCGGTATTTCGTCATCGTCGCCGATAGGCAATTTTTTATCTTTGCCAAGTAGTTCTGTTGCCAGGCTGCCAATCCACTCTTTAACTTCTCCCTTTTTCTGTTCAACGTGCCCTGTAACAACCTGCGTAGCGGCGGACACATATTTACCGCTGCCTATGGTGCTTTCTGCAATAACATTATCGTCAGTAATAATATTATCGGCTTTAACGGTTAAATCGTTGCCTGCCGTTAAATCAGTATCAATATTAACTTTTGCATTGCTGTTAAAATCAGTAACATTAACCGCCACTGCCATGGCAGAAGCTTCGGGCGCTTTAATAGAAGTACCGGAAGTAAAATCACTGGTAGCATTTGCGTTTACGCTTAAATCGTTGCCTGCATTAATTACATTATTACTATTGTCTTCGTCCTTAATATCAACACTTGCACTGTTTTCTGCGCCTGCAACGGTTACGCCAACAACTAACTGGTTGCCCATTTTGCCTTTTATACCCATTTTGTTTTCAGCATCAACCTTCATATCGGCATCAGCGTCAATGCTGATATTTTCAGCGGCATTGATATTACCTTCAGCGGCATTGATATTACCTTCAACGGTAACATTAGCCTTGTTAACAGCATTGGTATAAAGAACCGATACAGCAGGAACATTAGCGCCGGTTGTACCGCCTGCGGCTTTAAATTTTAAAGCCGTAACAGAAGCAGCAGAAGCTGCAAGGGTTTCTGCTTTAGCGTCGATATCTACGCCTTTTCCGCTTTTAATGCTTCCATCAGAAGTAATATTGACATTGGCTTCCGTATTCAAAACAGAATATGCTACATCGCCCGTAATCGGCGTGCCGGAGGATACGCCAACACTTACCGCTTTGGCAACTGCTCCGCTGTTATCAATGTAGCGGTTAATTGCTTCTGCTTTAACGGTTACATCTTCGGCAGCCTTTACAGTACCGCCAATATTAACTTCTGCTTTAACATTGGCCAGTTGGGCGACATCAGTATTTTTGTTATCAACATAATTGCCGTCTTTTACATCTGCATTGCTGTTAACTGCGGTTGCATTGATATTAATATTGCCCTTTTTTTCTGTTGTTTCAACATAACCATAAACATCTACGGAAGCATTAAAATCCTGCTCCACAAAAGTGTTTTCTGCAGTTTCTGCAATCGGCCCGAAAGTTCCGCCAATAAACGGCAGTTCTTCTAAATCATTTGTTTCGGTCGCACCATCAACATACGCAGACAGCACAATATCGCCGCTGCCGGTTTGAGTAGCTTGCAAATCACCGGTTAATCCGGATTCAGTAATACTAGCTGTACCATCAGCATTTTTAATATTAACAATATCAGCAAAATTAGTTATGCCGGTTTTAATATAAGCTTCTTTATTAGCAGCATTGGCTTTCATAATGACAGTGCCTTCATCGTCCTTAAGTTCGCCGCTGACATTTTTGCCTACGCCGATTTTAGCCGCACGCATTTGTACTTCGTTGGTAGCATTAACCTTGCCAAGTACGGTAATGGTGCCGCTGGTGTTAACAGGAATTATCTCCCAAGCATTAGCTTTAGTGGGGTCTGTAATATTAGTAATATAGCCAAGGTATTTATTCGCATCTTCAGCCGGAGCCTCAGTACCAACAGTTTGGACAGCTTCCATAAAGTCAGGCGTCGGCGTCATTACATACAGCGAACCTGTATTAATAACGCCGGATTTGCCTACTGCCATACCGTCTTTGCTCAAGAAGAACAGATTGCCGCCGATTTTATTATCTTTAACTGCGTTTACAGTACCGTTAATATCAATGCGGCTGTTAACAAAGTTAACAAGATTATCAGCGTTGTGATTCTTTATATCTTTACCAAAATACATATTGGCAATTTCATTGGCATTTAATCCAAATTTATCAAACTTGTTGATAGCAGTATTACCAACAACCTTCCCTGCCCAAATATCCGTAACATTGCCATTAGTTTCTACTTTAGTTCCAAAGTCATTACTTGCAACAATATTATGCGCAAAGCCTGCCAGCGGCTGCATAATAAAGCCGGCCGCCGTTACGGCAGAGATGATTTTCTGGCTTAAGGTATATTTACTTTTGCGGTTAAATTTTCTCTTGCTGCTCATAAGCCCGTCCTCCCGTTAAAACTGACCGTTAAGCATAAAGTGTATGCGGGTCTTATCTACTTCTTCGCCGTTAATGTCACGCATCAGCGGTATGCCGAGCGTTAAACTTGTATATATTTTGCGGTCGATTGTGCTTTTAATGCCTATGCCAGTACCTGCCAGCACATGGTCGTCAAAAGCGCTGTCACCGTAAACTGCACCATAGTCAAAAAAGCAAAAGGCCGATGTTGTTTTGGCTTTGTCAAGCGGTACGCTGTATTCCAGGCTGGCGCTGTAACCGCTGTCGCCGCCGAGATAGCTTTCTTCATATCCGCGTACGCTGTACATGCCGCCGATATAAAACTGTTCGGCACTTGTAAGGTAATCGTCCGGGCTCCACTGGGCATCAAGCCTTGCGCTTAACATCTGCCCGGCCCTGTAAGCCTTTTGCCAGAAGCCGTTAAAAAAATACTTTGAAAAGTTTTCGTTTTCACCGGCGATGTCTTCGCTGTCGCCGATACGGAAGTTATGCTTTTGGTAAATGATGCTGCTTGCACCGTAGTTAGTCATGCTGAAGCCTGCGGTGTAAGATTTTACAGTATCATCAACCCAGTGTATGCCCAAAAAGTCGGTTTGCGAATTTTGGTAGCCGTAATCCAAAGTTGCTTCCGTACGCAGGGTATCCGTAACAACCAGCGGCTGAATAAGCGAAACGCCATATGCGTTGGAATGGCCTTTAATGTCCAAATCTTCCAGTTCGCCATCCGTAATTTTTACGCTGTTGGTGCTGTAAGTAAGGCCCAGTTTGGTTCCGCTGCGCCCTAACGGCACTGTGTACATGGCGCTGAACGATTTTGTACCGTCGCTGCGCATGCCGCTCATTGTCAGCATATCGCGGCTGCCTGTTAAGCTGCGGTCCGTCCAGAACAGTCCTTCGCGCCATTCGCCGCTCGATTCGCTGCCGGCGTTATCAACATATACATTTATATAATTTTTCTGCGGCTCGTAAGCTGATATAACATAATCCGTCGTGCCGGGTTCTGCGCCTGCGTGCATAGTAATGCGCAGCTGCACATCGTTGGTAGCATTAAAACGCAGAAGGTCATCGTTCAACTCGTTGATATTGCTGATGCTGCCGCGGTCAAGCCCGATGCGTCCGGCAATATAACCGTCATTTGTGCTTTCATTGCCGCTGATATGCACGTTGCCGGTTTTGCCTTCAATAATTTTAATTTCTACCACGCCGTTTTTAATGGTTTGCGGCGGCAGATAAGCCCGGCAGGTTAAATAACCTTTTTCGCTGTACAGTTCGTTAATGCTGTTTACAATGTCATACAGGCTTTGCAGTGTAACTTCCTGCCCAATATATTTGCCGGTAATTTCTTTAATTTCCGTTTCGGCAAGTACTTCGCTTTTATCTATTTTTACATCGTTCAATACAAATTTAACAGCATTTTCCGCTGCCTGCTGCTGTTCCTGCCCGCTGCCTTCAACCTCGGCGCGCTGTTTGGCTCTGTCTTCGGCAATCTGGCGTGCCACGCGCTGGCGTTCCATATATTCGCGCGTGCGGTTAAGCTGTACGCCCGGGTCATTAGTACCATACTGAGGCGGCGGATTACTAATTCCATAATCAACTGCATAAACAATAGGAACATTAATTGTCCCTGCCAAAATAAGTGCCGTTAAAATCTTAGTAATTTGTTTTGCCATGGCAATTCCTCTTTCTTATAGTACGTTTTTGTTTCATTTTAATTCGCATTTAACCGTATATATACACATTTATATTCATTTTAATTTTATCATAATTTCATTTCCCAAAGTGCAAATTTTTTCTTTGCACTTTCACGGCGTTATATTATTTACAAATTAGCGAACCTTGTATTAAACTATAAGTAAATATAGTAAAACGTATTATTACAAATTGATAATTTTGTAAAGGTACAGTAATATGCAAACCATTATTGCCATCGCAGATAACAAAGAAATATTTGATAATTTATTTACATACAGCATTTTGTGCGGGCTGCGTTTTAAAATTACGTGCAGCAGCGAAGAAGCACTGAACTTTTTTATGGAAAACCGCACGCCGCTGTTTATTGTAGAATGCAGCGATACAAATATCGGACCGTTGAAGTTTATAAAGCGTCTTGCGCCTGCCTGTGCAGTTTTCGCCGTAAGCAAATCAACCGATGAGGAAGTTGCCATCAGCGCACTAAAAAACGGTGCAGCCCAGTTTTTGCGCCTTCCATGCGGCAGCCGCGAATTTTATTACCGGCTTGTTAATTTTATCAGGATGCTGAATCTTGATACCGGCATGGAAAAAATACAGATTATTACGCTTGGCAAACTTAAAATTTACCCGCAAAATAATCAGGCCATGCTGGACGGGGAATTTATTCCGCTGACAGCGACCGAATTTAAACTGCTGATACTTTTAGTAAATAAGCTTAACACTATAGTAACACTGGAAGAACTTTACCTGGCGCTGTACGATACCGAAAACATGCAGTACACAAGCCGTGTGGTCAGCGTACATATCAGCAAGCTGCGGCATAAACTGCGCCTTAACGATTTGCCGTACCTTCAGCTTGCCAATATTCACGGTAAGGGTTATTCCTTAAAATATACCCCAGAAACGGAGAACCGAAACAATGGATAAAACTACTAAAAATAATTTTAGCCGCGAAGCAGTAAAACTTGCAGAACAGGCCTTAATTACTTATTTTGTAGATGGCAGCCCCGAAAAAGTTCTGCAATTTTTCTCCAATACCTGCAGCAGTTGGATTGGCTGGGGTAAAGAGGAAATTTCCCCTACCTATAATGATGTTTTTAATACCTTTACCCGCCGCGTTGATGATATTCCGCAAAATATTATCGAAGACATGCACTCGCAGGTATTATTTGAAAGCCAAGACTTCTGCATTGTTTTTGTTGCATGCAGCATAAAGTCCCAACCGCAAACCGGCCTTTTACTTAGCGAAGCAGTACGTTTTACTTTTGTTATCTGCAAAGAAAATGACGGGTTAAAAATAGTACATCTTCATTCCTCAGCGGCATGGAACGAACTTAACCCTGGCGAAGTATACCCGGTTGCAAAAGGCAGCACCGAGTTTTATAAAAACGAACTGCAAATGGAAAAACCAGGTACGCCCTCTTTTGTTGCAGCCAACACGCCTAACGGTTTAAAATGCTGCCTGGCACAAAAAAATTATCCGGCAGTGTACATTAATAAAGCTTTGTACAAACTGGCCGGTTATAAAAGTATGACAGAAATGCTGATTGCCACCGGCGGCGATATTAAAAATATGATTTATGCAGCCGACCTGCCAAAAGTAAAACGCATTATGGCGGCGCACTGCGGCGAAGTGCCCTACACCATTAACTACCGCCTGCTGCGTAAGGACGGCACCGCCATTTGGGTGTTGGAGCGCGGGCAGTTTACCGCAACCGACGGCCCTGATGATTATTTTATCTGTTCCATAGCGCCGCTTTTGCCCGACCAGAACGAATTTAACTATGGCACGCTGCTTGATTACAGCAAAATAGAAAATGCGCAGATACCTATGGACCTGTACTTTAAAACGGCACTTAAAATTATTGAACAGCATGATGAAAAAACTGCCGCAATTAAGCTTTTAAAACTTTGCTGCAGCATGGCACAAATTTCCGGCGCCTTTATTAAAGATATCAGCCGCAGCGGCGAATATATGCCGGTAGTGGCAAAATATTTTAACGGCAGTGACGGTTTTGTAAATATTTTAAAATGCACGCCGGAAGATATTGCCAGACGCTTTAACAGCCACGGTTTAAACCAGTGCGGCAACACCGGCATTTTGCCAAAAGTATATAAAGATAAATTAGACGAGCTTGGTGTTAAGGCTTATTTAAGCAAAACCATTATGTGCGGCGGCAAAGCAGGTTACGTACTCACCTTTGTATCCCTTGGCATTCCGCACAGTTGGACGGAAAACGAAAAAGACCTGATTACACAAACGGCACGCCTCCTGTCATTACTGTTCAAAACAAACACCCAAGCTACAAATTAATAAATCCCATATACGCAAAAATCCCACGGAAAATTCCGTGGGATTTTTATTGTACGGTTTAACTTATTAACTTTTAAAGTTTTAACAGCAATTAAAATGCCGGTACAACAGCGCCTTTGTAGGTTTCTTCAATGAATTTTTTAACTTCAGGGCTGGTGAGGGCTTTAGCCAGTTTTTGCAGTTCGGGGCGGTTTTCGTCGCCTTTGCGGATTGCAACTACGTTAGCGTACGGAGATTCTTTAGGTTCGGTAAAGAGGGAATCTTTAACCGGGTTCAGTTTTGCTTCCATTGCAAAGTTGGAGTTGATTACGGAATAATCAACATCGTTCATGGAACGCGGCAGGAGAGCTGCTTCGATTTCCACAATTTCAATATTTTTGGGGTTGTCTACAATGTCGCCGGGGGTTGCGGTAATAGTTACGCCGTCTTTAAGTTTTAAAAGGTTGGCGCTTTGCAGAAGCATCAGTGCGCGGCCGCCGTTGGTCGGGTCGTTAGGAATGGCAATTTTTGCGCCCTGCGGCAGTTCGTCAAGAGATTTGTATTTTGTGGAATAAATGCCCATAGGCTCGATATGCACTTTGGTTAAGGTAACAAGCGGCATGTTGCGTTCTTTGGCAAATTCTTCAAGATAAGGAATATGCTGGAAGAAGTTAGCGTCAATTTCCTTGTCGTTTAAAGAAAGGTTCGGTTTTACATAATCGCTGAACTCGATAATTTGCAGGTCAACACCTTCTTTGGCAAGCTGCGGTTTAACAAAATTCAAAAGTTCTGCATGGGGCACCGGGGTTGCGCCAACTTTCAGCACGGTTTTGCCGCCTTCGGATTTGGTTTCGCTGCCGCCGCAGCCGGCAATTAAAAGAGCCAGCACCAGAACGGAGCAAAGGACTAACAGGATTTTTTTCATCTTTACATCTCTCCTTTTAAATTTTACACACTACTTACTGGCAATAACGAAAGCAACAAAAAAGCTCTTTCCGAGGAAAGAGCATATACTTTACTTTCCTCTCATCTATCAGGAGTTAGCACCATGGCACAGCCTGGTTGCCGGGTTTCATTGGGCCTGTCCCTCAACCGCTCTCGATAAGAGTGTGTTTGTTAAGATGAAATTATAATACAGCAATCGCAAGATATTGTCAACAAAATTTTACAATTTTTACAGCTTTGTTTACGCTTTATGGCGCACGCAGCAAATTTTACTGCAAATTGTAAATAAATTAACATTTTATTGGCGCGCTTAATTTACGCAAAACAAAAACCGGCCAAAGCCGGTTTATTGTTTAATATGCTGTTTATTCCTTGCTGTATTTGGCAATGCCGACTTTATAAAAATCGTTGCCTTCGGCATCTATGCACACAATCGCAGGAAAATCCTCCACTTCGTAACGGCGGATGGCTTCCGGCCCCAAATCTTCATAGGCAATCATTTCTTCGCCTTTAATGGACTGGGAAATTACCGCTGCCGCACCGCCGACGGCTACAAAATACACTGCGCCGTATTTAACGCAGGCTTCAACAACTTCTTTGCCGCGCAGTCCTTTGCCAATCATGCCGCGCATGCCTTCGGCAATCAGCGCCGGCGTATATTTATCCATGCGCCCGCTGGTGGTTGGCCCGGCACTGCCAACAATTTCGCCCGGTTTGGTGGGCGAAGGGCCAACGTAATAAACAACCTGCCCCTTAATATCAAACGGCAGCGGCCTGCCTTCGGCCATTGCTTCCGTCATGCGTTTGTGCGCGGCATCGCGCGCGGTGTAAACAGGGCCGGTTATGCGCACAAAGTCACCGGCGTGCAGGTCTTTTATAGTTTCTGCCGTTAAGGGCGTGGTAATGTGTTTAATTTTTGCGTCCGTCATTTCTGCGCCCCCCTTACAATACGGCATACGCGCGGCGTGCAGCGTGGCAGTTAAGGTTTACGGCCACCGGCAGCGCACCGATATGCGTCGGTGCGTACTCGATATTTACGGCAGCGGCAGTGGTTGTGCCGCCAAGCCCCGCTGGGCCGATGCCGGTTTTATTAATGCGCTCTAAAAGTTCTTCTTCAAGCTTTGCATAGCGTTCATCGCTGTTATGCTCACCGATGGGGCGCGTCAGCGAATATTTGGCCAAAAGCGCGCATTTTTCCATATTGCCGCCGATACCGACGCCAACCGTTACCGGCGGGCAGGGGTTCGGGCCTGCTTTGCGCACGGTATCAAGCACAAAATCAATTACGCCCTGCACTCCGTCGGCAGGCTTTAACATTTTCATGGCGCCCATGTTTTCGCTGCCGCAGCCTTTGGGGGCAACGGTAATTTTTACTTTATCGCCCGGCACAAGGCGGGTATGAATAATGGCAGGCGTATTATCCTGCGTATTTTTGCGTTCAAACAGCGGGTCATCAACGGAAGATTTGCGCAGATAGCCCTTGGTGTAGCCTTCTGCCACACCGGCGTTAACGGCTTCCTCAAGCGCGCCGCCGGTAAAATGCACTTCCTGCCCTATTTCCAGAAACACCACGGCAAGCCCGGTATCCTGGCACAGGGGCACATCTTTACGCGCGGCAAGTTCCGCATTTTCAATAATGGTTTCCAAAACCTCCCTGCCTAACGGCGATTCTTCCGTACCGCGGAAGGCTTTAAATTTTTCCAGCAAATCCTGCGGCAGATAATAGCAGGCGTCGCAGCACAGTTTGGCAACGGCTGCCGTAATTTCTTTAATGTTTAATTCGCGCATGGCCGCTCCTTATCTGCCAATGCGTTTTAAAGCATTGGCACGTACAACTTCAGGGTCAACTTTTACGCGGGCTACGCCGGTTTCCATAGCGGCTTTGGCAACCGCTGCGGCAACGGCAGGCGCAACGCGCGGGTCAAAAGCGTCCGGCACAACGTAATCGGCGCGCAGGTCTTTTTCGTCAATAAGGTTGGCAATAGCGTAAACCGCCGCAACCTTCATTTCTTCGTTAATAGCTCTTGCGCGCACATCAATGGCGCCGCGGAACACGCCCGGGAACACCGTTACATTGTTAACCTGGTTCGGGCTGTCGCTGCGTCCGGTACCAGCAACTGCCGCACCCGCTGCAATGGCGGCTTCGTAGCTTGTTTCCGGCACGGGGTTGGCAAGCCCAAAAACAATGGCTTTATCCGCCATGCCGGCGATAATTTCTTTGGTAAACAGGTTCGGGCCGGATACGCCTACAAGAATATCCGCGCCTTTGGCAACCTCTGCCAGCGTGCCCTTTTCCATATTCGGGTTGGTAACCTCCGAAAGGTAACGCTGAATTTTATCCAGCTTGGCATCAATGCCTTTATACAAAGCGCCCACACGCTCCACCATAATTACATTCGGAAAGCCCATGCTTACAAACAGCCTGCCGATGGCAGAACCGGCAGCGCCGCAGCCGTTTACAACAACTTTAACGTCTTTAATATCTTTTTTTACATAACGCAAAGCGCCCATAACGGCAGAAAGGCACGCAATGGCAGTACCGTGCTGGTCGTCGTGGAATACCGGAATATCGCAGATTTCGCGCAGGCGGTCTTCAATTTCATAGCATTTCGGCGAAGAAAAATCTTCAAGGTTAATGCCTGCAAAAGTCGGCTGCAAACGGCGTACCGTTTCAATAATTTCTTCCGGGTCTTTGGTGTCAATGCAGATAGGAATGGCGTCAACATCGCCAAAGGTTTTAAACAGCACGGCCTTGCCTTCCATAACAGGCATTGCCGCTTCCGGGCCTATATCGCCAAGCCCCAGTACGCGTGTGCCGTCGCTTACAATGGCAACAGTGTTGCCGCGGCAGGTATATTCAAACGAAAGTTCTTTATTTTCCTTAATGGCTTTGCAGGGTTCAGCAACGCCCGGCGTATAAGCCAGCGCCAAATCCTCGCGGTTATTAAGAGGCACCTTGCTTGCCACAGCAAGCATGCCATTATGTTCAGCATGAAACTTCAACGCATCTTCTACAAAAGACATAACAAATTACTCCCATCTGTTTTCATTTAGTGTATACTATATATTTATATTATACACTTTGTTTTTAAAAGAGCAAGCATTTAATTTACGGCTTTGCAAGGCGTATTATTTCTGCAGACGGTTTTTCACCTTCGTTAAGCGTCAGCACGCCAAAGGTAGGCCCGTCCATGCTGCGCGGGCGCGAAGGGCTGCCGGGGTTAACCAAAAGCACATCGCCGTACCATTTTACAAGCGGCACATGCGTATGGCCGAAAACAACAATGTCCGCCTCCAGGCGGTGCGCCCACCACACCAGTTCCTGCGGGCTGCCGCCGTGCAGATAGCGGTGCCCGTGAGCCAGCCAGATATTAAAGCCCTGCAAATATAAAAATTCGTCTACGTTAAAATCCGTTTCGCCCGCGTCGCAGTTGCCGCACACAGCCGTTACTTCAAGCCCGGTCTGGCTTTTAAGGTACAGGCTGTCACGCGCGTAATCGCCGGTATGCAGCCACTGTTCAACCGGCGGGGCAGCGGCAATAACGCGGCGCAGGTTCTGCATGCTTCCGTGGGTATCTCCGGTTAAACCTATTTTCATTTTATTTTCTTCCAGTTGGCAATCAGTTTTTTAACGGCTTTGCCGCGGTGGCTGATTTTATTTTTTTCTTCCGGAGTTGCTTCGCCAAGGCCCATGTGCAGCTCGGTAGACCAAAAGAGCGGGTCATACCCGAAGCCGTTATTGCCCAAAGGCTCGTGCAGCAGCATGCCTTCGCAGATGCCGTCCGTTTCCACAAGCACCTTGCCGGCGGCGTCAGCCACGCACAAAGCGCAGCGGAAACGGCAGGTGCGTTTAACCTGCAATTTCATGTTTGCCAAAAGTAAATCGTTGTTTTCCTTGTCGGTTGCCTTTTCGCCGGCGTAACGCGCGCTGCGTACGCCCGGCTCGCCGTCCAGCGCCTGCACTTCAAGCCCGCTGTCATCAGCAATGCAGGTCATGCCGGTTGCCTTGGCATAGTACGTTGCTTTTAAACGCGCATTGGCGGCAAAAGTACGCCCGTTTTCTTCCGGCGCTTCAATGCCGGGCCATTCGGCAAGATAATGCAGTTCAACCTCCATATCTTTTAACATTTCCTTAAATTCTTCCAGTTTGCCCGGGTTGCTTGTAGCTATTACAATTTCTTTCACTTTATAAACTCCAATCTTCCGTTAAATTGTTTCCACAACGCCCGTATCGGGGTGCTGCAATAAAATATATTTATATTCACAGCTTTGCTTGGCGCGCAGTGCGTCATCATAAGCCGCTTTTTTACAGGTTTCACAGGTATCGCGCAAAAGGCATACTACATAAGCGCTCTGGTCGCCGTAACGGGTGCCGCGCGCATTAGTGGCAACAGTTATGTAACCGCTGCAGTTTTTGCAGTAGTGCGCCGTTTCCAGCTGCTCCTCGCGGATGCCTTCTTCGTCATAATAAATTCCCTTGCGCCGCTGCCATTTGCCGCCGCATTTATCAAGCAGCATTCTGCCAACTTCCCTGCGCGTACGCCAGATGTTGCCCACCTGCTCAATAAGCTGCTCCACGCGCGTCATGCAGCGCGGGTCGGGCCTGCGCAGGGCGCGGATGTCCGGCTCAATAACCTTGCTGTAATCCATTTCTGCCATGGCAAGAATTATGCCGGTGTTAACATAGGGCAGCGCCGCTTCGATAGAATAGCCGCCTTCCAAAACGGCAATATCCGCCTTTAACTTATCTGCCAGTGCCGCATAGCCGTGTGCCGTAACGCTCATGGAAGCAAGCGGGTCACTGAAATGGTTATCCTGCCCGGCAGAATTAATGATGAGTTCCGGTTCAAAATCGTCAAGAATAGGTTTTATCAGCCCGTCAAACAGGCGGTGTATTTCCTTATCGCCGCTGCCGGGTAAAAGCGGCAGGTTGATGTTATAGCCCCACGCCGCCGGGCTGCCTGCTTCATCCGGGAAGCCCGTGCCCGGGTACAGCGTGCGCCCGTCCTGATGGAACGAAATATAAAGCACGTTGGGGTCGTGGTAAAAAATATCCTGACTGCCGTCGCCGTGGTGCACGTCCGTATCGACAACGGCAATTTTTTTAATGCCGTAGCGGCTCCGCAAATATTCCACCATTACGGCTTCAATATTAATGGTACAAAAACCGCGGATGCCATGCACAATACGCATAGCGTGGTGTCCCGGCGGGCGTACAAGCGCAAACGCGCGCTTAACTTCGCCGCTCATTACAGCGTCGGCCGCCGTCATGCACCCTCCGGCGGAGGCAAGATGTGCAGGCGTAATCAGCTTGGCTATTGAAGGCACTCCAACATGGGCGCGCTGCAAATCGTTAATTTCCGCCATGCGCAGGCGGTATTCGCGTATTTCCGGGCGGTCAAACAGCCCTTCTTCTGTCAGCTGGTCGCGCGTATATAACAGCCTTTCCTGGCGCTCCGGGTGCCCGGGGCTGATCATCCAGTCAAAAGCCGGGAAAAATATCAGTCCTAAATTTGCCTGTTTCAAAATGCCACCTCCCTGCCGGTAATTTTATACAAAATTCCAGGTTTAAGCTGCATGCGCAGGTAAATAATTTCGCCGGTATCATAATATCCGTGTACCGTGCGGAAATATTCGCGGCTGATAAC
>OHAN01000152.1_pt1 | contig 71241 bp, 94 predicted proteins | sample 1577121 | NCBI WGS metagenome assembly OHAN01 (sample SAMEA3541554, study PRJEB24748) | human gut metagenome | biome: human gut; feature: human-associated habitat; material: faeces | place: China | collected 2012 | reverse complement strand
ACGAATGTGAGCCTGAGAGGGTTCAGCATGCTGAAAGCAAACAGGTAGCCCCTCCACAGCGCCGCGCTTTCGCAGAAAGCGGCGCTGTAAATGCTGTTTTCCTCTACGACCCCATCTGTGAAAAAGCAATTCAGGAAAATCCGCAGATTTTCCTGAATTGCAATTATAAAATAAATTTTCCGCTGAATATGCCCAGAGCAAGGCGGAGGGCATTCAAAATCGTTCCGGCATAATGCCCCGCCCTGTTTCATACGATTACAACAAGCGGACCGGAATCCTGTCCGGTGCACAGCGCAAACGGGAAGGGGAGAGCAATTTGGCAAATCAGGAACAGAAGAGCATCTGCCGCGAGATCGGCGCACGCACCGGCGGAGATATCTACATTGGGGTGGTTGGCCCGGTGCGCAGCGGCAAATCCACCTTTATCAAGCGTTTCATGGAACAGCTGGTGCTGCCCGCCATCGGCCCGGCGGCTGCGCGGGAGCGTGCCCGGGACGAGCTGCCCCAGTCGGCAGCGGGACGCACCATCATGACCACGGAACCAAAATTCATCCCGGAAGCAGCCGTGCCCCTGCAGTTGGAGGGCGGCGGCGAGTGCCGGGTGCGGCTCATCGACTGCGTGGGTTACATGGTGGAGGGGGCTATGGGCCACGAGGAGAACGACAAGCCCCGCATGGTCAAAAGCCCGTGGTTCGACCACGAGGTGCCCTTCGACCTTGCCGCCGAGACCGGCACCCGCAAGGTGATCTGCGAACATTCCACCATCGGCATCGTGGTCACCACCGACGGCTCTGTGAGCGACATCCCGCGGGAGGGCTATGCCAGAACCGAGAAGCGCATCGTGGAAGAACTGGATGCGCTGGGCAAGCCCTACATCATCCTGCTCAACAGCACCCACCCGGATGCGCCGGAGACGAAGCAGCTGGCCGAGGGCATGGCCCGGGACTACGACCACACCGTGCTGCCGGTGAGCTGCGTGGATCTGGACGCGGAGGCACTCGGCAGCATCCTGCGGCAGGTGCTGTACGAGTTCCCGGTGCAGGAGCTGGATTTTGCCCTGCCGCGCTGGGTCACGATGTTGGAAAATGGCCACTGGCTGCAAACGCAGGTGTACGATGCGGCCATGCAGCTGGCGGCAAAGGTCTCCCGCATGAAGGATGTACCCTCCGGAACAGACGCACCTGCGCTGGAATGTGACGCAGTGCAGCGCTCGGCCATCAGCGGCATCGACCTTGCAAACGGCAGTGTGCGCATCACGGTGGAGCTGAAGCCGGAAATTTTCTATCAGGTGCTGAGCGAGCAGACCGGCCTTGCCATTGGCGACGAAGCGGGCCTGATGCCCTGCATCATGGAGCTGGCAAAGGCCAAACGGGAGTACGAGAAGGTGCGCAGTGCCCTTGAGCAGGTGGAAGCCACCGGCTATGGCATCGTGATGCCCACGGTCAGCGAGCTGAAACTGGAACAGCCCCAGATCGTGCGGCAGGGCACGAACTACGGCGTGCGGCTGGAAGCCTGCGCGCCCTCCATCCAGATGATGAAGGCCACCATCCACACCGAGATCAGCCCCATCGTGGGCACCGAAAAGCAGAGCGAGGACCTTGCCCGCAGCCTGCTGGCCGGCTTTGAGGACGACCCGGAAAAGCTGTGGGAATCCAACATCTTTGGCAAGAGCCTGCACGAGCTGGTGAACGAAGGGCTGCAGAACAAGCTGCTGCACATGCCGCAGGAGGCCCGCACCCGCCTGCAGGAAACGCTGGAACGGGTCATCAATGAGGGCTGCACCGGGCTGATCTGCATTCTGATCTGACCGCTACAAAACAGAAGAGGGAAGCGCCGCGCGGGTGCCTCCCTCTTTATTTGTTCACTTCTCTTCTTCGGTCAGCTTATTGATGAGCATTTGGTAGATCTCGTTGCCCTTGAGGATGAACTGCTTTTTTACCAGCTCGGCGGTCAGCCGGTCCGGTGTGCCGAGATCCAGACAGAACAGCTCACTGTCCAGCCCTTTCACCGTGCAGCGGATGGTGCAGTGGCCGTCCTCTTTTTCGGTAATGCTGGCACTGTACTTGGCTTCCTTGCGGGCCCATGTCTGGCAGCGCAGCACAGCGGCCACAGCGCGCTCCCGCACACTGCGGGGCAGGTCGTAGGCAAGCTCCTGCGCCACTTTGCGGCCCTTCTCGGTAATGGTGTAGCTGCCCTTTGTCAGGGTGACGAGCTGCTGCCTGGTGATATCGTCCAGACACGAGCCGATCTCGAAATAGTTCACCAGCGCTTCTTCCATCAGGGCGTTTTCGATCTCCTGCCGGGCAATGGGTCCGGCATTTTTGACCAGATAGCACAGCAGCAGCCGGATCTCGGTGCTGCTGGTCAACCCGCCGGGACGTACACCGGCAGTAAAAGCATCATTGGCGGCCATCGTTCCATACATCCCCCTTGCATTCCTTTTCTTTTATAGTATAAAGGCTTTCACGCCGGATTGCAAGCCGCAGCGGCAAAATCTGTCTCAATGCGCTTGGGGCTTTCCGGCGTGGAGTACACCCAGTGGTCCAGATGGCCCTCGGTGATGAAATACTTCAGCTCGAACCGGTGGCGCTGGCTCAGGGCGTGGTTCACGATCACCAGCTTGATCTTCATTTTTTCCGGCAGGATGTTCTTGATGTAGACGCTCACCGCCTGCCCGGGCACAAGGTCGGTGCAGCTCTCGGCAAGGCCCGCGAGGTTGGGCGCGATCTCGATAAAGGTGCCGTATTCCTCCACACTGCGCACGATGCCCACCACGGTCTCACCCACGGTGAACCCGGCCGCATTTTCCTCCCATGTGCCCAGCAGTTCCCGGATGGTCAGCACAAAGCGGCCCTGTACATCCCGGTTCTTGACGGCGCACAAGATCTGCTGGCCCACGCTCACCCGGTCGGCGGGGGAGGAGATGCGGCTCACCGACATGCAGTCGATGGGCAGCAGGGCACTGATGCCGCAGCCCACATCACAGAACGCGCCAAACGGCTCGATATGGGTCACAGTGCAGGGCAGGATATCGCCGGGCTGCAGGGTGTCCAGATAGTCGGCCTTGCACATCTGCTGCGCCAGCGCGCGGGAGAGCCGGTAGAAGGGCTGACCGTTCTCGTCGGTGTCCAGCGCCTCGATCACAAAGCAGGTGGGGCGGCCCACCCTCGTCAGCACCGCAATGTCCCGCACGGTGCCGTTTGCGGCACCATCGGCGCACTGGGCAAAGGGCATCACGGCTCTCACCCCGCCGATCTCGAACCGCAGCTGGCGCTGGGTATCAAAGGCCAGAGCAGTGGCCTGCAGGATCTCGCGGTTTGCCATGGCGGCGCGCAGTTCAGCGGGGGACAGGCGCGCAGCAGAACGGTAGTTGCCTTCGGTACGGTAAGCTTGCATCATCTTTCATTCCTCTTTCTCTGCTTTTTAGGCCGTGCTTGGAACGGCAGCGGCCTTTCTGTTAAAACTTATGCATCCGCATGGGCGGATATTTGCATTTTGTGCGGCTTTGCATTATACTATATCTGTATGCGCAGCAAACCGGCACGCCGGGCTTTGCGCACACACCGCCTGCTGTTTTGGGCAGGCAGAAGGGAGAAGCAGAGCTATGGACATTGCTGTAGGCGATACCATCCTCACCCGCAAAAAGCACCCCTGCGGAGCGTCCAGCTTCGAGGTGCTGCGCGTCGGCATGGATTTTAAGATCCGGTGTACCGGCTGTGGGCGCGAGGTGATGCTGCCGCGTGCTAAAATTGAAAAGAACATCAAAAAGGTGGTAAAACCCGGGCAGGCCTAGCGCCCGGCGCAGCACGCATCCGGGGCGGAAAGGCCCCGGAACCGTTCGGCTGCACGAACATGAATCTGAGTTTGTAAGGAGAACTGCCGGAATTATGCCGAACATGTTTACCCAGATGGATGCTGTCTGCCACCGCTTTGAAGAGCTTTCCATCCGCCTGAACCAGCCGGATACCGCCGCAGACCCTGCGCTTTTCCGCAGGCTGATGCGGGAGTACCACGATGCAGAACCTGTGGTGCAGGCCTACCGCGCGTGGCAGACCGCACAGGATCATCTGGCACAGGCCAAAGCTCTGCTGGAAGAACCGGGCGCACTTGACCCGGACTTCAAGCAGATGATACAGCAGGAAATCGGCGAAAAAAGTCAAGATGTGGAAAAGCTGGAAAATAATCTCAAAATTCTGCTGCTACCCAAGGATGTGAACGATGGCAAAAATGTCATTGTGGAGATCCGCGGCGGCGCAGGAGGGGAGGAAGCTGCCCTGTTTGCCCACAGCCTGCTGCGCATGTACACCATGTATGTGCAAAGCAGGGGCTGGCAGCTGGAAATGCTCAACCTCAACGAGACGGAGCTTGGCGGCGTGAAGGAAGCCATCTTTTCGGTGGATGGTGCCGGGGCCTACAACCGCCTCAAGTACGAGAGCGGTGTACACCGTGTGCAGCGTGTGCCGGAGACCGAGACGCAGGGCCGCATCCACACCTCCACGGCCACGGTGGCTGTGATGCCGCAGGCCGAAGAGGTGGACTTTGCGCTGGACATGAAGGACCTGCGCATCGACACCTTCCGCTCCTCCGGCGCGGGCGGTCAGCACATCAACAAAACCTCCAGCGCCATCCGTGTGACACATCTCCCCACCGGCATGGTGGTAGAATGCCAGAACGAGCGCAGCCAGTTCCAGAACAAGGACAAGGCGCTGGAGATCCTGCGCAGCCGCCTGCTGGCCCAGAAGCGAAAACAGCAGCAGGATGCCATCAACGCCAGCCGTCAGGGGCAGGTGGGCACCGGCGACCGCAGCGAAAAGATCCGCACCTACAACTTCCCGCAGGACCGCTGCACCGACCACCGCATCGGCCTGACCGTGCACAATCTTTCCAAGATCATGGACGGCAATCTGGACGAGGTGATCGACGCACTGGCCACCCGCGAACAGGCCGAAAAGCTGCAAAAGCTCAACGAGCAGGGCTGAAATGCGGCTTTGAAAATAAAACGATATCCTGTCAATAAATGCTGAAAAGCATAAATACTTTACAGATAGAAAGAACGATGATCCGTATGGAAATGAAAACTGAAATTTTGCCCGCATCGGACGAAAAGAGCATTGAAAAAGCCGCTGCCCTGCTGCAGAACGGTGAGCTGGTGGCCCTGCCCACCGAGACGGTTTACGGCATTGCTGCCGATGCCCGCAACGGCGAGGCTGTGAAGAAGATCTTTGTGGCCAAGGGCCGCCCGCAGGACAATCCCCTGATCGTCCACGTCACCGGACCGGAAATGCTGCCCGGCCTTGTCAGCGAGGTGCCGGAGCGCGCCCAGCTGCTGATGGCTGCGTTCTGCCCCGGTCCGCTCACCATCATCATGCCACGCGGCCCGGAGGTGGCAGCGGAGTGCTGTGCCGGTCTGGACACCGTGGGCATCCGGATGCCCAGCCACCCGGTGGCCCGCGCCGTCATTGAAAAGAGCGGCTGCGCCTTTGCTGCCCCCAGCGCCAATCTTTCCGGCAAGCCCAGCCCCACCAACGCACAGGATGTGTTCACCGATATGGACGGCCGCCTGCCGCTGATTTTGGACGGCGGCGAGTGCGACGTGGGTGTAGAAAGCACTGTGGTGTCGGTGGTGGGCGAAAAGCCCACCCTGTTCCGCCCGGGCCACATCACGCTGGAAGATCTCGAGCGTGCCCTCGGCGAAGAGGTGGAAGTGTCCAAGGCCATCCTCGAAAAGCTGCCGGAGGGTGCTGTGGTGCGCAGCCCCGGCATGAAGTACAAGCACTACGCCCCCAAGGCGGATGTGACCTTGCTGGACGGCACCTTTGAGCAGTTCAAAGCCTATGTGGATGCCCACGCCGAGCAGAATCCCAGCTGTCTGTGCTTTACCGGCGAGGCGGAAAAGCTGGGTGTGCCCTGCGTGGAGTATGGCCGCGAGGGCGACGGTGCCGATCAGGCAAAGCACATCTTCCGCTGCCTGCGCGCGCTGGATGAGCAGGGCGATGCCGTGGTCTACGCCCGCTGCCCGCAGAAGGACGGCCTTTCCATGGCGGTGTACAACCGCCTGATCCGCGCTGCGGCCTTCCGGGTGATCAAGCTATGATCGCGCTTGGCATCACGGGCCGCAGCGGCTGCGGCAAATCCACGGTCACGGCGGTGTTTTCGGCCCACGGTGTGCCGCTGGCCGATGCCGACCAGATCAGCCGCGAGATTTTACTGCCCGGCTCGCCGCTGCTGCCCCGGCTGGCCCAGCGGTTCGGCGCAGACATTTTAAAAGCAGACGGCACATTGGACCGCCGCCTGCTGGCTGACCGCGCTTTTGCCACCCCGGAAGGCAAGGCGGCGCTGGACAGCCTGACCCACCCGGAGATCGTGCGCCGCATCCGTGCGGCAAAGCAGGCAGCACAGGATGCCGGTGCACCGCTGTTCGTGCTGGATGGCGCGGTCATCGTGGGGACTGCGGCGCAGACCGAGTGTGACCGCCTGTGCGTGGTCACGGCACCGTTTGAGACCAGTGTGGCCCGCATCGTGGCCCGGGACGGCATCTCGGCCGAGATGGCCGCCCGCCGCCTGAACGCCCAGACACCGGAAAGCACCCTCACCGCGCAGGCAGACTATGTGCTGCGCAACGATTCCAGCCTTGCACATCTGCAGGCTGCGGCAGAGCAGCTCTGCACAAAGCTTCTGGCAGAAGGAGGTGCGGGAAAAGAACTTTGAACAAACGATATAACGAACAAGATCCTGCACCGCAGTACGACCCGGAGACGGCCCGCATCCGCCGCGCTCTCCGCGCCCAGAAGGCACGCCGCCGCAAAAAAATGCGCAGCCGCAGGCTGTTCCTGCTGGGCATGGCGCTGATCCTGCTGTTTGTGCTGGTGCCCAACTTGTGGGGCAGGGCAGAACAGCTTTTATACCCCCGCAAGTACGAAGCGCTGGTGGACCAGTGGGCGGAGACTTACGGTCTTGACCCGCTTCTGGTGGATGCCTTCATCCGCACCGAAAGCGGCTTTGACCCGCAGGCCACCTCCACTGTGGATGCCCGGGGCCTGATGCAGATGACCGAAGAGACCTTTATCTGGCTGCGCAGCAAGATCGCACCGGACGAAGGGCTGCTCTTTGCAAATCTCTACGACCCGGAGACCAGCATCCGGTTCGGATGCTATTACCTGCACCTGTGCATGGAGCGCTACAACGGCGATGTTGCCACTGCCGCTGCCGCTTATCACAGCGGGTGGGGCACGGTAGATGCTCTTTTACAGATGGAAGAGCACTCCGCAGACGGCGAAACGCTGCAGGGCTTTCCCTATAACCAGATGAACCACTACGTAAAAAAGATCACTTCCTGCTATGCGCGGTATCAGCGTATCTATGCAGAAAGCTGAGAGGAGATAAGGAACATGAGCGAGAAACTTACCGCAAAGCAGGCTGCCGAACAGCTGCTTTACAAGCCGGAGTACGCCGCCGACAAGAGCGCCGACGTGAAGGAGAAGGCTGCAGCCTTTGCCGAAGGCTACAAAGCCTTCCTGAACGCTGCCAAGACCGAGCGTGAAGCTGCCGCCGCCAGCGAAAAGCTGCTGCTGGAGGCCGGTTACGAAAAGTTTGAGCCGAAAAAGACCTATGCCCCCGGCCAGAAGATCTACTTTGTGCAGGAGCACAAGGCGGTGGTGGCCGCTACCATCGGCCGGAAATCTTTTGAGGAGGGCTTCCGTCTGGTGATCGCCCACATCGACAGCCCCCGTCTGGACCTGCGCCCGAACCCGCTGTACGAAGCAGACCACCTCAGCTACTTCAAGACCCACTATTACGGCGGCATCCGCAAGTACCAGTGGGGCACCATGCCGCTGGCCATCCACGGCGTGTTCACCCGTGCTGATGGCTCCAACGTGTCCTTTGCAGTGGGTGAGGACGAGAATGACCCCGTGTTCTGCATCACCGACCTGCTGCCCCATCTGGGTGCCGAGCAGAACGACCGCAAGCTCAGCGAGGGCATCAAGGCCGAGGAGCTGAACGTGCTCATCGGCTCCGACGCTGTGGAGGATGCCGACATCAAGGAGGCCGTCAAGCTGAACACCCTGATGCTGCTGCACGAAAAGTACGGCATCACCGAGCGGGACTTCACCCGTGCCGAGATCGAGGTGGTGCCCGCCCATAAGGCCCGGGACGTGGGCTTTGACCGCTCTATGGTGGGCGGCTACGGTCACGATGACCGGGTGGACGCATACCCCGCCCTTATGGCCGAGATCGAGACGAAAGATCCTGTGCACACCACCGTCTGCGTGCTGACCGATAAGGAAGAGATCGGCTCCGACGGTGTGACCGGCATGCAGAGCATGTATGTATTCCACTTTATGCAGCTGCTGTGCCGCGCCGCCGGTCAGGACGACATCCTTGCCTTCCAGAACAGCGTGTGTCTCTCTGCCGATGTGACCGCCGCCTACGACCCCTCCTGGGCAAATGCCTTCGAGCCGCAGAACGGTACTTACGCAGGCCGCGGTGTGGCATTCTTCAAGTATACCGGCAGCCGCGGCAAGAGCTCTGCCAGCGATGCCAACGCCGAGCTGGTAGGGGACATCACCCGCCTGCTGGATGCCAACGGCGTGGCATGGCAGATCGGTGAACTGGGCCGTCTGGATCTTGGCGGCGGCGGCACCATTGCCAAGTACGTGGCCAACCGCGGCATCCCGGTGCTGGACATCGGCGTGCCGGTGCTGTCCATGCACTCGCCCTTCGAGGTCATCCATAAGACCGACCTGTACATGGCTTACCGCACCTTTGCACTGTTCTGCCAGGCTGAGCAGTAAGTTCTGTGCCTGAAAAAATATCCGCAGCGCTTCCCGGTTTGCAAAGACCAGCGGAAATACTGCGGATATTTTATTTTTGGCGCAAAAAGCTTGACCTTCAACCGTCTTTAAGGTGTAATGTAAGGGCGGAGGTGAAGCAGATGAACATCAAACAGGCTTCAGAGCAAAGCGGCGTGTCCGCCCCCAATATCCGCTTCTATGAAAAAGAAGGACTTCTGAATCCCGCCCGGCTGCCTGGCAACGACTACCGTGATTACACGGAACAGGACATCCGCACTCTCCGGTTCATCCGGATGCTGCGGATGCTGGATGTGCCGCTTCCGGTCATCCGATCCGTGCTTGCAGGCGATGCATCGCTGGGGAGTGTCCTGCGGGAGCAAAAGACCGCACTGGAACAGCGCGCAAAGCAGCTGGAAGGGGCGGCGCGGTTTTGCGCCGAACTGGCCCGGCAGGACCCGTCTGCGGCGTCGCTGGATGTGGACGCCTGCCTGTCCCGGATGGAGGACCCTGCGCAGCCGCAGAACTTTTTCTGCGGCTGGGTGCAGGATTACCGCACGCTGGCGCAGGTGCAGCATCAGAAACACTTTTTCTTTATCCCGCAGGGCAGCATCAACACCCCGCAGGAGTTCACAGCGGCCCTGCAGACCTACGCAAAGGCCAACGGGATGCAGTTCAGCCTTGAAAAAGAGGGGATGTACCCGGAGTTTTCGCTGGATGGCATTCCGTATAAAGCTTACCGAAACCCGGGCAAGTACCGGGATGAAATCTGCTGCGATGCCGTGCATCCCGAGCAGCTTGACACCGGGCTTCCCTCCCGGCGGGAAAAGCTGCTGCGCATCGCGCGTATCGTGCTGCCGCCGGTGTGCACCTTTGCCGCCATCATGGCGGCAGGGTGGGTAGTCACCGGCGGTGCAGGCTGGCTCTGGCTGGCGGCGCTGGCATCCGGCGGGGTGCTGCTTGGCCGCGGCTTTGAACACCGGCTGTAACTGGGCCAGTCTGCTCAGCTTAGCGGCAGAGCCTCGGCAACGGTCAAAAAGGTGTAGCCGTTGTCTGCATACCACCGGATAATGTCCGGCAGTGCTTCGGCGGTGGTGTGTGTGGAGGAAGAATCGTGCATCAGAACGATGCAGTTCGTCTGCTGCCCGGTCTCGTGCACCACATTGCGGTAAATGGTGCCCGCGCTTGGGTGCCCGCCCACGGCATCCTCGGCGCACACGTTCCAGTCCACCCAATGCCAGCCTTTCTGCTCTACTTCGGCTTTCAGCTGCTTCATCAGGCCTTTGCCGCCGTAGCGCCGACTGACGGTGTTGGTGCTGCCGCCCGGAAACCGTAGATACCGGATGCTCTCGGCATCCACATAGGGCGCAATGCGCTCCTTTAAAAGGGCAATGTCCTCCCAATAAGCGTCGCTGCTGCGGTAGATATCGCTGTACTCGTGGGAAGCAGAGTGCAGCGCGATCTGGTGCCCGGCGCTGACCGCTTCGGTGAGCAGGGGCAGATACTTCTCGTTGTAACCGGTAGCCACCACAAAAAATGTGGCGTGCACTCCGGCCGCGTTCAGCGCGCTGAGCACATCCGGTGTGGTCTTGCTGGGGCCGTCGTCAAAGGTCAGGCAGACCCACTTTTCCGGCAGCGGCTGGGCAGCAGGTTCCTGCTGCTCCTGTGCCAGAGCCGAAACGGCGGGGGAGAGCATCGAAGTGTCCGGTGCCGGGGTAAGATCCTGCGCCTGACATCCGGTGACGACCGGCGGCGCAGCAGATACAAACCCCATAATGAGGGCGAACAGCATCACGGCCGCAACTCTGGCCCGCCTGCGCCGTGCGAGATATTCTGCAAGCTTCAAGAGCAAAACCTCCTTTGTCTGTTTGGTTTGCTCTTATCAGAATATGAACGACGGCGGATTCTATGAAAAAATCAGCCCACTCTCTGCCGTTTATCCAGCCGCATCTTGTCCGCAATCATTGCGATGAACTCGCTGTTGGTTGGTTTTCCGCGCAGGTTATGGATGGTGTAGCCGAAGTAGCTGTTGAGGGTGTCCACGTCTCCCCGGTCCCATGCCACCTCGATGGCGTGGCGGATGGCGCGCTCCACCCGGCTGGCGGTGGTGCCGTTTTTCTTGGCGATTTCCGGGTAGAGGCGCTTGGTCACAGCGTTGATATACTCCGGCTCGTTCATGGTGAGCAGGATGGCATCCCGCAGGAACTGGTAGCCCTTGATATGGGCAGGGACGCCGATCTGATGCAGGATCTCGGTAACGGTCAGCTCATCGCTGTCCACGCTGGTGTGCAGGATGTGCTTTTCCGGGCCAAGTGCCGCCTTGAGCACCCGTGCGGCAAGCACGGTCTCATCAAAGGGCTTTACAAAGTAGTAGGCAAAGCCTTCATCCAGCAGCTCCTGTACCATCTCTTCGCTCTGGAAGGCACCGGTCACGAAGAAGGAGGTGTGCCGCTCACCGGCGGCATTATAGCGCTGCTTTACCGCAAGGGCATCCAGACCGGGCATAAAGGCATCCAGCAGAACCACCTGCGGGCGCACGGTGAGCATTTTCTGCAGGACCTTGTTGCCGTCCTTTTCCACAACGGTCACATCCACGCCCTTCTGCTCCAGCGCTTCGCGGCAGGCGGCAGTGAACGGGGCACCAGTATCCGACATCAAAAATCTAACTTTGTCCATGGTTGTTTCCTCCAATGTGTGCAGTTCCCTTAACACCATGGATTTTACCATAATTTTCCAGAACTTTCAACGGTTTATATTGGTAAATTTTGGCAAAGAAAATCGAAATGCGCAAATTTTTTTGCAGATCCGCTTTATGGCTGCGCAGCATCGTCTGTCTTTTCAACAGCGCGGGCCTGCTTGAGCATGGTCTGAGCAAAAATGCCGTAGCCCCGCGTGGGGTCGTTTACCAGCACATGGGTCACTGCACCCACCAGTCTGCCGTTCTGCAGGATGGGACTGCCGCTCATGCCCTGCACGATGCCGCCGGTTTTGGCAAGCAGCTGCCGGTCGGTCACGCGCAGGATCATGTTGCGGTGGGGGTCTGCGTCGTTTACCTTTTCAATGCGGATGCGGTATGCCTTGGGCACCTCGCCGTCCACAGTCGTCCAGATCTCGGCATCGCCCGGCACCACCTCCTGCGCAAAAGCCATCTCCAGCTCCGGGCCGGAAAATGCAGCCCGTGTTCTGCCATAGACCCCGGTCTTGCTGTTAATGCAGATGCTGCCAAGCGCATGGGTGCTCAGAAAGCGGCCCTTCAGCTCACCGGGGCTGCCCACGGTGCCGCTGGTACACCCCACGATCTGGCAGGGGACGATCTCGCCGCTGCGCAGGGCCACGCTCTCACCGGTGTCGCTGTCGCTGATGGGGTGGCCAAGCCCGGCAAACACCCCGGCGGCATTGTCCACAAAGGTCATGGTGCCTACCCCGGCGGAAGAATCCCGCACCCACATCCCGGCGCGCCACTGCCCGGCGGTGCTGTCCCACACGGGGGTCAGCCGGGTCTGGAATTGCTCACCATTGCGGATATAGACCACCTGCACCGGTGCGCCTGCGGCCGTTTCCAGAGCATCGTGCACGGCATCGTTCGTCTCGGTCAGGGTGTCGTCCATGCGCACCACCCGGTCGCCCAGCCGCAGCCCGGCCTTCTTGGCGGGGTTTGCAGTGCCGTCCGGGGTGTTCAGGTCGGAAAAGCCCACAATGAGCGCACCCTCGGAGAACATCTTAACGCCGAAAGGCGTACCGCACACGGTTACCACCGGACGTGTTTCCACCAGAGCGCGCACAGTCTTGACGGGCAGCCACCCGCCAATGGACAAAGTGGCCTGATAGCTGCCCGCAGCCTGCGTGCTGGCCGCGTTGCGGGAGCCAGCGGTGCGCAGCGGCTGCACATAGGCAAAACGGGGCAGGGTAAGGGTCTGGCCGGGTTCCAGCAAAATTTCAGCAGGCAGACTGTGCCACAGCCAGCCCAGCACCGCCAGCGCGGCCACCAGAAGATAAGCTGCCGCAATGCTGCCAGCGCGGCGTAGTTTTGATCTGCGCATCGGCAAAAGCCCCTTTCCGCCATGGAAAATGATACGATCGTCCGGCGATAGTATGCGCTGTGAAGGGCGGAAATATCAATGCAGTGATTGACTTTTGCCGCCGGAACTGATACTATATTAAGGCGGTTTGGCCGCAGCTGCAGAATAGAAGAATACGCGGGTATGGTGGAATTGGCAGACGCGCAGGATTTAGGTTCCTGTGCCGCAAGGCGTGTGGGTTCGACCCCCACTACCCGCATACAAAGAAAAGCGCGTTGGCTCGTACAGAACCAGCGTGTTTTTTCTTATCATGGTAACACTTTTGGTAACACTATTAAGTTTTCAGACTGCTCTCACCAGCGCATTATACAACATCTCAATGAACTGTACCGCGCTGGGCGCACCGGTCAGCGGATAGCCTGCCAGCTGCTGCACATACTCCGGGTTTGTGAGCCATGCACCTTTAGCTGCCCGGCGTACAGCGCTTTGAATCGCTTTTGGCTCACATCTTCTGCGGTCGGCGATAGGGGTATAGATATCTTTCTCAACGGCCTGCAGGCGGTCTTCCTGCTCACAGACCAGCTCAAGACACTGGCACAGGATACTGTAGGCGCTCAGATTGCGTGTGATGCCCATCGGGCGCAGCAAATCATTGACCTGAGTGGACAATTCGGAAACGATCATAGTTGACACATCCTTTCTATGCGTCAACTCTAACCGAAAAATACTTAAAATTTATCAATTACGTCGATATACGTCGTAAAGCGTCGAAACACGCCAAACAAAAACAGCCCCGAGGAACCGTCAGGCTCCCCGGGGCTGCTGCTATACTATGATTTTGTTGGCGTTAACATTTTTGTGATGCCGCGAAAACGTCACATATAGGTCTTCTGGCTGCGCACCTGAGCTTCGATCATCGGCTTCAGGTAGCTGTCGAGGTCGCCAAAGGTCTCCTTGATGAACTTGATGGTCTCCTGCGTCAGGGCTTTCTTCGCAGCGGTCAGTGCGCGGTTGTAGGCAATGCGCTGCGCAGCCTCGTCGAACTTGTCCTGTTCCTTCAGGGCATCAACGTAGGTCTGGTTGACGTACTGGACGGCGTTGAACACCGCGTTGGCGGCATTCTGGAGACAGGTCTGCGCAAACTTGTTGTTGATGTAACCGTTTGCAATGCTGACACCCTTGTTCAGGCCCCAGCCGAAAATGACGGTCATTGCGGGGATGCAGGCAGTGAGTGCGACTTTCAGAAATTCATTCATAAGAGCTTATCCTTTCTGCTCGGTTTCCGAGCGCTGCTTTAAAATGTCCACAGCCTTGGTGATCGCTGCCGGGATGGGCAGTCCCATCAAGCCCGCGTTTTCGATGATGGAAATGGTCTCGTTGCAGATAAAGCCGATCACAACGGCATCCCGCACAAAGGTGGAACCCATCACGGCATCCAGCCTGCAGGCCACCAGCACGATCAGCAGTGTTTCGCCTTTGCGGCACAGCCCCTTCCACCCGGCGCGGGATTCCAGTGTGCCGTCTTTGCTCTTCGGGCTGGCGTGGAAAACCCCGGCGACCACAAGCCCCGTGATGTAATCGACTGCCATGAACAGGATCAGCGTCGAAAGTGCCGCATCCCATCCGCCGAATTGACTTGCGATCAGACTGCCGATTACTCCAACCATGGTGCAAACTCCATTCTTCACTACATCACCCATCTGCTTTTTACCTCCCGCACATCGACGTGGACAAAACCGTCCGCGTGGTATCGTCCAATGCCTCCCTTGCCGGGAAGCAGTGTTTCGACGTAGGCCGCCAGTGTGTCCACTGACACGCCAGCGATCCAGATGTCAGCCGCCTTGCCATAAAGGTGCTGGCTGTACTTGGCCGCCTTCTTCTGCTTGGCGTTGTGGCTGGCAGTGCGGAAAGCACTGTTGATGTTCACAGCCTTGCCGAAGTGATCCCGGATTTTTTGCAGTAGAGCCACAAGCTCGTCATCAATAAAGATTGGGTCGCTGCCGTCTTTGCACTTGAACTCCCGGACGTGGAAGTTCTTGCTCAGAGCCTTGCTCCCATCCTTCGCATAGGAATAGGCTTTAATCGCCATTGTTGTTTTCTCCTTTCTGGCTCAATGCCATTTGCAGCCGCTCGACCCACACTCAGCCACCAGCACTGCAAATTCGCCGCGCTCTGCGGTCGTGTCCGCACCACTGGTTTCCAGCCGGGTCATCAGCCTTTCGCACAAATCAGGCCAGCCCATCGGTTAGTCCCGCTCCTTCTGCTTTGCGGCCAGCAGGCCGGTCAGTTCCGTGTAGTGCCCATCGGTCAGCTTGCCAGCAGCGTAGAAGATATCGATCTTCTCAGCCAGACCGTCGATGGTGCCGCGCTGGATCATGCGCTTGCAGGTACGATACAGAACCATTTCAGATGATTTAGACATAATGTTTTTCCTCCCTATCAGGTGTTATCAGCGTTATCGGTGTCGTCCGTATCGGAGACACCCAGTTCCAACATGGTGATGCGATACTCCTGATCGACCACCATTTCGTCCGTGTCGCTCTGTGCAGCTTTCAGGGCCGTCACCGTTTCCGGCAGCTGTTCCAGCTCCTGCTGCTTCTTGGCTGCAGCTTCTTTTTCTGCCCGGGTGGGCAGGCTGCATTTTTTCCAGATAATCATGTGAATCCCTCCTTACTGGAATGCACCGGAAACAGAATCGATATAGCCGCCCTCGCCGCTTGCGCCGCGCTCCACGCTGATGCGGAAATTGAACGCCGCTCCGGCAGAAGCGGTTTGATTTTCAAAGACGATGTTCATGCCCTTGCGGACTTCTGCCGTCACGTCCTGCCAGACCGGAGAATCATCCAGCGCGTTGTTGGTTGCTTCCGCCTTGAACGCGGCATCATTCGGGATGGATCCGGACACCTGCAAGATCGCCACAGTAATGTCACCATCCACGGCCAGCGGGGTGGTCAGGGTCACACTTGCGCTGGTAACGCTCTTGGTGAACGTGGCGTTCAGGCTGGTGCTCTCCTTGCCATCGTTCGCGGTGATCTGAATGGTATGGGAGCCATTCAGGATGCGCTGGAAATTTTCTGCGGTACTGCCCTGCCCAAAGGTCAGCGCAGTACCGCTTGCAATGCCGGTGCGGGTGGCAGTGGTCTTGCCGTCCAGTTTTTCGGTAACGGTCAGGGTGTCACCGTCTGCATCGGTGACGGTATACGCGAAGTTGAAGGGTGCGTTCTGCTTCCCCAGATTCGTGGAACTGGCGTTGATGGCCGGTGCAGTGTTCGTGCTGACCGTGCCGTCGTCAGAGACCACGAGTGTAGAGGGAAGTACGAAAGCGGGGCGAACACCGTAGGTGTTGTTGTAGTACCAGCCGCCGTAGGAACCATCAGACTTGACGCTCCAGACGTAGCTGCTGTAGAGGGTGTACGGAGAGCGCAGCCACCATTCGGCAGCGCTGCTGCCGTTGTAGGCAACGCGCTTGCTTGCGCTGTCGAAGTAAGACAGTTTTGCACCCTCGGTGTTCATGTAGCTTACGCCGCTGAAACCGACTTCCGTGCCAGACAGCAGGAACACCTTGCAGCTCAGTCCGTTAGAACCGCTCATCACATTGTTGTTCGAGTAATTGGTGTACGGAATTTTGACCTGTTTGATGGCATTGCGAATATCGGCATCGATCAGGCTGATGAACGTACCATTCAGGTACGCGGTCATGTCGGAGTTCAGGTAGTCGTTGTTGGAACCGTCCCACTTCATCGTGGTATAGATGTCCTTCATTACCACCCAAACGCCGTTGCAGCTTGCATCATAGGCGCTGCTTGGCAAGCCCTGATGCACGATGATGAAATCTTTGGCCGCGCCGTTGACCTTGATCTTGACGATGCTGCCAACGGCCTTTGTGCTCAGTTTTACGTTTGCCATTGTTACCTCCTTATAAAATCAGGCCCACGGCAAAACGCCAATGGGTCTTGTGTTCTGCGAGACAGCGGCGGTCAAGGCTTTGTGCTGCTTCTTGTAGATGCAGCGGCATTGCCGGGCGCGTCGCCTGTCTCGTGCGAGTTTATTCGAGTTGATTTTTCGGTGGATGGAAATTGTGCAGTTGAGCAATTTTTCCAGACGGTCGGCGTACTGGCGGCGCAGGGCGTAGGTATCGCCGTGTGCAGCATGGGCATCCCATGCAAGGAAGCTACAAAGGATTTCTTCCTTTGTTACCTCACCCGCCGGGTATGCCTTTTCCCAATGCCTGATTTTGGCTTTCATCCGTTTGGCGCTGTCCCGACGCAGCTTTTGGACGACCGCGCCGGTTTCAGTCAGATACGAATGGAACCCCAGAAAATCAATGCCGTTCCTCAGTGGGAAGATAGCCGTTTTCTGGTTCAGCTCCAAACCGTACTCGTCCATGAGTGTCCGCACATCCTTCAAGATGCACTGCAACTTCTGCTTGTCCGGGCAGATGATGTAAAAATCATCCATATACCGGCCATAGTATTTGATGCGGTACTTTTCTTTGATGATGTGGTCGAACTCATCCAAAAACATGAGGGCGAAAAGCTGGCTGGTCTGATAACCCAGCGGCAGACCATCTTCCATCACGTCGATGTAGATGCAAAGCAGCTCGTAGATACGCGGGTCAACGCCGCGCTTGTCCAGAACCACCTTGAGCTTTCGTTTCAGCTTTTGGTGATTGATGCTGGCGAAGAAGTGCCGGACATCGCCTTTCAGCACCCAGCCGTCTGCGCCGCGCCCACTCCGGCGGTAGTAGTCCACCATGTGGGTTTTCAGGCGCATCAGGCCGTCGTCCGTGCCTTTGTCCTTCTGGCTGGCAAAGCTGTCCCGGATGAAGCTCTTGGTCAGGACTTCATACAGGATGTTATCTACCAGCGCGTGCAGCACCACTTTGTCCACGAATGCCGGTGCGTGTACAACGCGCTTCTTCGGCTCATAAACATAGAACACTTCAAAGCGGCTCGGCGTGTAGCATATCTGCTGCCGGATGTCCCCGCCCGGCTGCCGTACACTGCGGACGGCCAGCTTGCGGGACAGCTTTTCGGTACAGGCCAAAGCGCTGGCCTCATACTGGATCGTTTTGCTCTTACTGCGCTTTCCTTTTCGGGCTTCGAGGTACGCATTGTAAAGCGTCTCGAAGCTGCACAGTTCTTCGTATGTCAAACTTGACCCTCCGCTGGTTCGCTGTTGCGGTAGTGGGCTGCATCCCCGCAGGGATGGCCCACCTCAGCGGGATGTGTTTATCACTTGCCTGCATCGGCAAGTGACGGGATACGGTTTCCTTTGGCTGTTGCACTGCTTTCGGCAAATGCCTACTCGTCTCGCAGATCAGCCGGAGCGGGGCGAACACCGTAGGTGTTGTTGTAGTTCCAGTTGTCGTTGGAACCATCAGACTTGACGTTCCAGACGTTGTTGCTGTTGTTGGTGTTCGGAGAGCGCAGCCACCATTCGGCAGCGTCAGAATATAAACCGTACCCCTATTGCAAAACAGTTTCCTGTTATGCCGTTTTCTGCTCCTGCTGGGCAAAGACGGCCCGAAGTGCTTTGACAAGCATTTCAAGCCGTTTCTTCTCTGCTTCCTGCCGGAGATTTTCTGCCCGGCCACGTTCAGACTTGAGCCACTTCATGGCCGGGTATTTTACATCCGTGATCTTCTTTGTCCAGATACCGGCTTTCTTGGTGCTGATGATACCATCCTCCGTGCAGAGGGTCAGATATTCTAGCAGCAGAGAACAGCCGTCCACGACCTCACCGATCTTTTCAATCCGCTTGTCGTACTCCGTGGCAAAGTTCACGTTGTTGGCCGCATGGGCATCCAGCAGAATCTTCTTGGCTATCTCCCTGATGTCCCTGCCGTAGAGGTTGAAGGTGCTTTTCGTGAAGCCCTCCTTCTCCCTCGTATCGAGAGCATGGACAGCGGTGGTGCAGACCTGCTTGATTTCCTGGATGTCCTCAAGCGCAGCGGCTTTCTGAAATACTTTTCGGGCATCGCTACGGCTGATGTCATCCGAAACGATGCGGGTCGCCCTCTGTGTATATCTCAGAAGCTCCCGCGCTTTGCTTCCAACCAGAAACGGTTGTTCAGCCATATCAGAACTCCACCCTTGCCTGCTCGGCGTTCCACACGCCGGTCACGGTCAGGCCGTCAAGGCTGCTGAACGTGGCGGAAAAAGGATTTTTCGTCACGTTTGTGCCGAATTTCAGCTCGATTGCATTGATACTGCCGCGCATCGCTGCCACGCTGGCGCGGATGTCACCATGTGCAGTGTCCGCAGAGTTGTGGGCATCAACGGCGGTGCTGATGTTCTGATCGGTCTGGGCCTTGGTGTATGCGTCAACCGTCGGGCGCTGCGATTCAGACAGCTTACCATCCGCATCCAGCGTTGCCACGCCGCCGGGGGCACCGGCCTGTTCTGCTTTCAGATAGCTAGATTCATCGTTCGACACGCCCGGCACGGCGACATTCACGTTTCCATATGCCATGTGTTAGTCCTCCTTTGGCTTTTCGCCCTGAATGATCCGGTACTCAGCAGTCAGCGCTTCCGCCGGGGCTTTCTTCGCCCAGATACAAATTTTCCCGGTCTGCGTTTCGCAGGTCTGACAGACACCGCAGTCCATCGCGGCGGTCAAACTGTTCGGCGACAAGATGATGTCTGCGCGATCGGTCGCCGTTACATCTGCGGCAGTGATGTCATAACGCATGGGGTATTCCTCCCACGTTTCATCCTCCACCCAGCCGTCTGTCTTGATCGTGACAGACACAGAGGACAGCCGGTCAACCTTTGCCCTGTCCATTTCCTGCATTGCTTCCAGCGTTGCATTGGACAGCTCACTTGCCAGACTTGCCGCATACTTCTTTGCTTCCTGTGCTACCAGTTTCAGGTGGGTTACGAGTGCGATAATATTCATTCACGCTTGTCCTCCCTAAAAAAGCAGGCGAGACCGCCATGTGACGGCCTCGCCCCTCATACTTCTTTGGTAAGGTCAGTCAGCTTATGCGCCGAAAACCTCGGTCAGCATAGCGGTCACATCGCTGTCGGATGCGACGGTGCCGTGGATCACATCGGACGGCTCAGTGTACACGGTGGTGTCCACGCCGTCGATGGTGATATGACCGTTGGTCTCGCTGGCGGCGGTCTTGGTGGCACCAGCAGAAATGCCCTTCAGCTTTTCGCCCTCTGCATTGGTCATCAGACGCTTGCCGGTCTCAGCGGCCACGAAGTCGGCAGGCTTCTTGCCGGAATCGGTCATGTTGCCGCTTTCATCCAGAGCGGCGAAGTTGCCAGCGGTGGCGTTCTTCACCATGTCGGCCTTGCCGCTGATGTCCACATACAGACCATCGTCCTTCAGAACCAGGGCGTTGCCGGCAGCAGTGGAAACATTGACCTTGACATCCACCTCATAACCAGCGATGGTAACGGTGGTGGAAGCATCCTTGCCGGTGGCCTTGGCCTTGTAGGTATCGACCAGAGCGGACATATCGAGGAAGCTGTAGGTGCAGCTGTCAGGGTTCTGGCCCTTCACAGCCAGAACCATAACGGGCTTACCTGCCAGCTTGGGGTCGGTAGCGCCGGGGTAGGTCTCGGTGCTGAATGCGAACTTCTGCACGAAGGTGGTCTTAGCCTGATCGAGGAACAGCTCCTTCGGGAAGTCGAAGGTGAATGCCGCAGTACCGGACTTATCAGCGCTAGTGTAGAAGCTGACAGTGTTGCCGGAAACGCCCAGAGACTTAATGGCCTTGGAAACGTCGGTGTTGATGTTGTCGATCTCGGCCTTGGTCTTTTCGGCCAGAGCCTTCAGAGCAGCCAGACGGACGAGAGCATTTGCATTGTAAGCCATAGTAAAATACCTCTTTCTTATTTGTTCATGATAAAATATCCGGCTGCCCAGGCTTCCCGGACAGCCGGTCGATTACAGATTGTGCATTACTCGCCGAAAATCTCAGTGAGCATTTCGGTTGCTTCGTCGTCCGAAGCAATGGTCACAGCGGCAGCGCCCAACGGGGCGAGGTCGCCGTTTGCATTCTGGATCACATACGGAGTAGCCGTGCCGTTCACAACGACGGACAGCATCTGGCCGACATAGGCGGTCGGATTGGTCTTGGCATAGTTCTGGGCATCGGCCAGCGTAGGCCAGACGGTGGAAGGATCAAGGGCGAAAGCATCCTGACGCTTCATAGCCAGCGGGAACTCCATGTTGGCATAGGTCTTTGCGGTATTGTTCACAGCCATTGTCTATCCCTCCTATCAGCCCAGAGTGACCTTGAGAACCGCGGCGTTACCGTAGGCAACAGCAGGCTCAAACACCCAGACATTGTACTCCTTCGCAGCATAGCCGTTTGCGCCCTCAACGGACACGGTAGACTTCACGAAGGTGCCGGTGACATCGGCGTTCATGGCGGTCTCGTTGATGACCTTGGTAACGCCCTTGACCGTCGCAATGCAGGCAATCGCCACACGCTGCGCACCGACGGGGACATTGATGGTCAGCGTACCAGCTGCATATGCCTTGCCGGTCTTGCCCAGCGCACGGATGGCCGCACTGTCCAGCGCGGGCTTGCTGGCGGACGCACCATAGAACACGTTGCGGAACGGGGTGTAAGCAGCGGTGTCCTTGGTCTTGGTGCCTGCCGCAATGGCAACCGCCGGGCTGGACGCAGCGCCGAGGTTGTCCTTTGCAGTCACGCCTGCGCCGTGGGTGGCAGTCACGCGGTATTTCAGGCTGGACACGGCATTGTCGCCGCCTGCATCGCCGATGATGAAGCCAGCGCCGCCGTTGTTGTCAGAGCCAGCGGTCAGGGATGCTGCATCAGCAGTAGTCACCTGCGTGGTGGCCGCATTGGTGATACGCTCGACCTTCCAGCTGGTGGCGGTAACGCCGGTGGCCGGGCCGTACTGGTAGGAGCCAGCATTCAGCGTTGCGCCAGAGTAGGCCGCAGCAGCTACCTTAGTGCCGGCCTCAACAGCACCAGCACCGGTCAGCGTGAACGTGCCGATGGACGGCTGGGCGGTGATGCTGGGCTGGAGCCGCTTGCTGAAAATCTCGGTCAGGGCATCCATGACGCTCTTGCCCTTGGTGGAGAAGGTCGCCGTGCCGTTCTGGCTCTTGGTCAGGTTGCCGACCTGCGTATAGCCACCGGCCAACGTGATGTTCTCGCGCAGGATCACCTTATCTGCATCCACGCTGCCGGTCATTGCGGCCCACGCCGAGCCATCATAGAAGTATGCGGACTTCTCATAGGTGGAGCCGTCCACGGTGGTGGTCACGACAAAGACATCGCCCTTCTTGGGCTTCACGTCCGTGTTCTGGGCGAAGTAGCCGGAGATCACGCTGTCGTCGGAAGTGGACAGGTCAGCTTTGGTCGCGGCGTACACCGTGCCACCCAGACCGCCGGAGACAGCTTCCAGCTGTTCCATGGTGGCGTAGCCGGAAAGGTCAACGGTGGTATCATCCAGCAGGACGACCGCACCTTCGACCTTTGCGTAGATGTCATAGTGCTGCGTCTTGTCATTCATGACCAGATACATCACATTATCCTGCGCTTCATCGACCGTCGGAATGGCTTCGGCCTTGTGGAAGGTGGCATGGCCCGCCTTGGAAATAGACTTGAGCCATTCCTGCTGCAGGCGTGCAGCGGTGGATTTGAGAGCTTCGAGGGTTACAAACTTGTTGTCTGCCATATAAGCCTCCTGTTATGCCGGTGATTCGTTCAACTTTCTGCGGGGAAAATCTCGTCCAGCATCTTGTCCGTGTCTGCCGCAGATACGACTTCCTCCGGGGTGATGCCGCTGGTCGATACGGTGACCGTTCCGTCTGCCGTCACGGAAATGCCGGAACCAATCTTCACGCCGCCGAGCCGGGTCGCCGTCGCCACAGGCAGCACATAGGCGGAACCACCGCCCGCCGTACCTCCCGGTGCCCACAGCGCCACCGTGGCGGACATATCCGCCGTCGGGATGTTCCTTGCCCAAAAGCGCAGGACACCGGCGAGAGCCTGCACCGTCGGACAAAGCCCGGCACGCTTTGCGACCTCAAGGGCCGCTTTATGTAAGGCAACACTGGGGAACATTTCCTCCGTCACGTCGTCAACTGCAACATCGACAACACACCGGAAGTCATCCATCCCCAGCATTTCCTCGTCATCAGATTCCCGCTGCCAGTCCCAACCGTCTGCGGGGATCGTGATGTCCTTGATGATAGCAGCCCCGCCAGAGCTGCCCTGCTCCTGAATAAGAGCCTTGACCTGTTCTTCGCTTACAACGTCCCCGGATTCCTTGAGGGATTCCATGGCGTTGCCGACGGCGGCGGTGATGGCATCGGCGTGAGCGGAAGCATCTTTGTTGTGCTTCTCGACTTCTGCCTTGACCATTTTTGCGAGAGCCTGCATCTGCGGGTCAACGGTAATGCTGATATTGGCCTTGTTCGACACAGCAAGCAGCGCCGACAGCTCAATCTCAAAATCGCCGTTCACTTTCGTGGACGGGACCTCCACTCCGCGTGCATCCTGCATAATAAACAGGAGTGTTTCTGCATCGTCGTTCAGCCTGCCGTAAACGCCCACCTGATGCATGATGTACGTTTCATCCGCACCGGTGATCTGGATTTTTACCCGCCGAGCCGTCTCACCGCCGCTTTCAACGGTTTCGATGTCCAGCAATTTCAGGTCATGTGTTTCGCCGCTTACCCCGGTTTCCCCCGAGAGGTCTGCGTCAGCCGTACCGGTGCCGCTCACAGCGCGGGTGATTACCAGCGCACCACCGGAGAGAGATTCCGACAGCAGGGCGGCACCGGCGGCGGTGTAGCTAGATTTTTCCCAACTCACGTTGTCTGTCCTCCAATAACAATGTTTATCGCCGTGTGCGACCGTTCAACGGTGCCCGCCGTAAAGGCTCGTGCTTTCACTGCCTTTGCTTCAACGGCACCGGGCAGCGCCACGGCAACCTGCATTTTCGATCTTCCGACCGCACCGGCAACATACGCCTTTGCGCCGATTTCCCGCGGCTTGATCCTACCGGGGACCTTTACGGTGCAGGATGTCGCCATGCCGCTGGGTGCTGCGGCGATGTAGGCAGGCGACCGTTCATGCGGTTCGACGATGTAGATGATGTGTTCAAGGTGAGCGGTACAGCGTTTTGTGTAGCCCAGCAGCTTTTCCATTTCTGCTGCGGTGTGATATGTTTCCTGATCGTCGGTGATGTCAACATACAGTTTCCAGAATCCCGGTGTCCCCCCATACGAGAACCATTCCTCAATTCTGGCTTTTTTGTAAATTGTCTCCACCTGTTCACGAACAGCCTTTACCGTTCCTGCATAACGCTGGATTTCAATTGCGGTTCTTACGAGCTTACGCTTCGTCTCAATATCGGCGGCAGAATCGTACCATTCGATTTTGAGATAGATTGCCATTTGATCCAGCATTCCCTCGCTGCAGTTTTCCACATCCGAGAACGTCATGCCCGTTGCCAGATATTCCAGCATCCGGCCTTGAAGTTCCCCGTATACTGCGGACAGCACCTTTGCCCACGGCTGTTCAGCAACGACCCGCGGCAGTCCATCTGCAATTCTCGCGTCCTGCAGCTTAATCATCCTCGACACCTCCGTAGATGATCGTCGGGGTTCCGCTCAGTTTTGGGATTTGCACTGTTGCTTTTTCCAAATCCGAACCACCTTCGACTACCATGTAAACCGGTTGTCTAAGCTCTACTCGTTTTACGCCAGCGACGCGCAAGCGATAAATCAATTCCATCGGGCTAATGTCCCTCCCGATGGAGCGCTGCCACTGCTGAAATTCCTCAACAGCTTTTGCAACGTTTTCCTGAACAATACTTGCGCCCTTCGCGTTGCCTGCTCCGATATAATAGGTAAAGTCAATTCCGTACTCTACTTCTTCCGGGGCCTTGCAGATTACCTGATCTGTCATGGGGCGTCGAGCTTCGTTCATCAGATATGCTTGCATTTCGCTCATATCCTTTTCACTCGGCATCCTTCCGCCCGTCAGCATGAAAAAGATATACACTGTGCAAGGCTGGCTCCGTGGACTGACTGCAATTGCATTTTCCACATCAGAGCGGAAGCTCATTGCCCAATACTCGTAGGCGTCTCGCGGCCCTGCGCAACTATACGTTGTCGGTGACAGCCAAATCCGCCGGGTCAAGCTATCGTCGCTTTCCGCGTCTGCGCCGCCGCTGGATGTATCCACATTCTCCACTGCCGCAACATAAGGAATGGCGTCTACCAGCGTATCGACAACGCCGATTGGAACGTCGTTTCCGCTGGCTCCTACCACCTCGGCTTGCGCCAACACATCAACATAGGTCTCGCCAATGGCAATCTGTGCATAGGCCGCTGTGGCAAAATAAATACCCGCGGCAGTTCTGACGCGGGTTCCCTGTGGAATCATTACAACTGTTTTTTGTTCAGCCGAAAGATTAAATCGGATTGTCACCGTTGCATAGGTTGCTTCATTCCGCTTCACGCCGAACGGAAGCCCCATATTATCCAGCGCTGCACCCGTTGCTGTTTTCAGCAAGGCGCAGCGGGTTCTTTTTTCTGCAACCTGCAGCACCATGTAATACAGCTCAGAAATACTTTTCAGCGTAAGAGTGATTGGGTCAGCACTGTGCAACGGCGGGGTTGTTCCGTTTACCGCTTTGTAATTTCGGGTGTAAATTTCTGTCACCAGATTATTTGCATCCTCAAGCGTCATATTATCTGTGACGCTATACTCCGGGATTTCGGCAAATTCAGCGATATTAGACAATGTTTATCACCACCTTCGGTCGAATGTTCCCCTGCTGGCTTCGGCTGGTTTCATAGCTTACTTCCAGCACTTGTGCCCTCGGTTCGTACTTCTTTGTCTTTCGGATGATCTCTGCCGTGAGCTTCGCTTCGGCAGCTTCGGCTGGCAGGCTCAAGCAGTCCATGTTCAGGCCAAACTCCCGGTCAAGTGCCTGTTCACCTTCTCGGCTCCCATAAAGCGTCTTGAGACAGTTATATACATCCCGTTCTTCTGTGCTTTCGGACGGATTGATCTCTACATCAATATCGCCCAGTATCAGCTTTTCCAGCTCACCGCTCATGTGTACTCCTTTAGCGTCAAGGTCAGCTTTCCGCTTGTCAGTCCCCAGAACCGATGTACCGCGCCCCATTCATCCGCTACTTTTTCAAGCATAAACGGATTTTGAGAAACCGGCCTGTTGTTGATGATGAAGTAGTCTACTGCTCCGGCTTCGCACAAATCCATTAGGGCGTCAAAGACCTTTCGCGGATTTACTCCCAGCCTTGAACTAAGCGTAATGTTGAACTGATACTCTCGCAGGCCGGGACTTACATATTCGCTTTTATCTTTTCCGCCGATCACGCTGTGCGTCGCCCAGTTGCTCGACGTACTTCCACTGATGTTGTCCGGCGTAAGAACTCGCCAACTTGATACTGTAAACACCAGTCCAGCAAAGCTACCGATGCTGCCCCATGCCATAAAGAACACCCCCTCACTTTACCGGGACGCCGGTATTCCCCGAAACAGTATACGGGCCAGCTTTTGCCGACCCGTCATGTTCGTGCTTGTGATTCACAAGGCTTACGCCATTGATTTTGCAGTCGCCAGAGCCGCCCGAAATATTCACCGTTGCTCCTGTGATTTTCACCGTCGTTCCGGTAATTTCAATCGTTCCGCTCTGGCAAACCTTGACGGTCGAAGCCCCGACCTTGAAGGTCACGTCCCCACCAACAGTGAAGTCCAGATTTTTACCGATGGTCTCTTTTGCATTCCCGTCGATTTTTTCTTCATAGTCTCCGCTATCTCCATCGTATTGTTCAAAGGCTTTGCCCTTCTTATCGTTGTAGTCATACCGGTAACGTTGTTTCTTTCCACCGACCGGCTTGTTATCCTCATTCCAGAACGTTCCGATGCACGTTCCCATTTCCTGACTATCGGAATTGTGGAGAACGCAAACCATAGCACCGACAACCGGCATCCGGTACAGCGCATTTGAAACCACACAGATTTCATCGGTCACAGAACCGTCCCGATCTTCATATGCAACTTCAATTGTGCCATCCTCGTAATTCACTTTGGACACTGTGCCAATGCGAATGACGCTGCTCATCGTGTCACCCTCCCACTCTGCTTGCTGAGACCTTCGTCACAAAACCGCCGGATTTATTCATGGTGTGCCCTACACTGTCCATGTAATATTTCCCGTCGATTTTCCCATATCCTTCCACGTCAATACACTGCGTCGCGCAATATGTCAGGTTTCCCATAGTCGTAAAGGAAATGGTTGTAGCCGAATGGTTTTTGTTGTCGATAGCCGCCTGCAGCTGCCGTTTTGCGTCCGCTTCACTTGATGCATACTGGTTTAGCTTCAACATCCGGTCTGCCGTTCCGATTGTCACCTTGATATTCACTTTTTTCTTTTGGTTGGAATAAGTAAACTCGCCTCCGGTGTATGTTCCTGCCAGCGTTGTGTTCCAGCTCAACGAGCCGGGCACAATGTCAATCGGTTTTACCGTTGCTACCGAATCCTTTTTCTTGTACTTTTCACGGTCAAAAATCCAGATTTTGTTCCGGTATGTTTTGAGGATCAGCCCGTATGTGCTGCAAATTTTCTGCAAGAAAGAGCTGTCATTATCGTCCTGTTCTTTCAGAGCGACGCTGACATCCTCTGCATCCATCTTGCATTCCAAGCCGTACCGCCCAGCAATGGTTTCTGCAATGCGTTTGATGCTCGTGTTCTTCCAAACCTGCTCTCTGTTTTTTTCATGAAAGCTCGTCCCGTTTGGCCGGGCGACCGCTCCAATCGTCAAAACATCCGGGCAGGCCGAAAAGCTCAGATCATCAACTACCAGCGTTCCACAATCCAAAACGGTTCTATCCCCCTGCACGATCCAGTTTGTCGTGCAGAGGGTCGGGTGCAGCACAGCTTCCTTGTCTGGCATCCACGAATCGATCCACTTGTGATCCATCGCGTTTACCTTAATAGAAAGGCTGTCACTCGAATCCGAACCGCTATCGGTGTATGTGAAGTTTTCCACATCTTTGCGGATGTCGCTTGAAATGTCCTTTCCGTCATATTCAAGCGTCAGGAACGCTTGACGTGGCGTAATCATCCCTCACACCTCACCTTTTCCAAGGCGGCAGACTTTCGTCTGTTTTTGCCTTAACTTCCACTTCCGGCGTGGCAAGCACCACCCCGGAATCAAACTTGTACACCTTGATATACTCCCGGTTGGCAGTCATCAGCACATCGGCTTTCAACTCGTCACCGTAGACAGTTTTTGCAATACCATCCCAAGTGTCACCGCTCTTTGTCGTGTAAGACATCAGGCCACCTCCTTATGCATACCGGGTTCGATTGTTTTCTCGGTTGTATTTGTCCATAAAGGCTTTGAACTTTTCGTACTCGTCCTCCATAATCGAAGCAATCTGCTGGCGGTCTGCATCACCAGTGATTGTGATGTTCGGAGCAAATACAAACTGCGGAGAGCTTCCGCCGTTGCCGCCGGGTACAGGTGTATTCTGATATGCGCTCACCGGGATTTCGGACAGCGTGCGCCCGGTATCCCTCGGCGGCAGCACATAAAGCGGCGTTCCTGTGTCTGTAAGGACACCGTCCTGCCAGCTTGAAAGCACCGTGCCGCCGTTGTAGTTTTTGGCTGCTTCGGTCAGTGCAATGGTTACAGGGCTGTCACTTCCGAGGTACTTGTTCAGCAGAAGCGGAGCAACATCAGCTGCAAGGCTGGTCGCCGCCAGTGCAAGCGAAGCGTCACCAGACATTGAGTTGTTGGCGACCGTCCATAGCATCGACAAAGCGTCGCCGGTGGTTCGGATGCCATTGGAACGCAGTGCGTACTTACCGTATGCTTTGGAGAAATCAATCAGGTTGTCCAGTTTTTCCTTGCTTCCGTCGGTGAAACCGCCGTTTGCAAAATACCGTACACCCGCCGCACGAGTTGCATCCTCGCCAGACACTCCCAGCATCCGGCCTGCACGCACCCAGTTTTCGACGTTGCTATCGTGAACACTAGGCTTGAAGCTGATAACCGCCTCTGTTCCAGCTTCGCCCGCAATGCTGACACCGTGAGTAAAACCGCCGTTCGCAAAGGCAGGCATTGCAACTTCTTTCAGGTTGAAGCCGAATTGTTTTCCACCGAGGGCGGGCACCCAATCAGGCACCGTAAAAGACAATTTGTTCAACGTGCCGATGATTGCATTCACAACCGTAATCGTCACCGATACAATGCCCTTTATCAACCCGACGATGCCCTGAATAACCGGTTCAATCACCGGCAGTAGTCCGTGGATCACATCGACGACGAGCTTGATTGCGTTTATCAGGGTTGTGCCAACCAGACTGATAATCATGCTTATCAGCGGCGACACTGCGGGGAACAATTCGTTTACAGCGAAGCTCATAATATCAGCCAGCAGCGGCTTAATATGATTCACTCCGAGGTCTACGATCTGTCCAATCAGCCCTTTCACCGATTCGATAATCGGTATCACTGCCCCGAAGGTGGTTCCCAAGTCGTCGATACCGAAAATACTCTTTCCGCTCAAGCTCTGCTGGATGTTTTGCAGGTTTTCCAAAGAGAACGCATTGCTCACCGAATCGCGGACGCTACCTGCAATATCGTGGATTTTACTCGTAAATCCATCAAACATCGCCAGTCCCTTTTCGCCGAACACGTTCCCGACGATCTGGCGGATGTCCTCAAAGTGATCTCCCAGCAGACTGACCACTGCGATGATTCCACCGATTCCGGTAATCACCGGGCCGAAGGTGCCGAGCAATCCCATAAATGCACCGCCCAATTTACCGGCTATCGGGCCTACCGCCGTGTTGGCTAGGCTCAGTCCAGAACCAAGGAACTTGAACGTGTCCCCTGTTCCTTTCGCAATTCCCCCGCCAACGTTTAAGGCAAATTGTCCAGCTTTAGTAGATGCTGCGCGGCCTGCCAGATTTTTTACGCCGCCAATTGCCGTTCCTGCAATGTTTTTTGCTCCGCCCAGCAATCCTTGTCCAAAGCCCATAGCCTTTTGGCCCATGTTCCCTACAAAGCCGCCAAGTTGTGTACCGGCAACTTTTTGGCCGATCCACTTTCCAACGCCGACCGTGTTCTGAATAAAGTCTGTCCCCGCCAGATTTTTTGCAGACCTTGCAACTCTGGCTCCGTATTGCCCTATCGAACTGCCTTTCAACAATCCGATTATTCCGCCGGAAGCCTGTGCCTGCTGAATGCTGCCAAACAGCGCACTCGTTGCCTTTGCCATCCCAGCAGGTGTCTTTGCTCCAAACAGCTTTTTGCTGTTTTGCATTCCAAGGACGCTACCAAGGATGGTGTTCTGCACTCTCTGCCCGAAGCTAGGATTGCTGCCCGCCGGAACAGCGCTGTTTGCCAGCTGTGTTCCAAGTTTTGCAGCCTGCCACAGATTGCCAGCTTTTCCTGCGCCAGACACGCCCTTCTGTACAAGCCCCACAGGGCTTGCCGCCCCGCTTGCAAACTTCGTCGCGCTGGATACCACCTGCAGGATTTGCGGTGCAAACCGCATTCCTGCCCATGCCGTGCCGATACCCGCGATGGTCGTAGCTACCTTATCGCCATTATTCAGCAGATACTCAATTACCTGCCTTACACGTTCTGCAATATCCGGCAGAGCGGCGCGGAGGTCATTCAGCTTTTCGATGCCAAACCCGGCTACATCTTTCAGCACCGGAAGGAAATTATTTCCAACCTCAATGCGGACGGCCCGCCATGCGCTCCCAAGCATCGTCAATACAGATTCAGAGGTTTCGCATTTCAGCATAAACTCTTTATACATACTGCCGTTATACTTAGAAGCATCGCCTACGTCGTCCAGCGTTTTCACAAACAAGTCAAGATTGCCGGTTAGTTTTGCGCCACTCTCAATGGCCCACTGACCGAGCAGAGTTTTCAGATAACCCACTTGCTTGTCTTTCGGCTGAGTACCGATAGCGGTAAACAAACTTTTCAATGCCGCCGGGGCGTCCTTTTGCATATCCTTTGCAAACTGTTCCGCAGTAAATCCCAGCTGTTCAAAAGCCGCAGACTGTGCATCTGTAGCTTTTGAACCCATAGAAAGGTTCGTATACATCCGGCGGATGGATGTTGCCACTTTACCAGAATCAACGCCCATTGCCAGCAGTGCTGTAGAAAGCGCTGCCGTGCTCTGAACATCCATGCCAGCGATTTGACCCAGAGAGCCGGTGTCGTTTACGGTCTGGGCAATTTCAGCGGCGGTCGTTGCGTAGTGGGCACCCAGATAGTTAATCTGGTCTGCCAGCTCCATGACCTGATCGTGGTTCATGTTGAATGCAACTTCCCACTTTGCTGCCCAGTCGCCTGCCTGATCCGCAGAAATATCCATGGCCGTGCCCATTTCGGCAACGTCCTTTAGAAACCCGCCGCTTATTAGGTCATCCATGCTCTTTCCGGACTGACCAGCCGCAGCTGCCAGACGTGTCAGCTCTTTGGCGGTGTACGGAATTTGTGTGCTCAAGCCAAGAATGTCTTTCGACATTTCCGCATAAGCGTCCGTTTTGACCTTTCCGTTCGCGTCCGTCAGACCGCCAACGTACTTCGTCACATCAAGCATTTCGCTTTCAAATGCAACTGCTTCTTTTGTTGCATCTACCAGCCCCGCTGTAATGCCGCTGGCTATGCCCACCGTTACTTTTGCGATATTCGCTGCCAGTTTCGATGCGCCGTTCGCCATACTGCTGAGCTGAGTATTCGCAGACTTTACAGCCTGCGTCAGCGAGTTATCAACGTGACCGCCGATCAAAATAGAAAGCTCTAGGGTTTGATTTTTTGCCACTCCTCCGCCACCTCCTCGTTGATTTCCACCAGCTCACGCACGGGCAGATTCAGGTAGAAATCTGCACTCGTGTGTGTAGCCGTGGCGAGGGCTATCGCCGCCTTTCTGATGGTTTTGTATCCGCCCTTTAGGCGAAAAAATCCTTGTGGTTCACCCCTGCGCGAAGCTGTACAGCCTCCGCCAGCGGCAGGCCGAGGAAGAATGCCACATCCTTACCGGTGGCCATAGATGCGATCAGGCAGCAGTAATAGTAGTTCAGGGTCTTTTCCGCTGCGCGAATATCTTCTTCCTCCATGCGGTTTTCCGCCTGACGGACGTTCATGCCGGTAAGGTTCGCCACGCCTGACAGGTCAACTTCGGTGTATTTTTCGCCCTTGTAGGTGTAGGGCTTGCCGAACTTCATGATGTGGCTGTGCTCGTCCTCGTCGCCATCTTCCTCTGCGGCGGCGCTACGGAGCGACGCCTGAACAGTCTGGCGAACCTTCTTGCTTGCGCCGATGGGAAGCAACTGGAAAAACTCGATGGGGAGCTTCGTTGCAGCAGCGGCCAGAGCGTCGGTGTATGCAGTCGCAGTTTCAGGGGTAATCATCACGGCCATTTCGCCCTCGTTGTACAGTTTCTTGATGATGAGCACCGCATCCTTGATGGTCAGATCATCCAGACCGGACAGGTCGATCTCGGTATACTCCTTATCATCAAACTTGTACGGGCGGGCCAACTCGATCAGCTTCGGGTTCTTCTTAACCTCAGCGGTCTTGTCCTGTTCTGCGACGGAAGAAACATTCTTTTCCATGGTGGTTTTCCTTTCTGTTCAGATATAAAAATTGACCGCCCCGGTCTTTCGGGGCGGTCGCTTCATTTCTTTGGCGTTAGATCAGCGCGGTAACGTCTGCCAGCATATCCTCGCCCTGAACGCGGTATACGCCGTTCAGCTTGTCGATGGCAATGATTTCCTCGCCGTCGTTCTCGATCATGATGTAGGTCAGTTCCAGCTTAACCTTGGCTTCCATGCCCTCGCCCGCCTTGATCTTGCCGGGAGTAAACTCCTTGACGCGGCCAACCTCAACGATGCGCAGGCCCTTATAGGCATAGCCGAGGCTCTTATCCACCGCCTGCTGTGCAACGCGGAAGGTAAGGTTCACCTGACGCTTCGGAGAAAGGACGTTGACAAAGCTCGAATATACGAGGTTGAAGGAAACTTCCTGCTCGATGGATTCAAACTGGCCGATGTTCGGTGCGGAAATCTTACCGAGGATACCAGCGCCGGAAACGTCGATAGTCTCCGAGGTGATCTGCGGCAGAGTGATTTCCGGTGCAGTGCCAATTGCTTTCACGCCGTCAATGTAAACGTTGAAGCTGTTGACGATTTCCGGGGTCAGATTCGTGTCCAGTGCCATTGTTTATTCCTCCTTTCTGGGTTAGCCCGCCAGCGCGGTAGAAATCGCGTTGGGATCAAACTCCACAATTTCCTCGATGTCCTCCGCCGGATTAAACGGAGACATATACTTGTGGAACTTCACCGTGCCATTCAGCAGATCGGTCGTGGGGTTTTCGGATTCGATGTACTGCAGCTCATAGCGGGCGCAAATGCCACGGCTGACAAAGCTGTTGCCGCGCACGTTCTCGCTGTCAACCAGAGCCTCGATCAGGCGCTTGTTCAGCGGGTCGCTGACCTTCTGGAAATAGGTCTGGATGAAGGTGTTATCATCCCAGCAGAAGAACCTGCGGACGCTGAACCAGCGATCCTTCGGGTCAGTGTTGCCGGGATAACAGGCAGTGTTGTTGCCCCACAGACGGAAGCCGTTCATGTTCAGCCACGTTGCAACGCCGAAGGAGTTGACCACATTGGCCTGCTCCTGATCCAGCAGAACTTCCGTTCCATCTTTCAGGCAGGCAGCAGAAATAGAGATAGGCTTGTTATCCGGGCTTACGTTGGGAATATCGCCGTTGTTCGCATCGGTCGCCACGGTCGCCGCAGCAGCCATTGCCGAACCCGCATAGATCACGTCGCCAACCTTTGCGTACAGCCACACAGCGTAGCAATTCGCACTGGTCACAGCCTGCTTTTCCTTCTGACGCTTCACGTCGTCATACTTGGTTGCACCGGCAGTAGAGCTGTCGATGTCCACGATGCACACGCAGTTGAAAACACCGTTGATGTGGCTTGTCTTTGCCTGCAGGCCAGCCGACACCAGTGCATTCTCCGACCAGCCCGGAGCAAGCAGAATGCCGGGGGTCATGTTCAGCTTCGGGAAAATCTGGCGAATGACTTCCATTCCGCTCTCAACACCATCTGCAGTAACCGCACCAACGATGTCTGCCGGGGTAACAGCAGTCGGGTCGATCTGGACACCGCTCACAGTCAGGCTCGTTGCGCTGTCGCCAGCACCGCCGGGGATCACCACGATGTTCACATAACCGTTATCGTCAAATGCTGCGGTGTAGTCCGTACCAGCCGCCAGCGGAGTTTCCTCTGCCTTAACGGTCAGCTTGTCCAGCAGGATGTCCTTTTCCTCCACCACTGCAACGCCGTCATTGACCTGCACAGTTTTTTCCGGCAGATTTTTCTTGTGCTTGTTGGGATCAAGCACGTTAATCAGGATCATCGGCGACACGCCGACGACCTTGAAACTTGCGCCCATGCTCTGGCAGACGGTGTACTTCTCATAATCATCGTCGTAACCCACTGCGGCAGTTGCGCCTGCCAGCGTATTTGCCAGCATGGGGGTATTCGTGCAGTGATACGGATCACTTGCGCGGTTGATCGGCGCAGTGCCGATAACGACCTGCAGGCCAGCAGTTGCCGTCACGGGTGCCACGATACTGGTTCCCTGCTCGGCAACATAAACGCCATGCTTGTATGCCATGTTCTCTCCCTCCTTAGTTCAGTGCCGCTTTCACTGCGGCAAAAAGAATACCCGCGCTGCTCTTGGGGTTCTCAAGAGCCACGCGAGTATCTTTGAATTTATCAAGAGGCACCAGCAGGCCCCTTGCCATCGGTACGGCATCAAGGAAACGGTTCACCGCATCCGGCACCGCCTTACTGTCATGGTACACCGTGTACTGCTTCACCGTGTTTTTTACCGTCGGGCCGCAGTAAACCATCGGCCCATCCTTCTTGACCGGAGTTTCGGTCGCAGCCGCCTTTTCGGTCTGAGTATTTTTTGCATTGCTCATATAAGTTCCTCGATTTCCGGGTTGTTTTCGCTGCTCATGCTCGGACAAGTAACATCCATCTGCACCGTAGCGAAGTAATACGGGCTTGTATCGTCCTGTTGAATTGCGCAGTCAATGGGAAGCAACACGTTGAAATAATCGCCAAAGATGTTGTAGACGCGGAAATGCTGTCCAATATCCTGCATGATGTTGTACAAATCCAGAACGGCGGGAGCTTTTTTATCCCGCACACCTTCCTCTTTGTTGCGAATAGGTGTCTGATATGTGCAAATAATCAGGCTCATGTCCACCATTTCAGGTTCTTCCATCTTATCAATGCTCCAACCTGCTGCCTTGACCAGAATAAACGGAGCCGCTGCAGCCACCGTATCCACATCCTCGTCATTGCCGAAGTCGGTCGGAAATTCAAAATCGAAAATGTTGAGCGGCTTATTTTTGCCTTGACCACTGAATGTCTTTCCTGCAAAGAGCTTGTCCAGTTCTTCATGCAGCTTTTTCACAGCGTCAACCGGTGTGTAATTACTCGCTCTCACTTTGTTTTCCTCCCGGCCTGCGTCAGAATTTTGGATACTTCATACTGCAGCCGTTCCTGCAAGATAATCTCGCTGTCCGGCTCGACTTCCTCTCTCCATACGGTGCTATGCATCGCACTGGCAGACGGGCTGGACATGGTGTAGAGTTTTTCTACGACGCCATTCTTACTGCGCCATCTGGTCGATTTCGGATTTGCCGCCGGACGACCGATCAACCTCTGCACCATGCCGACGTGCCCACTGTCAAACTTCACAAGAAAGCCCTTGCTTGCCTGTCCCAGCGCCGTATGTCCGCCGGTCAATGCTTCCATCGGCGATTTTTTCAAAACACGCGATGTGTGGAACTCCGGCGACAACACCCAGTCCCTTCCCATATGCGGAACAGACGGGTTCGACTGGAAGTCGCCCAGATCATTTCTCCGGCTGGAAATAAAAATCTCCGCCGTCGGGTTCTGCGTTGTCGCCCTGTTGCGAACTTTCAGCGCATTCAGGTGACGACGGCCAGCAGAATTGACAGCATACCGAAGCCGCGCTTGCCGGATCATCATGTTTTTGGCTCTCGTCGCAGTCTGGTTGACAGCGTTTTTCATGGCCCGCGGGGCCTTATCCCGCATATCTCCCAGTGCACGTTCCACTTCACCGATGTTCGGCACCTGCACGTCATAGATTGCCTTTGCCATTACTGCCGCACCCTCTCCAACGTGACCAGATACAGTCCATGCTCATTTTGACAGCTTTTTATCGTGTAGCTGATTCGGTCGTACTCCATCGGCTTTCCAATCTTTGGAGCAGGGCCATAGTCAGCCGCCCGGATAAAGAACTGCTTTTGCGAGATGTACAAGCCTTGGTCAAAGTTTTGCTTGGCACCGGCTTCCCAGTGTGACTTGCGCTCTTTCAGTCCGGTTTCATACGGCACCACATCAAACGTTTCTCCGTCGATGGTATGCTGTTCTACAAACTCCTGAAAAAACACATCGTCAATATCAGCCATTGCCATTTCCAAAAAGTCGGTCATGGTAATACCTGCTTACTCTGCTGCAGTCTTGCGGCCTTTTCTGCCGGGCTTTTCCTCGGCTTCGGATGCTTCTTCCTGCGTTTCCACATCGTTGCTGTCGGCGTCAGCCTGCTCCACAATGGCCTTAGTTTCCGCATCCAGTTCCGCTTCAGCGGCAACGCCCAATTTCACAAGGCGTTCCGCCTCTGCATCATCAACGCAAACGACCTCGCCCGCCAGAATCAGCTTCGTGGGTGCACCAGCTTTCGCCCGGAAGCCATAGCCGCCGGAAATGATCTGAACGACCTTCATATTCCTGCTCCTTTCTCTTAGCCCACAACGTCAGCTGCATAGATGTAGGGGCAGTAGGTCTTGGGTGCGGCCAGAGGACGGCAGCCCAGACGGAGCTTGCGGGTATCCTTGTCCTGATCCACAACCAGCTTTGCAACACGCTTTGCGGCATAGGTCGTGTAGTCGGTCTTGCCGTAGTCCATCTGAGTAATGGAGCCGTACATCATATGGCCGCAGTCCGGCGCAGTCACCATAGCTGCCGTAGCCGGGAAGTATCTGGCGCTCTTGCCGGTCTCGTCCTCATAGGTTTCGTCCACGCTGAACACGTTCAGCATGAAACCGCCGAAGTTTAGCGTACCCATAAACACAACGCCGTCGTACTGGGTGAGCTGCTGGCGAATCTCGCCTACGATGATGCCGCTGTTCTTATCGAGCAGCTGGCGGGTTCTTTCGTCAGTCAGGATGTAGTCGGCCACATCAGTGCCGAGAATCAGGTCTTTTGCAGGCAGACCACGAGCAGACAGCATACGGCACATGGCCTTAACGTCGCCCCAGAAGTCACCACCGTTCTCGTTCCACTTCTTGGAAGCGGTATAGGTATGATCGCTGGTGCCGTCGTAGAACTTCACAACCAGAGAATCGCCCTTGGTTGCACCGTCGATGTACTCCTGCATAACGCAGCCGTTGCCGATCATGGTTTCCGCCGCCATCCATTCCTCGCGGCGGGCAATGCGGTTTTCCATGTCGTTCATGTCGTCTGCCAGCAGGCGGGCGGCACGCTGTGCTTCATCCATGCCCGGATACAGAGCCTCACCGAAGCCACGCTTAGTCAGCTCGTCGAGGGTCAGCAGACGAGACGGGGCGATATAGGCGGGCTTATAGGAATGCACCTCATAGCTCCGGCGACCAATGGGAATGTCGCCCGCTTTCTGATCCACGAATGCCGCCAGCTTACGGTCGCCGCTACGGTACTCGGTCAGAACTTCGTTCGCCTTGAAGATGTCACCTGCCCCGGTGGGGAAATAGCGATCCTTGAAAAAGCTGACCTTCGGGACAATTTCCTCGGAAATTGCCTGAAGGATAACATTATCAAAGAAGTTAATCAGAATTGCCATTGAAACGTCCTCCTGTTACATTTCGACCACAGGCAGCAGAACGATGTCCCGCATCCGCAGTGCGTCTTTGTCTGCCTCGGTCATGGTGTAGCTGTCCTTGACGGTCAGCTTGTCCGGGTTGAAACAGCCTGCCAGATAGACTGCAACGGTTTCATCCATGCTGGCCTTCATAGTCACATCCTCAATCAGGATGCAGTCAGCGGTCAGAGTATCGCCGCCGGACGCCTCGGTTCCCAGAATGTGCAGCTTTCCATCCTTTGCGCTCTTGGCAAACACCGTGCCACGCACAAAGGTGGTTTCTGCTTCCGGGCCAGCAATCACGCCGGGGCCGACGCGCTTTTTCGGGTTCACGCCTGCGATCAGGCCGTCGTACTCAACCTCGCCCAGCTTTTCACTCAGCATTTTTTCAGCCATCGTTTAGCCCTCCTTCTTCGGGTGGAACAGGTTCTTGACCATCGCACGCTTTTCGGCGTCGGTCTGGTTCTTGTTCTTCGTGCCAGTGCCAGAGACACCGTCCGGGGCAGCACCGCCAACGCTGTTTGCGCCGCTGGTATCTGCATCATCTTCGGTATCATCCAGCAGTTTGTGGCCCTTCTTCTTTGCATCCAGCGCCGCACGGTAAGCAAGCTGCTCCGCAGAACAAGCCTTGTCACCATACTTTGCCTCGGCCACCAGATCGGACGGGACTGCATCCGCGATCTCGTCAATGGCAGCCAAACGATCACGCTCCTGCTTCTGTGCCTCCGCATGGGCTTCGTCCACAATCTCTTTCACCAGATCAGGACAGCCGTTGCGCAGTTCATCTGCGTTCTTGAACTCCATGTCGTTACCTCCATCGTTCTTGTCCGGCTTTCCTGCCGGGTCAGTGTTATTTACAAAACCCTCAGTCGTGGCAGGGGCCACCACGGCGCGGTTTCGTACAAATTCAGGGGCATCATCAAATGTGCCCGGAACGGCAATGCTGTTGACAAACAGCGCACCATTCCTGTTTTCGATTTTTGCAGTCTGGTTGCTTTCCGTGATTTCGTCGATGAAGCCATTTTCTTTTGCTTCTGCCGCCGTCCACCACGATGTAGCGTCCATCCACGCCGCCACTTCTTCGACGGTGTGTCCTGTCTTTTTCGCATACTGGTTCAAGACATTGGTGCGCATCACGGTCAGTGCATCCATGAGCTGCTTCAAGCCCTCCATGTCCACAAACCCGTTCGGGTTTACCTTGATGGGGTGGATCATGTAGGTTGCATCCTCTGCCGCCTTGACCACTTTGCAATGGCTGGCGACGATGGTCGCCGCGCTGGCACAGATACCTTCGATTTGCGCTGTCACCGTGCCAAGCCTGTTTTCCAACATTGCGCCAATGGCTTGTGCGGCCCAGACATCCCCGCCGCCGCTGCAAATACGGACAGTCAGGTCATCCATAGCCGGAATCGTCGCAAGGTCTGCGGCGAACGCCTGCGGGGTCACTTCATCACCCCACCAGCTCGTACGGCTAATATCACCGTAAAGCAGAAGTTCCGCCGTGCCGCCGGTCTCGGCTGCATTGCGGAACTCCCAAAACTTCTTGTTACTCGGACTTGCCGGGGTCGCCGCCGCTCCGTTGAGGAACAGCGGTTTGCTGTTGCACTTGTGCTCCCGCAATTTCGTCCACCTCCCGTTTCAGTGCGGCTTCGGCTTTCCGCTGCCGCATATTTGCCTCATAGCTTCCGCCCGTCATCTGAGCGGTTTCCTGTGCCGCCGTGGAGAATCCGCTGTTCACCCGCATCTGGGCTGCTTCGGCTTCATCCTTGGGGTTCAGGTTTGTTCTTGCCGGGCCATTCCAGTTGCAGTTCATGTAGGCCGCTGCAACCGCCGGGTTTGTCAGGAAGCCCGGCGCTTTGATCCGTCCCTTGCACACGGCTTCCCGGAACCATGCCTCATAGACCGGCTGGCAGAAAGAATCCGCGAACCAGTCTCGGTGCATTCCCGTGGTTCTCCAAAATTCATTCAAAGCGCCGCGGGCTGCAGAATAGCTGGTGCTGAACTGCTTGTACAGCACCTCAGACGGAATTTCCAACGCCGCTGCCATCTGCTTTACAATGGCGTTCATGAACGCTTCAAACCCGGTCGTTGGGTGCTTCGGGTCTGCGAACTGCACTTCCTCTCCGGGGTTCAGGTCGATAAACGCGCCCGGTGCCAGCTCCACACTGGTCTTATCAGGCGTATCTACCTGCACATCCGGGGGAAGCATTTCGCCAAACGGCACCTCGTCAGATTGATCCGACTTCTTGATAAACACTGTGAACATCGCGGAGATCACCGCGGCTGTCAGCTCTGCGTCCGTAAAACGCCCAAGCTGTTTCAGGCTTTCCAGCACCGGTGCCAGCAGTGGTACGCCGCGCAGCTGACCGGCACGTTCGCGCTGCATCAGACAGAGAACATTCTGCCGCCCGGTCTTTTTGCCGTAGGCTTCCACTCTTGTCCAGTGCGAGGCCGTCAATCCCGTCACGCTGGTAGACGCCAGCGGGTGCCGGTCGCAAACCCAGTACGCAATGACCATGCCGTCTGCATCGGTTTCAACACCTTGCACGATCTTTTCAACATGATGCTCGTTAATGTCCGTCGGCGAAAGGATGTCCATAAACGCAGGAGAACAAATGCGGTCGGCTTCGATGATCCGCACACGCAGGTCATACGGTACACCGGGCGTCTTTTTGTTCTGCAGGACTGCCCATGAATCACCATTCAGCAGAAATCCCGTAAATGCCAACTGCTGCAACATATAGAAATTGTCGATGCGGTCTGCATCACAGGTCGGCTTATTGGCCCACAGAGCAAATTCTCTTGCGATTTGTTCATTGATTTTCTGGGCTTCCTCGTCTGAAATACCCAAAAATGCGTTGTCGATCTGCGGTGTCGGTGTCAGACCGCCGCACACTACATTGGTGCGCATGGTCTTGATGGCACCGGTTGCCAGCGGGACGCCCATATAAGCGTCCCTGCTCCGCTCTCTCAGGACGCGAAGATTATCTTCGATGTCCTCTTTCGGGCTTCCACCGTGCCACATCCAGCCCCGCATAGATTTCTTGTGCAGACTTGCGCCATAGTTGGAATATCCCGAATTGATTGCCCGTATTGCCGTCTGTGCGGCAACACGTTTTACTGCCCGCTCCGGGGCAATCGCCGTGAGCAGGGTATCGAAGAATCCCATCTTCTACTCTCCTTACAGGTCACGCGGCACAAAATGCCCCATCCGGTTCCGTCCCTTTCTCTGCTGAGAAAGTTCCGTCACCTTGTTCGACCAATAATCAATCCGCTTTCCAATCTGCGTCAGGTCTGCGTAGGTCAATGACCTGTTGCCGATCTGGTAGCTTTGCCCGTGTGTCACCTTTTCCTCGGCGGCAATCCAAAGGTCAAGCTGTTTCTGTGCCGTTTCCAGCGTAATTCCTGCCATTTAGATACCTCCCGAAAGCTGACGACGGCCCCGTGATTTCTTGACCGGCTGGGCAGGCGTTCCGTCTGCATCCGGTTTTTTCAGCACAGGGCGAGAAATAGCAAGAGCCGCGGTTGCGTAATTGCGCAAATCCAGCGGCTCGTTTCGTTTATGCTCTTTATCTTTGATTTCCCAGTATTCTTTCAAATGACCCTTGACGAACCGCACCACTTTCTTCTCAGCTGTTAGGCCCTTGAAGTATTCTTCGGTGTAGCCTGCTTCCTCATTTGACGGGAAGTGGCAGTAGTTCGGGCCGGGCGTCTTGACTTCCAAACGCTGATAGATGGTCGTTTTGCCCGCATCAACGCCCAGAATGAACAGGTCTGCCCGAACACGATTGTTCTTGGACGGGTTGCGGATAAACGGCACTCCTGCGCCGCCCATGCCCTTAATGGCAAAGATGCGCCGGTTGAGCCGTTCCTTTGCAAACCGGTAAACTTCATCGGTGTGGTGTCCACCGGAATCAATGCAGGTCGCCAACAGCGGGTATGCCGTTCCGTCTGCCTTGTGCCATGTCCGAAGTAGAAAGTTGTCCAGATCGTCCCATACCTGATCCGAAAGCATATCGCCGAAGATTTTCTGGTAGCGAACGCCCCAGCTCTCTGTGCCCTCGCCCCAGCCGACCACTTCAACTTCAAAGCGATCATCCTGCACGTCAACACCAGCAGTGAGGTACAGAACATCATCCGGCACCTCTGCGGCGTAGATTTCGCGGCGGTTGAACAGCTCGATGTCCTCCAACTGAATGCCGCGTTCCTCCCACGTCTCGCCCAACTCTGTGTTCACCCAGACCTTCATTTGTTCCGGGTTGCCATGATCGAGGGCAATTTTCGCTTCGATGAACTTCGTCACGATCTCTTTCCAGCCAACAAAGGTTGAAGCCAGCGTGTTCAGGTGGAAGCCTCTGGATTCTGCACCGGGATTGGCGGCAACATACTTACCGTATTTCCCCTGCTCTTTCCAGCGGTATTCATTTGATACACAGCCGCATTCCCTGCAGACATATCCAATTCCCTTGTCGAGGTCGTCTTTGTCGAACTTGACATTCTCCCAAAGGAACGGCTGGTATGCCCCACATTCCGGGCAAGGCACGTTCCATTCTTCTTGTGTAGAAAGTAGGTAGGCGTCCTCAATGCGGCTGTCTCCCTTGATGGTGGGCGTGCTGACCATGACGGTCTTGTAATCCCAAAAGGTCGTCTGGCGTTTCTTTGCCAGATCAAGAGGGTCGCCCTCTGTTCCTGCGCTCTTGGGGTAGCGGTCGATCTCGTCCGCCAGCAGCACTTTGATGGGGCGGCTGGCAAGGCTCGACGGGCTGTTTGCGCCAACAATGGTGATGTGCCCGCCGGGGAAGTTCTTCTTCATGACGGTATTTCCAGCGTACCGGCTTTTGGTATCCACCAGACCGGTAAGCCGGGGCGTGTCCCGGATCATGGGAGCGATACGGTCTTTTGAGAGCGTCTGCCCCATGTCAAGGGTAGGCTGCATACACATCACCGGGCAGGGTGCATAGTCCATGTAGTAGCCCAGCGGGTTCAGAATGAAAGCATCCGTCTTTCCGATCTGCGCCGCCGACATGACGACGACAGAACGGACGTGAGGATCACCGATGGCATCCATGATAGCCCGCTGATACGGGGCTTTCTCGGTGTGCCACCGCCCCGGTTCTGCGCTGGATTCTGCGGACAACACCCGGTATCTGTCCGCCCACTGGCTGACTGTCAGGGGCGGCGGCGGGCGTAGTTTGCTTAGAACCTCGGCGAACAGTTCCACGGTCTGCGGTTCAAGTTTCACGATCCGTTTTTTCTTCACGTTTCGGTTCACCTCTTACGCAGGCTGGGAACATACACAGGATCAGCCTTTGGTGGATGCGTTTGCCCCACGGGCAGTGCTTGCAAGCGCCGCCGGGCTTATCCGGTTTCTTCTCCGTCTTGTTCATCTTCTTCATCATCCTTTGGCGGCTGCAACGCCACCTGATAATTAGAAAATTCCTCCATGATCTCATAGAGGGAACTTTGCAATAAGTCCATGATCTTGCCCTCATCACCGTCCAGCTTGGCAATGTTTGCGGCCAACTTGTTGGGCAGGGCAAGGAGCCTTGAGCGCAGGTTCATAACAACGGTGGTCATGCCAACCGTGATGTCAGATTTCCGGTACAGTTCCCCATTGCGAACTTTATTCTCGGTTTCGGCGGCGATCCGTTTTTCCTTGGTCAGCTTCGCCCGTTCCTCGTTGAGGTCAGCTTTGCCGCCCTCGTCGCCCCGCAGGTAGTTGATGTACCGTCGGACGCTGGAACGCAGGTCGTAAAGGCCGGGGGCCTTTTCTTCCAGCACGCCCTCGTCTCGGAGCTGCCGCACCCGGCGTTCGGACAGGTCGAGATACTGTGCAACGATCTTAGTCGTGTACAGTTTCATCCTCTGTCCCTCCCTCCGGGTCTACATCCACCTCACCGGTCGCCCGCATCTTTGCAATGTCAAGGCGTTCCAGTTCCAGAGCGTACCGTTTTTCAAATTCTTCCTGCTGACGGATTTGTGTGGTCAGGGAAATAATTCTGCCGGAGACCTTGTTCAGGGCCTCCCGCAGCTGGGTCACTCGAACAAAGGCACTGTCCTTGTTATCCATGACCATCTTCTGCACAGCTCCGTCCGCCTGCTTCCCGTCTTTGTCCTTTCCCGGTTTTCGCATATCGGTGATGGATGCAGTGAACAGCTTTTCCGGGTCGCAGCTTTCATACTCTGCGATCCGTTCCATGATGTGCCGCTGCTGAATCCGAAGCAGCTTCAACTCATAAATGTTGTTCTCGTTTGCACCGGTCGGCATTTGATCCAGCCAGTCCCGTTCCTCTTGGCTCAAACGTTCAAGGTGAACCGTGCTATATGCACCGTCCTTCTCTGCGTTGGTGTTTCCGTTCGGCGCACCGCCGCCGGGATTGCCCTTGGCATTCCTCTTGCCCCGGCTGTTTTTGTTTCCGGGCTGTCCCCCGCGCTTGCGCTCCATCGCATCGTCCCATTGGTCAATGCGTTTCCAGTTGCGGACGGTTCCGTATGTCACGCCCAGCTTTTCGGCAAGGTCTTTAAGATTTACTTTCTCGCCCGACCGCCGCCGCTTGATGTACTCAGCCTTGGCGGTGTCGCGCTTGTCGTTCCGCTTCGGCATCCGGCATCACTCCTGCACCCCGTTTCCAAAATACACGCAAAAGAAAAAGCCCCACGACGGAATGTCATGGAGCTTCGCACCTATCACTGTACCGATTATAGCAGGAAAAAGGCATCACGATACATCATTTTGAAAATTTTCTTCAAAAAATCCCCCTAAATTTTTTCAGACCCCCTTCTGGGGAAGGGCAAAAATCCGTTTATACCTAGAAAATTTTCGGGCTTTCGGACCCGTGAATGGAAGAAATTTCCTTCCCAGTACCTTGCCAGTGGCCCGAAAAATGGTAGAAAATGGTATAAACGACCGAAAAATTGGACATTTTCCGCCGTCAAAATGCCGGAAAAATCAGCGGCAAAACCCCGGCGGCGGTGTCCTTTAAGGTATCGCGGGGCGGGCGGTGTGGTGTCATTCTGTCACCGGTTCAGCGCCGCGCCGGTGTGCGGGGCGCTGTCCGCATCGGGGCGGCGCGGTGTGGCGTGGCGGGCGCGGCGGTGTGCGGTGTGGTGTGTGGGCGGCGCTGTCCTCTCCTATATAGCTATGTAGGGCGTGCGCGGTGCTGTCCTCATCGGGGCGGCGCGTGGTGTAGCATAGCGGGCGCGGCGGTGTGCGGTGTGGTGTGTGGGCGGTGCTGTCCCTCTCCTATATAGCTATGTAGGGCGGGGCGCTGTCCGCATCGGGGCGGCGCGTGGTGTAGTATGGCGGGCGGTGCTGTCCCTCTCCTATATAGCTATGTAGGGCGGGCGGCGTGGTGAAACTGTCGCCCGCATCGCCCCGGCGCGGGCGGTGTGTCTGTCGTCCACATCGGGCGGGCCGTCGTCCGCATCGGGGCGGCGCGGCCTGTCCAGATCGGCGGCGATCTCCCCGGCGGCGGGCGGCATCGAACCGCCCACGGAAAACGCCCCGGAAAAATCGCCCCACGGAAAACAGGCAACAAAAAAGAGGTAAACGCGGCGCGGGCCGTGTCTACCTCTTTTTTCGCGTCATTCTTCCGGGGCGGTCATTCTTCCGGGGTGTCGTCCGGGGCGGGCGGCTGGAATCCATCGCGGGCCATTCTTTCCCGCGTGGCGTTCACGATATACCCCGCCACGCTTTCCCCGGCGTGGGCGGCGGCGGTGTTCAAATCCTCTTCAATTTCTTTCGGGATTCTAATTGATTTTGTCGCAAACTTTGATAAATAGCGGTCGTTCGTTATTCTTTTCTTGTCTGTGAGCGGCATTTTTGTCACCTCTCTTTCTGCCTGTCCTCATTATATCAAATTTTCCCGGAATGCACCATGCAAAAATTGACGGAATGAATCATGCTTTTTTGTGCATTTCGTAAAATTGCATGATTCATGCTTGACACGTTGCATGAATCATGCTATGATGTAGCCACAGCAAAGGAAACACCGCAAAACAGAAAAGAGGTTACATTATGGACGCTGAAAAAATGACGATCACCCTTGACACTGAGGACATGAGAACCGTTCTTGCAAGTGTCGGTTTCGTGGTTTGTGACTGGAAAGAAAAAGCCCGTGATGAAAAGGCGGGCAAGATGGCGCATGAATCCGCCGTGCGGAATGTCGAAATGTGGGAAGCGATTTACCAGAACATTCTCCAGCAGATGAAAAATCAGGGTTTCTAAACCCCGCCGGACACCTCGACGGGCCGCACCGCAAAGCGACCCGATCCCAACGCCCCGCCGGGGTGAATCAAATCAGAAAAGAGGTGAAAAGCATGAATAAACACTTTTTCGAGCTGCCGAAAGCCGTCAAGCGTGCCGTTTGGGCCGCGCTCATGGCTGAATGGGCAAAGAAAAAAGCCGCCAACCGCACCACCGGTTGACAGCTCGCAAGATGGGATTTGAACAGCTCATCTTGCAATGATTTTACCAGTTTCCGCCGGTAAAGTCAAGCGGACACTTTGCAAGGGCTGCACCGCTCAACAAAGCAACCCATGCCCACCACCCCGCCGGGGTAATTCAAAAGAAAAGAGGTTTTGAAGTATGACCACATTCGACCGCAAAATAAACCAGATCGCCGCCCGCCATGGGTGGCGGATCGAGAAGCAGCCCCGCGCCGCTGTCGAGTGCTATATCATCGACGCGGCAACTTATGAGGATGCCGGGAAGATCGCCGCCGCGCTGAACCGTTGCAAGGGTTTACACCTTGAAACCCTGTCGCCGCTCCACTATGAATCGTGGGCCGTCAAGGTTTGCGACGCTGGACAGTGGGACGCATGGCGGGAGCGGGAGCGGCAAAAGTCCGCCCTTGTTGATGTGTTCTATAACGCATTGAGGACGAACGGCGGCGACCAGAACGCCGCAAAAGCGGTTCAGCGCGAAACCGCTGTACAGTGGAACGCCGTGGAAGCGTTCAATCTGATTTACGCATGACCCCGCCCCGGATACCTTGACGGGCCGCACCACGAAAAGCGACCCGATCCCACCACCCCGGAATCGTCCGGGAGAAAGCCGAACACACACCACGAAAGCAAAAAGGAGATATGAACCATGAAACGAATCATCACCGCTGCCGCTCTGGCCGCTGCCCTTTTGGCAGGCGCGCCCCGCGCCGCTGCTGTCTGCCCCTACACCGTCGGCCCGCTGGGCCGGTACATCGCCCCGGCCATTGTGCAGGGCATGACCGCCACCGACGACGGGAACGCCGTTGAAGTCTGGTGCACCGACGCGCTGGACGGTGACGACTGGTTTTTTACCGTGGACAACGAAACCGAATTGAAGATTTACAGCCGTGTAAATCTGGTGATCGATGCCAACGGCACCCCGGACGACTTCACCGACGACCGCGTTATTGATGCCCTGTTTTGCAACGACTGCACCGAAGATTGAAAGGAGCGCACAACATGAAAAGCCTTGAAGAAATCCGCATCGAATGCCGCAACGAAAACCACGCCGCCCGTCGCCTGTTGTCCGCCGGGTTCCGGCTTGAGGGGTGGGACATGAACACGGGGCGGCGGATCGTCGCCCGCATCACGAACGAGAACACGAACGACGAACAGCGCACGTTCTACGAGTTTCCCAACTATCAAACCGCCGCCGCTGAACTTCTCGCATGACCCCCGCCGGATACCTTGACGGGCCGCACCGATGCAAAGCGACCCGATCCCATCCACCCGGCCCCGCCGGGAAGAACCACAACAAAAATTGAAAGGAAGTATTTACCATGACGAACAATCAGATCATCCGCAACGAAGCCGCCCGGCTTGACCCTGCCACCCTGCACGCCATCGCCACCGCGCACCACACCCCGGACGAGATCGCCGCCATTGCCGCCGCTTGCAAAACCACCGACGAGAACGGCAACGAACAGCCCGCCACCGTGGCCGATGTCGAAATCATGCTTGCAGCCGACGAGCTGCACACGTTCGACCACTGGAAGAAAGAGGGTAAGAGCGTCAAAAAGGGTGAAAAGCATCTTGTTTGCTGCTACCTCTGGAAGTACACCACGAAGCCCAGCAAAGAGCAGCGAGAAAAAGCAGCGGCAGAGGGCAAGGAAGCGGCTCCCGATCCGCATTACTACCCCACGAAATCGCACCTGTTCAGTTGCTTACAGGTTGAAAGCAGCAAGCCCGCCCCGGCTGGCCGGTTTGGATCGACCGCCGCAATCATCGAGTATAACAAAAAACTGGCAGCCGAACGGAAAGCAGCCAAAGCCGCAAAGGAAGCCGCCGAAAAGGCAAAGGCCGAAGCCCCCGCCCCGGTCATCACCGAAGAACACCACGAGTTGCCGGAACTGGTGCACGCCGATCCGCTTCCCACGAAAAAGGCCACGAAGCGCACCGCCAAAAAGGCCCCGGCAAAGAAAGCCGAAACGAAACCCGCCGGGCCGGACATGGAAGAACTGAAAAACGCTTTCGTCAAGAACTATTCCCGCCTGTACCAGACCGACGACGACCACGAAAGCGGCGAGTTTTACGACGCCGTGGACAAGTTCGACGAAATGAGCGCAAACAATGCCCAGTTTGCCGCCACCGTCCAGAAGTTCAATAAATACATGGGCGACCTTATCAGCAGTGACCGCGAAGCCGCCGCGTTTGTGATGGCCCTTGACGATCTGGAAAAGGCAAAGACCCCCGAAATGGTTCCCACCGTGCAGCAGCTTTGCTTTGCATAACACGAAACGGAGACCCCAGCAGGGCCGCACCGCTCAAAGCGGCCCCGCCCCACTTCCCACCGGCACCCCGCCGGGGGATCGTCACGAAACACGAAAAGCGAAAACAGGAGGCTTGAATTTATGTCTTGCATGATGCTTTCCCCCACCCACATCGCCACCGTTGCGCACGGTCTGGCGTACCTGCTCAATCAATCCGAAATGTGCCAGCTTTCCGCCGCCGACGAATTGCGCGACGCTCTGGACGCTTGCAGATACCCGCACGATTTTCTGTATGACGACCGCCGAATCTACCCCGTTCTGTACCGGCACAACGAAGCGGCGTATGAAGGGCGCTATAAGGTCGAGCCGGACGAAACCGACGAAGTGCCAGCCATGCCGGACAATGTGCCGCACCTGCTGCACCGTCTGGACTACAACGAGCATTATTTTCTCGATGCTGATTTCTTCAAATTTCTGAAGCTGCTTGACTGCTACATTTACCAGTGCGAAGAACAGGCCACGGCAGACACGAATTTACAGAAAGCGCTTGTAAAGACTTCAAACCACTTGTACGCATTCGCCGCCCAGCAGAATGCAGCGTACAACGCCGCGCCGTGGTGCATCTGATCCGCGCCGGATACCTTGACGGGCCGCACCGTAAAGCGACCCGATCCCAGCCGAAAGGCACAACACGAAACACGAAAAGGAGCAAACGAATTATGACAACATACTATCCCATCAACGAAAATCTGGCCCGTGCTTCCCACGATATGCGCAGCATGAGCACCTACCCGGACGGCTACGCAACCAGAGAATACCGTGCCAGCGTGGACAAAGCCGCCGCTCTGGTCGAAGAAAAGAAGCAGAAAGTCAGCCCATACTATCACGAAAAGCTGGACGCGCTGCTTGACAGCTACGCCCGCCGCCTTGCACAGTGGACGGACGACCACAACCGGAACGGTGCAAGCTGCCCCTCTGTGCTGGTGTGCGGTGCTAGCAACTTCCCGGTGCGGAAGAAACAGAAGCAGAACGCCCGCGAGGATTCGCTTTGGCGCGAATATGAAGAAATCGAAGCCATCTTGACGAAAATCAAGGCCGTTGGCACCGGCCCCGTTGATTTGGCCGACCCCCACGCCCGCGAACTGCTCACGGATCAGCTGAACAAAGAGCAAGACCTTCTCGAATATTGCAAGGGTGCCAATGCTTATTACCGGAAGCACAAAACCTTGCGCGGCTATTCCAACATGAGCGACGCGGCAGCCGACACGCTCACCAACCCGGACGCTTTTTCAATGAGCCTATACCGCAAGCCCTACGGCGATTTTGAGTTGACCAGTATCCGCGGTAAGATCAAACGGATTCAGACCCGCCTTGACGAACTCGACAAGGCACAAGCCGCTGCGGTGTCTGGCCCCGTTGAAGATCAACACGACGGCTACACCTACCGCGAGAACAACGAAATCATGCGCGTGCAATTCATCTTTCCCGGAAAGCCGGACGATGAAACCCGCGCCATGCTCAAAGAGAACGGTTTCCGGTGGGCACCCAGTCAGGGCGCTTGGCAGCGCCAGCTTACCGCAAACGCCAAATATGCAGCGCACCGCGTCATGGAGTTTCTGGACGGCAACGAAAGCGAATAATAAAAGCGGACACCCCAGCAGGGCCGCACCGCACGAAAGCGGCCCCGCCCCATCTTCCCGGCATAAATGTCGGGAGCATCGCAAAACACGAAAAGGAGATATGAACCATGACAGCCAAACAGCAAAGCACTGAATCCGGCGGCGGTCTGCGCACCGTCACCCTCACCAATGACCAGTGGAACACCCTGTATTTCTACCTTCTCACTTCCACGAAGTACCGCAACAGCGAAATTGAAGCGTGGGAAAGGCTTGTCCTTGAAACGAACGAGGACGGTTCCCCGAAGTTCATCCACGCTGCCGACAATGCGCGTTATCTCCGGGATCAGGAAAAGACGCTGCACGAAATCGCACAAAGCATCTGCTGACAGGCCACCCCGCCGGGGTGAATCATGAATCACGAAAGGACGAAACGAATGTACTACTTCATTTACTGCAAAGGCCCCAACGAAAAGCGCTTCACGCTTTGCAATCCATGGAAAGGCACCCGCGGCATGGGCAAAGTATATGCGCCGCGCTTCCTCAAGGATCAAGCCGACCATGCCGTTGCATGGATGACTGAACACAACCCCGGCTTTATCTTCCAGCGCCGCCCGGCACGCTGAACATCACCACCACGAAAAGGAGTAACGAACCATGACAACCAACGAACGCTTTCTCTCAGTCCTGCACAGGGTCACTTCCTGCCGCCACTTAGCCACCGTCAACATAACGATCTGGAACGGGCGCATTGAAGTCCGGCATACCGTTTTCGATGAAATGTACATCCTGCGCAGCTTTCCCTTGCCCAACACCCACAACGAATATTGCGCCTGCATGGCGGCTGCCTGCCGGTGTCTGTCCGACAAGCTGCTTTCGTGGGCAAGCGAGTACGACCACGGCAACGATGTTCTGAACAAGCAGTACGACACCGTGAACAAAGCCTTTCGCAAGCGCTTAGAGGAACAAGAATGACCCGTGCCCCGGTTCCATGCCGGGGCATCTTGTGATATACTTTCACTAACGAAATTGGACTTTTCAAGCACGAAAAGTTCAATTCCAGCAACGAATTTGCAAAAAAGGGGGCATTTTTACGAACGAAGTCGAATTTTTTGCACCTTGGCGTCTGGTTGCCAGTTTTGCCGACGGCACACGCGCCACGTTCGACGGACTGACCGAGGAACAGGCCCACGCCGCAATGGAAGCCGCCCAGACCGAGCACGGCGACATTGGCTATTGGAACCGTGTCACGGATGTAAACTATGAGGACGGCCAGTATTGCGGCACCCTGCAGGAACCGCCCACGGTTCATGTTGTGGATTTTTCCGGGTATGACGGGCCGCTGGACGAAAACGGCTTTCCTGTTGGCCTGCCGAACGAAATCGCCGAGTACATGAAGCAGCACGGCGAACCGCCCACTGTTCCGAAAATCATCATCAAGAAAAACGAACCATAAACGCACGAAATCCCTCGACGGAATTACCCGCCGGGGGATTTCTGTTTTTGACGATTCGCAAGTTTGTTTTTCTGAGCGGTTCGGAGGTTTCGCGGAAGCCCTTCATTCTGCACGCGCATAAATTCGCTTCATTCTATACCCTATATGGTCTTTCTGGCACGAATTAAGAGCGCCGAAATTCGATTCTAAGACCCCGTTTTCGTAGATTTTCTATCAAAAATCAGGCATAAGCCATTTTACAGCCCCTTTTAATCGCGCGCGTCATACGCGCGTGAGAGCAGTTCTTCGACCATCGGGACTTCATCTAGCATGGAACCCAGAACGGCCAGTGCGAACTTTTCCCACCGCTGGGCGGTGATCTCTGTTTTTCTCAGTTCGCGGGCTATGGTTTTCCAGCCTTTTTGTAACGACGGATCATCGTAGACGTACCGCCCGCACAGAATCGTTTTGTAACGACTGTTCAGCCGGTCTAATTGCCCCCGGATCGTGGTCTGATCCGCGCGGAGAACGTCCTGCCGAACACGAAGTTCATTTTCCCTGCGCTGGCACTCCACATCATCGGCCAGCTTCACGGCCAGCGACGCCGTACTGTCTCCCGGCGTGCTGCCATGCGGCATACCGTCCATAGCAATGCCCTTGATGGGATTGTAGCGGTCTCGCAGTTCTGCCAGCTCAATGTTGACATCATCAAGCTGTGCTTCAATCCCGCCAAAGTAGCGCAAAATCATTTTCGTTTCTTCTGCCTGCATTTTGCCCTCCTACGCTCCGTACCGTCAAAATTCTGTCGAGAAGATAGGCCCTGCACCGGGCACACGCGCAACCTCCGTACTGCCGCCGGTCATCTGGGCGACACACCGGCCCAGTTTGGTATACGCCACATACTCCCCGTCTTTTGCCCATTCGAGGAACTGTTCATAGTTTTTTCTGGCTTCTTCCACGGTGCTGTTGATCTGGGCACGATCATAGCCCATAGAATCCAGCGCTTCGATGAAGAACCGGATCACGAGATCACCAGCGGCACGCCGTTCGGCCAGCGCGTCTTTTTCACGCTGTTTGCGCGGGTATTGTCCCGCCGGGAGGACAAACGGCTTATCCAGCATCTGTGCTGTGCGCTCTCTCAGCTTCTCGCGGGCTTTCGGCTGCCCATATGCGCTCATTTCAACCGTGTATACCTCTGCCCGGTGGTTCATTTCCGTGCAAAGCCGCTCCTGCTTGTCCCGGTTGAAATCTAGCGTGTCATTGGCGGCGATCATGGTGCAGTAGCTCACCACCTCGCCAACGGCCTGCCGGTTCAGCGTCAGGTTCTTTCTGGTGTTTACCTTTTCGGCGCACCGAGCAAAGGCATTCTGTGCCATATGCATAGACACTGCCCTTGGGATTCCTCTGCTCATGATGTTTCATCCTTTCCTTTCGGTCTGTTGGGCGCACTTCTTCCATGCTTTGATTTCTGCTGCAGTATCAGGGGTAATGTGTTCCACAAAGCGCCAGCCCCGCGGCTCCGCCACAAGGTCGATGAACATACGGCGGCGGTGGATGTAATCGCGCTGCTGCCGCCGGGTGAATTTGCTTTTCACCTCTACAACCTCAACTGTGCCATCTGCATAAGTCAGCACAAAATCTGGGGTATAGTGCATCGCCGGTAGTTTCACATTGCCGTATTCTTTTTCGGGCAGCATGGTAAACCTGCGGTGCGATTCCACCTTCACGATCTCCCCGCGCTGGACTTTTGGCAGAATCATTCCCATGTAGTAGTCGTACTCGCCCCTGCTGTCAAACTCCCGTCCTGTTTTCTTGGCGGCTGCAGCCACGGCTTCCAGCGTCGGTGCTTTTGCTCTGCATCTGGCCGCAATCTGTGCTTCCGCCTGTGCCCGATACTTTGGTGGCAGGTCAGAAAGTTCCATCCTCATACTCAAGGCCGGTTCCTCCTGTTCTGCTGCATCCCAGTCTCTTTGCGATATAGGCGCACGATCAGGTGCCGGGTGTTGTTGCCGGTGATTATGGGTTCGCAGTAGTGCAGGGTGTATCCGGGGTACATCTTCTCCCAGAATGCACGATCTTCCAGACGGTTCTCGCAAACATCTTTCAGCTTGGTGCGGCTCATTTTCCCATCGTTCGGGCGGGGCATTTTCGGCGGTTTCAGCCCGCGGCTCTGCCGCCAATGGCGCTTGCACCTCACATTCTTCATGATGTACTTTGCAAGGCTCGTGATGTAGCCATGATCGAAGTGTAGAGGTTCGCAACGGGCCATGCCGCGCCCGCTCCACGCTTCCTCTACCATTTCACGGGTCAGACCGTAAACGCGCTGCATAATGACATGGTGATGGTGCTTTCCCACCCACACCCCGTCAACATACGTCGAGTATTCATGCACGACGATCCACTTCGGGTGCCGAATGCCTTTTTTATCGCACATCCGGTATAGCTTTTTCATGGCGGCGGAAAAATCCTTATCCACACGCTTTGTGTCCGCCGGGTCGGGCCGGTGTTCATCGTCATAGGTGTATGTAACAGAATAATCGCTCTTGTGGAAGTTGCGCTGAACCAACAGCTCTAAATACCGTCCACTTTTTCGCAAATTGTACGCTTCCTTCGCAATGGAGCTTGCCAGCTCTTTTTTCTTGCGGGTGCTGGCCTTGTGCTGCTGTTCCGTGATCTCGAAAAAATCCACCTGCATGGTGTCAGCCGTGGCATAGTCTTTGCCGCAGATAAATTTTTGCTCTCGTACTCTGAATCCCGCGGTCATACTCTCCACGTCCTCCTTTCCGTACACGTCATGGAATTTTCTGAATCTTGAACCACAAACACGAGAAGGGAACGATGCAGAGGAACAACACCGGGCCGCGTTCCCTACGATTCTGCTTCCGGCAAGCCATCAGAACGCTGCCCTCGTTTTCCCTCTGCACTCCCTTTCCCCGCCGGGGGAAAGCTCCTATTTTTCTCTGATTTCTCAGAATGTCCCTTAGTTTAGCTCCGATATACAAGCCCCTTGCCGCCTCGTCAGGGCGGCAATTTAACGACGGACGCTCTTTGTATATAAGGTAAAGGGCTTGTCTTGCTTATTTCAGCAGGGCGAATTTGAACCAATCCGGCAGGTCGGATGCTGCAATAAAATACTTTACCACCAGCACCACGGCAAGAATAATCACCGGTGCCAGCAGGTACAGCCAGCCGATAGCGTAAGCGCCGAACTCACTTTTCTTCTTTTTCATCACTATCTTCCCTTCCTTCCCACACAGGGCAGCTATCTTCCGGGTCTGTGAAATCCGCCCGATGCTCAGAATTTCCATTGAAGCACACCCATGAAAAGTTATCATGCCATGCGCAGGTGAAACACTCTTTTTCCATCACTCACGTTCCTCCCAGTTCCAGCAGGAAGCTTCCCGGCCTGTCACGGGCTGAGAATGATGTTTGTTGAAACACGTCCCGTCCCGCAAATGCCACCTGCAAAATTCACAGCTTTTGTGTAAAGTGACTTTTGCGCCGCACTCTGGGCAGTGCTTAAACGTGTACTCGCAAAGTTCTTTCTCCCCGTCGTCCGGGTCGATTTTGATTTGCTTCCAGTCCTCAACGTGAATGCCGCACTTGTGGCAAATAAATTCGTCGCAGTCTACGTAGTCCCGGTTCTCGTTGTATGTCAGCGGTTGCAGGCTCTCCGGGGCAATGGTAGGTTCGGCATTCAAACTGCCCTCGATCATCTGCACTACACTGGTTTTGATTTTCCCGTGTGTCAGCTCCCCTTTCAGTGCATACTCTATGTTCTTGAGTACCTGCATGAAATGGTTTGCATCAACCAGACGTTTTTCTTCCATTTTCTTTTCCCGCTTTCTTTCTGGGCGTTCGCTTCTTCTTGGGCAAATCCGGTATTGTTACCACAACATCCCTTTGTTTCTCCATTTCCGCCGGGATTGCCTCAACCAGACTTTTGAATTTTTGCAAGGTTTGAACCTCCGTCGCCGCGAAAATGAACTGCGCCAGTTCTTCCGGTGTTCCCTGCTGGACGGAATGACCGTCCGGGTATGTTGTGATCGTCATTTTTCTTCGCCTTTCAGTTTCAGTTCCACTTTCGGCATGGGCTGATCCGAACGGTTCATCGGTTCATAGAAATCGACCCACTGTCCACCCTCCGGGAAGTCGTGCCACGCAAGCGCGTACCGGATCGTCAGCCAAACGGTTTCTGCTCTGTATGCTTCTTTCATGGTTGTGTCGATAGATGCAGGCGGAACATTCTGTCTCCAAAGTGCGTCCATGCCCTGCCGCATCTGGTTACGAAGCCGCATACACTTGAGAAAATCCGCTTCGTGGTCTTTATGAAACTGCTTTCGTTCTTCGGTCGTGTGGCACCGCTTTTCCATCTTGTCCACATAATCCCAGCAGCAAACCTCATTGGTGAAGTCCTCAAACTGGCCCATGCGGAACCGGAGGTATTCTTCGCACGCCTGCTTCACGGCCTGTGCTGTCTCCCGGCTCATGGTGATGGTCACGGCCTCAACCTCTGCCGGGGTCTTATTTTTTGTTACCATTCTGTCACCTCAACAAATCCTGACAGCCGGGGCACCGTAGCCATCCCGTACCAGAACCCCCTCTTTTTCCGTAAAAAACATTGTCGTCTTGAACGGAAAGTTTGCTCTGTCGATGCCAGCTTCGGCGGCAGCATCGGCCAGCATTTTGCACGGGCCGTAATCACTCCCGATGGAAAAGCCGAAAGTTTGAATGCTTTTCGCGTATTCCACAATGCTTTTTGCCAATGCCGCCTTGAATGTGTTCAGCTGATCCAGCGTAACGCTCTGTCGCATCGTATCCGCAAGGAAGCACACTGCAACAGAGGTAAAGCTATCGTCTCCGTTGCTATGCGGCTGGTGATCCATCAGCTTTCCAGCCCACCAGCTGACTGCCTTTTCAATATCATCCTTTGCCAAAATCATACCTTTTCCCCGCCTTTCTTTTTCAGAGGTTCAGGCACCGTTTCATAATCCGGAACCTTGCCGCCCGGCCAGTCGTGCCGCTGGCTGCGCTCGTATTTCTTGACCATTGCGGCCAGCTGAATAGCTTCCACCGCTGCATGGATTGCCGTATCATAGATAAGATTCAGGTATTCCCGCTTCATGGGTTCGTTTCTCTTGACACCCCGCCACAACCGGATCGTCAATCCAAAGTGGAGCTTCCGCACCTCGTCTATCAGTTCGTCCAGTTCTTCCCGGATTACCGCATACCCTTCATGCGGACTTGCGAACATCCGAAACCGGCGATTTGCTGCTGCCAGCTCCTTCTTTGCCAGAGCACGGACATCTTTTGTGATAACATCCATGTTCATTCCTCCGCCCGGCTCTTGATTTCAGCCAGCAGGTCATCCAACGGAACATTGGCAAGGGAAAAACCGGCTTTTCCTTCATCCTCGGTAGAGACCCAGAGTGTAGAGGGGAAGTACAAAGCGGGGCGAACACCGCAGGTGTAGTTGCAGTACCAGTCGCCGACGGAACCATCAGACCTGACGTACCAGACGAGGCTGCTGTCGTTGGTGTACGGAGAGCAATTCGGCGTACCGTAAGGCGTCGCCAACCACCACGGCGTATCTACCTTCGGGATCAGCCGCCAATACTTTCCATACTGACGCAGGGTCAACAGGCCGATTCTGTATTCAACGGTTCCGTATTCGGTCTGTCCGGTCGTGTCCTGCAGGTCGATTTTGAACGGAATGAATGTATCCAGCGGCGTACCCTTCTCGGTAAACTCTGCCAGACAGTTACCCAGATACTTCATAACATCGCTCCGGCGCAGATCGTTGGGACACTCCGGGTCGTCGCCGTCACGGAACGGCATTTTCGTCCAAATGTCCTTTGCCAGCACCAGACAACCGTGTTCGTCTGCATCCAGCTTCACAAACTCTTTGCCCAGCGCCTTGAAGATGCCGCCATTTTTCACATTGCCCAAAGTTGTGCTTTTCAAAATCTTGCTCATGGTCGTTTTCCTTTCCTGTTATTCCTGTTTGTTTTCAACCTGCGCGGCTTTCTCTGCAGTTTCCTGTGCAATCACGTCCTGCAAATCGTCATGCATTTTTTTGACGATATTTTGCTGCCGTCTGGACATCAGTTCCGCGATGATTTCGTCCAGATCATCCGCCACATCGTCCTTGATGTTCATAGGCGCTATCAACGCCCGAAGGATCATGCCGTCTTTTACGGCATAGATGAACCTGCAGTCCTGATTGGCAGGACGCACACAAATTTGTGCAAACTCCTTGTTCAGTTCACCTTCCACCGGTTTCAGCAACTCCGACCGGATGAAACCAACACTGCCATCAGGATTTCGCAACGCGATAAGTTCTTCTCCGTTGACCGCGATCCGAGTTTTGATTTCAGAGGTATTTCCTTCATGTTCCGGTTCGTCGTCCCACTTTACGCCGTACAGTTTCCCGTCGATTGTGTATTCTTCGTGATAGAAGATGTTCTTCATCTTCTTCTGCGGAATACCCAGCATAGCACCCAGTTCTCCCGCATCCTGCGTTCTGGGGTAGCCGTCCATGCAGTAGAACGCACTTCCCGTGCCAACAAAAATCCTGCCACCGTTGTTAATTACCTCACAATGACCGCAACTTTTAATCTGGGCAGCCAGTGCAGAAAGTTTCATCTTTTGACCACCTCCACGTCCGGTTTTTCTGTTTCCTCAAACCTCGGATAAAAGGTCATTGCGCACATCCGTGCCTCACGGAGTGCTGCATCTGAGCTTTTTGCGTCCAGCTTGTACGGTAGCTGCATCTTGTTTTTCGTGTAGCTGTCAATGCCGAACAGCATGATACTGAACTTTGCCATTTTCTGCTCCTTTCTGCTCATTTTCTTTCGGTGGGCACTTCCGGGCTTGAACCGGGCGGGGCCTATTCCCCATGCTCACATAAAAAGGAGCCGCCGCTCTGGGCGGCTCCAAAAGATCAGTTGATGCCGTTGATAATGGGGATGCTGTTACCGTCGCCAACATAGGCAGGCAGTTCACCGTTCCAGCGGGATTCCACGTCGGTGATCTTGTAGTATTCCAGCAGGTTGCTGTTCAGGCTGTCGTTCAAGGCGCGGTTTGCTTCCGCCTTTTTCTCTGCAACGTACAACTCTGCGTCCGCTGCAACCTTAGACTTTTCCGCTTCCGCATTGGCTGCGATCAGGTCAGCGTCCGCCGTGGCCTGTGCTTCGACACGGCGCTTGTCGGCGTCAGTCTCGGCTTTTTCCTTTTCCTGCTGGGCCTTGACCTTTGCTTCCACCGCATCGGTAAAGGTATCAGTGAAGTCAAAATTGGTTACGCTGATATACTGCAGGTCGATGTTGTACTGTGCCAGCACTTCCCGCAGTTTCGTGTCCATCTGGGAAGCGACTGCATCCCGGTTAGAAATCAGGCTGCTTGCATCGTAGTGGGCAACTACAGCTTTCACCGTTTCAAGGACACGGGGAGTAATCAGGGTGTCCTCATACTTTTTGCCGACCTCTTTGTAGATGGTCATTGCATTTGCCTGATTGATCCGGTAGCCAACCGCCACACTGGTGGAGACTTCCTGAATGTCAGAACTGAACGCTGATAAGTCCATGCTCATTTCCTGAACACGGTTATCCATCTTCACGATGGACTGCCACGGGGCCTTGAACACCACACCTGCGTCCTTCGTGCCATCCTCGACTTTGCCAAAGGTTGTGACGATGCCGGTATAACCGGTAGGAACATAGGACACACAGGAAATGCCGATAAAAATGACGGCCACCACCGCCGGGATGATTGCAGCTCTTTTTGCATCATCCGAGAAAATCAGGACTGCCAGCGCAATCAGTGCAAACAGTGCGCCGATAATAAAAAGAATCATGTTTCCTCGCTTTCGCTCATGCATTTATGTACGGGCGAAAACTGAATTAAATCAGATCGTGGTAAATTTGGACGCCACTTTGATAATCCCATTACAGGAAGCTCACCTGCCCATCTGGGTTCTTATTTTTTATTTCACGCGGCTTGTAGTCCTTTTCTTCGTTCAGGACGTCAACCGGATTAAATTCAAACTGCTTGCAGCGGTTCGGATTGACAATTTTCTTTCTATCCCGGATTTCTTTTCTTGCTTCGCAGTAAATCAAATCGTCGTCATTCAGAACCGCCAGAGAACAATACCGGCAATATTGTGTCACTCTTTGCCCTCCGTAAAAATATCAGTGTACTTCGTGTACACCCTGCCGTTGTGGAAGTATAGGTTGTAATCACTCTGAGTAATGTACCACCAGAGCTTTTTGTGGTACTTCGTCAACAGCTCGTGGAGGTGGTAAGTTTCCTTGTAGTTTTCGTCCACACGCTGACGAAAAGAAAGTTCGTCAATCTCTTCGCTTCCCGCCACATATCCGGCTATCAAGAACACATCCTGTTCGGTCATGTTGTCGTCAACGACAAATACCACGCGGACTATCTCACCGAACTTTCTCTTGATGTGGAAAAGATCGTCGAATTTATGGACGTGGTACACCACCCGTTCAAACCAACTAAGCGGGAAGTCTTGCACTTCCGGGCTATCCGGGAGATAGCTCGTGTGCATTTCCAACTTGACGTTTCGCCGCTCTGCCGTGCGGAAAAGACCTTCGTAGAATGACCAATGATCTTTCCAATGGAACAGCGGATCACCGCCGCCGGACACCGAAACCCACTCCGGCTTTTCCTTGCAGAGCACTTTGTAGAGTGGTTCCTGTGTGCTGAAATGGTCTGTTCCGCTCATTTTCAGCCCATTGTTTCTTACGATGCACTCCGGGCAGGTGTAATGACAGCCAAAGTTCGTGATGATGCTCACATACTTTCCGGGATTTGCGTTTACGCAACGCATCGGCATAATCGCTTTTTCTCGCGCTTCCATCATGCCGGAAACCATTTTGCAGAAATCTTCGTCCTTCACTGTTCTTCCTCCATCAGATCGTCCATGCTCAACTGTCCGTTTATGTTATCGTCCTTCATCCACCAGTGGAATACGTCCATACCGGTCTGCCAGTCGCACGGCAAGCCTTTTGCTTTTCTGGCATCAAGCATTCGTTCAAACGCCGAGATGTACATTTTTTCGTAGGCGGGCCAGCGCATAAACTCGCGCTGTCTGCTCCCCCTACCGGCCATAGGGCAGCCAATGCAGCCAACACGTTTTTGCCCTTCGCAATACAGTGGATTGACAGGCAGGTGTTCGCTGTGCGTGTAGTCCCATACATCATTGTCAGACCAGTCCACAATCGGATTGACGGTCATTTTGCCCTTGATGCTGCACGTTTCAAAAAGCTGCCTTTTTTCATCATTGTCTCCCATAAGGATGATGCGCTTTTCCTTGTCGCGATGGTTAAATTCCATCGTTCCACGGTTTTTCTTTCTGTTTGTTGATTCATCCCAGCGAACGCCGGTAGCGATAAATCTATCGCGGCCAGTATTTTCTTTGAGAACTGCACAGCAATACCGCACAAGTCTTGTAGGCGGCATCAGCTTTTGAGGAATCAACGTCCACATAGACACAGGCTCGTCCTTGTATCGTGGCATGACAATAGAACATTTGATTCCGCGCTCTTCCATTGCTTTGAATTGCTCGCGGATGAAATAGACTGTTTCTGGCGCATCTGCGGTAGTGTGGCTGTTGACCACCTCGAAGTCGATTCCAGCACGTTCAGCCAACGCTACAAGCAACTGTGAATCCTTTCCGCCAGAGTATGTGACCATCAGCGGTTTCTTGTACCGATGCTCTGACAGTCTGGCTGCGTCCCGCAACCTCTCAATGGCAAGTTGTTCTTTGTCCATTGCTCACCCTCCAAGTTTCGGATCGGGGCATTCCCACTTGTAGTCCTTAAATTGAATCAGACGATACGTTGCGATCTCGCCCTCTACGATCTCGATTTCCTTGTTGAACTCCATGCCCATTTCGTAGCCGTACACTCTAAAATCCAAGTTGTACTTTTGGGACATTTCAATATAGGGCTGCTCTTCGATATTCCATGCAGCCTTCATGTTCACAACGAGGATCGACTTCTTGCCCTCTTCGCAGAAGTCCACATACTCGCCTTTTTCTATGAAGTTTCTTCTCGTCCACCTCGATATGAGCACTCTTGTCTACATACAGGTACATTTCTTCGCTGTCGGGGTCGTGCTCAAATCGGACAGCGCCCTTTACAAGCTCCGTGTGTGCGCCGTCGCCCAGCCAGTTCGTAGTGTAGCAATGCAGACATTCCTCCACCCACCGCTTAATGTCTTCCGGCTTTCCGCGGATTTTCAGCTTTCCCTCTACCCAGTTCGGCATGATTCATTCTCCTTTCAAAATCCACACCTGATGCTCACCGCACCCGCTCCACGCCAGCGCGTTCTCATGGGTATCAACAGCAACATCAAGGTGCGTTCCCTGCACTCCCGCGCCCTTGTCTTGCACAATACGGATTCCTACGCCCTCAATGTACAAAACTGTGCCATACGGGAAGATTGACTGATCCGCCGCCACGGTTACGCCCGCCTGTATCGGCTGGCCGCTGGCTGTGATTCCGTGGCCCTCCCCACAGATATGCGGGTATTGCTCTGTGCAATAGGCCGTGCAGAAAAACACTCCTGCATCTTCCAGCTTAACCTTCCCGTCCGCCAAAGCGTCAAGGCGAAGTTGCATAGAATCTATAACCTCTTCGTCCTCTACTGCCCGGTCGATCCAGTGCTGCGCCCGGCTTGCGTAAATGTCCCGTTGCGTTTCAAGGTCCGCGATCCGGCTTTTCAGCACCCCGACCTTTGCGCAGTTGATGATTTCGGCGGCGCAGACCAGAGCCAGAATCGCTTTATCTCTTCTCGTCACTGTTCCACCTCTTTGGATTTGATCGCCAGCCACCACAGCGCGGCGTGAAGCGCATACTTCGGGCAAGCCTGAACCGTTGCCATGCCTGCCACGATCGGAATTGCTTCTTCGATTTCCTCTTTCTTCGGCATCGACGCAAGATCAAACCTCGCCCGTGCCACCTTTTCCAGAACCCTGATTGCATCAACGTACAGCACGTTCTCAACCTCCTATTTGATTTTTTCTATCCTTGTCACGGTAATCTTTTCATACTCGTGGCAGTTGAACTTTTGGATTTTGCGGCGAGCGTTGTACTCTGCTTCGCTCTCACCCCAGCCGTTGACGCGGATCGTGTGTACATCCGTTTCGTCAGCGGTGCAGCAGACGACAATCACTTTGTATCTCTGCATTGGCTTTCTCCGTTCATATTTCTTGTGCGGACGGTCGGGATCGAACCGACCTTTCGGCTCAGAGTAACAGGGGAGCCGTTCTTCTCCATTGCGCATCCGCATAATAGACACCCGCCGCCCTGCTGAACTCTAAGAAAGACAGGGCGGCGGGGCGGTCTGATCTACCAAACCAGACCTACCACCTTTGGCTTGGGTGGATCGGACAAGGCATTTCTTCGCTCATGCGGCGTGCACGCCCAAATCGGTTTCCGCACCGTCATGCTGGCGTAGCTTGGCAGAAAGGCAGCATGGTTTTGCACCAGCTTACACGGGAGAAACGCCGCCATACGGCACCCTCTGCCCCTGTCGGTGCGTCAAATTATGGACAAACGCACCGGCTTCCATGAATGCCTGCTGCAAAGCGGCGCGGACGGGGTATGGCCCCGCTGTCGGCTTCTCCCTGCGTCGTTTCAGGGTTCAGCCCCGCGCCATATAAAAGCCGCCGCGCTGACGCGGTGCGTGGCGGCTCATTCATACCTTAGATGTTTTTGTATCAGCAGCACCCTTGGTTTTTTCGTAACGTTCACAGTTCGTATCATAGCCACTGCACGGTGCACACCGCTCGTGGGTGATCTCGAACGTGTGCCTGCACTGTTCATTTTTGTGCAGGGCTTTTTCGGTGGGACTTCTGTTATGTACCTTCATTTACAGCCTCAGAAAGGAACTTCGTCGTAGTGTGTAGCGATCATATCCGCGAAGTGCAGGCACATGGCCTCCGGGTAGCGGTCATAAACAGCACTGAGCGTATCCCAGTCCTGCGACCCGCTGTGCGCTCCCATGTGCCAGCGGATTGCCACAATCTCCCGCGCCGTCAGCTTGATGTACTGCTGTGCCATGATGACGCTTCCTTCTCCATGGCCCACCAGACCGGCGTCAAAGTATTCGTACTCGCCGTTGCCTTTATCGCGGTACTTGCCCACCTTGCAATAGTCGTGCAGGAGCGCCGCCGCAAGAACTTCATTCCGGTGACACTTCTTGAAAGCGTGATTCGTTCTGCACAGTTCCATTGCCGCCTCTGCCACACAAACCGAGTGCTCACACAGACCGCCGGGATGGTTGGAATGGTGCTTAATGCTGGCAGGCTTTTCAAAGAATCCCAAAGTCACCATCTGCTGCCAGAGGTTTTCCGCTCCCGGACGATCAGCAAGGCCGCTCTCCGCCCAGAGAACCTCAAACTTTTCTTTCGGCTTCATGTCCTCATACAGTTTTTCGTTATCCATGTTTCGGCTCCTTCTGTTTCAAAAATTCTGCCCGGCCCTCCGGGTATCTTGTCGGTCTGTCGAAAATCTCCGGGTGCTTTTCGAGCATATCCAAAAGCATTTCCCGCATGGACGCCGCCACAAAGGGCGTAAATTCACTGTTCACGCTCCCCCGCCTTTCTGCTTGTATTTCTGGTAGCGGGTTTTGTTTTCGTTCCTCCCGCCATTGGAACCGCTTTGTGTCAGTTCTCCGGCTCAAAGAACATTGCCACAAAGGCTTTCAGCTGGTTAACTGCAGCTTCTTTTTCGGCTTCCGTCTTGGCTGTCTTTTCAGCCCAGCAGTCCTTGACCATTTCATTGATAATCTCAAACATACTGTCTTTCAGACCTGCCAGATTTTCCTCGTCGTCTGCTACTGCCATGAGGACACGGGCCACAATAAGCTCTGCCGCCGTCATCATGCCAACCGAACCGCCGTGAATGCTGACTTCCAGACCGTCAGCCGTTCCCACGGCTGTGATTTTTACATTGCAGTTCATATTCCGACCTCCAAACTCAGCCGTTCGACAACTTGTCAGCCAGCGCCATAATGAAGTCCTTGAAGCCCGGCTCTGTCTCTGCAAACTGCCGGGCCATGCGGAACCCCACCGTTTCGCCAACGGGAGGCTTTTCCTTCTTCTCTGCAGGAGCCGCCTTTCCCTGCGCTTCCAAATCGTTCTGCACCGCATCAGGAATTTCGTCCTGAATCTTCTTGATGACGTACGGACGAAGCGGTTGCGGAACTTCCGCCACAACGCTGCCCACAATCTGGATCGTCAAATCCAGCAGATCAAGCCCGTTGCCCTTGAACTCGACCGACGCGCCGCTGCCCTTGACCTCTCCGTGAATAAATGCGTATGCCATACTCTTTGTCCTTTCTGCTTGCAGGTGAATTTTCGGATATGGTGGTGTGTCCCGGAGTTGACACCGGGCGGCGGGGCTTGACGCTCCCCGCCTGCACTGGCCGCACCATATTAAAGGCGGTGTCAGACATACCGCCTGCCCATGCGGGCCGCTCTGGCGTGTTCTTTCAGCCCTTGCCAGATAAGGCTTCATCTCGCCGACGCCGCCGTTCTTCGCACTGGCGGTGGATAATCTCTTTTTCCTTGCGTTTGCGCGCGGTTTCTTCAAATCTCCACCTGCCGTAGGACAGCCCCGCGGCGTCGGCCTGCCGGACATCCAGCGTCAGCTTGTCCGGCTTCATCTTTTCGGCCATTTGCTCATACCCTCGTGCTCCTTGTTGTGCTTGTACTCCTCACCGTGCTATAATTTGAACATATAGAACGGAAAGGAGGTGATGGGTTATGCCTTTTTGCCCTCGTTGTGGCAAAGTAGCCAGCGCAGATTCAAAATTCTGCACTGCCTGTGGTTCTCCGCTGAACATCAAGCATGAGAACTGCTGCACCAATCCAGATTGTGTTCGCTTCAAAAGCCATTTCCAGTTTGCTCCCGGCGTTCAGTTCTGTGACCAGTGCGGAAAGTTCACTACCGATGGAAAAGAAATCGACGCCCTGACCTGATGCGTCCGCTTTCTGCCCTTGCTTCTGATCCAAGCAGGGGTCTTTTTATACCCACTTTTCACCGTTCAGCCTGATCCAGCGAAGTGTTCCAGCTTTGTCTTTGAACAGGATAACTTCTTCAAAACTGTCCATACCGGCAAGCTGTTTTGTCAGCTCTTGCAGTTCATCCGGCGATTCCGGGTCTGCCTTTCCGCCGATATTCCCGCCCTGCTGGCGAATCAGCTCCCCCAACATATCTGCACGTTCAGTTCGCTTTCCTTCAAAAAGCACTCTGCGAATAGTTCCGTACAGGTTGTACATCTCGTAGGCTCGCTTTTGAATGGCGTCCATGCGGGCAGCCAGAAAACCGTTTTTCTGCACAACGGTTTTCAGTCCCTGCGATTCTGTACGATATTTACGTTTCGCTGCCATGCACTCCACCCTCCTGCTTTTCGGGTTCTTGTGTGGCGCTTTCCCTCTGCACGATCTCGGCAATCGGAATATTCAGCACCACCGACAAAACGCCCGCAAGGGACAAGTCCATCCGCTTCTGACGTTCTCCGGTTTCGACCATCTGATAATACTGCCGCGAAATTCCAATGCGGTTTGCAACGTCCTGTTGCGTAAGACCGGCCTTTTCGCGGGCTTCGATAAGGTATTCTCTCACCTGTTCTCTCCCTCCCTTGCAACGTGTCGTTGCTATCATAATAGCTTCGCTCCTTTCAAATGTCAACAATACGTTGCATTTTCAGCGTATTGCACAGTTTCTTTGCAACATTTTGTTTCCTCTGTTGAAAAAGCAACAATCAGTTGCTATAATAAAGAAAAAGGGGGATGCTCAATGGAAAACTTAACTGCTATTCGCAAGGAATCTCATGCCACCCAGCAGGAAGTCGCTGATTATCTCGGTATTTCCCGCCAAGCATACGGCAACTATGAATCTGGCAAGCGTGAACCGGACTATGAAACACTCTTGAAGCTCGGTGAATACTTCAATTGTAGTATCGACTATCTTCTCGGAAGCAGCCGCAGTGTTCGTTATCCCCTTCTCTCAGAATTTGAGCGTAGCTTATTGGAGCAATACCGAAATGCAACACCCGCCATTCAAAGTGCGGTTTGCAAACTTCTTGATCTCAAGGATGAGAGCTGATAGAACTCATGAGGTTCCCCTGTCAATACAGGGGAACCTCCGCGTGCTACACTCTGTTGCTTATATATCCAGTGTAGCACGCGGAGCCGCCATCTTTTCCAAAGTCAATTCGCCTTTTTACTTCACAATTTTACGTTGATTGTCTTTTATTCTTCATTTTCGTAAAATTTGCAAAAAGAAAAACCCGCCGGGCCGAAGCCTGACGGGCTATAGATGAAACTGTATTTATATAATTCAGCAGCGATTTATGATTTTTCGTCTCACACGTTGTGCTTTCGTCTAATCTGCTGGTCAAATGAGACGATTACTTGAAAGGACGCTCAAGGTATGGCAAAAAGAAAATTCAACAAGGGCGGCGAGGTTCGGCTTGTCGCCTATTACAGATACAGCGGCGGCAGCGGGCAGACCGAGCAATCCATTGAGGGCCAGCGCCGGGACTGCGAGACCTACGCCCGCCTGCACAACATGACCATCCAAAAAGAATATGTGGATCGCCATATCAGCGGCAAGACCGATGATCGTGCAGCATTCCAACAAATGATCGCTGACAGCGACAAGGGCGCATTCGATATGGTGATCTGCTGGAAAACAGACCGCTTCGCCCGGAACCGCTATGATTCTGCCGTGTACAAGAAGCGCCTGCGCGACAACGGTGTTGAGATCGTCTACGCCGCTGAATCCAACATTGCCGGTGCGGAAGGTATCATCATTGAGGGCGTGATGGAAGCGCTGGCCGAATACTACTCCGCCGAGCTGGCCGAGAAGATGCGCCGCGGCATGAGGGAAAGTGCTCTCAAAGGTCAGGCCATCAGCCGTTGCCGCGCCCTTGGCCTGAAAACGGACGAGCACAAACGGTTCGTCATTGATGAAAAGACCGCACCCACCGTGCGCTTTATCTTTGAGCATTACGCCGCCGGGGAATCTGCCATGTCTATTGTTGAACAGCTCAACGCTAAAGGACTGCGCACCAGTCAGGGCAATCCCTTCAACAAGAGCAGCATTCCCCGGATCATCCAGAACGAAGCCTATCGCGGCGTGTATGTCAGCAAATCGTATGACGTGCGCATTGAAGGAGCCATTCCGGCCATTATCGACAATGAACTTTGGGAGAGAGCACAAACCATGTTGAAATTGAACCGTCAGCTCAAGGCAAAGAATGAACCGAAAGCGGACTATATCCTGTCCGGCAAGCTCTACTGTTCCTGCGGTTCCCTTATGCGCGGCATGAGCGGGCACAGTGCCACTGGCGAGGTCTACCGCTACTACACCTGCCCCAATAAGGACTGCCACCTGCGGAACATCCCGAAGGACGATCTGGAAGGAAAGGTCATGCAGTCCATCGTGGATCACCTCTTGCAGCCGGAATCTATGGAAGCACTGGCCGAAGCTATGGTCGAGGTGCAAAAGGCCGACGCTGAAAAGCCCAACGCCGAACGTGTAGCCATCGAACAGAGCCTTGCCGATGTCCGCCGCCGCAGTAAAAACATTTTGGACGCCATTGAAAACGGCACCGCCAATGCGCAGCTGTGCGCCCGTCTGAATGATCTGACCGAGCAGGAGCAGACCTTGAGCTTCCAGCTTTCTTCTCTGGAAAAGGAGAAGCCTGTTGCGTTCACCAAAGAGCAGTACCTTTTCCTGCTGGAACAGTTCTTGGTGGAGCCGTCCGAGCGCACACCAGAGTATGGTCGCCGTCTTGTTAACGCTTTCGTAACAAGTATGGTAGTTAGCGACCGTGAACTGGTTATCAATTTTAATGTTTCGGACGAAACCGTTAACAAAAACAAAAAAGCATCCCAGACAAACTTACAAAAAGAAAGTTCGTCTGGGATGCGTCTGGTCCGAGTGGCGAGAATCGAACTCACGGCCTCTTGAACCCCATTCAAGCGCGCTACCAAAACTGCGCTACACCCGGATATTTGTTGTGGCTCATCGCTCACAGCTCCATTAGTATACCCGCTATAGGCCGTTTTGTCAAGCGCTTTTTTTATTTTTCTTGGATTTTTTCTGGATTTTTCGCTCATCGTCCAGAAGCTCTCGATGGTGCGTCCATTTCATTTTCGGTGACTGCCATTGCCACGGCAAAGACGCTGTGTGGGCGCCCGCATCCAGCAGTGCCTGCGCGCAGGCTGCGGCGGTAGCGCCGGTGGTGATGACGTCATCCACCAGCAGCACCCGCTTCCCTTCCACGAGCTCCGGCTCCTGCGCCCGGAAGGCACCGGCCGCATTTGCCAGACGCTCGTCCAGCGAGAGTCCTGCCTGATGGCGTCCGGCCCGGGCGCGGCAGAGCGCCTTTGGCAGCAGCGGGAGGCCCAGTGCATGGGCCAGAGGCTGCGCCATCCGTTCCGGCACATTGTAGCCACGCCGACGGCTGGTGGCAGGCACCGGAACGATGCAGTCATAACCGATGGCCGCACCGGGGACCAGCCCCGGCACCGGCTCTGCAAAGTGCATTTCCACCTCTGCCCCGAACAGCCGGGCCGTCATCTCCACGCCAAGCTCCACCGCTGTCCAGCTTTCGCCTTCGTATTTGGCACGGAGGATGGCGCTGCGGACGACGCCCTCGTACCGGTAGGGAGCAGCCGCGCCATCCAGAGCACCCAGATAGTGGCGGCTCACGTCCAGCCGCATGACCGGGCCGCGGCGCAGCTCTTCCAGCCGCGGTGTACACACCTCACAGAGCGGCAGCGTTCCCAGCACCCTGCGGCAGCAGGGACACCGCCTCGGGAAAAGCAGCTGGCGCATCTGTCGGGCAAGCTGCGCGGGTCGGCTGTAATAACCTGCCATCAGTCTTTTTTGACGGCGACGATGATACGCACCTTTTTGCCAGCCGCGCAGCCAAAGTTGTCGTACCAGCCGGTAAGATAGTAATCATCGGAGTTGACGGAAGTGAGCTTGGTGTAGTAATATTGACCCTTGTACCACAGGTAGACCTGCGTATTATCGGCCATTTCAAACCTTTCGCCCTTGGAGGAAAGGACGCTGGCCGCACCCACCTTGTCGATCTTCATGGGCATCAGCTGCACCATGTTGCGGACAGAGCCGGTCGTCTCCTGACAGACCGCAATGCCGCCGGCCAGCACAGGATACTTGATGGAAGTGCTCAGACTGGCCTGCTGGCCGTTGACGTAGCCGATATAGGTCGCACCGCTGCCGATGAAGTTGAATATCTGGCTGAAGGGAGTGCCGGTGATCTGGGCGATCTGCTGGAAGCCGAGGCCCAGAAGTGCGCCGGTGTTGCTGGTCAGGCGCTCCCATGCCGTGCTGAGGATGTCGCCGGAGATAACGCCCCACAAGATCTCTGTGGTGGTGGGTACCATGATGCTCTTCACCTGACTGACGACTGCATTGGTGTCAATGGTGCCGTTACCCGGCTCAGCCTTGATGGCACTGAGAAGGGTGCTGTAGTTGGCGGCGACATTCTTCACATCGTCCAGCACACCGTAGTACCACAGGTCGCCGGTCACATCGTTCAGAATAAGCGTGTCGATCTGTCCCTGCGGATTGGTGGTGTAGTAGCGGACATCGGAAGCCTTTAAGTTTACCCCCGATAGGCGGCTGGGACGAACCGTCCCAGCCACACCCCCTGTACTCGTATCAAGGATCTGCACGTCATCTGCCAGAGCCATATCGCCCAGCGCGGTGGCGTTCTCGTTCACAGTGCCGCTGACGGAGCGCTCATCGATTTTTTCCACGCTCTCGCCTTCGGGGCTGACCCGCACTTCCACCAGCCAGCCAGCGGGGAAATTCAGGCTCTTGTCTACATTCACTTCGCGGGCAAGGCCGTCGGTACACAGGACCTTGACGGTCTGAAGCACATCGGCACTGTTGTCCTCGTCGATGAGGTTGCGGGCGGACGACTGCACCACACCGTAAAAGACCTCGTCGGCCTCCTCGCCGGTGATGATGCCTGCGGCCACATTGTTCATGCCCAGCAGAAGAGTGACCACCTGGCCGACACCGCCGCCGTTGAGAGAAGACACCTGAGAAGCAATGGCCGTACTGCCCAGCGTATAGGACGTGCCTGCCACCGTGATGGAAGCGGGGGCGCTGGCCGAGGGAGACACCTCGGTGATGCGGCCTGCGGCACGGCGGGTATAGACCCACAGGGTCTTGAGGCTCTCGCTGTAGTAGTAGACGTCGTATTTGTTCAGCTCTGCGGAGCCGGAGACCTTATCGTTGCGGTAGACGCTGGCAGGGACGAAGGGCAGCACCGTGCTCTCCGAAGCCACGAAGGGGCCTTCCAGGCTGCTGAGCAGGATGGTGGAGCCGTCCACCTGACCATTGCTCACGGTAAAGCCAAGGGTCGTGCCGTAGGCCGAGCCGCTGGCGTTGTTGGCGGTGAGGGCATTGTAGAGCAGGACGGCGCAGTCCTCATAGTTCATCGCTTCGCCCTGACGGCGGTCGAGGCCGGCACGCAGGCCGAGCTCGCTGGCCTTGTTGAGCTGAGCGTTGGGAAACGCGCCGCTCAGGTCGGTCATCTTATAGCCCATCAGCTTGAGCACTGCAGTGCATGCTTCTTCCAGCGTGACGGCGTTGTTCGGGCGGAAGCTGCCATCGGTGTAGCCGTTCATCCAGCCCTGCTGCACGG
>OHAN01000150.1_pt1 | contig 71796 bp, 63 predicted proteins | sample 1577121 | NCBI WGS metagenome assembly OHAN01 (sample SAMEA3541554, study PRJEB24748) | human gut metagenome | biome: human gut; feature: human-associated habitat; material: faeces | place: China | collected 2012 | reverse complement strand
AAAGAATCGGATATGGGTACCGAAACATGGATTATTTCTTTACCCTTATCCGATTCCATTCTTTACCTAAAAATTATTCATCCCCCAAATTTCCGTGAAGAGCCTCTTTTTCTTCTTCTTTTCCTTTTATATCCCCTATATCGACTCTATATATTTCTCCAGCAGATCCGGGAGTTCTTCGTTGCCTGGGAGGCCCGGGGCGAGGGGTATGAACCGCAGGCTGTAGTCTGCGTCGCTTCTTCCGGGGATTTCTTTAGGGAAGACGGCCCAGACTTCTTTGACGGGGCGGCTGTCTCTGAGAGAGGCAGCTTCTGTCATATCGCGGTAGAAGCGGGTGTTCATGTCTCGGTAGGCGTTGAATTGTTTCCTGATGCTGTAGCTTCTGTTTTCGTCCTGCCAGAGGAAGAGGACGTCTCTGTATTTGAAGTCGGCTACGAGGGAGCCGTAGTAGAGGCCTTCTTTGTAGTAGTCCATCCTAAGGTCCGGCTGCCTGTGGGAGTTGTTGGTGTAGAGGGGCGCTTTGTCGCGGCTGGTGTCGGCGGAGTTCCCGGGGACGATGCCGTCGTAGACGAGGCGGATTTCTGCGTTTTCCCGTTTCAGGCGGATTTCTGTGCCGGATTCAAGGCTGGCAAGGCGGTACTTGCCTTCTTCTTTGAGGACCTCGACGCCGTCTTCGAGTTCCCATCCTTTGGCCATGAGGGCTTTGATGAAGCGGAGGAAGCCCCACATTTCATAGAGCTTATCGGTCCTTTTCCACTGGAACTGGTAGAAGGAGGAAACGTCAAGGCTCGAGAACGGGTTCTCAAGGTTTTTGTAGAGGCGGTAGAGGACGGAGTATCTGGGGTCGCGGAAGACGGCCATGGGCATGGTTTCGGGCATTTCGCCTTTTGTTTCTTCATACCATGGCGCAAGCGTAACGCGGCGGATGCTCTGCCTGAGGAGTGTCGCGCGTTTCCTGTAGTCGATGAACTGCGAGAGGGCTTTGACGCCCATGCGGTATTCACGATCGCGGGAGAAGCGGGCGATTTCGCGCTGGCGGTCTTCGAGGCGTTCTACGTGGCCGTCGATTTCCTTGATGAAGGTGAAGAGATTCTGGTCGAGTTTCATGAGGAGCGCTTTAGCGAAGCGGTTCTCTGCGACGTCCCATGTCATTTCCGTGTAGAGGGCGGGCGTCGTCGGTGCGCCGGCTCTGTCGTGGAAGTGCTGGGGCCGGATGTGCGGCTCGGTACGCCTGTCGCCCAGCGTCCTCACATGCTTCATGCGAAGAGCCAGTCGCGAATTGGCCGTGCGGGCGAGTTCGTCCAGTACGTTCAGCACCACGGGCGATTCGTCGCGGATGGTGTAGAAGCGGAGCAGCATTTCCGTATTGACGCCAAGCGCCCCTTCGAGCTGTCTGGAAATATGGATATTGCGCTTCATGAAATCGAAGGAGAGTGTCTTGATTTCCTCGACGAGCTCATCCCTCATTTCCTGCCAGCTCTGCTTTTCCATGTAGCGCGGATTGATTTCGAGGATCCCGTACCACGCGCGGCCTGCGCCTTCGACGGTCATAACGTAGTAGCCCGGGACGAGCGGGAAGTCCTGCCCGGCAAAGAGGAGGATGTCCTTCTTCCCTTCGGGGAGGATGTACGTCTGCTCGGATTCCCTCTCCTGCCCCGGAAGCGTCACGATGTCGAGGCCGTCCATGGTGAAGCGGAAGCCCGCAGGCGCTTCGAAGCGGAGGAATATATCCTGATTCTCCGTCAGGGCAAGGGCGGCAGGGAAATGGCCCGTCAGCCGGTCAGGGTCTATCGTGAAGCGCGTGGCGGAAATGATCCCTTCCTTCTTTGTCTCAAACGTGAGGGAGAATGGCAGTTTAGATCGTGTAATCATAGAGCTTCAGCTCCCCGGCTTTGATCTTCAGCACACGCTTCGACTCTTCGAAATTCGAAAGGTCGGAGAATTTCTCAAGAACGGCAGGAACTGTGCCCTTGAGCTCGCCCTTGTCATTCAGCGAAAGGAGTATCGAAAGCTGCTGGGAAGAGCCGCGGAGCTTCGTCAGGATGCGCTGGACGACCTGGGAGTCGATGCCTTCCTTCCTCGAGAAGCCGAAGCCTTCGGGGATGTTCTCCAGGTACCTTCCCATCTGGCGTGCCACGCGGAAGCCGATGCCGCACTGGATGCCGCTGTCGTGGAAGGCATCATTCAGCGCATCGAGGAGATCGAGCTCGCGTTCAGTGAGCCCCAAGCCTCCGCGGACGCGGAATGTACTGAACATCTTCGCGCCGATTTCATCATAGCGGGCTCTCTTCCGTCTTTTGAGGCCCATGAGGTCCCTGAAGCGGCCCTGATGGAGCGTGATGACGTTCGCGCGGTCGAGAATCTTGTCGGAGAAATGGTACGTCGATTCATCGACATTGACCGTGCCCGTGAAAATGACGTTCGAACTGACAGTGATGTCTGCCGGGTAGCGGTCGCCATTGTAGAGGCGCGGTGCGAGCGACGGATTGTAGAGACGGATGACCGGGTTTCCTTCCTTCTCGAGCGCGGAAATGAATTGCGCGAAATAATGCTCAGCGCGGGCGAGGTTCATTTCATCGAAGCACACGATGTAGAGCTTGTCCGTATGCTGCGAAGCATCGATCAGAAGCTCGGCAAGGCCCGTGTCGGCGCTCCTGTAGACGAGATTCTTCATGTCGACATAGCCCAGGATATCGCCGTCGTCCATCCAGGACGGGCGGACAGGGAGGAAACAGATCCTCTCTTCCGGGATCCCGAGTGCTTTGCCGTAGAGGCGGACGAGGCCGGACTTGCCCGTGCCGCTCATGCCTGCCAGGATGACGAGCCTGGAGGATTTGACGGAAATATGGAAATTGATGAGATCCTTCTGGTTATAGAGAAGGCCGGCGCGGCTGGCGGTGTCCGTCAGGCGGTCGATGAAATCCTTCTCCGTGAAAGCGGGCGCTTCGTCCCTCTTCCCGTTCTTTCCCTTCGTTTCCTTGGCCGTCGTTTCCTGCTTCGGTGCTTCCTTCACGTCCTTGGGTGCTTCTTTTGCGGCATCTTTGGCCGTTTCCCTGGGAGCCTCTTTCGGCGCTTCCTTGGCGATTTCCTTCACCTCTTTGGCAGCAGGCGCTTCCAGTTCCTTCACCGGACCCTTTCCTGCTTCCAGAAGCGGTGCTTCCTTTACCTCGCGGCGGTTCTTGTTATTTTCCTTTTCCTTTGTTTCGTTCTTGTTCTTATCACTGCGGCGGGTGCTGGCAGCAACTTCTGCCTTCATGACCTTCTGCGCCTCAGCCTTCACCTCTGCCTTTGGTTTTGGATCAGCCTTCGGTGCGTCCTTCGCCGGTGCTTCCTGACGGGGCGCTTCTTTCCTGCCCCTTCCCTCGTTGGCGCGGCGCGGCTTCTCGGCATCCTTCAGGACCTCATCGGCCTTGAACTCTGCCTTCAGCTTCTTGCCCTCCTGCGCTTCCGGCATCTTCTCAAGCGGCTTCTTCCCCTTGAGATTCATCTTCCGGATCACATCGAGCACACCCTCACCCGTTTCCTCATCCCGCTTGCCATTCAGCAGCTGGAAAAAATCGTCCTTCGTCACGAAATTTCCCTCTGACATGCCGAAAGGATTCACCTCGACACCGCTGTCCTTCAGGATATCCTCATCCTCAGGCACCGGACGGAGATCGCGGCGAAGATCAGGGAGAAATTCTTCTGGAACAAACCAGAGCGGACTTTCCTCACAGCGCAGAATATGCGAAAGGATTTCCGAATTATTGACATCGACAAGGCCATAACCCAAAGGGCCGTGATTTCTTACACGGAAATACGCCCCGCCCTCGCCGATCACCATCGAATCGAAAGCATCATCATGAAGCGGAGCGAAGACAACCCACGGCCCCAGCTTCCCCTCGAGATTTTTCGTCGCTGCTACAACCAACTGCGGACGGACGTCATTATTCCAGTTCCGCTTCGAAAGCCCCGGAAGCGGCTTCCCTGACATGATATGATGGCAGAACTTGTTGATATCCCCGCCGAAAACAGGCTGGTCGATCGTCCCGAAAGCTGGCACTGGATAATAATTCTTATCCACATCCATGAAAGGCGTCCGCCCTTCCTTCGTCATGTCGTCCAGGACAAAAAACTTATTACTCCGAAGAGCCGGCGTAAACGTCACAAAAGAGTCCCCATACTCCTCCATCAGTTTCGCGAGCGCCTGCTCCTCCGTCTGAAATGAATTGAAGCCGAAACCAATCCGGCTCATAAAACCAGTGAACCCGAACTTCTCCGCCTCCTCGAAGCCCTTTGGCAGCGGTGAAACCGGGTCAACAAAAAACCGGTAATCCTTCATCCCCGCCTGCGGTGCCGATCCCTTTACGATCGCACGCACACGGCCGAGCGCCTTGCCATCAGCCTGTCTGAGGGAAAGATGAGGATTATCCGGGCTTGGAAAAAGCGCGTTATAATTCGCCATATGAATTTTCCTTCCTTTACTTAAATACGCACGAAACCGACACGTTTCGTACTTTGCGGGCCAAGCCCTCATTTATTCACGGCAGCAGGGACCGCGAAATCCCCGCCTTCGACACTGCCACCCAGTGCCGCCGCGTCTCCCCAAAGGGAATGTATACAGAATTCCAAACCTTTTTAGAATTCTGTTATTATTTTAGCATAATTGAATACGGTTGACTAATAATAAAGAAGAATGGGGAAACGAAATGAGGCGGGCAAAAGGGCCGTAGGCCGGTCTTGACCTTGCCCTGGAAGGGAAGGTGTAAACGGATACAGCATTTCCTCGAGCGCAGCGAGGTTTAGCTGTCCCCGTAAAGGGAAAGTGGCGCGCATGCGCCGAAAGGGGTTCATTTCCCAAAGGAGCGGCCGTATGTTTTTCCCCACAAAAAAAGAGCCATGAAAACTCTCTCCCTTTTCATGGCTCTTCTCTAATTTATTTTTAGTTCCTCATTTTATCTATATTATCTTTCGTAGTTTCTGCTGATTCTATGAGCTTCTGGGCCTTGGCGATGATCTTGTCCATGCGGTCGGACTTGGTCTCGTAGATGACGTCGCCGCTCTGGAGGTAGCCTGCGCCAGGATTTCCTCCGGAAAGTTTGACGTAGGTGTCGCCTACGACGCCGGTGCTGGAGGTGCCTACGGTGCAGTCTTTTGGAATCAGAGCCTTCTTCTTGATCTGGAGTGTCAGGATGGCCTTGCCGTCTTTCACTTCGAAGGAGTGGACGCGGCCTACGCAGACGCCTGCGTAGAGGACGGGGCTTTCATCCCGGATGCCGCCGGCATCGTCGAAGACAGCATCGACGCGGAAGTACTGGTCTCGGAGGCGCTCGATGGGGTTCAGGAAGAGCCCGATCAGTCCTATGACGACAATCCCAATGAATGCGAACATACCGATCCTTGATTCTCTTGACATACAGCGCCTCCTTTCCTTTTCTTTGTATTATACCCTATACGGGCGAAAAGGAAAAAGGAAGAGCCGTCAGCCGAATATCTTCGTCCTCTTCATGAGCTCTCTCATCTGCATGGCGCTCCATGGCATGTATTCGGCGATGGTGAAGCCGACGAGGTCGGTTTCTTTGCTGATCTTCTCGATGAAATCCCAGACGGAAGCGCGTTTCATGTGGCCGGTGGCCGCATTGTACGGAATCGGTCCGAGGGCCGGGTTATTGAAATAGGTCGCATAGAAATCATGGGGATCCATGACGTCGCAGTCGAGGTGAAAGGCGATGTGTTTGATCCCGTTTTCACGGATCCAGGAAATGGCTCCCTCCGCGTCGAGCTCATTTCCCTTGGCTGCCGCATAAGAAACGCCGAGCCGATCAAGTTCCGCCTGTTCCACATCGACCCCGCCCTGCATGCCTTCATAGCGGACCTGTGACGGTTTCAGCGTTTTCCTCACGAGTCCGGAGAGCTTCGGATCCCCTGCGCCGAGAAGATTGGCCAGGACCATCGCATGCTCATTTTCATAGATTTCCGGGTTGGAAATATCCGGATGTGCATCGACCCAGAGAACGCCGAGGTCGTCATACTTTTCATTCAGGTATGCAAAAGGCGCCTGGGAAACAAGGCAGTTCCCGCCAAACGTAATGATCTTGTCCGGCGCTTCCTTGTCGATCGCGCTTACCGTATCCTTCACCTGCTGATACACAGCGCTCTGCGCCGTCACGCCGTTTTCCCTTTCGCGCGGTTTGAAATCGTCCGGGACAGGAATCGTGATTTCCTTCTGCCCTTCCTTCTTCGGAGCAATCACCTGCAGTATCTTCGCGCCGAAATAATAGACAGGATTATCTCCTGCCTGCCAGTCCGGAACAATGAGACGAATCGTTTTCTTTTCCATATAAATACCTCCTTATTACTTTTGCCTAGAGTATAATGTCTATAGTAAGTATAGAGTCAAGGAGGAATTATGCTTTCCATAGGAACCATGGCCGCCCTTTGCGGCACGAGCGTGCAGACGCTCCGCTTATACGATAAAAAAGGCCTGCTGCCGGCCGCCAGAATCGATCCGGATAGCGGCTACCGATACTACACGAATGGTCAGATCTTCCTTTTCCAGACCATCCGTCTTCTCCAGCGCACAGGGATGAGCCTTGCGGAAATCCGGGAAACCCTTCAGAAAGATCCCGTCGATCTCCGGAGCCTCTGGGACAGCCAGGAAAAAGCCATCCTCCAGAAACAGCAGGAGCTCCATGAAATGGAAATCATGGTCCATCAGCAGCAAAAGCAGCTCGAGGAGGCATCCCTCATGCAGCAGCACGCAGGAAAAGGACCGTATATCAAACGCGTAAGCGCCACGCTCCTTTCCCTTCCGATCGAAAAAGAAGGCATCACCCCGAAAGTGGAACCCAACGACGCCGTCAGCCTCCTCGACCAACACCTCCTCTCCCTCCATATCATCCCCGCCCTCTCCTACGGCTTCCTCTTCCCGAGAAAAGGCTACAAAGACCTCTCCGAAATCATCTACTCCCATACCATCAAGAAAATAGAATCCATCCCGCAGTCCATCCCCGAAGACCTCACGCTCATAAAGGCAGAAGAAAACTTCCTCGCCATCGACTTCATCTGGTCCAGAGAAAACTACCTTTCCTACTACCATTCCCTCCTCGATGCCGCCAGAAAACAGCACCTCAAACTTGCCAGCGTTGCCTATGAAATCTCCTATCCCCTTGACTTCTATAAAGTAGAAAGCGGCAAACGCTTCATCGCAGAACTGGGAACCAGGATCGTTGGAAAATGAAAAAGAGCTGTGACAAAATCCGTTAAAACGCTGCTTTTTCCTTTTCTCGAGCGGAGCGAGGTTTAAGGGTGTTAACCTTGCTCCGAAAGGAGAAGGTGTCAGCGTAGCTGACGGATACAGTAGTTATCGAGCAAAGCGAGGTTTTGAGGTTTTCAGATAGAGTCGATAAATACATTTGTTAGATAACCCTCTGATGGCATATTCCAATAGAAAAAGGAGCTGTGGCAAAATGATTGCACATTTTGTCACAGCTCTCTTTTTAATTACTTCAATTTCCATCCGGATTTCTTGAGTGTCATGACAATCGGTACGACGATGATGCCGGATACGAGTGCTTCCGGAACACCGTTCATGCCAACAATGCCAAGAATCATAGCGCCGACTGCTTCGACGGAAATTCCTCTGGCTGCTGCATAAGGAGCGCCGACCAGGAGGAAGAAGGATCCGAGGAAGAGGATCGTATTCGTCAGGGAACCTGCAACAGCTGCAATGCCGGTGCGGAGCGCCGTTCCGCAGGGAAGACGGCGGTAAAGTGCCCATACAACGAGCGCGATGCAGATACGCGGCACAATGCAGATGAATGCGTCATAGAGCACACTGTACTGCAGGGCGAACTGCATCAGAAGGCTTGGCGCACGAAGCGTCTGCACAAAAGAAAACAGCCCGAACAGGACTCCGACGACGACACCGACCTTTGGTCCGGCTACAATCGTTCCGATGATAGTGGGAATGTGAAGGATCGTCGCATTCATGACGATCAGCGGGATGAACCCGTACCCCGTGATTCCCAGGAAAATGGTGATCCCGGCTAAAAGCCCTGAGATCGTGAGTTCTCTGACGCTCATGAGAGAGCGGTACTCCTGTGGCGGCTGACTGATTTTTTCCATATTGAATTTTCCTCCGTTCTTACTCCTACTCAGATATAAGCCGTATAAATTTAGGGGATATACCAGCTTTACTGTCCAGTTCACTACGTGATACCAGCCTTGCAAATCATTCGTAAAGCCTCTTTATCCGCCATTAGTTATTATAGTGAGACAGAACCTGTTGTCAACCTTTCGGCCTAAAAGAAATTTTCTATGACTACAGGTCTTAAATTACAGAAACGGACTCATGACAAAAGAAAAACGGCGCCGCGTGGGCGCCGTAAAACTTTATTCCTTGAAAATCCAGTTTGTGAGCTTGTCTGCTCCCCAAATGGAAAATCCGGTCAGCCAGAGGTCGGAAAGGTACGGGAAAATGGAAAGATAAGACGGATCGCCATACGCTCTCCAGGAACCGGTCGACGGAAGATGCGTCGAAATGATGAACGGGATGAAGGCAAGCATCAGCCAGAATACAGCGGTGAAGATCGTCTGCACGGCTCTCCTCCCCTTCGATCCGTCAAACTGCGTAAAAAGATAGATGCCAAATGTCATCATGGCAAGCGCTATCTTCATCCAGAAGGAAATCGTCATGACTTCCATCAGGAAAAGCATGCCGGTAAAAGGATCGAGACGCGTTTCCCCTATGGCAAAGAGAACGACCATGGAAATAAGGAGCGTCCCCGGAATAAGCCCTGTAAAGAAAGCGGAAGCAAGCCAGCGGTACTTGATTCCCCCTTTTTCTTTCAGGGAGTGGTACAGGGCTGCCAGCATATAATCGATTGGAACCGTGATGAAAGCAAAGAAGAGCAGTACTAGAAATACACCGATGCCGGTCGGGATCGGATTCGTTTTCCATGCAATGTCTGCTTTCGTCAGATAGTTCCAGAATACAACCACCTGCACGATGACAAGAGAGATCCACACAGGAAGATGGATGATGCCTCTCGCGGGACCCACTTCTGCGCCATAGCCTTTATTCTGGATGACAAAGAAGAAGAAAGGAAGAACCAGTCCCAGAAGCCAGTAAGCGCCAAGGCCTGCCGACAGGGAAAATCCGGTATGAGCAATGAAGCCGCCGATTCCCCACGGGACAGTCAGTGCTGCCATCCACAAAGGCTGCAGCCAGAATTTTTTATCTTTAAACATACTATCACCTCAATGGTATTATTGTATCACTAATGGGAAAGCCTGAAAAAGATCAAACGAAAGGAGGGTGCAGCGGCACCTGCCGGATGCATCCTCCTTCATTGGAGTATTTACTTTTTCTTTCTTCCCCTTGTGCCCTTCTGCGCAGGCTTGTCCTTTCTCTTCTGGCGCATGTTCTTGCCCTTATGGCCGAGAGCTTTGTGCTCCTTGCTCTTTGTAGGCTTGTACATGCCGGGAATGACGACCTTCTTGGCAGGTTTTCCCTGTCTGACGCGACGGACATTGCCCTTCTCGTCATAACGGGTGATTGTTTCGGAAATGGACTTTTCAAGTTTCCTCAAAAGAAGTCCGTCTTCCGGAGTGGCATAGGTAATAGCGATGCCGGATGTGCCGGCTCTTCCCGTACGTCCGATTCTGTGGACGTAGTATTCCAGATTTCTCGGGATATCATAATTGAATACGTGCGTGACGCCTTCGACATCAAGACCGCGTGCCGCAATATCTGAAGCGACAAGGACCTGGATCTTTGCCTTTTCAAATTCGCGGATAACCTGGTTCCTCTGGCTCTGGCTCATGTCGCCATGGATTTCATCGACGACGAAATTCGTTTCTTCCTGCAGCTTCTCAGCGAGCTCATGCGCGCCTTCGCGCGTGTTGCAGAAGACGACTGCCATGTACAAGTTCATTTCATTCAGATGCTTCAGGAGCAGTTTGAACTTGTGCGGTTTCGTCGTTTCATAGACTCTCTGGTCGACGGTGGATGCCGCTGCCTTCTCCGCAACGTCGATGTAGACGGGCTGGTTCATGTACTTCCTTGCGAGGCGCTTTGCGTCATCAGGCATCGTTGCAGAGAAAAGGAGGACCTGACGCTTCTTCGGTGTTTCATCAACAAGCGCTTCGATATCTTCCCTGAATCCATTGGCAAGCATCTGATCTGCTTCATCAAGGATGACTGTCTTTACATTGGACAGATCGAGGCTTCTTCTTCTGATATGGTCGAGAAGACGGCCAGGAGTGCCGATAATGACAGCCGGATCGCGTTTCAGCTTGCGCAGCTGGTTTTCGATCGTGCGTCCGCCGATGATGTCAGCAGCGTCGATATCGAGCTTGATGGCAAAGGGGCGCAGCACATCAAAAATCTGTCTGGAGAGTTCTCTCGTCGGCGTCATGATGAGGACCTGCGTCGTATTCTTTTCTGTATCCACTCTCTGGATTACAGGCAGCAGGTAGGCAAGCGTCTTGCCCGTACCTGTCTGGGAACGGCCGATGACATCCTTCCCCTTGAAAATGGAAGGAATGGAAGCCTCCTGGATCGGGGTCGGCTTCACGATCCCCTGCAGTTTCATGATATCTGTTAAAGCAGCACTCACGCCGAGTGCGGTAAATGCGTTCATATTTCCTCCTGTCAAACAAAGACAAACATTTTATTTATTATACCATAAAGGACTTGTGACCTGCCTTGCATGGAAAATGCCATCTTTGACAGGAGGCGAGCACCTTCTTCCCTTCATGAAACAAGAAAAGGCGAACTCCGATAGAGTCCGCCTTCCCCTATAAAGTAATTGTCAGAGACAATTATTTCATTTCTACTGTTGCGCCAGCTTCTTCGAGCTTCTTCTTCATTTCTTCAGCTTCAGCTTTAGCTACGCCAGTCTTAACTTCCTTCGGAGCGCCGTCTACGATAGCTTTAGCGTCTTTCAGGCCGAGTCCGGTGATTTCACGAACTGCTTTGATAACCTGGATCTTCTGAGCGCCGACATCCTTCAGGATTACGTCGAATTCAGTCTTTTCTTCTTCAGCTGCTGCTGCTGCCGGAGCTGCTGCTGCAACTGCTACCGGTGCTGCTGCGGAAACACCGAATTTGTCTTCGATTGCTTTTACGAGTTCGGAAAGTTCGAGTACGGACATTTCGCTAATGGCGTTAAGGATTTCTTCGTTTGTCATTTTAATTTCCTCCATGGAATGTTTTATTTATGCGTAGATCTTACGCAGATTCTTTCTGTTTACGCACTGCTTCGATAGCATATGCGAATTTCTGGATATTTGCGTTGAGTGCACGTGCCAGTCCTGCGATAGGAGCCTGGAGTGTTGCTGCAACCATACCCAGCAGCTGTTCTCTGGATGGTAGATCTGCCAGAGCCTGAACGCCTTTTGCATCGATGACTTTGCCATCGAGAAGGCCAGCTTTTACAACGACTGCTTCGCTCTTGGTTTCAGCCAGGAATTCTTTCAGTGCTGCTGCCGGTGCTACCGGATCGTCCTTGCAAACTGCAAGACCGTTCGTGCCCTGAAGCAGATCATCGAGACCTGTGATTCCAAGATCGTTAGCTGCGATGCGGGTCAGTGTGTTTTTAATGACCTTGTATTCAACACCGTGTGCCAGGAACTTACGGCGCAGCAGCGTCGCGTTCTTAACGTCGAGTCTGTTGAATGTTACAAGTACGACGCCCTGGTAACCAAGTTTTTCCTTCATTTCTTCAACGACGGTAACCTTTTCAGGACGAACGTTAACTTCATACTTTTCTTCGCTCATAGTACACCTCCTCTGCTAGTGTGTTTTTATTATTTATCACGTTAGCTAAAACGACCCCGCAAGCCTGCGAGGTCGTGTACCGGTGTTTCCAGTACTCAGCCTCGGGAGGCGGGCATATGCCCATTAAAAATTAATTACCGCCGGTCTTAAGCTAAGTGTAAATAGACTTATTGAGCTTTCGGTGCAGCTACAGCCTGGATGTCCAGGTGGATTCCCGGGCCCATGGTGGAGCTGATGGTCAGGCTCTTCATGTAGTTACCTTTTACAGAAGCTGGACGAGCCTTCTGAATGGTATTGAAAATAGCGAGCAGGTTCTGTTTCAGTTTATCTTCGTCGAAGGATACCTTGCCGATGATAACCTGTACGTTGCCGGCTTTATCGGTACGATACTGTACCTTGCCGCCTTTGATTTCGTTGACAGCTTTTGTAACGTCCATGGTTACGGTGCCAACCTTCGGGTTTGGCATGAGGCCTTTCGGTCCGAGTACACGGCCCAGACGGCCAACAACAGCCATCATGTCCGGTGTAGCTACTACGACATCAAAGTCCATCCATCCCTGCAGGATCTTGTCAGCGAGTTCTTTTCCGCCAACATAGTCTGCGCCTGCTGCCTTAGCTTCGTCTTCCTTGTGGTCTTTTGCGAACACGAGGACTTTCTTTGTTTTGCCGGTGCCTGCCGGAAGTACGGTAGCGCCGCGGAGCTGCTGGTCAGCATATTTCGGGTTGATATTCAGGTTGAAAGCAGCTTCAACGGTTTCGTCGAATTTTGCGGATGCTGCTTCTTTTATAAGCTTCACAGCTTCGTCGATGTCATAGAGTTTATGACTGTCAACGATGGCTGCTGCGGCTTTCTGTTTCTTTGTCAGTTTTGCCATTGTTTCCTCCTTTGTGGTCATAAGGGATTTCCCCTGCCACTAACGGGTCAGTCTTAGTCTACAACTTCGATGCCCATAGAACGGGCTGTGCCTTCTACAAGGCGCATTGCTGCTTCTACTGTATTTGCGTTCAGGTCAGGCATCTTTGTTTCAGCGATTTCCTTAACCTGAGCTTTGGTGACCTTGCCAACTTTCTTCTTGTTCGGTTCACCAGAAGCCTTTTCCAGACCAGCTGCCTTCTTCAGAAGAACTGCTGCCGGAGGAGTCTTACAAATGAATGTAAAGCTTCTATCTTCAAATACTGTAATTTCTACAGGGATAATCAGGCCTGCCTGCTTAGCAGTACGATCGTTAAAGTCTTTAACGAAAGCCATGATGTTAACGCCTGCCTGGCCGAGGGCCGGGCCTACTGGCGGAGCCGGGGTAGCTTTACCTGCCGGTACCTGCAGTTTTACAATTTTAGAAATTTTCTTTGCCATGTGTTACACCTCCTTATCCTTTTAGGAATGTGGTACTTACGGGCTGTAACGGGCCCTCCCACTGTGAGACGAGCCTAGTTCAAGACAGTCTCACAAACTTATGATCAAAGCAGATCGAATGAACCCGCTTCGAGCTCGATAGTAGTCGTCGTGCCAAAGTTGCTGATATCCGCTTTGACTTTGCTCTTGTCATCGGATACTTGCAGCACTACTGCGGTACGATCTTCAAAAGGTCCCTTGGTGATACGGATGCGGTCCCCTGTCTTGACGTCAGTCGTTGGCTGAGCCTTCTGTCCGTTGCCATTAATGATGCGTTCTGCTTCTTCATCAGAGAGCGGAATCGGCTTCGTAGTTGTTCCGACAAAACCTGTAACACCAGGCGTGTTTCTTACGACATACCAGCTTCTGTCATTGACTTCCATCTGGATCAGAAGATAGCCAGGGAAAACCTTGCGGGATACAGTCTTTACCTCTCCATTCTTTTCTTCCTCTTCATCCTGAAGCGGCAGAAGGATCTGAAGGATTGTGTCATCCATTCCCATGGAATGAACTTTTCTGGTCAGCGTATCCTTGACCTTATTCTCGTATCCGGAGTATGTATGAATTACATACCAGCGGATGTCTTTCTGGGAGCCTTCGGAAGGTTTGCCGATTTCAGTCGGCGCGCTGACTTCCGGTTGTTCTTCTTTTGAAATATTCTTGTCTTCAGCTTCGATATCCGGCATAGTCTCTCTCCTTTCAGCCCACAGCGTTGACTAATAACTTGGAGAGGCCCATGAATACGAAGTCTACTGCAACGATCATAATGGATACCAATACCACGGACACAATGACGGCAACGGTATACTGAATCATCTGTTTTCTAGTCGGCCAGATGACCTTCTTCATTTCCATCTTGGTTTCTTTGAAAAACCTTGTCCAGGACTGATTGGCTTCCTGTGCTTTCGCTGCCGATGTTTGACGCTTCGCCTTGGCCATACTCACACCCCAGTTCTAATGAAAGAAATAATTATTTCGTTTCCTTATGAAGAGTGTGTTTGTGGCACCATTTGCAGTACTTCATCATTTCGATACGTTCAGTCGTATTCTTCTTGTTCTTGTTCGTACGATAATTGCGGCGCTTGCATTCTGTGCATGCAAGAGTAATTCCTTCACGCATTATTTACACCTCACTCAATCTTTCTCGGCCCACGGCCAATTAACATGCTTAAACAGTATATCACACGCTTTTCACGTAAGTCAATACTGCACTTAAAAAAGCCGGGCCATCCCAGCGAAACTATTGTAACACATCCCCTCACAAAGTACAATTCTTTATTTTTGATTTTTATCGTCTTTTTTACAAAAGAGTACGAATCTGAAAAAGCAAGAAAATACCGGAGAAAATCATGCGTCCTCTGCGCAGGCCGGCTCTTTCATTTCCCTCTTATTTCCTTTCTCTTTTATTTTTTCATTATTATAAAGGGATATTTTCACTGGAAATTTTTTGAAATTTTGATGCGAAAGTTTCATTTTGAAATCATTTTTCCTGGAGATATTACCATTTTCTTTTCTGCTGCTCTGTTTTTTGCGCAGCAGGAAGAAATTTGATTTGAGCATTTCTTTCTTAAGTGAGGATATAAATATGAAAGAGATACTGCAGATGGAAATGACAAGATGGATTTTGGGGAGGAGGTTGGGACTATACAATCTCACTTCACGCAAGAGAAAACCTTACAACCAGCCTACGGCTGAAGGAGATGAACCTCCTCAGGCGCATGCGCGCCAGCTCCCCCTACGGGGCGAGCTCTGACACCCTTAAACCAAGGCTAACGCCTTGAGGAAGATCAAAACCATACAACCGCAGCAAGAGCAATACAAATGAAAACCATATGACCAGCAGAGCTGTGGGAAGAATCAAAACCTTAAAACCAGCCTGCGGCTGTAAGAACTACAACTCATCCGTCGGCTGCGCCGACACCTTCCCTGAAGGGCAAGGTTAACCCCCTTAAACCTCACTTCGTTCGAGAATATACTATACAACTCGCTTCGCTCGAGGCAATCAACCCTATCTGCCCGGCCTTTTTAGAAACTGCACCCCTTTTGCCCTCCGGGCACTTCCCTCCGTTGGGGGCAGCTTGCGATGTGAAATGAAAAAATCGATGATTTTGTTTTGAACTTATATAGGCACCTTCCCCGTCTGGGAAGGCAAGTATTGTGCAGAGACGCATCAATGTTTCCGCACGCAAAAAGACCGTGAAGAGTGATTGCTCACTTTTCACGGTCTCTTATTTCAGATTTCAAATAGTCTCAAAAAAGAGATTATTTTGCGATCTTAGCTACAACGCCTGCGCCAACGGTACGGCCGCCTTCGCGGATAGCGAAACGCTGGCCTTCTTCCATAGCGATCGGGGTGATGAGCTTAACGCTCATTTCTACGTTATCGCCTGGCATGCACATTTCGGTGCCTTCCGGAAGGGTGATGTCGCCGGTTACGTCGGTGGTTCTGAAGAAGAACTGTGGACGATAGCCGTTGAAGAACGGTGTATGACGGCCGCCTTCATCTTTGGTCAGAACGTATACCTGAGCGGTGAATTCTGTGTGCGGATGAACGCTGCCTGGTTTGGAGAGGACCTGGCCTCTTTCGATGTCTTTACGATCAATACCACGGAGCAGAGCGCCGATGTTGTCGCCTGCCATAGCCTGGTCGAGGGTCTTTCTGAACATTTCAACGCCGGTTACGACGGTTTCGGTCGGTTTTTCCTGCAGGCCGACGATTTCAGCCGGGTCGCCGACTTTGACGGTACCACGTTCAACTCTGCCTGTAGCAACTGTGCCACGGCCGGTGATGGTGAATACGTCTTCGACTGGCATCAGGAATGGTTTATCAGTGTCGCGTTCCGGAGTCGGGATGTATTCGTCAACAGCCTTCATCAGGTCACGGATCTTCTGTTCATCTTCCGGGTTGCCGTTCAGAGCGCCGAGAGCGGAGCCAACGATAATCGGCACTTCATCGCCTGGATAGTCATAGGAAGAGAGGAGGTCTCTGATTTCCATTTCTACGAGGTCGATCAGTTCCGGATCGTCTACCTGGTCAGCTTTGTTCAGGAATACAACGATAGCCGGTACGCCTACCTGCTTAGCGAGCAGAATGTGTTCGCGGGTCTGCGGCATCGGGCCGTCAGCTGCGGATACTACGAGGATAGCGCCGTCCATCTGAGCTGCGCCGGTGATCATGTTCTTGACATAGTCAGCGTGCCCTGGGCAGTCTACGTGTGCGTAGTGGCGGGTTTCGGTTTCGTATTCAACGGTGGAGGTGTTGATTGTGATACCACGAGCTCTTTCTTCCGGTGCTTTATCGATGGAAGCGTAGTCGAGGAAGTTTGCTTTGCCTTCTTCAGCCAGAACTTTGGTGATAGCAGCGGTCAGGGTTGTTTTACCATGATCGACGTGGCCGATGGTGCCGATGTTAACATGCGGCTTTGTTCTTTCGTAATGTGCTTTAGCCATTGTAAGATTTCTCCTTTAATTATTTGTTTCCGAGTCTTTCTTCAGTAATCTGCTGGGAAATAGCTTTCGGAACTTCTTCATAATGATCGAATGTCATGGTGAAGGTACCGCGGCCCTGTGTGGAGCTGCGGAGGCCTGTTGCGTAGCCGAACATTTCGGACAGCGGAACGAAGCCTTTGATTCTGGATTCGCCGTTTTCTGTTTCCATGCCTTCAATACGTCCGCGACGGGAGTTGAGGCCGCCGATAACGTCGCCCATGTAATCTTCCGGAACGTCAACTTCAACGCTCATGTATGGTTCGAGGAGGACAGGATCTGCCTTCTTAGCGCCATCTTTGAACGCCATGGAGCCTGCAACCTTGAATGCCATTTCGGAGGAGTCGACATCATGATAGGAACCGTCATAAACGGTAACTTTGATATCAACCATCGGATATCCAGCTACAACGCCGTCCTGCATAGCAGCTTCGACGCCGGTCTGAATCGGGTTGATGAATTCCTTAGGAATAACGCCGCCGACAACTGCGTTTTCGAAGGTGAAGCCTTTGCCAGCTTCCTGCGGTTCGAGACGCAGCCAGCAGTGACCGTACTGACCATGACCACCGGTCTGACGAATGAATTTGCCTTCGGATTCGACGGACTTGCGGATGGTTTCGCGGTAAGCTACCTGCGGCTTGCCTACGGTGCATTCAACGTTGAATTCACGTCTCATGCGGTCAACGATGATGTCCAGATGGAGTTCGCCCATGCCGGAGATGATCGTCTGGTTGGATTCTGGATCGGTATGTACTCTGAATGTCGGATCTTCTTCAGCCAGTCTCTGGAGAGCATTGCCCATCTTTTCCTGGTCTGCTTTGGTCTTCGGTTCAACAGCAACGGAAATAACCGGTTCCGGAAATTCCATTTTTTCAAGAATAATCGGATGATCTACATCACAGAGTGTATCGCCTGTGGTTACATCCTTGAAGCCTACAGCTGCAGCGATATCGCCGGTGTAAGCTACGTCGATTTCCTTACGGTGGTTAGCATGCATGAGGAGGATACGGCCTACGCGTTCCTTCTTGCCCTTTGTGGAGTTGAGGACGTAGGTGCCCTGATGCATTTCGCCGGAGTATACGCGGAAATATGCGAGTTTGCCAACGAATGGGTCAGCCATGATCTTGAATGCAAGAGCAGAAAGCGGAGCATTGTCGTCTACCGAGCGTTCATCTGGTTCTCCGTCAAGGCTTGTGCCTTTAACCGGCGGGATGTCCAGCGGGGACGGGAGGTAGTCGAGGACTGCGTCCAGCAGGAGCTGGATGCCTTTGTTCTTGTATGCGGATCCGCAGAATACCGGGAACAGTGCGCAGTCAAGAACCTGCTTACGGATGGAAGCTTTGATTTCGTCGATGGTCAGTTCCTGGCCGTCGAGGTATTTTTCCATCAGTTCATCGCTGCCTTCAGCAGCAACTTCGCAGATCTTGTCGCGGAGTTCTTCAGCCTGATCTCTCAGGTCTTCCGGGATTTCTTCTACATGGATGTTCTGTCCAAGGTCGTCTTCATACATTTCAGCCTTCATTGTCAGCAGGTCGATGATGCCTTTGAAGGTATCCTGCTTGCCGATTGGAAGCTGCATTGGAATTGCCTTAGCATGAAGGCGGATATCCATGGTTTTTACTGCATGGAGGAAGTCAGCGCCTACGGTATCCATCTTGTTGATGAATGCAATACGCGGAACACGATAGTGATCTGCCTGTCTCCATACGGTTTCGGACTGGGTCTGGACGCCGTCTTTAGCGCTGAATACAGCTACGGAACCGTCGAGTACGCGCAGGGAACGTTCAACTTCTACTGTGAAGTCTACGTGCCCTGGGGTGTCGATGATGTTGACTCTGTAACCTTTCCAGTGGCAGGTGGTAGCAGCAGACGTAATTGTGATGCCGCGTTCCTGTTCCTGTACCATCCAGTCCATGGTAGCAGCGCCATCATGAACTTCCCCGATCTTATGGTTTACACCGGTATAAAACAGGATACGTTCCGTGGTTGTTGTCTTGCCGGCATCGATATGAGCCATGATGCCGATGTTTCTTGTTTTTTCAAGCGGAAATTCTCTGCCCACGATTGTTACTCCTTCTTATATTACCAGCGATAATGAGCGAAAGCCTTGTTAGCTTCTGCCATTTTATGTGTGTCTTCTTTCTTCTTTACAGCTGCGCCCGTATTGTTGTAAGCGTCCATCAGTTCACCTGCAAGACGTTCCTGCATTGTACGTTCGCTGCGCTGACGAGCATAGCTGACCATCCAGCGGATGCCCAGAGTCAGACGGCGGTCTGCTCTTACTTCAACCGGTACCTGGTAGTTAGCGCCGCCTACACGACGAGCACGAACTTCGAGGACTGGCATTACATTATTGAGAGCCTGTTCGAAAATTTCGATTGGTTCTTTATCAAGTTTGCTCTGGCAGATGTCGAATGCACCGTAAACGATGGATTCTGCTACACCCTTCTTGCCGTCAAGCATAACTCTGTTGATGAAACGGGTAACGATCTTGTTCCCATACACGGGATCCGGAAGAACGTCACGTTTCGGAACAGCACCTTTTCTCGGCATTGTTAATTTCCTCCTTTAAAGTAGTTCATTGATCACATTATGATTCGTTTCAAATTATTTCTTGTCGCGTTTAGCGCCGTATTTAGAACGGCTCTGCTGACGTCCGGATACACCTACGGTATCGAGAGCGCCGCGGATAATGTGGTAACGAACACCTGGAAGATCCTTAACACGGCCGCCTCTGATGAGGACGACGCTGTGTTCCTGCAGGTTATGGCCTTCGCCCGGAATGTAAGCAGAAACTTCGATTCCGTTGGTCAGGCGTACACGTGCTACTTTACGAAGAGCAGAGTTTGGCTTCTTCGGTGTAGCTGTGTAAACTCTTGTGCAGACACCACGTTTCTGTGGTGACTGTTTCAGAGCCGGGGTCTTCGCTTTGGTAGCCAGAGTCTGGCGGCCTTTACGAACCAGCTGATTGATTGTCGGCAAAATGGGCACCTCCTTTCCATAAAGGGAAATTTATAATTGATCCTCCGGAGCATAGCCCCGATGGATATTACCGGGATTTGAGAACGGCAGCGGAAGCGGCTTTTACCTTGATCCCGCACGCGCGGCCGATTTCTTTCTTCGTGAATCCCTGTTCCACAGGAATTCCTGACGACTGGCAGGCCTCCATCAATGGACGGGAAATGCGCTCGTCACAGTCCGATGCGATAAATACGCATGCGGCTTCCTGCTTTTCGACGGCCCGCTCCGTTTCTTTCATTCCTACAACAAAAGCTGCTGATTTCAATTCTTCCAGTGTCATTCATTCTCACCTGCTTTACAGCACACTAAATCCACGCAACATTGGAATTATAACATTCCTTCTATCCGATGTCAACATTTCCCATAGCGAATTTTTCCCGTGTTTATGCAGAACTTTTTTACCACGTACCCTCGCGTACCATAGCCTTGAAAATGCCCGTTTCACGGGACTGGCGGCATGCCCTTTTTCCATCAGGAAATGAGAATGTACAAAACATTCCCAAATTCTCCTCTTCATTTTATTTTTATTTTTCAAAAATCTTTCATAAGAAGAACGAAAAACCATCCTATGATACAATAGGAAAAGCGTTAAGAAAGGAACTCATTATGAAACTGGAAAATATCGTCATATACTGCGGCTCGAACTTCGGAGCCGAACTCTCCTATGCATCCTTTGCCGGAGAACTCGCTGAAGCCATTGCCAAGAGCGGCCGCACCATCACATACGGCGGCGGCACTGTCGGCCTCATGGGCATCGTCGCTGACGCAGCCATGGCAGCAGGCGGCAAAGTCATCGGCGTCATTCCCGAAGTCTTCATCCTGAAGGAACAGGCACACCGCGGCATCACAGAGCTCATCGAAGTCCCCGACATGGTCGAAAGAAAGAAAATCATGATAGGATCCGGCCATGCCTTCATCGCCCTTCCCGGAGGCCCTGGCACGCTGGAGGAATTCTCCGATACCATAAGCCACCTGCGCATTTACGGAGAAGGGAAACGTCCGCCCGTCATCATTGCGAACGTCGACGGCTTCTACGATCCCCTCCTCTCCCTCATCAATGCATGGGAAGAAGAAGGCTTCATGGAAGAAGGCGACCGCGATAACATTTTCATCTGCAGCAGCGTCGATGAAATCATGAAAGTCATTTCCGACCACGAAATCTGATTTCCATTCCTTATATATAGAGCGGATGGGAATGGTATAATAATAAAGCAAACTCAATTTGGGAGGTACAACATGAAAGTCACAGCAGACGATCGTCTTTTTGAAGAAATCCCCGGCCTTTGCATCGGCATCATTGCCCTTCGTGCAGCCGACAACCGCGGACTGAACCGCGAAGCAGAACTCTTCCGCCGCAGATGCTGCACGGAAGCCAACCTGCTCCTGAAAATGAACCCCGGCATGGCAGATGGAGACATCGCATCCTACCAGAAAGCTTTTGAAACCCTTGGCGAAGAAGGAAAATCTTCTGCCCTTGAAACTGTCATCCGCGAATACAAGAAAGGCCTTGGCATCGCTGAGGAAGAAGAAACGGACGACGACATTGAAATCCTTACCGCACCGAAGCAGGCATCCATGGATGAACTGGCAGGCTCGGACATTCTCCCCCGCGTCAATCCGGTCATGGACATGGTCCGCGGCGGCATGCTGAAATTCCACGTCGACATCCATGCCTACGATATGGGAAGAAATGACGACGTCCTCAGGATCGAACGCACCGAAAACGGCGCACGCGTCACCCTGGGAGACAAAGTCTCTGAAAACGCTTGGCTGACTGACGGCGAAGAAGCAGGCGCCGTCAACGAAGACTCTGAAAACATCCTCGTCCTCATCACAGGATTCGGGGAAAGCCGCAAAAAGGTCGCTGTTGCAAGAAATGAACTTGCCCGCCGCCTGAAATCCGCCTTTGACCGCTCCGTCGAAGTAGGCTGGATCGAAGCCAGCCCGCATGAATTCACCTCGGCTATCTGAGGCATCCATGAAATATATTGCACTTGACTTTGAAACGGCGTACTGGGGCCCCGCCAATGCCTGCTCGCTTGGAATCGTCACAAGCGACGGACACGAAGTCATCGATGAATGGTACCATCTCATTCATCCGCTCAGCCTGAACTTCGATGAAGGCTGCTCGAAAATCAACGGCATCTATCCGGAAGACGTCATCGACGAGGACGAATTTCCCTACTTCTGGAAGGACATCGCCATGCGCCTTGAGGGCGGCATCGTCTTTGCCCACAACGCGCGCTTCGATATGGGCGTCCTTGCTTCTGCCATTGATACATACCAGCTTCCCGACATCCACTTCCGCTACGGCGACACCGTCGTCCTTTCCAGAAAACTCTGGGCGGACCTGCCGAACCATAAGCTGAACACCGTAGCCGAAGAGCTGGGTTTCACATTCAACCATCATCAGGAGTTAGATGATGCAAGAGCCTGCGAATACATCGTAAGGAGCGCCATCGAAAAGACAGGCGCACCCGATGCGGAAGCCCTCATGAAAATGACCGGCCAGCAGCTGAAGCGCTTCGCCATCAAGCGCGGCGCCAAACGCCTTCTTGCACCGTGAAAGGAGATCCCTATGATATCCTGTATCCTTGCCGTCCCGTGCGGCCATCTGAAACTGACAGAAGAAAACGGATTCATCACTGCATGTGACTGGACAGAGGAAGCACCCTTCCCTGCCGAGACCGCGCTTCTTAAAAAAGCAGAAAAGGAACTGGAGGAATACTTCAAGGGAAAAAGGAAGACCTTCGGCCTTCCCGTGCAGCCCAAAGGAACTGCCTTTGAGAAGGACGTGTGGAGCGTACTTGAAAAGATTCCTTACGGACATCTCATGACTTACGGGGAAATCGCCAAGGAAATCGGCCGCCCCAAAGCCTCCCGCGCCGTAGGAAATGCCTGCGGCAAGAATCCCGTCTGCGTCATCATCCCCTGCCACAGAGTCGTAGGGAAAAATAATGACGGCGGTTATTCTAACGGCATGAAGTACAAGTATGCCCTATGGAAAGAAGAAGGAATTGAGAGGAAATAAAGAAGGGGCTGTGACAAAATTCGTTAAAACGCTGCTTCTCCCTTTTCTCGAGCAAAGCGAGGTTTAAGGGTGTTAACCTTGCTCCGAAGGAGAAGGTCCCGGCGAAGCCGGGGAATAGAGTAGTTCTCGAGCGCAGCGAGGTTTTTAGGTTTTCAGACAGAACAAATAAATACATTTGTTAGATAATCCTTTAATGGAATATTCCAATAGAAAAAGGTGCTGTGGCAAAATGATAAACCATTTTGTCACAGCACCTTTTTTGCTACCGTTTATTCCGCAGCAGCTTTTAAGGTTTTTTCTACAGCTGCCTTGATTGTCTCGTAATCCTGTCCGGGCTGGGCTTCGAAAAGCTTTTCCCCGTCGATGAAGAGGCTCGGTACATAGTAGTACTTGCCGTTGTATGGAGTGACGAGCTCCGGCTGCAGCTGTTCATCGATCACTTCTACTTCTGCATTGGCATATTCCGGTTTCTGGCAAAGTTCCTCGAATGCCTTCTTCGCTTTTGCGCAGTACGGGCATCCCGGGATCTTGATCATGGTAATTTTTTTCATGGAACATTCCTCCTTCTTGGAAATTTGGATTCCTGTATTTAAGATACTCTGTTTCCCCTGAAATTGCTAGTATCGAAAAAATTCTTTTTAGTCTTGTTTCAGAAAATCCAAAAGACCGGGAATGATCCCGGCCTCTTTTCATTCAAGCCCTCTAATCAGTCAGAGTTCTTGAAGTATAATTTGAAATTGGAGTCCTGCACTCTCGGGCTCTTCGGTCCTTTCGGACGATTGCCGCGACCGCCTTCGAAATGACGGCCTCCGCGCTTTCCTTCGAAACGGCGTCCTTCTCTGTCGCCGCGGCCTTCACGGTCGCCGCGTCCTTCGAAGTGTCTTCTCGGGCGGTTTCCGCCTTCGAAACGACGGTGTCCGCCGCCGCTTCTTCTTCTGAAGTTCGGAGCTTCTTCCGTGATCTTGACCGGAGTAACGTCCGGCTGTTTGGTCAGCAGTTTGATAGCTGCTGCAACGAGGGATACGGAGTCCTGGTCATTCAGGAGTTCTTCGGCGCTTTCGCGGAACTGTTCGAGTCCGCCAGCCTGAGCTGCTTCGGAAAGGCTTTCAATGGCAGCCTTCTGGTTTTCTTCCATGACTTCGGTCAGTGTCGGTACAGAGCGGCGGGTAATGCGGCGGCGGATGACTCTTTCGATGTCACGCAGCTGGCCCATTTCTCTGGAAATGACGAATGTCGTAGCAAGACCGGTCTGTCCTGCGCGGCCTGTACGGCCTACGCGGTGTACATAGATTTCCGGATCCTGCGGCATATCGAAGTTGTAAACGTGTGTGACGCCGGAAATATCAAGGCCTCTGGCAGCGACGTCGGTAGCAACGAGGATATCAATGGTGCCTTCCTTGAACTGGCGTACGACGGTGTCTCTCTTCTGCTGGGACAGGTCGCCGTGAAGACCTTCGGCCATGTAGCCTCTCTTCTTCAGAGCTTCGGTGACTTCATCGCAGCGGCGCTTGGTGCGTACGAATACGATAGCCAGTTCGGGATCCTGCATATCGAGCAGACGGCAGAGTGCGTCAAATTTCTGACGGTCCGGCAGTTCGATGTATTCCTGTTCGATCAGGTCGATGGTTACGGTAGCAGCCTTGATCTTGACGACTTCCGGGTCCTTCAGGAATGTTTCAGCGAGTTCACGGATCGGTCCAGGCATGGTAGCGGAGAAGAACATGGTCTGTCTTTCTTCCGGAATAGCAGCAAGGATCGTGCGGATGTCGTCGATGAATCCCATATCGACCATTTCATCGCCTTCATCAAGGACGAGAATCTGTACATTGGAGAGGTCGATCGTGCCGCGCTTCATATGGTCCATCAGACGGCCCGGGGTAGCTACGATGATGTTTGGTTTCTTGCGGAGTGCCTTGAACTGGCGTTCAATATCCTGACCGCCGTAGATCGGCAGTGCGTGGATCGGCAGGTACTGTGCAAGATGGTTGATTTCTTCAGCGGACTGGATAGCCAGTTCTCTGGTTGGCGAAAGGATGACTGCCTGCGGACCTGGCTTTGTTGTGTCAATGCGTTCCAGTACAGGGATACCGAATGCTGCGGTTTTGCCTGTGCCTGTCTGTGCCTGACCAATCAGATCCTTTCCGGAAAGTGCTACTGGAATGGAGACCTTCTGGATCGGGGTCGGTTCCTCGAACCCCATATCCTTTACGGCCTGCAGAATTTCCGGCTGGATTCCTAATTCGTCAAAAGTTTCGTACATGTGTTTCCTCCTGTGTGCGTCATGGGTACGCATTCGCTCATCGCTAATAAAAAAGGCAGGCGTCTCAATCTATGCATCTTTGCATCTTCCGGGTCTTCGTATCTGCGGATCCATCCGCTCCCGGGCACTAAAAAAAGAGAACACTACAAGCGTCTCTCCCATGATTTACGTTTCTCGGTTGTCCGTTCTCGTTAGTACATGCCTGCTCATTGATGTTATTATATCACACTTTTTCAATTAAAAGTAAAATATTTCAGAAAATATCAAAAATAGTCAATATTTTTTAGAAAAAGGGTACACTTTTATCTATAATCCCTCAAAATCAGAAATATTTCCTGAAAATGGCTGGAGATACCACATAATTACCGAAATACTATTCCATTTCATACAGATTGTCATAGAAGCGAAACGGGAGTATCCGCCGCTTTCCCATTCAGGAAATGCATTCATGCAAAGAAAAAGCCGCAGGAAATGCATCGCATTCCCGCAGCTCTCTATATAACAGCCTCTTTATAATACCCCGCTTACAGTCTGACCTGCATGCCTGTGAACCATTCTCTTCCATGGACGTAAAGGTCGTCCACTTTCTTGTCGAACCAGTTATAGACGCCCGCCGTCATGGACCAGTCGTCCCAGCGTTTCCGGATGGACGTGTTCAGCGTCTGGAATGTATACGCTTCATCATCAAAGCGGTAGTGGTCCTGGAAGGTATCCCAGATGGCGCCCGACCAGCCGTAATCATCATGATCATCATAGAAAAGAGCGGCCGTCACCGTATGGCGCGCGGTTGTCGAGCATCGTGCCGTCCGTCTTGTTCTCGGCATCGAGGTACACATGCGAAAGTCGCCAGTTCCAGCGGCTTCCCATCAGCGCGGAAAGCTCTGTCTCCACGCCCTCGATGTCGGCGCGGTTCACGTTTTCATAATGGTAGACGGCATCGCTCACCTGCACGATGTCGATCAGGTTCTTCACGCGGTTCTTGAACCAGGTCACCTTGCCCTTGAGATTTCCCAATTCCCATTCATATGAAAGATCGAGGGAGCGGGATTTCTCCGGAGAAAGATCGGGATTGCCGTAAATGCGGTAAGCGAAATGATTGAGATTGAGGTACATTTCCGAAACTGTCGGCGCGCGGTATCCGGCGCCATAGTCTGCCTTGATCCTGTTATGGGGATCCAGCTCCCATGTCGCGCCCAGTCTTGGCACGCCGTAATCACCGAAGCGGTTGTTATGCTCCATGCGGAAGGATGGTGTCAGCGTCACGCCCCCGCCCATCGTCCAGAAATCCGTCACATAGAGCGCCGCATTCTCGATGCTGTGCCCTTCTTCTTCCTTTCCTTCGCCGAGGCGCGTCCCCGTGTACGACGTCATGCGGTAATCCCCGCCGTACGTCACGCGGTGCTTGTCAAAGGTCATCGTGTCCTTTCCGGAAAGCGCCCACTCCGTGTACTCCGCCTTGTCGTAATCGCTGGCAGGGTACAACGTGTCCAGCATGGAATTCACGAATGGCGGAAGGATGCCCGTAAAATCAGGACGGTCATTGCTCGTCTTCGAATTCTTCGTAAGGCGGCTGTAGGAAACGCTGCCTTCGTATTCATTTCTGTCCGTCTTTCCTGTATACGTTAGGAACGTGTCCGTCTCATGACGGTCGATGCGGCTCCTGTCATCCTTCTGGAGCGGCAGGTACAGCCAGCCCATCTGCATGCCGCCGTCAGCAAAGCGCGTCAGCATCGATTCGTCGAAGTAATTCACGCCGAAGCGCACCTTGTTCTCGTTCCTGTTCTCGAAATCATAGACCGTATCGAGCCCGATTTCCTGTCTTCTGCCATAGCCCGGCACATCCCAGCCGTCCGTTATGATGCCGCGTTCATCCGTCCCCTGGTTCCTGTAGGAAAGAGGGCGCACCTTTGCCGTGCTGTAATGGAAGGAGGAATTCCAGCGGCCGAGTTTCCCAGTCGTATAGCGGAGGTCCTCGCCCCACTCCGCCTCCCCCGTGTGGAAGCCGAGCACCGTTTCTTCCTTGTCCGGCTTCTTCGTGATGATATTGATGACGCCGCCCATGCCGTCTGAGCCGTACATCGCACCCGACGGACCCCTCACGACTTCGATCTTGTCGATCGTGGAAAGAGGAATCCTTGAAAGAAGGTAGGCATTCTTTGTCTGGCTCGTATCCTCATCCGCCATGCGCCTGCCGTCAACAAGGATCAGCACCTGATTCGTATTCATGCCGCGGAGCATCACCTGCGTGCCGCCCATGGAAGCCGTGCTGCCGGCCTTCCCGCTTGAAAGGTTGATTCCCGTCACAAGCTCCAGGGCCTGCGTCGCATTCACCGCGCCAAGGCTTTCGATTTCCTTCTGATCGACGACCTGGACCGCCTGCGGTTCCTTCTTCGATTCGACTGGCATCTTTTCTGCCGTCACAACCATCTCCGGAAGCGAATATACCTCTTCTGCGCCGGAAGAAATCGGCATCAAGAGAGCCCCTCCCATGGAAAGAAGCACTGCCTTCTTTATTATATTTTTCTTATTAATAGAGCCGCGAGAGCCGCGCGGCTGATTCATCATGATCCCCCCTTGCCAGAGCCTGACCGGCAGGCTGCCTGTATTTATTCCTTTCTATTATACTTCATGGTCCGAATGCGCTCTCAAAAAATTTTTCAAAAAATATTTATGTAACTTATTGAATATTTATTCTAAAAGTTGTATTATTATTTCAATCCAAAAACGTGCGGATTTTTATATTTCTTCAAAAATTGAGATTTGATGGAAATAATCCACATATCCGCCGAATATCGTTTATGCAATATTGCATAAACATGCATTTATGCCATAGAAAAGAGGTCCTCGGAATGTACGAAAAGGAAGTCAAGGAAAAAACATCGCAGATCCTGCCAAAGGTGGTGGGATGGAGACGACACTTCCATGAATATCCTGAAGTGTCCGGAGAAGAAAAAGAGACTTCCCTTTATATCCAGCAGGTCCTCACTGAACTCGGCATCCCCTTTGAAACAGGCTTCTTCGGGACGGCAGTCCTTGGGACTATCAAAGGCGATCTTCCCGGCAAGACCGTAGCCCTCAGAGCCGACATGGATGCCCTCCCCGTCACCGAATTGACAGGCCTGCCCTTTGCTTCGAAAAACAAAGGCGTCATGCACGCATGCGGCCACGACGGCCACATGTCCATCCTTCTCGGCGCTGCCGCTGTCCTCCAGTCCATGAAGAGCCAGCTCCACGGCACAGTGAAGCTCGTATTCCAGCCGGCTGAAGAAGAAGCTTCCATCGGGGGCGGACGCCACATCGCCGCTTCCGGCAAGCTCGATGACATCGAAGAAATCTACGGCCTCCACGTATGGCCTGAACTTCCCGTCGGGCAGGTCGGACTGAAAAAAGGAAATCTCATGGCAGCATCCGATCGTTTCTACGTCCACGTCAAAGGGAAATCCACCCACGCAGCGCAGCCGCACAATGGCACGGATGCTCTCGTAGCCGCTGCCCACTTCATCATCGACGTGCAGACACTCATCTCCCGTGAGATGAACCCGATGGAAAATGTCGTATGCACCATCGGCCTCATGAATGCAGGCACCCGCTACAACGTAGGCGTCGAAGATGCTTACCTCGAAGGTACCGTCCGTACGTACACCCCGGCCCTCCGCGACAAGATGGAACAGCGTCTGGGAGAACTCCTCAAAGGGCTCGACTACACGTTTGGCACCCATTCCGAACTGAACTACGTACGCGGCCACAGCGCCACGATCAATACACCGGAAAAGATTGACTTCCTCGATGAAGTTGCCAAGACCTACATCGGCAAGGAACACATCACCCATCCGGAATTCCCGTCCATGTGTGCAGAAGACTTCTCCTACTACCTTGAAAAATTCCCCGGCGCCTTCCTCTGGCTCGGCACCGGCAAGGAAGGAACTCCTGCCCTGCACAATGCAAGCTTCGCTCTAGACGAATCCATCCTTCCACTGGGCATCATCATGGAAGCAGGCGCCTGCCTCGAAACTTTAGCCAAAGAATAATCCCGTTCGAAAGAACATTTCCCTCTGAGAGGTATATCATGAAAAGCTTACTCAATAAACCGTTCCTGAGCATGACCGACTACACACCCGAAGAATTCGCATACTACCTGGACCTCGCAGCCGCTCTTAAGAAAGACAAGAAAGAAGGCAAGGAAATCCAGACACTGAAGGGAAAGAACTTTGCCCTCATCTTCGAAAAAGATTCCACACGAACCCGCTGTGCATTCGAAGTCGCTGCCAGAGACCAGCGCGCATTCACCACATACCTCGGACCGACAGGCAGCCAGATCGGCAAGAAAGAATCCATTGCCGACACCGCCCGCGTCCTCGCATCCATGTTCGATGGAATCGAATACAGAGGCTTCAAGCAGTCCGCTGTCGAAGAACTCGCAGCCAAGGCAGGCGTTCCCGTCTGGAACGGCCTCACCGACTACGACCACCCGACACAGACCCTCGCCAATTTCCTGACACTGAAGGAACATTTCAATAAACCTCTGAATGAACTCTCCTTCGCTTACGTCGGACACGGACAGTCCAATATGGCGCACGCCCTCATGGCAGGCGCAGCCCTTGCAGGCATGGACTTCCGCATCATCGGACCCGCCCAGTTCTTCCCTGAAGACGATTTCCTCGCCAAATGCCAGAAAATCGCTGAGAAGACTGGCGCGACCTTCACCTTCACCGACGATCCCGTAGAAGGCGTCAAAGGCCTCGACGTCATCTACACCGGAGTCTGGGTCACCATGGGCGACCCCTACGAACTCTGGGGCGAACGCATCAAACTCTTCATGCCATACCGCATCACGATGGACATGATCAAGAACACCGGAAATCCGGACACCGTCTTCTGCCACTGCCTCCCGGCCTTCCACAATACCGAGACAAAAGTCGGCAAGGACATCTACGAAAGATTCGGCCTCGACGGCATCGAAGTCACAGACGACGTCTTCGAAGCGCCGTTCTCTCTGGCCTTCCAGGAAGCCGCCAACAGACTCCCGACCATCAAAGCCGTGATGGTCGCCTCATTTGCCGAGTATCCCATTCATGAATAAGAAAGAAGGATGAGTATCATGACACAGAAATCACTGCCAAAAGTCTTTATCGTCGGAGAATCAGGAACCACGGGCCTCCGCCTGCACGACCGCCTGTCCGGCAGAAAAGACATCGACCTTCTTTCCCTTCCCGAAGACAAGAAAAAGGACATCGACACCATCGTTTCCTTTGCCAAGGAAGCCGACATCATGTTCCTCTGCCTTCCGGATGATGCATCCAGGGAAATCGTCAAAGCCACCGAAGGCACAGGCATCCGCATCCTCGACACCTCCACTGCCCACCGGACGAAAGAGGACTGGGTCTACGGATTCCCTGAACTTTCCGAGCAGCAGAAAGACGCCATCGCCAAAGCGGATAAAGTCGCAGTCCCGGGCTGCCACGCATCCGGCGTCATTTCCATCCTCTACCCGCTCGTCAAAGCCGGCGTCCTCCCGATCAATTACCCCCTCCACTGCTTCTCCCTCACCGGATACAGCGGCGGCGGCAAATCCATGATCAAGGACTACGAAGAAAACATGAGAGAAGAACTCAAGGCTCCCCGCCAGTACGGACTCTCCCAGAAGCACAAGCACCTTCCGGAAATCATGAAAGTCTGCAAACTCTGCGAAGAACCGATCTTTTCACCAATCGTAGCCGACTATGTGGCCGGCATGCAGGTCACCATCGGCTTCCACACCCATTTCCTGCAGCTCCCCTGCGGACTTCCCGGATCCGTCGACATCGACGATTTCCATGAAATCTACAAACGCTGCTACAAAGGTTCCAATATCGTCAAAATTTCTGACCTTACCACCGACGAAACGAACGGCCTCTTCCTCAATGCGAACAAGGATGCCGGCAAAGACAGCCTCACCATCTACATCGCAGGAAACGACGACCGCATTCTCGTCCTCGCCTCTTTTGACAACCTCGGCAAAGGCGCTTCCGGAGCTGCCATCGAATGCATGAACATCATGCTCGGCTTCCCGGCAGAGACCGGCCTTGTCCTCTAAGCAAAAGCGGCTCCTTCCATAAGGAGGGAGCCCTCTTTATACCCCGAAAAGGAGACTTACCATGAACCAGGCAACTAATGCAGTACGCGCCGAGATCCTCACCCAGGCGATCCCGTACATCAAAGAATACGCAGGAAAATACGTCGTTGCCAAGTACGGCGGAAATGCAATGACCGATCCGGAACTGAAGAAATCCGTCATGCAGGACATCCTTCTCCTCCGCCTCGTCGGCGTCAATGTCATCCTCGTCCATGGAGGCGGCCCTGATATCAACCATATGCTGGATGCCCTCCACATCGAGTCCCACTTCGTGAACGGCCTCCGAGTCACGAACGAAGACACCATGGAAGTCGTGCAGATGGTCCTTGCCGGTAAGATCAATAAAGGCCTTGTCGCTGAACTCACCGCCCTTGGCGGAAAGGCAGCCGGCCTCTGCGGTATAGACGGCAACCTTATTCACGTCCACACCAAGGACCCGGCCCTCGGCCTTGTAGGAGAAATCGACGCCGTCAATAAAGGCATCATCGACAACCTCCTCGCAGGCGGCTACATCCCCGTCATTTCCTCCGTCGGCATCGACGACAAAGGACAGCCGCACAATATCAACGCCGACACAGCAGCCACTGAAATCGCAGCTGCCCTGAACGCCGAATGTCTCGTCTTCATGAGCAACATCGACGGCGTCCTCAAGGACAAGGACAACCCCTGCAGCCTCATCAAGTCCCTCACCGTCGAAGAGACGGAAGCCCTCAAGAAAGACGGCACCATTGCAGGCGGCATGATCCCCAAAGTCGACGGATGCACCGACGCCATCAAAGGCGGCGTCAAGAAAGTCTTCATCATCAATGGAGAGATCCCGCACGCTCTCCTCATCGAACTCTTAACCGACGAAGGACTCGGAACCATGTTCTCCGCCTGATCGAATACAGAAAAGGAGCCAGACCCATGAATACATTTGAAAAAGACAAGACCTACATCACCCACACTTACAACAGATACCCCGTATGCTTCGTCAAGGGAGAAGGATCCCACCTCTATGACGACAAAGGCAAAGAATACATCGACATGGGCACCGGCATCGGCGTCGACGTCCTCGGCATTTCCTATGAACCCTGGATCGAAGCCGTCACCAAGCAGCTCCATACCCTGAACCATGTATCCAACCTTTTCTACACCATGCCCCAGACAGACCTGGCACAGGCGCTCTGCGAAAAGACAGGCATGAAGGACGTATTCTTCTCCAACTCCGGCGCTGAAGCCAATGAATGCGCCATCAAGGGAGCCAGAAAATACTCCATCGACAAGTACGGCAAGGACAGAACCACCATCGTCACCCTGATCAACAGCTTCCACGGCCGTACCATCACCACCCTCGCTGCAACCGGCCAGGACGTATTCCATCAGAACTTCTTCCCCCTGACAGAAGGATTCCTCTACACACCGGCCAATGACCTCGATGCCTTCATCAAACTCTGCGAAGCCCATCCGGAAATCTGCGCCGTCATGGTAGAACCTATCCAGGGCGAAGGCGGCGTCCATCCCCTCGATAAAGACTTCTTCGAAGGCGTCGGCGCTTATGCCAAGGAACATGACATCCTCCTCGTCGTCGACGAAGTACAGACAGGAAATGGCCGTACAGGAAAACTCTACGGCTACATGAACTACGACGTCACCCCGGACATCATCTCCACTGCCAAAGGCCTGGGCGGCGGCCTTCCGATCGGAGCTACCCTCTTCGGCGAAAAGACAAAGGACGTCCTCTCCAGCGGCACCCACGGCTCCACCTTCGGCGGCAACCCGATCGTCTGCGCAGGCGCCCTCGCCATCCTTGATCACATCGATGACAAGCTCCTTGATTCCGTCGCTGAAAAAGGCAAATTCATCAAAGAAAGCTTCGAAGGTGCCAAAGGCGTCAAATCCGTAGCAGGCATGGGCCTCATGTGGGGCATCGAGCCAGAAAAAGACGTTTCCACTATCGTTCCCAAACTCCTTGAAAAAGGTGTCGTCGTACTGACGGCGAAAGAAAAAATCCGTCTCCTCCCTGCGCTCAACATTCCTGAAGAAGACCTTGAAAAAGCAGTCTCCATCATGAAAGAAGTTCTCGCAGAAGACTAAAGACAATAATGACAATAATAAAAAGACTGTGGCGAAATGATTGCACATTTCGCCGCAGCCTTTTTGCTTAGGGGAAAACAGGTTTACTTGTGTTCTGCTATGAACCTTCTCACCAGATGATTCAGGACTGCCGTCGGCGTCAGGTAAAGATCCAGGCATGCTTTCTTGAAATCACGCTTGAGCTCCTTATTCATGCGGAATGCTGCCATCGCCGAGCCTTCCCTGCCCATGGCGACGGGGCTGAATCCATCCGCATTTCCCTTCTTCACGAACGACGCCGCCAGATCATTCAGGACCTCCCGCTGCGACCTTCCCATCGCCTTGCAGATCCGCCCGAACTCCTCCTTGTCCCTTTCCAGAATGAAGAACGTCATCTGCGACGTATCCGAAGACGACGGATTCTTAGCGCTGTCCAGCTTTTTCATCATTTCCTGATGATCCTTCCCATACCACTTCACATAAAGCGCCATAAAAGCCGTCAGCACATTCGATACCGCAAATCCCGCCTGGCTGCACGTTTCCTTCAGAAGATCACGAGAAGACTCAGGCATCTCCACCCTTGCCGCGCAGTCCTTCACGATTTCAAAAGAAAGAGCCGGCAGACCAGACTCCACCATCTCCGGATGACGCCCGTACTCGTCGATGAAAGCAAGGATCGTCGAGCGCGCATCGCTCCCATTGGCCCGGCAAAGGTACATGAACTTCTTCTTCAGCGCATACGAAGTCTTGAAACTCGTGACTACACCCTTTTCCACTCCGCGGATTTCCTTCGTATCCTTCGAAAGAGTCTCCCCCTTCACCGCATACCAGCACATGAAAGCATTCAGCATCGCATTCACCGAGCATCCGTAATGCTCGCAGTTCTCTGCCAGACGATCCTTCACCGAAGCTGGCACACGCGCAATGAAACGCTCCGTCAAAAGCGAACCCGACGCCCCCTGCTGCTCCATCCTTTCCTTCACTCCTTCCACCAGTGACAAAAGCTCACGCGACCGGTCCCGCCCGGCCGCAAGATCCGACAAGTACTCCTCCGCCATCCTGTTCATGACAGCATTCCCTGTCATATGCGCCGCCTTGCACCGTTCAAAGAAACGCGCGCGAAGGACCGGAAACGCAGCGATATAAACCTCCTTCGCCGCATCCTTCCCCCGCCCCTTCCTGGCAGCCAGAGTAATCCTTCCCACCGAATCCATCATGCTCACTCCATTCCAGCAGACACATCTATGGGATGCCTTCCCGCATCCCAGACACCCACTCTCCCCTCTACTATCAGTATAATTTTTACAATGACAAATCCTGTCCACTTCAAGAGCCTAACAAAAGATTTTTTTGAAGAAACGTCAAAAAAGAAATAAAAAAAGAAAGATTCAGCAAAGTGAACCTTTCAAAGAGAAACATGAGCTGCCTGTGCGGCAGTGCTGTTTTTCTCGAGCGAAGCGAGGTTTAAGTGGTTTTGACCTTGCCCTTTAGGGAAGGTGGCGGCGGAGCCGTCGGATGAGTTGTAGTTCGTACAGCCGTCAGGCTGGTTGTATGGTTTTTCTGTTCTCTCGGCAATGATTGAATCGCACGTGGAGAAAAGGAAATCTCACGTTTTCTAAGCTGCCTATGCGGCAGTGATCAAGCTGCCAAAGGCAAAGAAGTTCAAGCACTGTTTCTAAGCTGCCTATGCGGCAGTGATCTGCAATAATTTCGGCGACGGCTGGGTGCTGATTTTCTAAGCTGCCTATGCGGCAGTGATCGAGGAAATCACCGATAGCAAATTGTATGACTGTTTCTAAGCTGCCTATGCGGCAGTGATCGACTGGGTGCCGGTACAGGTATGGGGGCCATTTTTCTAAGCTGCCTATGCGGCAGTGATCAATCCCGCAGTACTTTAAAGCAGAAACTTAATTTTCTAAGCTGCCTATGCGGCAGTGATCTTTCATGCACAAGTGATGCACAAGGACTGGAATTTCTAAGCTGCCTATGCGGCAGTGATCGAGAGCGATTAACGCTTCTATGACCTTCGGGTTTTCTAAGCTGCCTATGCGGCAGTGATCGCGATAGCAATACTGCCAGTGTTGCGGTGCCATTTCTAAGCTGCCTATGCGGCAGTGATCGAGACCACCGCCGTCCACGTCGACGCCGTGCATTTCTAAGCTGCCTATGCGGCAGTGATCTAATATTAGTTGTGTTACCATCTCCCTCGACTTTTCTAAGCTGCCTATGCGGCAGTGATCATACCACATGACACCAAAGCTTTTCACATGCTTTTCTAAGCTGCCTATGCGGCAGTGATCTAGCTTGTCTTCCGGCTGTGCTTAAATCCGCATTTCTAAGCTGCCTATGCGGCAGTGATCAAAGTGATTAGTTAGTTGTATAAAAAAGAAAAGTTTCTAAGCTGCCTATGCGGCAGTGATCTTTCCTGTACTCATCCTGTTCCATGTTGATTATTTCTAAGCTGCCTATGCGGCAGTGATCTGACATCGCCGCCGTAAAGGCGGCGCAATGATTTTCTAAGCTGCCTATGCGGCAGTGATCAAGAAGACGCTGACGGATGGCGCGGGCGACATTTTCTAAGCTGCCTATGCGGCAGTGATCAGTCACCGGCGGATGGGCTGTAGCCGTCATTATTTCTAAGCTGCCTATGCGGCAGTGATCCTTATGGGGGAAGGGAAAATGTACAGGAAATATTTCTAAGCTGCCTATGCGGCAGTGATCATAATAATCATCCTTCCTTTTCTAATAACGTTTTTCTAAGCTGCCTATGCGGCAGTGATCTATTTATTACAGAATACACTTTCTTCATGTCCTTTCTAAGCTGCCTATGCGGCAGTGATCTTATAAAGTTTCTATCATCATGCTCCCTGGTATTTCTAAGCTGCCTATGCGGCAGTGATCCTACACCCCCCTCGCGGAGGCCGTTTGTGTTATTTCTAAGCTGCCTATGCGGCAGTGATCGGTTTATTATGGAAAAAATTAGTAGCTTTACCTTTCTAAGCTGCCTATGCGGCAGTGATCATAAAATTGGGTAGAAAGAGTAGGTTTATTATTTTCTAAGCTGCCTATGCGGCAGTGATCTTGGATAAAGAGATTGCACGGTCCACGTTTCCTTTCTAAGCTGCCTATGCGGCAGTGATCCTACGGCGGTAGTTACATTTCCGGCTTTCGTCTTTCTAAGCTGCCTATGCGGCAGTGATCACTATCGTACGGTCTGATTTGGCAGTTACACCTTTCTAAGCTGCCTATGCGGCAGTGATCATCCACGAATACACACGGGTTTGTGAACCCGTTTTCTAAGCTGCCTATGCGGCAGTGATCTGGAACGTTTTGCATAGGTTTTGCACACATAATTTCTAAGCTGCCTATGCGGCAGTGATCGACATAATCGTATCGAGTTGTTTTTTCAGTTCTTTCTAAGCTGCCTATGCGGCAGTGATCAATGTTCTTGAGAAAAAATGTTCTTGTTTATGTTTCTAAGCTGCCTATGCGGCAGTGATCTATGTCACTGTTAGCTAAAAAGTAACGCCGTATTTCTAAGCTGCCTATGCGGCAGTGATCATAGCCGAAATTGCCGGCATGCAGGCGTTGATTTTCTAAGCTGCCTATGCGGCAGTGATCTCTGTTTACGAGCTCGCTTGCGCTAATGTCAATTTCTAAGCTGCCTATGCGGCAGTGATCGCACCTAATGATACTATTTATCGAACGCGGCATTTCTAAGCTGCCTATGCGGCAGTGATCATCGGCAACAACGAAGATGGGAGCAACTATGTTTTCTAAGCTGCCTATGCGGCAGTGATCATAAAATTGGGTAGAAATGGTAGGTTTATCATTTTCTAAGCTGCCTATGCGGCAGTGATCCAATGTTGACAGAGCGATTGCTTTATCAAAGTTTTCTAAGCTGCCTATGCGGCAGTGATCGAGCCCTTTATACCCGCTGTTCACATCACGACTTTCTAAGCTGCCTATGCGGCAGTGATCCCGTACAACGAAATAATCGACACGGCGGCGAATTTCTAAGCTGCCTATGCGGCAGTGATCGCTTCCGCGTCCTGCGCACTCCCCAGCATGGTGTTTCTAAGCTGCCTATGCGGCAGTGATCGTGTCGCACCGTCGCGTGTGCATACATTAGTCTTTCTAAGCTGCCTATGCGGCAGTGATCAACAGTGAATACTTGATTCGTCCCGCGTCCTTTTTCTAAGCTGCCTATGCGGCAGTGATCTTAAGATTCGTTTTTTTGCTTGTGGTGAATATTTTCTAAGCTGCCTATGCGGCAGTGATCCTCCACTTGAGCATACATAGTGATACAGGGAATTTCTAAGCTGCCTATGCGGCAGTGATCACGACTGCGGTAGTCGTGTTTCCAGCTTTAGTCTTTCTAAGCTGCCTATGCGGCAGTGATCAAAGATTGTGACTATTTTGATATTTACGATGACTTTCTAAGCTGCCTATGCGGCAGTGATCCTGGCTGAGTGAAACTCTTACAAGCCGTTCCATTTCTAAGCTGCCTATGCGGCAGTGATCGAAAGCTCATGCCCTACCAGGACAAGAACAAATTTCTAAGCTGCCTATGCGGCAGTGATCAGCCGTTATCCAGATCAAGGAACAATGGCTTATTTCTAAGCTGCCTATGCGGCAGTGATCTGACCAGTGTGATTATGAAGATGCCCACATCTTTTCTAAGCTGCCTATGCGGCAGTGATCCTTGTACTGCGCAGGCGTGTTATTCAGCTTTTTTTCTAAGCTGCCTATGCGGCAGTGATCGTACCACATGACACCAAAGCTTTTCACATGCCTTTCTAAGCTGCCTATGCGGCAGTGATCTAATATTGATAGCAGCTTATGTTTTGTTACCTTTTCTAAGCTGCCTATGCGGCAGTGATCGAACCTTCAGCCCGGGCAGGTGATCATCATCATTTCTAAGCTGCCTATGCGGCAGTGATCTTCCTCTGCCCGGACTCCTTTTGCATGGCTCATTTCTAAGCTGCCTATGCGGCAGTGATCCAGCCACGGCCACACCTGCCGCCTTCCCTAATTTTCTAAGCTGCCTATGCGGCAGTGATCATCAGTACCAGCATTCTGAACAGCTTTATCAATTTCTAAGCTGCCTATGCGGCAGTGATCCGACTTCCAGCACTGCAATTACCGACTATAAATTTCTAAGCTGCCTATGCGGCAGTGATCGCATCAGGCGCCTGATCACCCCCGAATAAGTATTTCTAAGCTGCCTATGCGGCAGTGATCATATGCAGGCCATAGTCAAGATGGCTTGCCACTTTCTAAGCTGCCTATGCGGCAGTGATCTCATAATTTCATATTCACGACCACTAATTAAATTTCTAAGCTGCCTATGCGGCAGTGATCAGACTGAAATAAAACAGGTGGAAGGTGCTGTATTTCTAAGCTGCCTATGCGGCAGTGATCTAGCGATGGCTAACATGCTGGCTCGTCATAAATTTCTAAGCTGCCTATGCGGCAGTGATCGTGCCAAAGACCTATACCGTTGAGGTGCCTCTTTTTCTAAGCTGCCTATGCGGCAGTGATCAGAGCATCATGGAGGTAAGTGTGGCCGTTGTATTTCTAAGCTGCCTATGCGGCAGTGATCCGGCTAACAAGTCGTCAAAACTTGCGTTTTTATTTCTAAGCTGCCTATGCGGCAGTGATCTCTTTCACGGTGTTGGGGGACGCCCCAATACTTTTCTAAGCTGCCTATGCGGCAGTGATCCTCATAGTCAGAATAAAAAACTATATTTTCAATTTCTAAGCTGCCTATGCGGCAGTGATCTTCCTTTCCGCTTCCCGTTCCTGCTGCTCATTTTTCTAAGCTGCCTATGCGGCAGTGATCTTATCTAGTAAGACATAACCGCCGCCAAAGTTTTTCTAAGCTGCCTATGCGGCAGTGATCGCAGACAGTTACAAAGAACGCCACGGTGTAACTTTCTAAGCTGCCTATGCGGCAGTGATCTCATAATAATTGCATCATCAATGATTTAAAAATTTCTAAGCTGCCTATGCGGCAGTGATCTCTCGTAGCGATGACCTGTAAGCCTTCCTGCTTTTCTAAGCTGCCTATGCGGCAGTGATCGGGGACCGGCTTCAGGCATTTGACCGGCAGGATTTCTAAGCTGCCTATGCGGCAGTGATCTGGTCGAGCATCACCTTTGGCCACTGTTCTGCTTTCTAAGCTGCCTATGCGGCAGTGATCGCAGAAGATCATTGTGAATGTACAGAGAGTGATTTCTAAGCTGCCTATGCGGCAGTGATCGGTAGTACGATAACCATGATTAACACACTCAAGTTTCTAAGCTGCCTATGCGGCAGTGATCAGGTTTATACTATTTACTGGTCTCCCGAAAAATTTCTAAGCTGCCTATGCGGCAGTGATCTATGCATGTGCATAGAGATTTCTTAGATTCTATCATACCATCCGGAATTACGTGATGCAAAACCCTTTTAAAAGGGGGCTTCGAAAAAAGTTAGATTTTATCGCTCTTTTTCCGAAGCCTTTTTTATTTGGGTCAAAATTCGGGTACTGCTGCACCCTTGCTCAGCCCGTAAGTTGTAAATCCGCCCTGGCCTTCTTCTTTCTTTTCTTCTTTTTTGACGAAAAGATTGAAGGTTTGCCCTGTAGATAAGCTCTTTAACTGAATGAAGGGAAGGTCATACTTTTCTTCTCTTTGTTTCAGCATCTTGAAAGCTGCTTTCTCGGTAACTTCAGGATGCCTTTTTGCATATCTACGGGCTTTTCTGGCAATGGAGCTGTCCGGCTGGTATCTTGCGAATTTTACATACCCTTTGACTTTGGACTCCGGTACTTCACGAATGCTTGTGATATGAACGTAATCACTCAATCGTCTCAGTGCTTTTTTCAGATCCAGTTTTTTCAGATCTGCTTCTTCCGGTGCAAAAACTCTTGCCTTTTCTCCCATAGATTCATCAGCATATTCAGGAAATGAGACTCCATAGATTTGTTTATGATCTATATTTTCCCGGTCGGCGAATGCCAAATGGATCTGTGCATAGACTTTTGTCCAGAGGAAATCCGGCGGAATTTCAGCATCCGGAATCAATGTAATTTCTTGATAGTATTTCATCATAATAAATTACTCTTCATCGTTCTTGCCAAAGACACCGCCGCGTACCAGGACTGCCATGACATAGTTTTTGTCATCATCGGAATCAAGATCTACGCCATTTGAGTAATCATCAAAGAGTGTGTAGAAGTCTTTCTTTTCTTTCGGTGTTCTGTAAGCCATGCCCATGTTTGTTACGGCGCCGTATGGTTCAACAGCAATTGGTCCGGTTTCTACTTCATCAAAGCTCGGATACCAGGTATCGATAGCACGGATAGCGTTGCCAAGCTTCTGTGAATGCATAGCTGCGATATCATTTATCTGATAAAGGATTTTGCTCTTCTTTTCTCTGCCTTCCACTTTATCTTTGTTCAGGATCATTTCTTCGCTGGGGTATACTTCCTGTCCCTGTCCTTCGAAGGCAAATACAGTGACTTTCAAGAGGAGATAGTTTCTTTCTCCGCAAAGTGCCTCAGCAATGAGACCTGCAAGTTCTTCTACATCGTCAGATGTGTCACCGAAATCTTTCAGAGAGAAATCGTATGCATCAAAGATCCATTCTTTTTCCACGCCATCTTCTTTCAGCGCGACAACATGGACTTCAATTTTTTCTGCGCCGACACGGTTTCTCCAAAGGAAACGGCCATTTGCAAGGTTCAGCGCATAGCGGCGAGACAGTTCTTTGAATCCATTTTCTGCAATGAAATCTTCTCCCATTTTTTTGATGCTTTCATAATGTTTTGGATCATTGCACGCCGAAGGATACTGAACGCCAGAGAGTACTTTGACAGTGAATTCAAGTTTCAATGTATCTTCATCCATCGTCAAAGAAGCGCTGTCGACAGTCTGCAGGTTTGCTTTCTGAATTTCTTCATTCAGTTTAGCCGGATCATTTTTTACAGCACCTTTCAGACGATTAGAAATTGTGCCGCGAACTGATTTTTCCTGAAGTCTGACTGGAACAGCTTTGCCGCTTCTGTCTTCCCATGTCGTTCCATACATATAGCCGTCAGATACAACCAGTTTCTTTTCGAATGCGAGTACTTCACCTTTTTTTGCCATTTTACATTCCTCCCTAATTAAATTTTCTGATTTCTGCAAAGATATAATTCCTGATTTTCATCATAAGCATACCGCCACATCATATCGTCAATTGAATCGAAATGATACGGCATACGGAATTCACCGAGTGTTACGACACTTTCAGCAAACCGATGCTGCGTTTCTTTATCACGCTGATTTCTGCAGATTCCCAGTGGTGACAATCCCTTAAAACCTACAGAGATCGGGATGATCCAGCCTGTGCCTTTTCTCGAAAGATTCCATCCCGTAATTTTCCCATTTTCATCTTTCCTTGCGCTCATATTGACTTTCGTATAATCAAGAAGCGCATCAAGACCGTTAGTGCCATTTTCCATTTCCTGCTTAAGGATATCCCGTCTTTCAATGATGACATATCCTGGCATGAGTATACCTCTTACTCTGCGGATTGTTGCTGGATCATCTACATCGGTATACTGTATGCTCATACTTTGTATCCTGTTGATATCACCGCCAGCGATTTTCATCCGCCAGATTTCGCTCTGTACTTTTTCAAGAATGGCATCTTTATCATCAGGATCCAGTCCATCGATCTCGATTAAGATGGAAGCCGAAAGGTCAATGTGCGGTTCCTCAATCGTAGGTGGCCTTTCCCAGTCAGCTCCCTTTTTAATTAATGGATTCGCCGTATTAACAACAGCATTCCCATACGCTCCTTTAAACACATGCAGCCTTGTTTTATGAAAGCTGACTGCGACACCTGTGAAATGGATCTCTGAAAAATCAGTATCTTCTCTCTTTTTCTGATTCAGACCGCGAACTTTTCTTTCTAAAGCATGGACAGCTCCCAGCCATGCTGTCATAGCCGGAACTCCGATCGTATATGTACTGCTCATTGCATTTGCGTTATGAATCTGCATTTTCCTAATCACAAGATATGTACTCATAATCCCAGTCTCACCTCCTCACGCAGCTGATCATAAATGGTGTTTCTGAAGTAATCCGTCTCTGCATCTCCGAGAGTTACCTTTTCGTCTCGTTCAATTTTTTCATATGTACGAATAATCCAGCGCGCGAAATCCTCGCTGACAGCTTCTACCCACGCGTCTCCTTCTCTTTCACTTTCGTATGCATTGTCGAGCCAGATTTTCTGAAAACGTGGAAGCCCATTGTACTTTTCATCATCACTCCAGCCAGAAGGATTCTCTTCACGGATTCTTCCGGCAGTCATCATGGCCGTATCAATGATTCCCCCAAGGATCCGATCTCTCTTCTCTCTAATACCTGCATTATTCCAATTGATTTTAAATAATGCATGCAAACGTGATACGAAAGATCTGTATTCGGAATACGGAACGGATTCTTTAAAGAAATTCCTCTTTGGAAGAATTAAATCCCGTTCATTCAAAACAGGCGGAAGTGATGAAACCAGATATCCTTCCCCATGATGCAGCATGTTAAGCCCACTAATGTTCTGCGGCTTTGTCCCGCCGAAGGTGATGACCGTCTTATCCCAGACATTGCTGCAGTCCTTCCCATAATTAGGATCTTTAGGATCCCTTGCAGCAGAAAATTCTCTTCTAATGATGTTCAGCTTATCAAACAATGTTCCCAATTCACTAGTGCTTGGCATTACTGTCAAAAGATGATATTCTCCTTCACTTATTGGGAAATAAACCTGCCTTAAATTCTTATCTGTAAATCCCCTGGTTCCTGTCTTAAGGTCCTTAAATTGCTGATACAATTTCTCCGAGTCAATTCCATAAAGCTTCAGTTCATCGGCTTTTCCATCCTGGTTCAGAATGTGTTCCAATATAGACTGTCCGTCTTCCATTTTATACAAGAGAAGCATAGCCGCTGTCATGATATTGGCATTCGTATACACGATATCCGTCTCACATTGTGTATTTTCCGTTGTCAAATATCCGTCAGGCCTCTCTTTGCTCTCTACATAGAGATGCACAGTACTGTCAGGATTAGCAAATTTTCCCACATGTGTTGCTAATGTGTATTTAGATATTTGCTTCTCTAAGAGATCGCGTACCCAGACGCCTATCTTAACACGCCTGGCTTCTTCATCTAGAAAACCGTCTGGTAGTTTCTTGCGGTCTTCGACAATTTTCTTAGCGACTGCTTTACTTTCAAGAAATTCCGCAATTTCTCCCAAATTTCTCCCTTCCCTTCCTTCTTAAACACTCGTTTTCGAGAATAATCCGAATTGGTCAGAATAAAACCATTCTTTTTCTAAATTGTCAGGTATGATAATTTCTCCATACTTCTCAGACTTTTCAAAAAGAATTTCTTCTTCCTGCCTGAAATCTGAATCATTTACATAACGTTTCAATGCTTCTTTATAATCCCTCTTCAGCCATAAGTTTTTCTCGATCCCCTCCTTAAATTTTGGAAACGCTTCAATGCTTCTTTTCCTTCCTACTGAAACAAATTCCCTATCTATATACTCAGAAAACTTGATCTTATTATCTTCAAACAATGCGGTCAGGCGTACATCTGGATACGTTTTTTCTCTGAATCGGTTCAAACGCTGCGGCAATGCTGTCATCCACCAATATTCCCGGATCCATCCATTGACCGCTTTGGCTCCGCTGCTTTCTTTATCGTTGAAATCTTCCATCGCTTTCTGCTCGAGATCAATTAAATTCGTTCTCCAGGTTAGCGGGTCCTCTTTTCTAATACGCGGAATGGAATCAATCCTCTTTAAAACATCCTCTTTCAAAATACCTTTAAGATCATGACTTTCCAGCTTATTCTTTCCACTTTCATAGCCTGGATATATAAAGGCAGGTGCCTTTCCATTTAATCCTCTTAGATTCCATCGCATGACGGCTATATTTTTCTTCTCAATATTTTCGCTCATGATTCTATGACGAAGGACTCGTCCGGCAAGCTGGATAATCGAGCGATACGACGAAGGCTCAATCACTGACCAATCGAGATCGTGATCCCGTCCTACTTCTTCTACAGGCGTTGCAACAATAATGAAAACGACATAATCTGTTGTTGCTTGATCAATATGTTTTCGGAGAACCGGATCCTTGATGTCAACAGGCTCTCCATACAGCGTTTTCCTCTTCAATACACTATCCAAATACTTTTCCTGCTCATGACGAAGCAGCAAAATCTGCCGGCTGTGATAGGTCATAATGCGCGGTGTTATATCATCTTTATCCCAATCCGTATTCTGCAGTAGGTACAAGCTGACTTTTACACATGGATCAATATTTGCCATACGAACAACACCGATAGATACTTTTTTGCCTGTCTTCTCGTCTACAACGAAATTTTCTTTGGAAAGACGGACAACCTGTTTCCGGATGCTTTCGAAGTACGACTGCATCTTATCAGACTTGGCATCTTCAGTGTCTTCATCCTCACAATCTGCTATGTATCCTGACCTCTTTGTTATTTGCCGTGTTAATTTCGCGACGCGCTTTTCGATGAATGATTGATGAAATGCGCTATAGTCGGAATCATCATCTGTATTCATGAACTTCATCTCAGTTCGGAATTCATCACAGAGTACGACGCTGACACGTTTCTTGGAAATAAAGAAACTGTTCCTGCATTTCACACCGGCTATATAGGCTCTATACATGCCTTCTGCCAAATCGGGAGGAATTGTCGCTGAAGAAAGAACAACATTTCTTCCATACATTCCCGCCAGATGCACGAGCCGGGAAATGGCAGTCAGGTCTTTCTGCGTAAAATCATCGATTTCATCGATAACTAGATCAGAGGACATCAGCCGGAGCATCGGAAGAATGAAGCGTCCGCCCCGTATTGTTTCTGTCGCCCCCATCATATGATCGATTGTCGCAACGAGAACGGGCTTGTACAAGAAAGCACTGTTCTTATCTGCATCGATCCCTCTCGCAGGTTTGAAGAAAATATTCATGAAAGCTCGCTGCTCATCGTTCAAAGAGTCTTCATAAGCAAGCCCTTCAGCGAGAGATATATCTTCGCCGTCTTCATCTTCCATTGCTGATCGTTTTTCTTCCAGCTCCTTATCTCCTTCGTGAAGTTCCAGAACTGCTTTTGACCCGATCAATACAGCAAGGTCATCTTTGCTGAGTTTGATTCTTTCTCTGTACTCATCGCCGGTCTGCAGTGTCAGAGTACGGAGTCCTAATGCCAGAATGTAACGCAGGGAATCTCCTCCTGGAGAAAGCGCTCTCATAATTTTTGCATTGGCAAAAGTTTTACCGCAGCCAGTACTTGCAATATTTACAACAAAAGATACCTGATCTTCTCCACGATCTTTGCGGAAATTTCGTATTGTCTCAGCCGCCTTATCCTGCCAGGAAAACTTTCCAGGGCTTCTCTTCTTCAAAGCTTTGACGTCATACGTCTTTTCCATCTCTTCCGCAAATCTAGGCAGCTGATGCGCTACGCGAAGTGCTTGATCTGAAACGCCCGTCATATGCTCCTCCAGAAACTGGTTCTTCTCAGATTTTCTTTTCTTATTCCTGAAAGAAAAGGTATTTGCCCAAAGGTCTCTCGCGCTCCACTTCCCGTCGTCCTGCTTCGCATCGCCATCCAAAGAGGAAAAATAATGGTCTCCCAAAACTAATGCCAGGCGAGCGTTAAGCAGTATTTCACGGAAAGCCGGATCATAGTCAGGATCTTTCATGATCTGCTTCAAGGTATCGTAATCCTGAAGAAGTCTGCCGGTCCATTTCTTCAGATGCTTTTTCCAAATGTTTCCTTCGTTCCAAAGTATCCCATGAGAAAAGCGGAAACATTCCTGCCGCTTCTCTACAAAATCCGGATCATCATTTTCGTATCCCCATGATGATTTCAAACTTTTCATCATTTCATAGAAAGTTTCTCGTTTTTCATCTTCATAAGCGCGCCGGTCATCCTTATTTAAATCCGGAAGTTTATGATGTGAAAGAATCAGCCACGTGAGACATTCCGCGGCAGGCGGAAGCTTTTTTAACTTCGTTACATCTGATTTCCCCGCTTTAGCTTCATTTTTCAAGATATTTAAAACGATTTCTTCTTCAAATGTGCCATCAGCGAATTTCTTGAGCCAAGGTGTATCATCTTCAAAATCGCCTGATGCTTCTACGCATGCTTCAATCATCTTGCAGCTCATCCATTCGTGACGGAACGGATCCCGCTCTTTCGTTCCTGAGCGCAGCTTCTTTTGAAAGAAATCCGATGCTTTGCCCCAATCGTGAAAAAGTCCCGCCAGACCGGCCAGCTCTTTAATAATCGGCAGGTACTGCCAGTCGTTTTCCCATTCAGAATGGATGATTTTCTTTTTCGTCGTATTAACAGGTACAGCGCCTGCATCATTGAACTGGCTTCTGTCACCGACAATCCAGAGCAGATCGCTTCTTGCCCTCGACCTGATCCAATGACAAGAAACCGCCGTATTTTTTGTAGCATTTCTCCGAAGCGCAGTCCGCACTGCTTCCAGACCGTCCGAAGTTATGACCGTGCGCCAGGCGTCATCCCCAATTCTTTCCGCAAAGCTGTCCAAGATCGTACGGACCGTTTTCTGTGACTTACCGGTGCTTCGGCTGATCAATAATACCATCATAGGAAATCACCCGGCCCATATTTCAAACTACTGCGTTGGACGATTTCAAACATGTAATCCAGTGCTTTATGTTCTGTCAATTTATTCAAACACGTCATACGGAAATGCTTGTCATCATCGCCTCTGGCTGCTGAAATAAAACTCCAAGGCAGAATAATTGAGTCTTTGATCAGGTCCGCCACATCAAAGACAAGCGCGCCGCGCCTTGTTTTACCGTGCATGACCGCAAACCCATGCGGAATTCCCAATACCCAGAGAGTACAAGCTGCCAAACCATAGGCTAGGTAGTTTCCATGATTCAGGAAGATGTTCGCTTCATCATCACCGTCATGATTCCTGGTAAAATCCGGAAGTCTGGTTCTCTTAGCTGCATATTTATAGAGGGATTTGGTGAATTTTGCTTCTGACAGTAACAATTCCGTCACGTCTTTTGCACTGTCTATCTTACCTCTATAAACCGCCAATGCTCTTTCGATTTCAGGATCGTCCGCATTGAAATTTTCCTCATGCAGATCCCTATCTTTCCCCCATGTTTTTTCAAGAAAATTACATCTGGCTCTTTGGAAGTCTCTAGCCGTTTCGAGGCGTCTTTCTTTATTCATCCAGAACGAAATCCACCCCTGCATGTACTCCGTCGGACGATATTCGCTCTGCGGCATCATCCATTCAATATCCGTACCGGCAAAAAGAGGCGTACCACCGCCCCCGCAAAATCCGATCATGACACCTGCAGAAGCAAGCACCCGAACAGCTGCCTGGGTCAAGGATGTGCCGCTCCCCAAAAGAATGACCGTCGTATTGGCAACAGGAATATTCCAGAATAAATTTTCATCGCTGCTTTCAGTCAAGTAGACGACACGTCCATCCTTCTGCATGACTCGGCATTTCTCAAGATAATAAATATTGGCACGTTTAGAATGCAGAATCGCTTTGTAATTCGATTTCTTCAGAATCTCTTTCATCGCAGTTCCTCTTCGAAAAATGATTCATCTCTATATTTTTTATTTACGGATTTTTAATAAGTTGTTTTTATTATAACAGATAAACATGTCACGCTTTGTCATAGGAATGTACTATAAAAAACTTTTATGCCAGGCATTTCCTCTCCCTCATGTCAAAGATAAAATTTTGTTTAGCTGTCACAATTCAGCGTTTGTTCATGCTAAAATATAGAAAAGAATCAATACAGATTTTGCAAGGAGGCGAGCGGGATGAAGAAGCGGTTTATTTTGGATATGACAATGCTGTTTGTATTTCTGATCGTGGTCGGGTACAAGCCGCTTGGAAATTACTGGCATGAGACTTTGGGCATGGTGCTTTTTGTTCTGGTCTTTTTGCACAATTACTGGAACAGGCAGTGGTACAAGTCTTTGAGTAAAGGGTCCTGGGGACTGGCGAGGAAGTATACGGCCGCGGTTGACGGGCTTTTGATTGTTTCTTTCCTGGCTGTTCTCCTTACTGCTCCATTCATTTCCCGCTCCTACTCTCTTGGTTTCAATATTCATTTTCTTGAGGGTATCCATAAAGCGGGCGGCGCTCTTATGCTGGCGGCGATCGGGCTGCATCTTGGGATTCACTGGGCGATTTTGAAACCTCGTTTTGTGAACGGGCTGCATCTTGCTAATGTTTCGACAGCTGGAATAATCGTCCGGCTCGTGGTCCTTGGGATCGTTCTCGGCGCGATTTACTTTATTCTTCCGACGGGCACGCGTCCGAATCTGAATCCTTCCGGCGTGTATATCGGTATGCTGGGACATTTGGTGGATGTCATCGGTATTGCGGCGGTGTCTTACTTCATTCAGATGCATCTTAGGAAATTGGGACGTAAAGCGCCAGCAAAACCTGTGCGTTAATTGAAAAAGGGCTGTGGCGAAATGATTGCCTGTTTCGCTGCAGCTTTTTTGATTTCCTTTTCCATACATTTCTTCTATAGTTTCTCTGTCATATTTCGCATTTCACATGGTATCCTACCGCATGCTAAAATGAAGAAAAGAGGTTCTTGGGAGGTTTATTATGAAGCTTCGTATGATTGTAGACACGGTGATGCTTGTCTTATTCCTCGCGATTCTGGATTACCGCCAGATCGGGAGTTCGCATCATGAAATCTTCGGGATGATTTTCTTTGTCATCGTCATTTTCCATAATTATTTGAACAGGCAGTGGTATAAGTCTCTTCCGCGCGGGCGGTGGAACTGGGACAGGCGGTTCACGTTTCTGATCGATGTCGTGCTTATAGGTTCGTTCCTCGCAGTCATGATTACGGCGCCGCTGATTTCTTACAAGCTGTCGCTGGATATCAATGCGCCGCTCATCGTTCACAGGATTCACCGGATCGGCGGTTATGTGATGCTCGTTGCAATCGGGCTGCACCTGGGGATTCACTGGAGCGCTCTTCTTCCGCGTTTCAAGAAGGCTCTGCACCTGGGAAATACGAAGACTATTTCTATTTTCCTTAAGGTGCTTGCTGTGGCACTGGCCGCTGCAGGAATTTACTTCTCGTTTGGGTTCCACATGGGAAATCGTATTTTCCTGCTTCCTGTCACGGGGACACGGATGCGCGCGCCAAACGTGCCTGCCTTTGTTCTCGCCCATCTGACGATTGCGATTCTCTATGCGGAGATTTCCTATTATATACAGAAGTTCATCAAGTCGAGCGGAAGGAAACCAAGAGCAGTAAAGAAATAATAAAAAGAGGTTGTAGAAATGATCGCACATTTCTACAACCTCTTTTTTATTTCTTATTCGCTTTTCAGAACGTATCATGGGCGGCGTTGTCGTACCAGTGGTATTCTATCTGCTTGCAGATTTCTTCTGCTTTTTCTTTCCCGAACTGATCGGCAACAAAGCCTACTGCCATGTCAGTGCCTGCGGAGACACCGGCGGCGGTATAGATATTGCCGTCACGGACCCAGCGGGGTTCTCTTTCCCAGAGGACGCTTGTCCCCTGGTTCCTGACCCAGTCAAAGGCATTCTTATTGGTCGTCGCGTGCCGGCCGTCCAAAATGCCTGCTGCCGCCAGAAGTGCAGAACCTGTGCAGACGGAGAGCACCCATTTCGCCTTTGAGGCAAGGTCGCTGAGGCCGGAGAGGAACCAGTCGTCGGTGACAAGGGTTCTTGTCCCCATGCCGCCCGGGACGATGAGGATATCTGAATCCTGCACGTCGAGCATGCGCTCGGTCACGACCATGATGCCCTGGCTGTTTGTCACGATGCCGCCAAGAAGCGATACGGAGCGGATCTCGTATCCATCCAGTTTGGACAGGACCTCTGCCGGACCAAATGCGTCAAGCGTTTCAAAATCATCAAACATCACAATCGATATCGTCTTCATGGTTTCCCTCTTTTCCTGTTTATCTTATAAGGATAAGACGCAGAGCGCCTTCCTGTCAATCTTCACCTTTCAGAGGCAACAAAAAAGCCCCGGTTTCCCGGAGCTTTCTCGTACGGAACACGGAACAGCTAACAGTAGAACTGACAACTCAAATCCTAAAAAAAGCATACAAGTTTCATGAACTATCATTCACTACATACAATCTAATCCGGAAAGGAGAAAACGCATGTGTTCCGATTTCGCTGCCTTTGCGGCAGTGGTTGGTGAAAGGTCTTCTTACCCTTCAAGTTCATTATAACACTTCACTTATCACATTTCTATATTTCTATCTATAAATCTTTCTCTAACTTGCAAAAGAAAGAGAAAACGCCATACGTTCTTGAAATAATGTTTCATCCCCGGCTGGCCTTCCCCAACAAAAAAGATGTGAAACCCACAGCGGATTCCACATCTCTTTATTTTTAGTCGTCTTTTCTTTCGTCCCAGTAGTCGACTTTCATGCCGATGGTTTCGGAGGTGAAAGGCGTGCCGTCGTTCTTTGCATAGTGGGCAGCGGCTTTTCTTACGTAGCGGAAACCGAGGTAGAGCATCGGAACGTTGCAGTATACCATGATGATGTTTGCAAGGTCAGAGAATGCCCAGAGGTTCGACAGGTCGTATCCAGCGATGCTGCAGGCAATGCCGAATGCAGTGACGAAGACGCAGAGCAGACGGAGAACGGTGATGAAAGAATTGGAACTGGAAATACGGTTCCCGGAAATTTCGGAGAAGGTAACGAAGCCCATGACGCAGGTGTATGCGAAGAGGCAGAAGCAGATGGAGACCATGACCATGACGAAGGTCTGCAGGAGATCCGGAGTCAGCGCATGGATGGAGAGCAGGAATTTCGGATAGGTGCCTGCCGCTTTCCATTCTTCAGGATTCAGCGCCCACTGGTGAGCCATGATGATGATGAAGCCTGTCATGGTGCAGATGACGTGGGTATCGAGGAATACGCCGAGAGCGGAAATGATGCCCTGTTCGCACGGATGGTGCGCTTCAGCGGAAGCAGCTGCCATCGTGATGGTGCCCTGGCCGGCTTCGTTCGACATGAGTCCTCTCTTGACGCCCTGCAGAAGTGCAGTACCGAGGACGCCGCCGAAGACAGCTTCCGGCTTGAAGGCACCTGCAAAGACGGCATGGAAGAAGTACGGAACGCTTCCCAGGTTCGTGAGAATGAGAAGGATGGCCGTGCCGATGTAAATGACTGCCATGACCGGGACAAGGATATCTGCCCAGCGGGAAATACGCTTGATGCCGCCAAACGCCATGAAGGTGATGAAGACAAGCAGAAGAATCGACATGACGTAGTAGAATGTCGACTGCAGCGGAATTTCCTCTCCGCCAACGAGCCCGACGATCGAGCCCAGGGCTGTGATGACGTTCAGGCCCTGCGCCGGAAGGCACATGAGCGCGTAGAAGATATAGAGAGCAGACAGAGCCACGCCTACCCATGCCTTATTTCCGCAAAGGCGCCTTGCATAGAAAGGAAGGCCGCCGACGAAGTTGTCGCCGCGTTTTTCCTTGAAAATCTGTGCGAGCGTGCCTTCAGTGAAGGCTGTCGCCATGCCGAAGAAAGCGGAAATCCACATCCAGAAGAGTGCTCCCGGACCGCCGGCAGCAAACGCGCCCGTGACGCCGATCATGTTGCCCGGGCCGACGCGCATAGCCGTCGAAAGGAGGAAGGCCGCCAGAGGAGAAATACCCGTGTGGATGCTTCTTCTCGTGGCAAGGGTCCGCACGCCCGTCATGAACTGGCGGATCTGTACGAATCCGAGGCGAAGTGTGAAATAAATGCCTGATCCCACCAGTACGATGATGGCCAGGGAGAATGACCCCAAGACAGGGATGTCCTTCCAGAAACCGAACATCTTCGGGAAATCCCAGAAGAAGTCAGAAACCGGAGTGACGAAGCTGAGTACTGCATTCAGAGCTGCAAATAAGTTTTCCAATAGCTTCACCCCTCATTTTTTTATTTACAGGGCTCCAGAAAGCCCTTCAGATTACTGCTGTGCGCCAGCTTCTTTGATAGCCAGAGCGAGCTTGTGAGCGAGGCCGTGCATCTTTTTCTTGGAAACGGAGCATACGGCAAGGCGGATGCCCTTCTTCAGCGGAACCATGAATACATGATCCTTTTCAAGGATGTCGCAGACAGCCTGGGAATTGGTGACAGGAATCGTGATGAAGAAACCGGAGATGTAAGGAACGAACTTCACTCCTTCTTTCTGTGCTTCTTCTACGAAAATAGCGGCTCTTTCCTGGATGAGCTTGTAGTACTTGGCTCTTTCAGCGTCGAGCTGTTTGATCTTTTCCGGATCCTGGCAGATGCGGATCATTGCATGCTGAGCTGCACTGTTGCAGTTGGACCATGTAGCACGGCTGCTGTACTGGTTGATATCGACGTATTCCTTGATGACGTCTTTGTCAGAGGAAATGCCGATCATAGCGCCCATGCGCTGGCCGTACATCGTGAAGCCCTTGGAAAGGGTGTATGCACAAACGACGAGGATGTTCTTCGGGAGTCCGCCGAATACCTTGAAGAATTCACGGCATTCTTCCTTTTCGCCGCTGTAGTCGAGGTATGCAACGTCAGCAATCAGGATGGCATTCTTTGTTTCATCCTTGGTTGCTTCCTTGAGGACATCGACAGCAGACTGCCATTCAGCCACGGACATGCAGTAGCCGGTCGGGTTGTTGGCAATGCCGTTCAGAATGATGACGATATTGTCCTGTTTCTTCAGGATATCTTCTACATTTTCCTTGAAGGAAGCGGCATTGAAATGGCCGTCGCTTGTCAGGAAGGAGAATGTGCGGACCTTGCGGTTGTTGTCGTCGATCAGGCTGTCATAAGCGCCCCAGTGCCAGTCAGTAATGAGCACTTCATCGCCTGGTTCGGAATAATTGTGCACGACATGGTGCAGGACGCCGGTGCCGCCAGGTGTTGCGCAGGCATCGATGTATCCTTCCGGACGGGACTTGCCGAAGCACTGATCGATACAATCCTTCAGGAATTCATCATAGCCCTTGATCGGAGCATATGCGCAGAATTCCGGCGGTGTCAGGTTCTTCAGTTCCTGCTTGACGACATCAAGAACGACGAGGCTTCCGTCTTCATCAAGAATGGATCCTACTGTGGCATTGGTGACGTTTTCCACGCCGATTTCCTTAGCCAGTGCGATCGCTCTGTTGTTAGCAGCAAAAATGTTGTCTTCTGCGCTCTTTCCTTTTGCATGTGGTGCAGCAATACTGTACATACTTACATCCTCCTCCTAAATAGCTGGTTGCCCGGTCAATGCATTTCCCTCATTTTAGCATGAGAAAACCGCCGCTTCAACGAAAACTGCGGATTTTCCCGCCTCCGGACGCAAAAAAGGCCGCGGCAAATACAATGCCGCGGACACCCTTGTCCATTTCTATGAAGTTACTTTTACATTATAAACCATCCGGCAAAAAAAGAAAACGGACTATAAGGCTCCATCGTCTTTTTCGGGAGATTTCTTGCTTTTTCTCAGGAAATCTGTATAATTCTGCTAAAATTTCATGGAACGCCTGTACCATACTTGATATCCATGGTATGATAGAGCCAAAACTATTTACCGGAGGAGTTTAAACATGTCCAAAGATCCGAACTTTACTGAAACGGACCTGTTTTCATTTGAAGCGGGCCCTGCGAAACTGAAAAAGTCCCGCAGCAAGAAGGCAGAAGGCGAATCGCCCAAGCCGCGCAGGACAAAGAAATCCATCCCCGCGCCCGCACCAGAGCCCGAGGAAGAAACAGCAGCGCCTGAAGGAGAAACAAAAGCCTCCTCCCTCTGGGCTGACAAATACTGGGAATTCGACATCACCCACCCGTCAGCCGAGATCAAGGACGCCATGAAATCCTCCATGGTCGAGGAAGGCTTCACGAAACGAGAAGCCAACCGCGTCTTCAAAGGACTCACCTTCAAGGAAAAAGTCTTCAACACGAAGCGCCAGGCGAAAGAATACCTGAAAACCATACCGACCACCTACGCCGTCAAGTACAAGATCGGCATCGAACCATCCCCGCAGATGATTTCCCTCGAAAGAAGGCTGAAGGAAAAGCAGGAACGCCTCGCTTCCTACTCCAAGGAGCAGAACGAGAAGAAATTCAGCGCAGACTTCATCACTTGCCCGCACTGCAAATCCCGCGTGAACACCTCCTTCATCCACCCGCCCGTCTGCCCCGTATGCGGAGAAGACATGCGCTCTGATACAGCCGTGAAAACCATCCACTCCCTCGAAGAAGCCGTCAAGGATCTTTCCAAGAGAAGTGAAGACGCTGCAAGAAAACACAACAGCAAATTCACCGGCGGAGAACGCTGGATCATAAGGACAATCAATCCAGTCAAAGAAGAAGAATAAAAAAGGAAACCGCTGCAGGAGAATGTGCCATCATTCTCCTGCAGCGGTTTTTGAGTGGTGCGCTTTCTTATACACCATACAACCGAGCTGCGATTAGCAAAATGAACCCCTTTCGGCGCATTCGCGCCACTTTCCCCTAACGGGGACAGCTAAACCTCGCTTTGCTCATACGAAAGGATATTTTCACCGGTTTCGCAGCTACCCTCCGCTACTGTGAGAGCGGCTATTATCGCCCGTATTTTTACGTTTTCCCTGCATGATAGGCAGCAGGGCATCCTTTATGGCCACTTATTGCGAATCGGTTGCATAGTTTATAATAATCTTCTTTATCTATTTTTGTAAAAGTACTACAATATAAGTAGATATCAACATGTTTCTATGAAAGCGAGGTGGGCAGAAATCTCAAAAAGAATAGGATTTTACGAAACAAAATGCCCGCCGGCATGTGGTAAGAAAGACATTTAAATATTCAAAGGATTCATTTGAAAACACTTTTTTCCAGTGCTATAATGTGTAAGCGTGATTATTATTATAAACTAAATATAAAGTTATATATATGTTCAAAAAAATAATCAAGTATTCCCAAATCGGTATATAGTTCAATGAAGCTTTAGCTTTCAATGAAAACCGAGCACAGTATCATGAAAGGAAATGATTGGCTTTGTATCGAAACACGTATACTCTGCAGGACATTGCTGAACTTTCCGGATGCATCAAAGCATTCCAGGAAGCTCACCCAACTCCTGCACCCTATCTTTCCATCTCGATTTTCGCACACTGGAATGATCCCGCGCTGATCCAGGCAATGACAGACGGGCTCTCAAAAGCATTTCCAAGAGCTGCTATCGCAGGGCTCACGACCGCAGGCGGCATAGAAGACGGACAAATGAATACGGGAAAGACCATCCTTTCATTCATGGCCTTTGACGAAAGTCCTGTCGAAGTGCTGCACTATAATATGAAAGACATGAGCATCAAAGATGCGGCTGAGAAGTGCTTTGAAGTCTGCAGAAACATGAAGGATCTTCGCGCAGTGGAAATCCCGGAAACCCAGCTCACGGGCAATGTAGAGCCCTTCCTGGACGCTATTTCAGCGCTCCCGCCATCCGTTGCAATCTTCGGCGGCGGCGCAGACACGGATGATCTCAATCAGCCATCCTATATCTTTGATAAAGAAGCCATCATGAATGAAGGATTCGTCATCATGCTCTTCAGAGGCACCGTCAAAGTCCTCACCCGTTCGGTACTCGGCTGGCAGCCGCTGGGCCGTCAGGTCACGATTACCGCCATGGACGGCAATATGGTCATCAAGGAACTCGACCATATTGCCGTCAACTTCTATGAGAAATATCTGAAAATCGACCCTTCCGTCGACTTCGACAAGAAGACACTGAGCTTTTCGCTCGTCGTCGAAAAAGACGGTGTCGAACTCGCCCGCCTTCCGATGAGCTGCCGCAAAGACGGCTCCCTCGTATTCAACATCGCCCTCCACGTTGGAGACAAGCTCCGCATGGCATACGGCGACCCGAATGAAATCATCAATGGCAGCCGCAGAGTCTTAGGCCGCATCCGCGACTTCGGACCGCAGGGCATGCTCCTCTTCTCCTGCGTCGTCAGAAGATACTATCTGAAAGACGACGTCAACCAGATCCTGAGCGCCTACGAAAGAATCACGCCTGCTGCCGGTGGTTACACCAGAGGTGAAATCGACCGCATCGAAGGCCACGTTTACACAATGAACATGAACCTTGTTTCCGCTGCCTTCCGTGAAGAAACGAAAGACCATAAGAGAACCATCGCAGACATCACCGGTGACCCGTCGCATATGGAAAACGACCCGGCACTGAACCTCGATGACTCCCTCTCCACCGTTCAGCGCCTTGCCTCCTTCATCACCGTCACATCCAAGGAACTGTCCGACGCCTACCAGAAGCTCGCCTTCGTAGCCGGCCACGACAGCCTGACGGACCTTTTGAACAGAGGCCGCATCGAGTGGGTCCTCCGCCACCTCATAGAAGACACCAACAAGACGCACCACACATTCTCAGCCATCATGATTGATATCGACTCCTTCAAGCATATCAACGACACCTATGGACACAGCGTCGGCGACGATGTACTCATCCGCCTTGCCGACATCATGAAAAGCGGCGTCCGCCCGACCGATTATGCCGGCCGCTGGGGCGGCGACGAATTCGTCATTCTCCTGCCGGACACGGACATCGACCAGTCCGAGAAAGTAGCTGACCGCATGAGAAAAAACTTCGCAGAAGCAGACATCCTGCCAGACGGCAAAGCCGTCACTGCAAGCTTCGGTGTCACCACCTCCTACGAAGGAGAAACACTCGAAAGCTTCTACAGAAGAATGGACAGCGCCCTCTACACCGCAAAAGGCGCAGGGAAGAACCAGGTCATCCTCCTTAGAAGTGAGAAATCTGCAAACAATTAATTGAATAGGAATTAGAAAGAGCAGTTCTGAAAAGGGCTGCTCCTTTTTTGTGAAAAGTATATTGCGTACTATGTAATTAATATAACATAAATAAGGAAGAGCATCCGGAAAAAATTTAAATGTTAGAAAGGAGAAAATTATGGCTGACTTTACGCCCCTCAACAGAGAAATGAAAGAACGTGCCAAGGCGCAGAGGAAAACAATGACAGGTATGGAATCGAATCTTTGGTTCAGGTTCCTCAGGAAGCATCAGCCCCGCTTCAGAAGGAAATTTGTGATTGGAAATTATATTGCTGACTTCTACTGCTCTAAAGCAAAACTCATCATAGAAGTAGAGAACAAAAGCCGGCATTCCGATTTGGGCCTGTCATACGAAAAGTGGAATCAGCGGAAAAGCGAACTTCAGAGCAACGGTGTTCTCAGGTACTCTGAAGCTGATATCTTCTTCAATTTTAACGGTGTATGCAAACACATTGAAAGCATCACGAGTGAACGATTGAAAGAACTAGGCCACGAAGACCTCATTTCAGAATCACAGAAACAAATTCCAGAATAACAAAAAGGGGCTGTGACAAAATCCGTTAAAACGCTGCTTTTTTCTTTTCTCGAGCGAAGCGAGGTTTAAGGGTGTTGACCCTGCTCCGAAGGAGAAGGTCCGGTCGGAGACCGGGAATACAGTAGTTTTCGAGCGCAGCGAGGTTTTGAGGTTTTCAGATAGAGTCGATAAATACATTTGTTAGATAATCCTCTAATCGAATATACTCACTATCCCCACACAAAAAAGGACTGCGGCGAAATGATTTCATTTCATCATAGTCCTTTTCTATTTCATTATTTATTTTCCACGGGTTTTCCTTTTTCCCAGTCCCATGGATTCCTCCGGCAGAGGCCGTCTGCGTAGGGGATGAAGATGGACAGGATGCCGAAGATGGCAAGGAAGAGGCAGTACCACATGTGCGGCACGATATCGAGGGTCGTGATCTTCACGCCGCTCTGCGTGGCAAGGGCAGCCGCGGTGAGGAGCTGCGCGCCGTAGGGGATGATGCCTTGGAAGATGCAGGAGAAAATGTCGAGGAGGGAAGCGCTTCTTCTCGGATCGACCTTGTACTTCTCGCTGATCTGCTTGGCTACGTCGCCGGATACGATGATGGCGACGGTGTTATTCGCTGTCGCACAGTCCACAAGGGAGACGAGGGAAGCGATGCCAAGCTGTGCTGTCTTCGGTCCCCTGATCATGCCGTGGAGCTTGTTGATGAGCCAGGTGATGCCGCCGTAGTAGGAAATCATCTCGGAAATGCCGCCGCAGAAAAGGGCGAGGAAGAAGGCTTCGTTCATGCTGGTAAATCCGTTCCAGACAGCCTGGGCAAGCGATATGATCGTGAGATCCCCGGCCGACAGCCCGATGCCGCCGGCGAGGAAGATGCCGATGACAAGGACGAGGAAGACGTTCGTTCCCATGAGGGCAAGGAGGAGGACGACGATGTAGGGAAGGACCTTCATGAAGTCGAATCCGCCCGATGTGTCAGGAATTGCTGCGCCCGGCGTCCCAAGGATGAGGAGGACGGCAATCGTTGCAATGGCGGCCGGAAGGGCGATGAGGAAGTTCACCTTGAATTTGTCCTTCAGTGCGCAGCCCTGTGTCTTTGTCGCCGCGATCGTCGTGTCAGAAATCATGGAAAGATTGTCGCCGAACATCGCGCCGCCCACGCAGGCCGCGATGATGAGGGGAGCGGAAATGCCGCTCTTCTCGCCGATGCCGGCTGCGATCGGTATGATGGCTGCTACCGTTCCCATGGATGTGCCCGTGGCCGTTCCCATGAAGGCGGAAATGAGGAAGATGCCGGCCGTCAGGTACTGTGCCGGGACCATGCTGATGCCAAGATTCACCGTTGCGTCGCGGCCGCCCATGGCAGCAGCCACAGCGGAGAAGGCACCCGCCAGGATGTAGATCATGAGCATGGTCATGATGTTGTCATTGGCAGCGCCCTTCGAGAAGATGCCGAACTTGAACATGATCGGCTCGCTTCCGAGACAGAAGGCCGAGAGCACGGCAATGAACATCGCCGTCACGGAAGGGAACTGATAGAAAGCCATGTCCACGCCCTGCATCTGGAAGTAGATGCCTGCACCAAGGTAGATGGCGATGAAGATGAGGAAGGGGAGCAGCGCCTTGAAACTGCCAATGTTGGGGGATTTGTATTTCATTCGTACCTCGAAAAGAGCAGAGGCTCTTACTTAAAGAATAATTCGTAAATGACCTTCAGGAAGAAGATGCCAAGGACGATCATGATGATCGGCTTCACGTTTCTTGCGCTGCCGTTCGCAAAGTAGGAAGCGCCCAGCCAGTTGCCTGCCATGCCGAAGAGCCCTGCAATGATGCCAAGCGGGAAGAGGACCTTCGCATTCAGGAGGAAGACGCAGAGGGCGGCGACATTCGTCGTCAGGTTGATGGCCTTCGTGACGCCGTTGGCCTTATGGATGGAAAGGTGGGCGACTCCCGTCAGGAGGAGCAGCAGGAATGTGCCTGTGCCCGGGCCGTAGAAACCGTCGTAGACGCCGATCAGAAGAGCCATGGCCATGCTGAGAATGGTCGTCTTCTTGAAGGAGAGCGGTTCCTTTTCCACGATGAGGCTCTTCGTCTTCTGCACGTAGACAGCAGTCAGCGGGAGCACGATGATCATGAAGAGCATGAAGATATGGGCATTGACAAGAAGGGCCAGGTTTGCGCCAAGGGTCGAGCCGGCAAAAGCGCAGACGACGCAGGAAAGCGCAATTTTCCAGGGGATGAAGCCTTTCCTTGCAAACTTGAATGTCGCAAGCGCCGTACCCATTGTCGAGCTCATCTTGTTTGTCGCAATCGCATGATGAACGGGAATCCCGGCGATCATGTAAGCCGGCAGGGAAATCAGGCCGCCGCCTCCGGCAATCGCATCGATGAATCCGGCCAGCATGACCAGAGGGCATATGATAAGGTACTGCATCAATAAGTCCATAAGGGTCTCCTTGAAGATTGTAAATTTGTATAGACATTCTTTATCTTAACACGGAAGAAAATATTCGTACACGTATAAATGATTAAATATATATAAGGGAGTTTTTCAGGGGGAGTATAATAAAAGTAAAGGCATAGAGGAAGGATGGATTTATGGAACAAGCGATTCCGGTGATTCTTATCTGCATCAACCTCGCCGTATTTTTCCTTTACGGCGAAGACAAGAGGCGTTCAATCAGGGGGGAGTGGAGGATTTCAGAGAGAAATCTTCTCCTTGCCGCTTTCTGCTTCGGATCTCTTGGCGCATTTCTTGGCATGAAGCATTACCATCACAAGACGAAGCACTGGAAATTCCGCATCCTTGTCCCTGGGATGCTCCTTATCCAGGTTGTCATTCTGGCAGGATTATTTCTTATGGGACGCTTATACTAGGGGCGGCTCCTTACTGAACTTTTAGTCCTGTTTTATGCATACTATCTCTTTTCCCGAGTATAAAATGTGTTATAATAAAGAAAATATGATAGTGTACGGGTATAAGTTAAATTTTTTCTATACTACTCAAGTTTCTGTGAGAGTCATTTGCAGGAACTTTTATTTTCCTGAGAGGGAAATGTGGACGAAGGACTGGGAAGGCTTTTTCGTCTGAAAGAAGGTTTTCAGAGGCAGATTTCAAACATCGAAGGAGGAAAAAATGGCGGAGATAGAGAAGTTTCGCGGCGCAATCATAGGCGCCTCGTGCGGGGATGCATTGGGGTATCCGCTGCAGAATCTCTCCGTGGCCAGAATTAAGCATAGATTTGGTCCATTCGGACTGCGCACCCTCGTGGGCGATCCGAAAAACGGAAAGAAAGCACCTGTTTCTGACAACACACAGACACTCCTGGCAACAATCGACGGGATACTTTGGGCGGATGCCAAGAAGCTCGATATCATAGAAGGTATATACAGAAGCTATATGCGCTGGTACTACAGCCAGACGGGTGAAGAACCCAGAAGAGGCCAGAAGACCTGGATGAGACGGCAGTCCCATGAAAGGGAATTCTGCCTCGTCAGAGAGAAATTCATGCACGCGCGCAGAAATCCGGAAGAAGGGCTTCTGGGAGCCTTTTCCAAGGACGGCCGCGGCTCGACGAAAAATAAAGTGAATGACAGCAAGGGGAGCGCCTCCCTGGCAAGAGCCGTTCCGATCGGCCTCACCTTTGCAGGCGACGGGAAGATGGCCTTTGATACAGCCGTCAAGGCAGCAGCCCTTTCCCATTCCAATCCGATCGCATATTATTCTTCCGGCGCTCTTGCATGCATCATCGCATGCCTGGCAGAAGGCATGTCATTCCCGAAATCTTTGGATTATGCGGAATCCATCCTGACGAAGATGCACAAGACCGATCCGATCCTGTCCCTCATGTCGGCAGCCCGCCAGCAGGCAGACAACCGCCCGGCAGGAAAGACAGGCGTATGGGACCACATCGACTCCATCGCATCCTTTGGCGACGGAACGAATGCAGAAGAAGCACTGGCGATTGCCATCTACTGCTCCATTGCCGTAGATGATCCGCTCGAAGCCGTCATCATTTCCGCCAACCATGGAGGAAAGAGCAATACGACAGCTGCCATCACTGGCGCTATCGAAGGCGTACGCTTCGGCGATACCTTCATCCCGGGTTACTGGACAGACGTCCTTGAAGGAAAGGAAGCCATTTCCTTCCTGACAGACAAACTCTTCTACGTCTACGACAAGTACCGTCCGGGCAAAAGATAAAATCTGAATCAAAAGGAGCTGTGACAAAATCATTTAGCCGCAGCCTTTTTTTCGTGGACGAATGGATTCTATTTCCAGATAAAGAATCATCTATATTATGCTATAATATAAGTTGCGTAGATTCGCGCAGGAGAGGCGCGGATCTAAAAACAAAGGCGGAAAGCCTGTTGGCCGCATGGCGGCAGCGGGGGAAGGAGGATGCGCATGACGCCGGGTGAAGTGCTGAAGCAGTATTTTGGCTACGATTCGTTCCGGCCTGTACAGGAGGAAGTCATTTCCACGATCCTGAAGAAGAAGGATATTCTGGCAATCATGCCTACGGGCGCCGGGAAATCCATCTGTTTTCAGATACCTGCCATGATGTTTCCTCACGGGTCCATCATCATCTCGCCCCTGATTTCCCTCATGAAGGATCAGGTGGAGGCGCTGACGGAGCAGGGCATCCTAGCTTCGTACGTGAACAGCACGGTGCCTTATGATGAAGCGATCGAGCGCCTGCGCGACATGTACAGGGGCCGCATCAAGATCCTTTACATGGCACCGGAAAAGCTGGAACCGTCCTACTTCACTGACTGCCTCGCGCAGGTGCCGATTTCCATGGTCGTCATCGATGAGGCGCACTGCGTCTCCCAGTGGGGCCATGATTTCCGCCCGTCGTACAGGAAGATCAAGACCTTCATCGATTCCCTTCCCAAGAAACCGATCGTCACGGCGTTCACAGCGACCGCGACGCCGGCTGTCGAAGAGGATATGAAGAAGAGCCTGGGGCTTTCTCATGCGGAAATCTTCCGCACCGGACTCGACCGGCCGAACCTGTCCTTCCGCGTCATCCGTGATGCGGACAAGGAAGCGCTGCTCCTCCGGTACGTGAAGGCGCACAAGAAGGAAAGCGGCATCATTTACTGTGCGACGAGAAAGGCAGTCGATGAGGTCCATGACCTTCTGAAACGTGCCGGCATCCGCGCAGGAAGATACCATGCAGGAATGGAAGACGAGGAAAGACGAAAGGCGCAGGAGGATTTCTCCTACGACCGTACGCCCGTCATGGCGGCGACGAATGCATTCGGCATGGGCATCGACAAGAGCAATGTGCGCTATGTCATCCATTACCATATGCCGAAGAGCCTCGAGGCGTACTACCAGGAAGCAGGGAGAGCCGGACGAGACGGCGCGAGCGCTGAGTGCATCCTTCTTTACAATGGAAGGGACTCAGGCATCCAGCGCTACCTCATCGATCAGGGCAATCAGGACGAAGAGCAGAAGAAGATGGACTACCACCGCCTGAATGCCATGATCGATTACTGCCAGACGACGGCCTGCCTCCGCAATTTCATCCTGACCTACTTCGGGGAGAAGGCGGACAAGCCCTGCGGCCACTGCGGCAACTGCGAAAGCGGGCAGGCGAAGGTGGACGTGACGGACACGGCCGCCCTCATTTTCAAGACCGTCCGCTCGCTCCACGGGCGCTTCGGCGCATCGACTGTCGCAGACATTCTGGCGGGCAGCCGCGCGAAGGCAGTGCTGGACAGGAAGCTCGACGAGCTCCCGACGTATGGCAAGCTGTCCTTCGTGAAGGCCAGGCATATCAAGAGCGCGCTGAACAGCTACGTCGCTGACGGCTACCTCGTCCGCGAGGGCGAGCCGTACCCCGTGCTGCGCCTCACAAACAAGGCAGAGGACGTCCTTGAAGGGAAAGCCAATGTATTCGGCCTTGCCTTCGGCGCAGAAGACGCCATGGCGGATGCTGCCGTTGAAAGGAAACTGGCCGCCAGAAGCCCGGTCCACGGCAGTCTTTTCGACAAGCTCAGAAGCCTCCGGAAAGAAATCGCATCCGCCGAGCATGTGCCACCCTTTGTCGTATTTTCCGATGCCACGCTGGAAGACATGGCTGTCATTTCTCCAAAGACACTTGAAGAAATGAGTACCGTCAGGGGCGTGGGCGAGTTCAAGCTAAGAAAGTACGGCACTCGTTTCCTGAAGATTTTCCTCGAAGAAGCAGACAAGGACGAAAAGCTCCGCGAGACATGGAGAAAGAATCCGATCTTCAAGGAAACAGAACCGGAAGACACTGCGGAAGAGATGCCGGAAGAGGAGCCATCCTCGGCAGCGCTCTTTGCGCAGCTTAAGTTTTACAGAAATTACCTCGCGTCAAAGAAAGGCGTGCCGGTCAACCGCATCTTTACCGACGACACCCTCTCGGAAATGGCAAGGAAGCGTCCTGAGACAAAGGAAGAGCTCCGGGCCATCCGCGGCATAGGACCGAAGAAGTCCGCCGAATACGGAGACGCGTTCATCAATATTATCAAGTCATCACCGCAGAGTGCGGAGTAAGGAGAGAGACATGAGCCTTGCAGATAAAGAGTACTTAGGCATAGTGAAGAATATCCTCGAAAACGGGGCCCTTGGCGACAACCGCACCGGCATGCCTGCCTACAAGCTGCCCCACCAGATCATGCAGTTTGACCTTGAAAAGGAATTCCCGATCCTGACGACCAAGTTCGTCGCATTCAAGACATCCGTGAAGGAAATCCTCTGGATCTGGCAGAAACAGTCGAACGACGTCCGCGTCCTTCAGGACTGGAACTGCCACGTATGGGATGAATGGATGAGAGAAGACGGCACGATCGGAAAGGCATACGGCTACCAGCTGGGCAAGTACCATCAGGTGGACACGCTCCTTGAAACGCTGAAGAAGGATCCGCAGAGCCGCCGCATGGTCGTCGACCTCTGGAACGTCCAGGATCTGCCGGACATGGCGCTCTATCCCTGCGCCTTCCTCACCATGTGGGACGTCTCCGCTGACGGTCGCCTGAACTGCATGCTCGTGCAGAGAAGCGGCGACATGGGACTCGGCGTGCCTTTCAACATGGCGCAGTACGCAGCCCTCGTCTGCATGATCGCGCAGGTGAGCGGACTCCGTCCGGGCCTTTTCACCCACGTCATCAACAACGCCCATGTTTACGAAAACCATAAGGAACAGCTTCTCCTCCAGCTCTCCCGCCTGCCGCAGGCTTACGATGCGCCGAAGCTCGTCCTGAATTCTGACATCAAGAACTTCTACGACTTCAAGCCGGAAGACATCGTCCTTAAAAACTACAAGCATCACGACAAGATTGCCATGGAGGTGTCCGTATGAGCCTCTCCATCATCGTTGCCAAAGCATCCAATAACGCCATCGGAAAGGACAATGCCCTTCTCTGGCACCTCTCCGACGACCTCAAGCGGTTCAAGAAACTGACGATGGGCCATCCGATTATCATGGGAAGGAAGACCTTCGAAAGCCTCCCGGGCGTCCTTCCCGGCCGCGTTCACTACGTCCTCACAGGAAATAAGGACTACAAAGCGCCCGAGGGCGTTCTCCTCTTCCACGACGTGAAATCCCTCATGGAATCCCTCCCCGAAGGAGAAAACTTCGTCATCGGCGGCGAGCACATGTACAAAGCCCTCCTCCCGTACGCAGGCGCCCTCTACATCACAGAAGTAGAGAAACCCTTCGACGGCGATGCCTTCTTCCCTGAGATCCGTCCCGAAGACTGGGTCGTCACCGAAGAAACAGAAGGCGAAGGAAACATCCCGCACCGCTTCATCACCTACCACAGGAAATAGAAATAGTGGAATAAAATAGAAATAATAAAGCAGCAGAATCAGGGTACCACCAGGCTTGCCTTCCCAGACGGGGAAGGGGGACCGCTTCGCGGTGGATAGGGTTGATTTCCACGGACGAAGTCCGGTTTTATGGTTTTCATCTCCCTCAATCCGCTTATATCAGCTAATTCTCTAATTGGATATACCCACACAAAAGGGGCCGTGCCAAAATGTGTAATCATTTTGATACAGCCCTTTTTTCTATTGCAGAAATCCCCCGTTTCCAGCATCAGAAACCAGGAACTCCCCGCGGAAGGGGAAGCGGAAAGGCCGTTTCTCATGCGGGCGGCGAGTACTTTCTCATGGTATGCAAGCGCGTATTCTAAGGGGATACCTAAACATTTATTGCGGATTTTGGACGCCTGTCCCAAACCGGACGCAGCATCATGGAAGAGAGAAAATATCGGAAATCCCGGGATTTATCCCATCATAAGGCACTTTTGGGAGCCTGCCATATTTAGGAAGTTAGATATAAAAAGAACGAATATCGAAAAAATTAAATTAAGTGAGCAAAAATTTAATTATATTAAATATGAAATTTAAAGTTTCAACCTACTTTATTTTCTAATTTCCTTAACAATAAACGGGATACAGAAAAATAATGAAAAGGACGACCTAATAAAAATTATTTTGAGATATTGACTAATTTTGAATACGTGCATTAAGATTATGACATAATCAACGATGGGGTGATTGGCCGGCGCCTTCGCGGAGCCGGAAAGAAATTCCTTTTTAAGAAAGCATCGAGGTGATATAAATGATGCCTCTCATATTTGCCAAGGAAGGCGAGACTGTGACGATACGCCGCATTTCAGGGAAAGACGACGTCCGCCAGCATCTGGCTGAGCTCGGATTTGTGATGGACGCAGAAGTTTTGATTGTCAGCCACATGGCAGGCAACCTGATCGTACAGGTCAAAGGGAGCCGCATTGCTCTCGACAAGTCCATGGCGCAGAGAATTTTCTTTTAAAGGAGGAAGGGAGCAGCTATGAAAACATTGAAGGAAGTGGCAGTCGGGGAGACCGCCAAGGTCAAGAAGATCGGCGGCAACGGACCGACGCGCCGCCGCATCATGGACATGGGCATCACAAAGGGAGTCGATGTCTTTGTCCGTAAGGTAGCACCACTGGGCGATCCGATCGAACTGACCGTCCGCGGCTACGAACTTTCCATCCGCAAGAGTGAAGCGGAAGTCATTGAAGTGGAAGAGTAATTTTCTCATATATTTATTTCCTTAAGGTAGGAAAGGAGTCAGAATGTCAATCAGAATCGCCCTTGCGGGCAATCCGAACTGCGGCAAGACGACACTGTTTAATGAATTGACCGGCAGCAACCAGTATGTGGGAAACTGGGCCGGCGTCACCGTAGAAAAGAAGGACGGCATCCTTAAAGGACACAAGGATGTCATTATCCAGGATCTTCCGGGGATCTATTCTTTGTCCCCGTATACACTGGAAGAAAAGGTAGCAAGAAATTACCTTGTCAACGAACAGCCTGACGTGATTCTGAATATCATCGATGGTACAAATCTGGAAAGAAACCTGTACCTCTCCACACAGCTGATTGAAATCGGACTGCCGGTCGTCATGGCAGTCAACATGATGGACCTCGTCAAGAAGAGCGGGGACAAGATCGACATCAAGAAGATGGGCGAGGAACTGGGCTGCGAAGTCGTGGAAATCTCCGCGCTGCAGGGCAAGGGCTGCAAGGAAGCTGCTGAAAGAGCCATCGAGGCTGCCAAGAGCGGCAGGAAGCACTGCCTGCCTTCCGTATTCACTGGAAGCGTAGAACACGCCATTGCGCACATTGAAGAATCCATCCATGACAAAGTGGACAAGGAATTCGTCCGTTGGTATGCCATCAAGGTATTTGAAAGAGACCATGATGCGACCGATGCACTGCAGCTCGATCCTAAGACTCTCGCTCACCTTGATACGCACATCAAGGACTGCGAAGATGAAATGGACGATGATTCCGAATCCATCATCATCAACCAGCGTTACTCCTATATCGGACGCATCATTTCCAGCGTCCTGACGAAGAAGCATGACTGCCATGCGATGACGGTCTCCGACAAGATCGACCGCGTCGTCACGAACCGTATCCTTGCTCTTCCGATTTTCTTCGCCATCATGACGTTTGTGTACTACATTTCCGTCACGACCATCGGCACATGGGCTACCGACTGGACGAATGACGTATTCTTCGGCGAATATGTCAATGATGCAGCTGCCGGCCTCATGGAAGCCATTGCCGCTCCTGACTGGCTGGAAAGCCTTGTCGTCGACGGCATCATCGGCGGCGTGGGCACCGTCCTTGGCTTCGTGCCGCAGATTGTTCTTATTTTCTTCTTCCTGGCACTCCTGGAAGACTCCGGATACATGGCGCGCGTCGCATTCATCATGGACCGCATTTTCCGCAAATTCGGCCTGTCCGGCAAGTCCTTCATTCCGATCCTGGTCGGAAGCGGCTGCGGCGTGCCGGCTGTCATGGCGACACGTACGATCGAAGATCAGCGTGACCGCCGCATGACCATCATGCTCTGCACCTTCATCCCGTGCTCCGCGAAGGCTGTCATCATTTCCATGATCACGTCCACCTTCTTCCCAGACTCGGTACTCATGGCTCCGGCTATGTACTTCCTGGGCATTGCCGTCATCGTTCTGGCGGGCATTGCTCTGAAGAAGACCTCTGCCTTTGCCGGCGATCCGGCACCTTTCGTCATGGAACTTCCGGCATACCATATTCCGGCTATGAAGGGCGTCATCCGTCATATGTGGGACAGAGCGAAAGGCTTCATCATCAAGGCAGGCACCATCATTTTTGCAGCCTGCGTCATCATCTGGTTCTTCTCCGCATTCAATGCGTCCATGGAAATGGTCGATATTGAAGACTCCATGCTCGCAGCCTTTGGCGGAGCTATTTCCTGGATCTTCGCACCGGTCGGTCTGGGCGACTGGAAAGGCGCCGTCGCTGTCATTTCCGCTGAAATGGCAAAGGAAAACGCTATCGGCACCCTTGCTGTCCTGAACGGCGTCGCTGCTGATGCAGAAGACATGGAACTCATGGCTGGCATTGCCGGTATGTTCACACCGATTGCCGCTTTCTCCTTCATGATCCTGAACCTGTTCGACCCGCCGTGCGTCGTTGCTATGGCTACGATTGCCCGTGAAATGGGCGACAGGAAATGGGCAGCTCTTGCCATCGGATTCCAGATCATGCTCGGATACGGCATGGCATTCGTCGCTTACAACATCGGAAGCTGGCTCTTCTACGGCGCCGCTTTCGGCATTGGACAAGTCCTTGCCATCGTCGTCAGCCTGGCAGCTCTCTGGATGATCGTCCGTCCTGCTCCCAAGAAGAAGGAAGAAATTCTGGAAGGAGCCGGCGTGAAGGCGTAAGCACCATTATTTCAGAAAGGGTGATTTCATTGAGCATTGGCGTTTACTTAGTCATTGCTGCCATCGCCATCCTCTTCGTCCTGGCATGCCGCCATATTTACAAGGTGACATTCGGCGGAGGAAGCTGCTGCGGAGGCGGGGACGGAGAATGTCCGGCCTGCAAAGCACGCAGCATGGAACTGCATGGGGGCATCAAGAACTCCTGAGTAAGGAAATTTCCAATCATGAAAGATGTCTGGGTCATCGGGCTCAGGCATCTTTTTTTATTGCCCGGAAGATATTTCGCTCAATTTCGCTTGAAAAAGCCCCTCTTACGCAAGGGCGGAAAAGAAACGACTGATTACTCGTTCAAAAAGATGCCGGCTTAAAAACGCCTTTTTCTTTGAAAACGGGCAGAGATCTTTTTTCATGGACATATAGAATATATTTTTTATTTGTATTGCTATCATGAACAAAAACTATTAAAATAAGAGCGATATGCTTTTAACGTTTTTTACAAGATTAACGCGGCCTTCCCGCGCAAAGGAGAAATCACAAGGATGAAAGCACGTGGACTTTTATTTGGCGTAGCTGTCGCTTTCGCCATTTGGAACATTATGGTAAATGGTGTGAACGTAAGAACCGTTGCCATTGCCGTTATGATCCTTCTCTGTCTGGCTATGAATATTTACAACTACCACCAGAAGAAGAAAATCAGGCAGGAGGAAGAGGACCAGATCCGTGAGAAGGAAGAAGTCCGCCGTCTTCGCGCTGAAGCCCGCCATAAGCAGTCTAGAAGAGGAAAGAGAAACAAGAAATAAGCATTTTCCAAATGCTGATCCGGGATGAAAGTTCCCGCTAGTCTTTCCTTTCGAGGTGCATATGCCGGTCGCTTTAATTTACCGCTGGGTGATCTTCGTCCTTCTGATCATAGGGCTGATCCTCCTGATGAAGCATAAGGTCCTGACGCCTTTTGTTTTTTGGTCAAGAATCCAGTACTACACATTTTCCACATTTACCCTGTTCGTACTCTGGCTGGGCGCGACGCTCATGAAAGTGGACATGCCGGTTCTTTATACCGCCGACTTCCGCTACGCTGTCGCAGCGAGCCTTGGGACACTGTCGCTCATGTACCATCTCATCGTGCGGCCGGGCGCCATAAGGACCCACAAGCTGAACGACATCAGCTACGAACACTTTTCCTTTTACAACTACATATTCCATTACATCATTCCGATCCTGATGATGATCGACTACATTCTCTTCGTAGACAAGCGCGAAATGCACTGGTACACCATGATCACATGGATGGTTTACCCTGCACTCTATGTCGTCTTCGTCTACTTCAGGGCATGGCTGACGATCGTTCTCCACGGGAAGAGCCATCTCTATCCCTACACCTTCATGGATCCGAATTTCCATAATATCCTTGTCATCACGAAAGGCGTCCTCATGGTAGGCCTGCGCTTCTTCATCATCGGCATCATCGTCTATGCCGTCGGAGCAGGCCTCTGGGCACTTGGCATTCCGCCCCTTTCCTGGACGTTTAATGGATGATGGATAAGACGGATGCATGCGGGCTTCCCGCTTCTGCAGATGTCCGTATGTTATAATCAATGCATTGATTTCCCTTTATTGCTGCTCAAAAGGAGTATGAAGCATGGCAAATAAGATTACACAGACTGGATCCCCGAAAGATTTCGTCGACCATTCCTATTTTTACAAACCCTATATGATTCCTGCAGTGTTAGGATTCATCCTCTGGGCAGCCTACGTATGCTGGACCGGCTACTGGGGCATCGTCCACGGCCGCGTTCCTGTCATTGATATCGGCATGCAGATTGCCATCCTCTGGTGGTTGCTCGATACCGTCCTCACCAAGACCGTTTACCGCCTGGAAGATGATGGGCTCTACATGCTGAAGACCGGCGTAGGCCACAAGAAGGAAATCATCATTCCTTATGATGAAATCTACGGCGTGCACCACTTCAAGAACCAGCTCATGAAGCCGGTCACCTACCGCTATACATTCCATGAATACGCAAAGATGGACAACCGTCCGATCTGGTCCCTCCTCTACGATATCGGAAGCACCCAGAAAGTCGGCCGCGTCCTCATGAAAGCCTCTGAAGAATTCTGGAAGGAATTCGAAAAGAGAATGCCCGGCCAGATCCGCATCCCGCAGGAAGAAGTCGTCACCTTTACCTATAAAGGCATGGAAAAGAAACTCCGTGAACAGGGCTACTTCAAGGAACATCCGGAAATGGACTTCGAAGAAGGCATCAAGCAGCTCCGCCAGAAGGGCACCGAAATGGGCGGCCGCGCTGACGAACTGACAGGCGAAGACTTCCACGGCGAAGACTTCCACGGCGAAGAAGTCGAACTCAAGGACGGCACCAGAACCGATACATTGGAAGCTGCCAGAAAGAAAGGCATTGCTACCAGCGACGCAAAGGAAAAAGCGCCGGAAGAAACCGCCAAGGAAGAACCGGCCAAGAAAGAAACAGAAGCAAAAGAGACGAAGTAAAAAACAAATGAGGGCTGTGACAAAGTGTGCAAACATTTTGTCACAGCCCTTTTTCTATTGGAATATTCCATTGGAGGATTATCTGACATAAATATAGGCCTGTGTTATCTGAAAACCATAGGCGATGATGCTTCGCCTTCTTAGAAAATGCAACTCTTTCTCCCAGCAACAGAAAAGTGATAGGCTGGGCACTTTCCCCTCCGGGGACAGTTCTGCGATGTGAAATATAAGAAATCAGTTCTAATTTGTCTTGAACTTATATACCTACGGCTGAGGAAATGCAACTCATCCGACCCGTACACTAAGACTTATGTCATTATCATGAATCACTTCTATACCAACTGGTATACGGCCCACCTAGTACAATAGAAGTGTAGTAGATAGGTCGCTCCTATCCGCTGCGCTTATTGCATATAATTAGGGAAGTAGATGGCTTGACGGCGACCCACCGGTCCGTTTACTGGACGTGGAGAAGAGGGTCAGCCTTCC